>ENA-OQCF01000457-OQCF01000457.1-human-gut-metagenome-genome-assembly--contig:-NODE-457-length-16013-cov-2.265202_pt1 | contig 16013 bp, 22 predicted proteins | sample MGYA00242756_ERZ504573 | MGnify/ENA primary metagenome ERZ504573 (study PRJEB26092, sample SAMD00036240) | human gut metagenome | host: Homo sapiens | study: EMG produced TPA metagenomics assembly of... | reverse complement strand
TAAGAATATATTGAATATACGGCAACTCGTTGCATGGCAGCTTCCATGTTATCCGCATTGTACCGGTGCATTCGATGACTTGAATACCGGACCGAAAGGAGTAAAGTGACGGAAGAATTGAAGCAGGACAACAACTATATAGGCATGCATTTTATTCCGATGATGCAGTCCATCTATTATAATAATGGCGGTGGTACTAATCCGTGGGAATATCAGCTGATACAGAATCTGAATGCAGATATGTGGTCGGGCTATGTAAGTACGGCTACTGCCTTTGCCGGTAATGTAAATAACATTACTTATGCGATGAATGCAGGTTGGAATGATAACTGCTGGGATTATGCTTATAATCACGTGATGTCCCAGAGTCTTAAAATTACGCGCAAATGTGAGAAAGACATGGAGACATATTCCCATTTCGCAGCCATCAATACCATTTGCCGTGTGATAGCCATGTCTCGTTTGACCGATCAATACGGGTGTATTATCTATACTCATTATGGTGAATCGGCTACAGGTGGTACTTATGATTCCGGGCAGGATGTTTACAAGAAGTTCTTTGAAGAACTGAGGGAGGCTGCTGATGAACTGCGTGCAGTGAAGGACAAAGATGTGGCTTCGTTCGCTCCGTTTGACTATGCTTATGGGGGTGACCTCAATAAATGGGCCAAATTGTGTAATACTATCCGTTTGCGTCTGGCCATGCGTATCGTGAAATACGACGCTGCATGGGCAAAGAGCGAGGCTGAGGCTGCATGAATGATAGTAATGGCTGATTGAAACCAATGATGCGAATTTTGGTATTGCTGGAAACGGTTATGTGAACCCGCTTTACGGCCTGGCCTTCAGCTATGGCGACTGTGTGCTCAATGCCAATATTCCCTCTCTGCTGGGAGGGATGAATGATGCCCGTTTGGAAAAGTATGCCACAACAAATGCTGACGGTGATTTCTTCGGTATCCGTAATGGTGTGAAAGGTTTGGAAGAGGGCAAGAACTCGGATAATTACAAGGCGATTGTGAGCAAACCTAATCTGGTTGCAACGTCTCCGGCTATTTTGCTACTGCCGGTGAAACGATTCTTCTGGAAGCTGAAGCTGCCTGCGTGGTTGGAATGTGAATGGTAAAGGTACTGCTAAGGATTTGTACGAGAAGGGAGTGAAGGCTTCATTTGAACAATGGGGAGCTGCTGTAGGCGATTATTTGAGTGGCACTACTGCTGCTGTTGCTTATGTGGATCCTATTATTCCGGCAGCCAGTATCGAAGGTCAAAGCAAGGTGACCGCTCAATGGGATGAGTCTTTGAGCAACGAGGAGAAATTTGCTAAGATTGCTACACAGCGCTGGATTGCTGTCTATCCCGAAGGTATGAACGGTTGGGCCGAGTTGCGTCGTACCGGTTATCCTAAACTATTCCCAGTGATGGTAAATTACAGCCAGGGTGAAATTGATACTGACCTTGGACCACGTCGTTTGCCTTTCACCATTAATGAAAAGGACAATAATCCTACCGGTTATGCCAAAGCTGTCGAAATGCTTGGTGGTCCTGATAATGCGGCAACCCGTGTATTCTGGGATGTGAACAAATCGAATTTCTGATATCCTTACTGAGTAAAAGGTATGCCGGAGACAACTTCGGCATACCTCCTTAATCTCTTGAAAGGGAATCATTTTATTTTGATAGATTTCAAATATCTTCAGATAGAGTTTAAACCTCTGTCTGACTATTCTTGCTTAATATTGTAGCTTGATTTATGTTAGCTGAAAAGAACAAGTTTCGTGCGAAAAATTGAATTAAACTTATTTACTGTATATGAGGAATATCATTAAACCTCTCTGCTTGTTGACCGGTCTGCTTTGTACCCCGGCTGTTTGGCTTCATGCCCAAGTAGATGAAAAGTTGAAAGCCGACATCGTCAGTACGGGTTACGTGCACAGTCCGTTGCCGCTCGACGAGACAAAGGCTTTCGAGACATTCGGCTTGAAAAAGAAAGTGTTGGAAACTATGATGCTGTGTGATATGGAGGATTTCTCCAAATGGTCGCACAAGGGCATCGGTAAGATTGGTTTGACTGATGAACGGAGCAAGTCTGGCAAGCATAGCCTGCGTCTGGAAGCTCCTGCCCATCCGGAGAAGATTCTCGGCTGGGGGTTGGGACGTGGCACTTGCATGGCCTCTTATGATATAGGAGGTGTGAACTGGGAAGGTTACAACCGTCTGAAGTTCTATATCTATCCCACGTGCGAAGGGGCACGCAGCATTTACCTGAACCTCTATGTGGAAAATGACGGAGAAATAAAAGTACCCGACATTTACGGTCGGGAAGGATACCACGAAATCAACTTGAAAAACAACCAATGGAACGAATGTTTCGTCGAGATGTCCGGGCTGGCGCGCGACAAGGTGACCAAGATTTCATTTGCTATCGAAGTGTTCGGCAAGGAACGCACTATGGGAGATTCCCTCCGTTTCGATGTGGATGCCGTGGAATTGCAGAAAGTGGAGAATCCGGAAACCGTGAAAGGCTGGATGCCCGCACAAAACCGCATCATCTTCTCTACTACTGGTTATGGCATAGAGAGTCCCAAGAGCGCCATTGTCAATGTGGAAAAGCACGGCGGACAGTTCCAGTTGAAGGATGCCGCGACGCAGGCCATTGTCTATACCGGCCCCATCCGTAAGGAAAAGACCGGTCTGGGAGAGTTCGAGACGATAGACTTTTCCGACTTCAAGACGCAGGGACGTTACGTCATTCAGGTAGGGGATGTCACCACCTTGCCTTTCTATATCCATTAAGGATGTGTGGGAGGATTCTGCCTGGCGGATGGTCAACTTCCTGTTTTGCGAACGTTGCGGTTATCCCGTTCCCGGAAAGCACGGGGCTTGTCATAATGACTTGCATGCCACTTACAACGGACATATTATTCCTATAAACGGAGGATGGCACGATGCTGCCGACATGTCCCAACAGACCTTACAGACGGGAGAAATAGCCTATTCCTTGCTCTTGATGGCCGAACGCGCCAAAGAAAAAGGCAATGTCGACTTGTACAACCGCCTGATGGAAGAGGCTTTGTGGGGAATGGACTATGTGATGAAGACCCGGCTGGGCGATGGTTACCGTGCACAGACGTGGGGTACCAATCTATGGACTGACGGTGAGGTAGGTACCGACGACGATGCCGGCCGCCGTGAACTGCTTGTCCATAACGGAGCTTTGGAAAACTTCCTGCTTGCAGGAATTGAAGCGTATGCCTCCATGATGGTTGAGAAGGATGAAGCCCTCAGGAGCAATCTGAAAAAGATTGCAAAGGAAGACTTCGGTTATGCCATGAAACGCTTTAATGAGTTGGGCTTTGCCGAACTGATAAAGAAGGGTGGGGGACATGCCGCCATGGCATCCGAAAGCCAGTATCACGCCAATATTTCATGGGCAGCCAGCATGCTCTACAAGCTGACCGGCGAACAGCAGTATGCCGATGAGGCCGTGAAGGCTATCCGCTACACCTTGCAGTGCCAGCGCACCGAACCGCTGAAAGACAAAGACAAGACCTGCGGCTTCTTCTACCGTGATTTGGCCAGGAAGTCCATTGTACACTATACCCACCAGTCCCGCGACTATGCCTATATGGAAGCCCTTGCCGCCCTTTGCGAGACACAGTCCGGTCATGCCGAGTATGAGCAGTGGATTCGTGCCATGAAACTCTATGGCGGTTATCTGAAGAATATCATGAAGTATGTATATCCTTATGGAATGGTGCCCAGTGGCATCTATCACAAAGATGAAGTGAAGGATTCCGCCAACTTCTACGCCGTTCAGGTAGGGATTCGCAGCGGTGCCGATAAGGATTTCGAGGAACAGCTCGAAAACGGTATCCGTCTGGATAAAGAGCATTATTTGCGCATATTCCCCGTCTGGTTCTCGTTTAAGGGAAATATTGCCGTACATTTGTCTACCGGTAAAGCTGCCGCTATCTGTGCCAGGGTACTGAAGGACAAGGAACTGAAAGACATTGCCGAACAGCAGCTCTTCTGGGTTGTAGGCAGGAATCCTTTCGGACAGTCCATGATTTATGGGGAAGGCAGCAACTATCCGCAGCTCTACACGGCATTGCCCGGAGAAACGGTAGGAGAGATACCCGTAGGTATGCAGTCCTATTTCAATGAGGACACGCCCTATTGGCCACAGTTCAATACGGCTACTTATAAAGAGGTGTGGGGCTCTTCGGCAGCCAGATGGCTGATGTTGGTTTCTGAATTCTAAAGCAAGATGATATGAGTGACAAGACTGTTTATTCACGGCGCAACCTGGCCATCGACATGCTGAGGGCATTGACCATGTTCATCATGATTTTCGTCAATGACTTCTGGAAAGTGCATGACGTACCCCATTGGCTGGAACATGCGTCTATGGTGAGGATTTTATGGGACTGGCGGATATTGTATTCCCCTGCTTTTTGTTTGCAGTGGGAATGTCCATACCTTACGCCATTGAGCGCAGATATGCCAAGGGCTTCTCGGCAGAGTCCACCTTGGGCATATCCTTTCCCGCACCTTTGCCTTGCTGGTGATGGGGGCGTTTATAACGAACTCGGAGTTCCGGCTTTCACCGGAAGCTCCCTATCCGATAGGAGTATACTGGTTCCTGATGGCCATAGGCTTTATCGGTGTGTGGAACCAATATCCGAAACCGGCTTCCGGCACTCAGAAGAACCTTTTCCGTGCTTTTAAAATAATCGGAGTATTGGTTCTCCTTTACCTTGCCTTCACGTTCCGCAATCCGCAGGGAGGTGTATTCGGTGCCTATTGGGGAATATTGGGCTCCATCGGCTGGACCTATCTGGTATGTGCCGTAATCTATATCTTCAGCCGTGACCGGTTGCAGTATCTGCTGCCTGCCTGGGGTGCCTTTATCCTGATATGCCTGCTGGGTACGCCTTTGCGCGAGGGCTTTGGCGGTGAGGCTATCCTTGCCTTTCCCGAACGCAACTTCTATCAGGGCATGTTGTCCATTCTGCATATCGGCAACGGGGCTTTGCCCGCATTTACAATGGGAGGTGTCATCCTTTCCATTCTCAGCGCCCGCTATGCCGGCAAGGGTGACGGCTGGAAACTCTGCAATGGGCTGACGGTTGCCGTTCTGCTTCTGCTGGTCGGAATTGGGACACACCATTTCTGGATTGTGGCCAAGATGGGTGGCACTCCTCCTGGGTGTTCTATGTGACTGCCATTTCCGTGGGGCTCTACACACTGCTCGGCTATCTGGTCAGCCATCAGTCACAGGTTGGTTCAACCTGATACGCCCTGCCGGAACGGCTACGCTGACCACTTATCTGGTACCTTATGTCTTCTATGGCTTTGCTGATGTGACCGGTGTTGTCCTGCCGGACTGGTTCACACATGGATTCATGGGGCTGGTCAACTGCCTTTGTTTTGCCTTTGTGGTAATCGGCGTTACCTGGGTGATGGAAAAACTGCATGTTAAACTTAAAATTTAGATAGAATGAAAAAGAGCTTTTTACCTGCATTCTTGCTGCTGTTCCTTGCGCTGGGCATGTTCTCGTGCCAGCAGGGAGCTAAGGAAACAACCAAGGAATATCCCATGTTCTGGACGTGGCTGGACTATCGTCCCGGCATGAACTTCGACTCCATCTGCCAAGTGATGAACGACATCGGCATGGATGGAATTATGCTGAATGCGCCGACTCCCGACGATTACCGGGCTGCCATACCGGTTGCCCATAAACACGGAATCGAAGTGTATGCCTGGTTATGGACCATGAATCTGGAACACGACCGTGACAAGATATTGAAGGAGCATCCCGAATGGTTCAGCGTGAATCGTAACGGCAAGAGCCTGGCAGACACTACCGCCTATGTAGCTATTACAAGTTTCTCTGCCCGGCATTGCCCGAAGTCCGCGAGTTCATCAAGGAAAAAATCAAGGCCTACTGCGAAGTGGAAGGCTTGAATGGCATTGCCATCGACTATCATCGTTTTGTGGATGTGGTGCTTCCCACCACCTTGTGGCCCCATTATGGCATTGTGCAGGACCGTGAATACGCTGCGTGGGATTACGGTTACCATCCGGAAATGCTCAGGTTGTTCAAGGAGCAGTACGGTTATGACCCCCGCGAGCAGGAAGACCCTTCCCTCGATGTGAAGTGGCGCCAGTTTCGTTGCGACCAGATAACCGAAGTGGCCAATATGATTGCCGAAGTGGTGCATTCCTACGGCAAGACAATGGCTGCCTCCCCGTTCCCCACCCCGAAGATGGCTTCACGCATGGTGCGTCAGGACTGGGGCAAATGGAATCTCGACATCGTGTTCCCGATGGTTTACCATACCTTCTATACGGGTGATGCCAGCTTCATTTCCGACTGTACGGTTGAGAATGTACGCGACAAGAACGATATGACTACACTGTACTGCGGCATGACCGCCACCGACGGCCCGATGATGTTCGAATGCATGGATGCCGCTCTCAACAACGGCGCCCAGGGAATTGCCGTATTTACCATTCATGGACTGCGTTCTCCGGAGGTGAAGAGGCAGTTCAAGGCTTATACGGACAGTGTCAGAGCCGTGCGTGCCGCCAATGGCGGGGTGATAAAGGCTACCCATCCCGAAGTGGCGGATCCCGACCCTTCAAGCATGAAGCATTATGAAGCTGATGCAGGAACGCATGCAGCAAATCATAGCCAAGGCTGCCGGCAAGGAAGAGCCGGCTCCGCTGGCATTGGGCGAGTACAAGGAGGTGGATTCCTATGACGCGACACGCTGCTACCAAGTGGTGGATGAGAATAGCAAGACTACTTTTGACGTGACATTCTATCTTTACGGCGACGTTGTTTCCGGTTGGGATGTAGCAGTAGCAGACAAGGCTTCTACTAATAAGAAATGAAAGGACGTTTTATGATAGTGAGAGATTACGGGAGCAAACTCCTTCTGCTCTTGGTGTTTTCAATGGTAGGCATGGTTTGTTGCAATGCCCAGAGTGGAAAGAGCTTGTGTGTAAAGAAAGTAATGTGTACGGCTTCACCGGAAGGTGAGGCTGTGCCGTCCTTGCTGGACGAGAACGGGATAGAGTTTCAGCCCCTTGATGTGGTCAACTGGAAAGATTATCCCTACAAGCCGGAAGTGAGTTTCCGCATAGCCCATACGGGGCGCGAAATCCTGCTCCACTACAAAGTGAAGGAAGCCAGTGTGCGTGCAGTGGCCTCCGGAGACAATGGCCGGGTATGGAAGATGCTTGTGTGGAATTCTTCGTATCTCCCGAAGGTGACGACCGCTATTACAATTTCGAATGTAACTGCGCCGGCAGGCTGCTGATTCAGGGAGGTGCAATCAATGAGCGCCGTCCTACGGCGAGTCAGGAAGTGCTGGGCATGGTGAAACGTTGGAGCTCGTTGGGCGGCGAACCTTTCGAGGAACGTTTGGGCGAGTGCAGCTGGGAACTGGCCATGGTTATTCCCGTTTCCGCTTTCTTCCAGCATTCCGTCGGTTCTCTGGACGGAAAAACAATGAAAGGGAATTTCTACAAGTGTGGTGACAAACTCCAGACTCCCCACTTCCTTTCTTGGAGTCCTATCGGGCTGGAACGCCCCATGTTCACTGTCCGGCCTTTTTCGGCACCTTGTCTTTTGAATAAATCTTTAGGGTGTTTTGGTGGAATCATTTGCCGTTAGCATTACTTATTGGATTGACAATTGCGGAATTATGTGTTTTTTTATACCTTTGCACTTCCTAAATTGTAAATGCATATATGATTACCGCAGAACAACTGAAAGATATCAAAGAACGTACCGAGGCGTTGAACCGCTATCTGGACATTGAAGGAAAGAAGATACAGGTGGAAGAAGAGCAGCTCCGCACCCAGGCTCCCGGTTTCTGGGATGACCAGAAGGCTGCCGAGGCTCAGATGAAGAAAGTGAAAGGCTTGCAGCAATGGATTTCTGGCTACAATGAGGTAAAGACCTTGACTGACGAGGTACAACTGGCTTTCGACTTTTACAAAGACGACTGGTGACTGAAGAGGAAGTGGACGATGCCTATGCCAAGGCAATCACTGCTGTCGAGGCCCTCGAACTCAAGAATATGCTTCGCGAGGAAGCCGATCAGATGGACTGTGTGCTGAAAATTAACTCTGGTGCCGGTGGTACGGAGAGCCAGGACTGGGCAAGCATGCTGATGCGTATGTATCTGCGCTATGCCGAGACTCACGGCTATAAGGCCACCATCGCCAACCTGCAGGAAGGAGACGAGGCAGGTATCAAGACTTGTACCATCGAGATTTCCGGCGATTATGCCTACGGTTATCTGAAAGGTGAGAACGGTGTGCACCGCCTGGTGCGTGTTTCGCCCTACAATGCCCAGGGCAAGCGTATGACTTCTTTTGCATCCGTGTTTGTCACTCCCTTGGTAGATGATACCATCGAGGTGAATATCGAACCTGCCCGCATGTCATGGGATACCTTCCGAAGTGGTGGTGCCGGTGGACAGAACGTCAATAAGGTAGAGTCCGGTGTCCGTCTGCGCTATCAGTATAAGGACCCATATACGGGCGAAGAGGAAGAAATCCTGATTGAAAATACCGAGACACGAGACCAGCCCAAGAACCGCGAGAACGCTCTCCGCCTTCTTCGTTCCATGCTCTATGATAAGGAACTCCAGCACCGCATGGCCGAGCAGGCAAAGGTGGAAGCCGGTAAGAAGAAAATCGAATGGGGTAGCCAGATTCGTAGCTACGTCTTCGACGACCGCCGCGTGAAAGACCACCGTACCAATTTCCAGACCAGCGACGTGAACGGTGTGATGGACGGAAAGATAGACGGCTTCATCAAAGCTTACCTGATGGAGTTTGCAGGAAGTGGCGAATAAATTTTCTCCCTTTCATTTGCATTCTTCCCGAATTTCTTCTTACTTTGTTCATCGTTGAACTTTAAACTATAAAACACACCATGGGAAAAAGTAAGAAGAAAGCAATGCACAGCCAGAAGGAAGAGCAACAAGCCAAGAAAGTGATGATGACGATGGGAGTAATAGCCATTGTATTGGTCATCGCCATGTTTGTGGCTTACTCTTACTGGGGCTGATAAATCACTGGAAACGACATGCCGCAGGAGATAGAACGGAAATTCCTCGTGACGGGAGAATACAAGCCACAAGCGTATGCACACAGCCGTATCGTACAAGGATACATCAGTAGTGCGCGTGGACGGACGGTACGGGTGCGCATCCGTGATGAGCGGGGATTTCTCACCATCAAGGGTGCATCCAATGAATCGGGAACCAGCCGCTACGAGTGGGAAAAGGAAATCCCACTGTGCGAAGCGCGGGAACTGCTGAAATTGTGCGAACCGGGTATCATCGACAAGACCCGTTACCTTGTGCGTAGCGGACAGCATACTTTTGAGGTGGACGAGTTCTATGGCGAGAACGAAGGGCTGACTGTGGCTGAGGTGGAACTCTCCTCGGAAGACGAGCCTTTCGTGAAACCTGCATTCATCGGACGGGAGGTGACGGGAGACATCCGCTACTATAACTCGCAGCTGATGAAACACCCTTTCACCACGTGGTAGCAAACCAATTGTATGCCGTACTTGTTTAATCGTCATGGAGAAACTTTACGACTACCTGCCAAGAGAACTGGTCACCTTCCTTTTGGTCACCGTATTCTCTTTACTCATCGGGCTTTCACAGCGTAAAATCAGCTTGAAGCGCGAAGGGGAGACTACGCTTTTCGGTACCGACCGCACCTTCACCTTTATAGGCATTCTGGGCTATCTGCTCTATATTCTCGACCCTACGGGCTATCGTCTGTTTATGGGAGGAGGAGCCATTCTGGGGCTATTGCTCGGACTGAACTATTATGTGAAGCAGTCACAGTACCATGTGTTCGGAGTAACCACCATCATTATTGCACTCATCACCTACTGCATTGCTCCCATTGTGGCCACGCAGCCGTCGTGGTTCTACGTCATGGTCATAGTGACCGTCCTGCTCTTCACCGAGTTGAAGCATACCTTCACGGAACTGGCCCAGCGCATGAAGAACGACGAGATGATTACGCTTGTCAAGTTCCTTGCCATCAGCGGCATTATCCTGCCGATGCTGCCCAATGAGAACCTTATTCCCGGCATCAACCTGACGCCATACAGCATTTGGCTGGCCACAGTGGTTGTATCGGGCATTTCCTACCTTTCTTATCTGTTGAAGCGCTACGTCTTCCATGAGTCGGGCATTCTGGTTTCGGGCATCGTGGGAGGCTTGTACAGCAGCACGGCTACCATTTCCGTACTGGCGCGAAAGAGCCGTAAGTCGTCTGCGCAGGATGCTCCCGAATATGTGGCGGCCATGTTGTTGGCGGTCAGCATGATGTTCCTCCGTTTCTTGATATTGATAGGTATTTTCAGCCGGGAGACGCTACTGGTCATTTATCCCTACTTGCTGATAATGTCGGTGGTGACGGCAGCCGTGGCATGGTATCTGCATTCCAAGCGGAAACGGGTGGACGACGGCATGCGTGACACGGAGAACGAGGACAGCAGTAACCCGTTGGAATTCAAGGTAGCGCTGATTTTTGCCATGCTGTTTGTGGTGTTCACTATCTTGACCCACTATACGCTGGTGTATGCCGGTACGGGTGGACTGAACCTGCTCTCTTTCATTTCGGGGTTCAGTGATATTACTCCTTTCATTCTGAACCTGCTTCAAGGAACAGGCAGTGTGGCGGTGCTGGTGATTACGGCTTGCAGTATGCAGGCTATTGTCAGCAATATAGCGGTGAACATGTGCTATGCGTTATTTTTTGCCGGCAGGAAAAGCCCTTTGCGCCCGTGGATATTGGGGGGATTTGGTTGTGTTATTGCCATAAATATCTGTCTGTTACTTTTCTTCTATTTTCTCTAAATAGCTTTCTTTTTGCTTTTTTAACTCCGAAAGTCTCGTAAATGCATGAAAAGAGGCTATTTTGTCGAATTCACTGTGACAAAACTCGAACGGGAAACGTCTAATACGAAGACAATAAAGAATAGTCACTAAAAATAAAAACGCAATGAGAATCAAATGGACTGTGCTGCTATGGATGCTGATGATTTCGGGCCTGGTTGCAGCGCAAAACACGGCAAACACTTCTTTTCAGGTTAAAGGAATTTTGCTAGACTCGCTCACCCAGGAGGGTGAACCTTATGCTACCATTAAAATCGTGAAGAAAGAGGCTCCTGCAAAAGCGCTGAAAATGCTGGTAACGGACATGAAAGGTCAGTTTCAGGAGAAAGTACCGGCACGGGCAACTTCGTGATGACCATCACTTCCGTGGGACGTACTCCCATCGTGAAGGACTTTTCTGTGAAGGCAGGGGAAAAGCTGGTGGACTTCGGTACGCTGTATATCGTAGATGCCTCCAATGAGTTGGGACAAGTGGAGATTGTAGCTCAGAAGCCTCTGGTGAAGGCAGATATCGACAAGATAGAGTACAATGTGCAGGACGACCCTGACGCCCAGTCGAACTCTGTGCTGGAAATGCTTCGCAAGGTACCGTTGGTAACGGTGGATGGCGAGGACAATATTCAGGTGAACGGGAGCAGCAGCTTCAAGGTATACGTCAACGGAAAGCCCAACAACATGATGAGCAACAATCCGACGGAAGTGCTGAAGAGTATGCCTGCAAACAGTATCAAGCATATTGAAGTGATAACCAATCCCGGCCCCAAGTATGAACGCCGAAGGTGTGGGAGGGATTTTGAACATCGTCACCGTGGGCAGCGGAGTCGAAGGCTATACGGCTACGTTCAGTGCCAACGTCAGCAATCGCGGTGCAGGCGGCGGGGGCATTCGGTACCATCAAGAGCGGCAAGCTGACCGTCAGCGCCCGCTACAATTACAACTACAACGATCAGCCCGCAACTATAACAGCGGTAGCCAGCATGTGACACCGGAAGCTGTTACGGAGAATTCTTCCAATCTGGACTATGACGGCAGCAACAAGGGACACGGTTCTTTCCAGTCGGGCAGCATGGAGGCCAGCTACGAAATAGATACATTACGCTTGGTTACCATGTCTTTCGGACTTTGGGGTGGTGGGAATAAGAGTAACGGCTCTACGGACTACATCGCCACTTTCCCGGAGAGCATGAACGCTGCTCCCATTTACAGTTATTCTGCCTTTAACCGCAGCAAGTCTTCCTGGTATTCTATCGACGGAGGTGTAGACTACCAGCGTCTGTTCAAGGTGAAGGACCGTATGCTGACGTTTTCTTACAAGATAAACACCCGTCCGCAAACATCGGATTCCTATACGGAATATGAAATAGACAATGGCTATAACCCCGATTGGGCAGACTATCTGAACCGCTTGAAGAACCTGCATAACGACGGTGAGCAGAATACCACGGAGCATACGTTCCAAGCCGACTATACCACGCCTATCGGTAAGCTGCATACACTGGAGGCAGGCGCCAAGTACATTCTGCGCAACAACTCTTCGGAAGACGACCGTTTTGATGCGGACGATACCGGAAAGTATGAATACAACAAAGACCAGAGCTCGCACTACAAGCATTTAAACGATATCATTGCCGCCTATCTGGGATATGGGCTGAAGGTGAAGAGACTTTCGGGCCGTTTGGGATTGCGCTACGAGCATACCATCCAAGACGTGAAGTATTTGGTGGGCCGGGGTGAGGATTTCACAAAGAACTTTGACGACGTAGTGCCTTCCGCTTCCATCGGCTACAAGCTGACGGATATGTCCAATCTGCGTTTGGGATACAACATGCGTATCTATCGTCCAGGAATCTGTCTCTGAATCCTTATCTGAATGATACGGATCCCTCCTACATCAGCCAGGGTAATCCGGAACTGGACAGTGAGAAGAGCCATGCTTTCAACTTGAGTTACAGTAACTTCACACAGAAGTTCAACATCAATATCTCGGCCCGCTACTCGTTTACCAACAACAGTATTGAGAATGTGACAAGGCTCATGCCCGATACGGAGATTGAGGGATTGAAGAACCCCACGGGCAAGGATGTGCTTTATTCTACCTATGCCAACATCGGCAAGACCCGTTATGCCAGTGTGAACGGTTACGTCAACTGGAATGCCACTCCACGTACACGTATCTACATGAACATGAGCGGCAAATTACTCTTATCTGGAGGGCAGTGAAGGCATGCGTAACGATGGCTGGAGCCTCTTTGCCTACGGCGGTGCACAGCAGACGCTGCCCCATGACTGGCGCATCAGTCTGAATGTCTTCGGACAGACGCCGTGGATTATGCTGCAAGGTAAGGGCAGCAGCTTCTTTGATTATGGCTTGAGCGTCAACAAGTCCTTCCTGGACAAGCGCCTCACCTTGTCTGCCTTTGCCAGCAACTTCTTCAAGAAGTATATGGACCAAAGCTCCACCACCGAAGGCAACGGTTTTATACGTGAAAGCAACTATAAGTACAGCCGCCAACGTTTCGGCATAAGCGTCAGCTACCGTATCGGTGAGCTGAAGGCAAGCGTGAAAAAGGCTGCGCGCACTATCAGCAATGATGATGTGAAGAGCGGTGGCAGCGGTTCCGGTGGTGGTGAATAAGTTGTAAATACATTGTCAGGCAAATGACTCGTAGGACACAACAGATGGACGGGATTTAGGGTGTTGAATTGCTAAAAATCCCCTTCTGAAACTTGTACCTCTCTATTCTTCAGAGAATACAAGTTCAGAAGGGGATTTTTTATGATAGTAACTTACTTGCTGACTGTTGAGAGCCCCAACTTCTTCAGCCCTTTCTGCACATCCGGATGGCTCATGAAGAGCTTCCACAGCAGCCCTGACCGATAATTCTCAATCATGACGGCTATCGGGCCCTGGTCAATGGCGAGGTAGCGCTGCGGAAACCAGTTGTCCGTTTCGCTGAAAGCATCGTAGAAGCCATAGGGGCCGAAGACCTTATCTCCCATCTCGTAGAGGTGGCGCATCACTTGCAACGACTGTTCCGGGGTATAGACGATGGATGACAAGGCGGCAGTTGGAGAGATGACTCCCTGGTCGTCGCGTTCGTTGGGAGCGTGGGCGGCATATCCGTTGACGGAGTAGCTGGCTGTCAGTCCCCAGCAGTCGGGCCCGAAACCTTTGTAGTGCTTGGGGTTGCGGACACAGTAGGCACGGTTCACAAGCGTCAGGTTACGCATCTCGTCGAAGTAGTTGGCGCAGTATTCATCCTTCAGCGATGGGGTCGAGGCCGAGGAACGAGTATTGTGCCAGAAGAGCGGTCCGGCTTCTGTGCCTTGATAGCGCAGATGCAACTCGATATTCTCCACTTTATGAGGGTCTACAATGGCCCCGTTCTGCGCCCAGCCCTCGTGATAGACTGCTGCAGGCACGCCGTGGGTAGGCGAGGCGGCGGCAAGGATATACATGATGAGGCATTCATTGTAACCGTGTACGGGAAAGTTCATTTCCCAACCGTATTCCGGACTCCAGTGCCAATAGAGCACGTTCTGGCCGTTTTGGCGGTAGAAGTTCCAGTCCACTTCGCGCCACAGCTTGTCGATGCGGGCGGCGAGGGCTTGCTCGGCGGGCGAACCGTCGATGTAGTACTGGTGGACGGAGAGCAGGGCCTGCATGATGAAGGCTGTTTCTACCAGGTCGCCGCCATTGTCTTTCTGCCCGAAAGGTTTCACTTTGCCCGTATCGCCATACCACCAGTGCGGGTAGGTACCGTGGAAACGGTCGGCGGTTTCGAGGAAGGAGACGATTTTCTCCATTCGTTCCAGCCCTTCCTGGCGGGTGACATAGCCGCGGTCTATACCGGCAAGTATAGCCATGATGCCGAAACCGCTTCCACCGGACGTGATTACGTTCTGGTCGTTCTCCGGATAGACACCGTCCATGTGGATGCGTTCGCGTGCCAGTCCGCTGTTGGGCTCGGCACCTTCCCAGAAGTAGTTGAAGGTGCGACGCTGCACGGTGTCCATCAGGCATCGTCGCTCAGCCGGTCTTCTTTGGCGGCGGGGCTTTTGCATTGCGTGAAACCGAGCAACAGCAGGAACAATAATAAACTGTATTGTATTTTTATTGTACCAATGCTTACTTGTTTTTTATCATTTACTTATCTATATTCATTGCACGGTCAATTCAACAAGTATAGGACAGTGGTCGGAAAGGTAGCTGTTCTCCGGTTTGTCTTGGATAACGCGGTAGCGGTCTATCTTTGCGCCTTTGGTCACGAAGACATAGTCCAGCAGTACGCGTTCCTTCACCGGCAGGCGGCCGAAGTCATGGAAAGACCAGGACGGACCGTAGGTGACGGCAGCTGTCTTTGCGGCATTTTCCATTCCTCCCTTTTCCAGCGTTTGCAGAGGTTCTTCACCGGGCGTACAGTTAAAGTCACCGGTGATGATGGCGGGCATGCCCGGTGCTATCTCCTTGATTTTGTCGAGAATGAGTTGCACGCCCTCTTTGCGGGCTGTCTTTCCGTCGTTGTCCAGATGGGTGTTGAAATATACAAACTTTTGTCCGTTGTTCTTTTCCTGCAGTATCGCCCAGGTGGTGACACGGTTGTAGGAAGCGTCCCAGCCCTTGATGCCGATAGTTTTGGGTTGCTCGCTGAGGGAGAAATTGCCGTATTCCACCAGTGTAAACCGGTCGGTCCGGAAGAATATCGGGCAGTATTCGCCTGCTTCCTTGCCGTCGTCGCGCCCCACGCCGAGTGCTGTGTATTGCGGCAGCCCGCGTTTCAGGTCTTCCATTTGGTTGTGAAGCACTTCCTGCATGCCCAGCAAGTCGGGGCTGTAGTAGGCTATCATACGGCAGGCGTCACCCTTGCGGTAATTCCAGTTGTTTACACTGTCCGAAGGAATATCCAGGCGGACATTGAACGTCATCACTTCCAGCGGCTGTCCGTTCTGTGCGGAGGGCTGGCTCTTGCAGCTGCCAAGGAGCAGAATGCTGCAAAAACAAAGGAGTAAAGTAGTATATCTCATGTTTTCTTGTTTTTAGAGTGCAATATTAAATATTTTAT
>ENA-OQCF01000455-OQCF01000455.1-human-gut-metagenome-genome-assembly--contig:-NODE-455-length-16019-cov-5.838032_pt1 | contig 16019 bp, 17 predicted proteins | sample MGYA00242756_ERZ504573 | MGnify/ENA primary metagenome ERZ504573 (study PRJEB26092, sample SAMD00036240) | human gut metagenome | host: Homo sapiens | study: EMG produced TPA metagenomics assembly of... | reverse complement strand
GCGTTATCTTTTTCGTTTTCGTCAATTTTTTTCGGGGTTTCATGTCTCTGTAGGTATCTGCTGCGGTTAGGCTCCTTTTTTTTTTCGTCCTTCCGTGCTGTTTTCCTCGTTAACCGTAGTTGTTTTTATATGCCTCACGCTCAAGCTCACTCTTGTAAGCCTTTGCGGATTGATTATCTCGTCAATTTCTTTTTCCTTGGCATCATCCGTATCATAACCAAAGTTTGAATACTCACTTGTAATTTCTTCCGGTTCTTCCATATTTTCGATTATCGGCTCGGGAGCATATCTTCTGCCCGGCAAAGCCGGTTCTTCTTCAACCTCTTCCGCATATCTCTGCTTTTTCTTTGAGCGTTTATCGGGCTTTTCGGGAGAATCGTCAAAATTGTCAATATCGTAGTCCGTACCCTTTTCACCGAGTTTATACTTGACTGCAAGCTCCTCAAGAATAGCGTTATTCTTCTTAGCCTTTTTATGCTTTCTGATTCTCACGGCAAAAATTATGATGAGAACAATCAAAATAAGGATAACAACACCGCCGCCGATGATTATGTACGGAATAAATCCCTTTGAAAACGGCAGGTCGCTGAATTTTACCGAAGATACAATTTTGGAAAAAGTATCGTAGTCAACGGTTGTAACATCACCCTCTGTTCTCTGCATTGTGATATTAATGTTCATACCGTCATAAACCGTGTTGGCAACAAAGGTTTTCACATCGCCCTTACTGCTCTGAGCAGTTGCGTCAAACACAAGCCACACAACTTTTTCTTTTTGGTCGGGAGTACAGCTCCGATACTCGTCGGAATTAAGAAAATTGTTGCGTATATTTGAAAGCTCGCTTGAAGAAAGCTGAGCATAGTTGCCGACATTCTCGCTGCTCTCATTTTTTGTCATTGTCACGGTCAGAATAACCGATGACATATTATCCATACCCTGAAGATAGATATTTCCGTTCTGAAAGGTTTTCATTGTTGTGTCATAATCAAGACCGAAAACAGAAAAATATTTATCTGTGCTTTTACTGTCCCTTGTAACAGCGCTCATACCGTCAGGCATTGAAAGCGTCATATCGTCAATCTGCGGAATCTCGTAATCTTTTGTTGTGCCTGAGCAGGCAAAAATACCGCAAAATACCGTTACGGCACAAATTGCAAGCGTTACAGCTCTTTTAAAAACAGTTTTCATCATGTCCGTATATTCCCCCGAAACTAAATTAGATTCATCAATACTGCTTTTTAGAATGTATATCTAATTAATTATACATAATCTGTCAAAAAAATACAAGGTTTTTACCGCTGAAATTTGAAAACAAGAGTAAGTTATGTAGGAGCGTTCATTGTGTCGCTCCTACAATTAAGCATATACTTTCATATAAATAAAAAATGGTCGGGCGACAATGATTTACATTTTGCAAACTGCCTTCCCGACCATAATTTTACATTTTCAATTTTCAATTTTCAATTGAATACAAGACTGCCGTTTATTCTACAGTAACCGACTTAGCAAGGTTCTTTGGCTTATCGGGATCAATACCTCTGTTGATTGATGTGTAATAAGCAAGAATCTGGAGCGGAACAACCGCTGTAATCGGCATAAGAAGCTCGTCTGTATGCGGAATTTCGATAACATAATCCGCAACACCGTCCTTGAGTTCTCTTGCACAGGCGTCTGTGCAAACAAGAATAACCTTTGCACCTCTTGACTTAACCTCAACAACATTACTGATTGTCTTGGGGATAATATCTGTCTGAGTTGCAACGGCGATAACCGGAACATCCTCGTCAATAAGCGAAATTGTGCCGTGCTTTAACTCGCCTGCGGCGTAGCTTTCTGAGTGAATGTACGAAACCTCTTTGAGCTTGAGCGAACCCTCCATTGAAAGGGCATAGTCAAGACCTCTGCCTATGTAAAGCAAGCTGTCGGTTGCAACAAGCTTTGTGGCAACGAACTTGCAGGTATCCTCGCAGTTGTCGATTACATACTGAACTGCCTCGGGCATTTTTGTGAGAGCCGAAACAAGTCGCTTGCACTCGGCTGTGCTGATTGTTTCCTTTGCAAGAGCAAGCTCAAAGGCAAAGAGATACATAACGGAAAGCTGTGTGATGTATGCCTTTGTTGACGGGACGGAAATTTCGGGACCTGCAAGTGTGTAGATAAGCATATCCGCCTCACGGGCAATTGAACTGCCCTTTGCGTTTACGATTGCAAGAGTTTTTGCACCCTTCTGCTTTGCAAGACGCATTGCGGCAAGGCTGTCGGCTGTTTCGCCCGACTGTGAAATGATGATTACAAGGTCGCCCTCGCCTACAATCGGATTTCTGTAACGGAACTCAGACGCAATGTCAACATTTACGGGAACTCTTGCGAGATCCTCAATAACATACTTGCCGACCATACCTGCATGCATAGCAGTACCGCAGGCAACAATTGTGATATTTTTGAAATTCTTGATTGTTTCCGTTGTGATGCCGCATTCCTCAAGGAACGGAAGTCCCTCTTTGATTCTCGGCATAATTGTAGTTCTGATAGCCTCGGGCTGTTCGTTGATTTCCTTAATCATAAAGTGCGGATAACCGCCCTTTTCGGCAGCCTCCATATCCCAGTCGGCTGTCTGAAGTTCCTTTTCAATCGGATCAAGGTGTTCGTCAACGAACGAAACACCGTCAGGTGAAAGTGTTACGATTTCATCATGGTCAAGAAGATAATAATCCTTGTGTACTGAAGAATTGCGGGAACATCGGACGCAATAAAGCACTCACCCTCTGCAACGCCTACGATAAGAGGACTTTCACGGCGAACCGCAAAAACTCTGTCGGGGAAATCCTTGAACATAATTCCGAGTGCAAACGAACCTTTAAGCTCAGCCATTACACTGTCAATTGTTTCAAGAGGATTTCCGTTGTATTTATAGTCGAGGAGCTGAGCAACAACCTCTGTATCTGTGTCGCTTAAAAAAAGTTCTTCCCTTTGAGATGAGGAAGTCTTTAAGCTCCATATAGTTTTCAATAATACCGTTGTGAACGATTGTAACCCTTGCACCGCTGTGTGGATGTGAGTTACATCCGAAGGCTCGCCGTGGGTTGCCCAACGGGTGTGACCTATGCCGACATGACCTTTCGGAGTGCCGACCTCTGCAAGCTTATCCTTTAAGTCCTGAAGCTTACCCTTGGTCTTTACGGTCTTGATTTCTCCGTTATCAAAAACCGCAATACCTGCCGAGTCATAGCCTCTGTATTCAAGCTTTGTGAGAGCATTAACAAGCACCTCACTGCAATCCTTAGGTCCTACATAACCTACAATACCGCACATAAAATTTCTCCTTTTCGGTTAATCATTGACCTTGTGGCAAAAAGTAGGTACAAGTTCTGCCAAAAGTTCAACTGTCTTTTCACTGTCATTGTTTTCTGCGGTCTTTTTAAGGACCTCAAGCTTTGACAGCATATCTGTTTCGTCTATTTTAATTTGATTTCCTATGAAAATTTTCTTGTTCTGTGTTGACTTAAGACCTTCTTCGTCCATAAGAAGCTCCTCAAAAAGCTTTTCACCCGGACGAAGTCCCGTGAAGATAATCGGAACATCTTTGTACGGAACCTTACCGTACATTCTGATAAGGTTCTCGCAAGGGTCGTAATCTTGACGGGAGCACCCATATCAAGAACAAAAATCTCACCGCCCTTTGCCATTGCACCTGCCTCAAGAACAAGCGAAACAGCCTCGGGAATAGTCATAAAATATCTGATAATATCGGGATGTGTTACGGTAACGGGCGCACCGTTTTCAATCTGACGGCGAAACAGCGGAATAACCGAGCCGTTTGAGCGAGAACATTACCGAATCTTGTTGTTACAAATTCGGTATCGGTGCTGTGCTGCGCCTTGTACTGAATAATCATCTCGCACGCACGCTTTGTTGCGCCCATAACATTTGTCGGATTAACAGCCTTGTCGGTTGAAATCATAACAAACTTCTTTGCCTTGTACTTTTCTGCAAGGGTTGCAACATTGAATGTGCCGAAGATGTTGTTCTTTACAGCCTCCTCGGGAACGGTTTCCATAAGCGGAACATGCTTGTGAGCGGCAGCGTGAAACACGAGTTCGGGGCGATATGTCTTGAAGATAAGCTCCATTTTGTCGTAATCACGAACCGATGAAATAAGCGTTACAAGGTTAAGCTTTGTACCGTATTCAAGCACAAGCTCCTGCTGAATGTCATATGCGTTGTTTTCGTAAATATCTACAATGATAATCTGTTTAGGGTCATTCTTGGCAATCTGTCTTACAAGCTCACTGCCGATTGAACCGCCGCCGCCTGTAACAAGACAAACCTTTCCGTTGATAAGGTCATGAATCTCCTTTCGGTCAAACTCAATTGGTTTTCTGCCGAGAAGGTCCTCAATCTTGATTTCCTTTGCCTGTGAAATAAGCTGTGTATGCCCGTCATCAAACAAAAGCTCACCGAGATAAGGGATAATCTTGATTTTGCACTCTGTTGCGGAACAGTAGTCAAGAATCTTCCTCTTCTCATCTTCCTCACATGACGGAACTGCAACAATGATATTGTCTATGCGGTATTCATCACATATTTTAACAATTTCGGGACAGGTTCCGACAATGGGGATTCCTTCGATCTTCTGATTCAGCTTTTTCAAATCATCATCGACAAAGCATACCGGAATGATGCTTTTTGAAGGATTATTAACATCATTCTGCTCTTTCGCATTGTGAATTTCACGAACAATCATTCTGCCGGCATTGCCTGCGCCCACAATAAGGGTGCGCTCTCCGCCCTCTGCCCTTCCTGCCTCGGTAAGGTCAAGAAAAGCCCTTCTGAAAACAAAACGGAATGCAAGAATTCCGACAAGGGCTATTGCGAAATGTACTATACAAAAAATCTTTCTCTGCGGAATCTGCAAAAACAACGAGATTACAAAGCCGAGCGTAAACCCCGAAAAGACGGCAATTCCGCACACCATATAGTCCTTTGCGTTAAAGTATCGCCACAATTTTGAATATGTTCCGCTTATATAAAGCGTAAACAGACACATGACAAGATCAATAACAATATAGCTCAACAAGCCTTTGCTTGAAGCAGCACCTATGTAGCCGACAAGCAAGAGAATATAATTTGCAAGAATACCGCTGACAACGATAATAAACACATCTGCGAGAGCCAGCAACACCTTACGCAAATTAATCTTCTTCATAACCCATACCTCTTCTGTTTAACTTTGTGTAAATTTCCCGAGTAACATATAAATACAATTATGATTTATTATACAACAGTGCAAAAGGAATGTCAAACAAAGCAATTCCTAAATCAACTTAAAATCCGACAATCAAAGCACAAGGAACAGTAATAATCAGACTTGTTCGACACACATTTGTTGACAACCGCACAAAACGAGCCTAAAATAATACCATACTTAATATAGGCGGTAAATTGAATGAAAAATTTTTCGATAATCCTCGGAGCAATAATACTTGCGCTGTTTGTGACTCTCGTAATATGGGGCGTTTACTGTGACAACACAATTGCAATCACAAATTACTGTGTAAACAATACTAAGAACGACGCAAAGCTGAAATTTGTTGTCATCACGGATTTGCACAACAAGGAATACGGAGAAAAGAACGCAGACCTTGCAGAGCTTGTAAAGGAACAAAATCCCGATTTTATTGCAGTTTGCGGAGATATGGTCAACCGTGGCGATCCCGACACAACGAAGATGAAAAATGTGCTTGAAAAGCTTTCAGAAATTGCACCCACATACTGCTGTCTCGGCAACCATGAGCGTGACAATGCCGCCAAATTCGGAACAGATTTTAAAAGCGAAACAAATTCAACAGGCGCTGTATTGCTTGATAACGAATACATAAAATTCACCAAAAACGGCAAGAGTGTGCTTATCGGCGGAATGAGCGACTACCCTTATTATGAGTTCTACACTCCCGATGACGATGTTCCGTCAAGAACGCTGTGGGAAGAATTTGCCGAAAAAGCAAAGAACAATTTCACAATTCTTCTGCACCACCAGCCCGAATACATTGCCGAGGACGCAAAGAAAACCGACATAGACTTAATCGTCTGCGGTCACACTCACGGAGGACAGATTCAATTGCCGTTCATCGGCGGAGTAATCGCTCCGAATCAGGGACTTTTTCCGAAATATGACAAAGGCGAATTTGACCTTGACGGCACAAAAATGATTGTCTGCGCAGGTCTGAGCAACACCGTATTCATCCCCAGAATCAATAATCAAGTTGAAATAGGTGTTGTGACAATTAAGTAGGGGCGTTCATTGGAAGCCCGCAAGTAATTGCACATAATTTATGATAAATATGATTCTATAAATGCCTTAATATAATTGTTATACCGTAGCAGCGAACCGTGTTCGCCGCTACAAATAAATTTCATAAAAAGCAAAATTGCATCAATGCCGTATTCGGGCATCTGATGCAATTCTTTTATCCGAGTATCTTCTCGAATAGATTGCGGTGGCACACCGCCGACCGCAATTTTCCATTTTCAATTTTCAATTTTCAATTTAAAAACTTTCGCTCGGGCATAATATGTTTTTTGACATTATAAACTATCCACACGAATTGGGTACGGTGGCTCGCCGTCAGTTCTTCTCGCTGTAATTCCTAAGTTCCGCAGGAGTTCTGCCGTATTCTGACTTGCAGGACAGGATAAACGAATTTACATTCGGAAAACCGTTTTCAATCGCCGCCTGTCTGACGGTGATTTTTTTGTTTCTCAAATCATCAATAGCGTGTTCAAGACGAACACGGCGAAGATACTTTGAAAATGTTTCCTCTGTTTTATCCTTAAAATATTTTGAAAAATGAGCAGGCGTCATGCCTACATAATTGGCGATTTCATTGAGCGTAATTTCGCGTTTGTAATTATCGTGCATATATCTGATAGCACTTTTGGCGCAGTCAAAATCATCCGCCTGAGAACCGTGAACATATTGTATATCGTTGTCAATGCAATCACGGATGAGATAGTACGCAACGCTGTACATCACCGCTCTTACCTTCATGCTGATAAGCTTGCTCTTGTACTCTTCATATCCGTGGAATATGTCCATTGCTTTCCTGATAAACTCAAGAGCTTCGCCCTCGGGTTGTTTGAAACTCGGCACAATATGCGGATCGTCAACATACGGTGCAATTGCCTTTGGAACGATATTGAGCATAACAGCCTGAGTATCCTCACCGATGTCCTCGTAGGAATGAACCTCCTGACTGTTAAGAACATAGACATCGCCCGCATTGAGAATAATTTCACAGTCAAGCTTGTTAAGCCTTACCTTACCTTTTTTTATATAGGAAATTTCATATGAACCATGCCACCTGAGTCCCGATTCAAAGGCAGCTTTTCTGTCCGGATATCTTGTAACCCTGCCGCTGTAATATGGCTCGGGCGGTAACAACACCTTCTTGTACTTCATGGCTTCACCCTCAACTCAATTAAAATCAATCAATTGTTAATAACATAGTCAGCGCAAAAATAAATATATTTAAGATCCGCAATTACCGCAGAATGGTCTGTTTTTACTACAACTGTTCTGCGTTCTTTTTTGCTGATTTCCTCAACACAGCGTGCAACATTGCACTTTGAAGGCTCGTAGCCGTACTTTTCAAAAAATTCTTCCGCAGTCATAACAAGCGAGCCGTAGCCCTCAAACATATGCAAAAGAGAATAGTCAATCAGCTTGTATTCATCTTCAATAAGGCTGATTCCGATATCGCAGTTTGTGACTGAACCGATGTAATACGGTGCGTCATTGAGGAACAAGCCTGTCTTGAAATAACCGATTGAAACGGTAAGATCCGAGTTTACCGCTGTACTGCACACACCCGTGTCACCGTTGATTCCGCTGTTGATGTCTGCACTTATAACATAGGCATTTGTCATATTAATCTGCTCAACCGCTTCAAGCATTTCACCCTTTAATTCACCCGAAAAGCCTGTTCCGAGCAGACAGTCAACTACAATGTCAAATCCCGTAAAAGCCGCCGCTTGTGACATTGGCATCTCCTCGGCACCGAGCGACATTGCGGTTTTATAATAGTAAAGGCCGTCCTTTGAAAAGCCGTCGCTTGCTCTGAAAATTGTCGGTGTAAAGCCGTTTTTGCATAAAACACAGGCGAGCGCATAACCGTCGCCGCCGTTGTTGCCCTTACCGCAAACTATGGCAACTCTGCCCACAAACTTTGCCGAATTAAAAATCCCCTGTGCGGCTCTGTACATAAGCTCCGCCGAAGGAGTATGCTCCGCAATCGTCCTTGCGTCGCTTTTTCTCATATTTTCAACCGAAACGACCTGAACAAATTCCATATTATATTCCTCCGCTTTTTGAAATTTCCATAGCCTTATCCGCCGTTTGCGGCATTGTAAGCCGTCATAACAGCACTTTCATCCATATTACAACCGAGTAAAAACAACGGTGTTTCCTTAAAGAACTCATCAAGCAATTCAAGCAGCTTTTCCATTCTGCTCCGCTCAACATCAATAACTGTTGCCTCAAGCAACTGTTTCATAACCTGCGACGGTAACACCCTGACTGCCGTGTTCTCTTCTGCTCTCTGAAGAATGTACACAGCCTTAACGGGTGCTTTTGTATTTGTTCCTATGTTAGCTTTCCCCATCCACGGAGTTCCGTAAACATAAAATTTTCCGTCACATTTTCGTATAACCGGCTTGTCATCGTTAATCATCGTCACCCTGTTGCCAAAATGCCTTCGCCACAGAGCCGTGTGGGTAGACTTGCCCGTTCCGCTGACTGCCGAAAAAACATAGCCCTCGCCGTCAAGCTCAAGACAGGACGAATGAAAAAAGAATCCGTCAAATCCGTCAAGCACGGCGTTGCAGAATTTTGAGAGTATCAGAACATCCTCCGCACCTTGTTCGCTGAGGTTGTCGGAAAGCCTGCAGCGCTCACGGATTTCGTCATCCGAAACCGATATCGCAATGTCGGTCTTACCCGATTCATTCGACTTCACGGCATAGCTTTCAAGCCGTTTCCTGCATATTTTAAATTTTGGATTAACTTCAACATTCAAATCAGCTATTCTGTATATCGGCATATCTGCTCCGCTAAATACTATAATGAAATATTGTAACACAAATTAATGCTTTTTGCTACGGCGAAATGAATAAATATTATTTTATCTTTTAGTGCAAGTTGCTCAGTCGCACAGTTTTAAAGGCAAATATTGCACAATACAAGCCGTGTTATTTTGTAACAATGCACATACAGCTTATTTTTTATTCATTTTAAAGCCTGTAAAAAAAGCATTATTTTACGACTTTTTCAATTTTGTTTACTTTACCTGTCCGACTGCTTTTTTGCATACTCTTCAAGGTATGCTCTTTCATAAATTCAAATATCCTGTGCATTACCGTTCCTATAAGAATCGGAATGAATATTCCTGCGGCAAGGTAGATTATGCAGTAAAAATTTAAGCCGTTCGGACGATAAATGTACCAGATTGTTGACTTGAGTTTTAAAATATCGAAATCTTTGAACAGCGGTGTAATTACGCTCAATCCCCAGAACGCCCATTTTACAATCATAAAGGCAAAAATGTGGTGAATCATTATGCTGTAGGTATTGTCCGAAATCATTCTGACAAGCTTTTTGTTCTTGATAATCGGAGTAATCAGCTTTGCAACCCTCAGCCAGAACGCAATGCCCGTGATTGCGGTTACATAAGGAATGACGCAGCCGTTGTCAAACTTCACGCACTTTGACGGAGTGTATTCAAGATTTTCACAGAATGTGAGGAGAAGAAGCTGAACTCCGAGAACGATTGCAAAATATGCAACGCTGTTGAGATTATCGTGTTTTTCAAGCTTTTCGTGATAAAATCTGCCAAACTCAAAACACGGCAGAAAAAACATTGACCTGAACAATAACAGCAACGCACCCTTTGGGGCAGGATTCCAAATGCAGTATTGCACACCGAAAATTCCGATTGCAAGATACACGGCAAGAATGACATACTCGTTGCCCCTGTGAACCTTTTTGAGCAGTTTGCGGAACAGTATGTTAAAAACATAAACACAGAACAGCGGATACACAAACCACGAACCGAGGTTGTAGGCAAAACTTCGCCGTCAATAAACGGCATAACAAAAAAGGTTGTACAGATCAAATTTGCCCTGAGCAATCTTATAGCCGACCTGAGTAAGTGCGAATGCAATTATTCCGTAAACAATGTTCCATAGATACGCTGGAATCAACAAGCGTTTTGTGCGTCCCCATATATATTTGAAAATATGTTCCTCGTGTTTTTCCTTGTAAAAATAGCCCGAAATGAAAACGAACAAGGCGAGATTGTACGAATACTTCGGAAACCAATCGTACATCAGCGACACACCGCCGTTGTAGCAATGCCCCGAAACTATGATAATAATGCCGATTGCCGACAAAATTTTAAAAGTAAAATTAATGTTTCCGTCATCGCCGAGCCTTTTGTTTTCAGCTGTGACACTGTTTTGTTTAAGTGCAGATTTACTGCGTGTTTTGTTCTTTCCCATAATTCCCTCTCATCTGTATTTGTCGCAATTTAAAAATTCCGCAAATTCACACGGTAATTGTAACACAAAAGCAATCCGCAATCAATATATCAAATTCACCGTGCTAAACACATATAAATCATTATTTTGCACAATCTCACTTTTGTTTCAACAGGCATTTTTAGCAGGCATCTAAATCTATCATTTGCAACTGTTACGCCATACAATTGTGTACATACCCTTAAAAAAACTAAGATTAAAATGTAAATAAATTCAGTCAAAAAAGCCGGGAAAAGCATAAAATAAAAAAATATGCAAAAAACTATTGACACAACCTTTACATAATGCTATAATAATAAAGCTGTAAAAAACAGCGGAGTTGTATATCGCGGGATAGAGCAGCTCGGTAGCTCGTCGGGCTCATAACCCGAAGGTCGTCGGTTCAAATCCGGCTCCCGCAACCATTCAATAAGCACTAACCGTTATGGTTAGTGCTTATTTTTTATTTTGCAAACTTTCAAAGCAATTGCACAAACACAAAACAAGCCTGAGATTAAAATCTCAGGCTTTTCATCTTAGTTGATAGTAAGATTTACTTTTATACATTCTCTACAATTGAATGTGGGATTAAATTCCGCTACCTTACAAACAACATCTTCATTTTTTTTAATTCTTTTTGTTACTTCTCTCGAGTAATACCTCGGAACGTAACCCAACTTAACACTGTCTGCGGTGAAAATTTCAACAGCAAAACAATCTTGTTCATTACCGGGTTCTAACTTCAATAACAAATCATCGCCAACTTCAATATTCACACCTTTAAAATTGCAAATATTATCTTCACATGGAAGATAATGACTTACACCGGCAATATAGAAACTTTTGGAGACATTTTTTTCATCATCAAAAATAGGATCAATAAACTCAAAAGTATCAATTGGCAATCTTGCTCCGCTGTTTTTTAAAAGTAGATATTCATCATATTCTTCTAAATTATATTTTTTTAAAATATCAGAAATTCCTCGACGCTTTTTATCGGGCAATCTACTTGCAAAAACAGGAAACAATTTTTCACTTTTATATTTTTTATCAAATTCATCAAACGCAGCAATTCCGTTAAATCCATTTTTTCTGGCTTCTGCCACATCTTTACCATATTCAAATTCAAAAGCTCCGTTTTTAGACAGAATTCCGACAATATACTGTCTTCTGGTTTCAGGATGCTTCCAAATTAAGTATAAATAATCTTTTCCGTTTTTTTCTGACACTGATTTAACCCTCCTCTTCAAATATAGTTTTTATAATCTTAACTTTTTCTAAAATGAACTTAAGCAACAACCTCTTTCTGTCTTTTGAAAGTATTTCATCAGGATAATTATCCAAAATTACATTTATATTATTCTCTGTCATTTTGGATATAATTCTCTCGACAATAGAAATACAATAAATTCTGTACTCGCTGTTTTTTAACAAATATTCCAAAACTGTTTTAAATTCAGGCTCTTTCTTGATGTGCATATCAATTCTTATTCTTGATTTAGATTTACTTCCCACAAGAGCGTTAAACCTACGGGTATCTTTTCCAAGAATTTCATCAATATCAAAATCGTTCACATAGCAACACAACGATGATCCATTATCATACAAAGGGGAAAATTTTATATCGTAATCAGGGGAAACAAGTACCGCCCAATTACTATGATGCCTGTCTGAATTACCTATCAATGCGTCAAAAATCATCATTTGCATCAATTCTTTTTCACATTTTAAAAGCTTAGCAATCGGATAAATCATTTTAAAAGAATAATATATTTTATTCTTTGCATCGTACAATTTGTCAATATCATATTCGGGGTACATCTGGCTTATAAAAGCAATTCCCTCCATAAGAACTTCATTATCTTTATTTATGCGATAACTCATAGAACCATATCTGCCATTATATGTACCAATATCAATTTTGGCACACGGAACATTCAATACAGAAGCGATATCATAAGCTAATCTCTCTGATATATGTTCGTATGTAATAGAACCATCTTTAGCTTGTTTTGGAAATTTAAATAATCCTATTTTATCTCCGTATGTAAGCCATATTTTTTCACTTCTACCGCTACCATCTGCATTTCCGCTATACTCTTCCCAATCGCTAAAATCTTTAATATCCATAATTTTGACCTTCAAATAATATATCTAATTCAATTTTAAATTGAAATGACATAAAAGTCAATAACAAATGCATTTCGAGCGAGCAAAGGGTCATTGTCCGTACAGTGCACATAAAAATACAGTTTTTAATTTATCATAAACACACCCGCCTGAGCATTGTTACTTGACGCTCAGGCTGATTTTTTATTACTTATTATGTTTTAATGCGTATCTTCAATGCAGTACACAAAGTTTGTGAGATTCATATTATCGTCAAAGGTGAAAGTTACATATCCGTCTTTCCGCTTATAGGTAACATCGCCGTGGGTTATGTTATTGTACATCGCTCGCCGAGTTCAGCATAGACATCGTCATAGGTGCTGTTGCCGTTGATTTCGCCAAAACCGATATTTGAATTGGCAAGGTTGCCTGATGAGTAATCAACCGTAATGCTGTAAATTTTATTTGTTTCGGCGGTGACCATAACATTCATACCACTGTAGTAATGAATATACCACTTGTCCGACGCTAAAAACGGATCTGAAATTTCTTCGCCAAAGGCATTTTTTACATCGTCAAAATCAGCGTTCAAAAAATTATTGCTCTCAACATCAAGCATTGAACTTTCGGACTTTTTAAGATAAAACTTTCCGCCTATATCCCACATTGATTCGCTGTTCTGATTTGTGACCGTGTTTTCAATATAGATTTCGTCGTCGGAAAACTTGATTTTACCCGTACCGCTGTTCTGCCAGCCGTCATCATCAAACGAAAAAGTTCCTATTCCGTCAATTACCTTTGTTGTCACATTGCTTATTCTCGCAATTCGGTTTTGCGGTGCAGACGAGGTTTTTGTAAAAGTAAATCTCACAACATCGTCTTTGACGGAAATTATCTCAAGAATATTGCCGCCGTTTTGAGTTGCGGTTGAAATATCGCTGTCTTTATCGCACCATATTCCGACATATTTTGAATAATCCGAGGTTTTATTTTCAGCCGTTGTCGTGACCGCAGTTGTCGGAACAGTTGTTGCATGTGTGGTAACATTATCCGATTTGCCACCAAAAATCGTGCTGTTCAAAATTACAATCACCGCAATTACAATGAGCAAAACGATTGCCGCTGCAACGGCAATAATAATCGGCTTTTTCTTTTTCACCTTAATTTCTCCGCCTGTTGTAACATCAATCAGCTTTGTCATACAATACGGACAAAATGTTGATTCAATCGGAAGTTCCTTGCCGCAATTCCTGCAAAACTTCGTATCCTTACCCATAACGCCTCACCTCTTTTATTACATTATAAATAACATTAGGCAAAAATACAAGAAAAAGATAATCTCCTATACCGTCAGGAAATTATCTTTTTCGCATAATTAATAACTCACTAAATCGTTATATACATCTGTCGCATAAAAATCTTGATCTAACAACCAGTCATACGAAGCGCTATCATAATACACTGTTTTGTTTTCAATATCTACTATATATGTAATATATTCTCCCTCGCCAAAAACAGTATGCGTTCCCGTGTATTTCATAGTTATTGACCCATCTTCGTTTCTTTGAGCGTCAAGGGTCACATCACTTAAATAATAATGAATAGCATCATACACATTCAGCTTATTATGATATTCATCAACATCAACACCATTTTCTTCTAAATAAGTGTCACTATGATCGTCTATACCGTAAGGCTCTTCTTTGAGCAACTCTTCTGCTTTCTCAATTTCCGAGTCGCTCACTTTAGCAGGCTTAGCATCTGATGATTCCTCTGTAGTTGTAACATCTGTGGTAGGCTCAGTTGTTGTAGATTCGGTAACAACTTGAAAAATTGAAGATGAACTTTCACCTATGCCGTTTTTTTCGGCAAAATCTGGATCAAGTGACTAAAAAATTCAGTCCAACTGCATCGCCATCTGATTGACCGGTACATATCATTGTGTATCCATCGTGGTAATAACTACTTTTAGGTTTCCCATCAGCATATCATTTAAAAATTCAGTAAAAAAATATTTAGCAGTGTTTTCACAAGAATCATAACTTTTATAATCAGATAAAGCATACAACCAAGCCGCTATCCTACTCGTGGTTTGCTTAACTTTATATGCATCTTCTGAAGTTTTATCTGTAAGTAAAGATGGTACCAAAATAAAAGTATAAGCGACTATATTTTTTTCATTATCCAAATAAAAATATGTACCTGTTTTTCCACTAAAATCGACTTGAATATATAGAGATACTTTTTTCCCAAACAAGATATAGTCGTCGTGATACTTAAAATCGTCAAGTTCTACACCTAAGCCCAAATCGCCCATAGAACCTACATCATCAAATGCACTCATAAACTTATCTACTGTTTCTTCATTAAATTTATTATCGAAGTAATAGTATCCTTTGCCGTCGATACTGTTATCAACAGTTGTCGGTTCGGTCAAACTGCTTTTTGTTTTTTGTATTTGTATTTGAAGAACTGCTGCTATGCGGCACAAACAAAACCAACGCAAGTATTCCTGCAAACACAAGTACAAAAGCTCCAAATACTATGCCTGCAATTTTCCATTGCTTTTTCAGCTTTTCTTTTTCTTCATCAGGCTGACAACCTCATTAACTTCAGAATCTTCAACAGCCGAGCAATCTTCTCCGCAATTCTCGCAGTATTTATCTTTTTCATTAAGTGGGAATCCACATTTTGGACAACGCCTCATTTTTAATCCTCCTTATCACTTGAATAATCACCTATTTTATCAAAGTTGCTGTTATTCAGTTATGTTATATTTACAATGCTAATTTTAATAAAATCCTGTAACTTCAAAAGCATAGTATTCAGCAGCTGATTTATAATCATGGTCACCTGTAAGAGTACAAGTGTCATTTGTCAAATTTATAACTATGTATGCGTTACCGCTGTTATTATAATATCCATCAGGAGTATTTCTATAATTTCCGGAAACGGTTACCTGATACCCCAACAAAGTTCCCGTGTCTCGTGTTTTTGTCGGAGTGATATCAAGTTGAGGATTTTCAAACATTGAAGCCACTAATTGCCCAAAAGTTATATCTGAACATAATCCGTTTTGAACATATGATGGATCAATGGAGTCCATAAAACTTGTCGAATTTAATATATCTACAACATCATCCTCATATTCATTATTTCCTTCTGTAGTTTCTTCAACTGTCGTCTCTTCAACCGTAGTTGAATCAAAATTAGTTTGTGTGGCTGAAGATTCAGAACTCGGTTGTTTCGAACATCCGCTTAATACTGTTGATATCAATAAAATCACAGTTAATGCAACAAGCGATTTTTTCATAAATTTCACTCCTTTTCTTTATAAT
>ENA-OQCF01000454-OQCF01000454.1-human-gut-metagenome-genome-assembly--contig:-NODE-454-length-16040-cov-6.392195_pt1 | contig 16040 bp, 21 predicted proteins | sample MGYA00242756_ERZ504573 | MGnify/ENA primary metagenome ERZ504573 (study PRJEB26092, sample SAMD00036240) | human gut metagenome | host: Homo sapiens | study: EMG produced TPA metagenomics assembly of... | reverse complement strand
GCACACCGTGGCGAGGTCTGGAACTTGAAAAAGAGTACACCCTGAACGGAGAAACGTGCCCCGGACGGCTATGCCGAAGCCGAAAGCATCGTGTTCAAGCTGGTGCAGGAAGTACAGAGCAGGTCAATAAGGTCTATGTGAAATCCAACGATGATTGGACAAAACTGGATGAGGCCACTGTCATCTTGCAGGATGCGCCTGTGTTGGATATCGACAAAACGGACATTGCTTGCAATCTGCTGCCGGGCGCTACGCTGACGATCCGTGATGCAGACGGTGAAGCTATTGACACTTGGGTGACAGATTACAAAACGCATCGTGTTCCCATTTCGGATGAATTTATCAAGCTGTCAGGCGAAGCCAAAGAGTACATCTACACCCTGACCGAAGATGCCGCCCCGGCCGGCTTTGAAATTGCAAACTCGGTGCAGTTCAAGTTGGAAACCGTTGATGACGGGATTTCTCTTTTCGTCCGCGAAAATGTGGATGCCGAATGGGTGCGCGCCGACAAACGCCTGATTCAGATGATAGACGAAACTACGCCTCGCGAGGACACGCCCACACCGACTCCGGCCCCCACACCGCAGCCGACACCCGCTGCAATCCCGGTGCCCACTCCCGCGCCCACGCCGGTTATTGCACCGCGCAAGGTGCAGACCCTCCCGCAGACAGGAGATGGTTTCCCGCTGCTGGCTATTGTGGTCGTGTCTCTTGCGTCCGCGACAGGTATCGTGCTGTTGACCGTCAAGCAGAGAAATGCGCTGAAAGAAACTTCTGATAAGGAGGATGCCGATGAAAGTTCTGATTGTTGAACCCGGAAAATACCCCCGCGAAGCCGACATTGAGCATACCCTTGAAGCCGAGCAGGCAGTTGTCGGCGGCACCATCGAGGCCGTGTACCCTTGGCGGGATAGCGCCTGTATCGTCTGTAATGAGTAGTTCCTACAAATGAGTAGTAATTGAGCAAAATGCCCAGAATCCCGGGCGTTTAAGCATAATTTACTACACATAATCAGAAAGTTTTCTTTCCAAATTGTGTTAACCATTGCAATAAATCTTCATCCTCCTCCCAAGGCATTGTGGTATTGGGTGTGTAATTCGGCACTTTCTCCTCAAATACTTTTCGCTTCATCTCTGCATCGATGCGAGCGTAAACCTCTGTTGTAGAGATGTCTGCATGCCCAAGAAAATCTCGAATATATATCATGTTAACACCAGCTCGCAGCAAGTGCATGGCTTTGGTGTGGCGTAATACATGAGGAGATATATTCTGTGGTTCAAGTACCGGAGATGCCTTTGCCGCATACTTCTTCAGAATATAGGTGACTCCATAGCGAGATAAAGCCTGCTTTTTTGCATTATAAAATAGCGGAATCATCTGAGACTGAGAATCGGAATGAAAGCTGCGGATATATCTGTCCAACAGTTTGCAGGTATCCTTCATCAGGGGAACCTGACGAACTTTTCGTCCTTTTCCAGTTAGAATAACCATTGGGGGGTGTGTTAGACGGACATCTTTCAGCCTAAGATCCACCAATTCCTGTACCGTGCGCCAGAGTCATACAGTAGTGCAAGAAGTGTCAAATCTCGGAGCTTGTCGGGTAGATGCATCTGGTTGGGACAGAAGAAGTGACAGATCATCCTCCGTCAAAAACGGTATCAATGCCTTTTCGTACTTTTTGGGTCGCAGATTAATAATGTCAACGCAGTTTTCTATGTTTTCCGGAAACTTGTACTGTACAAAATGAGCAAAGGCCTTTATGGCGGCAAGTCGCTGGTTTCTTGTTGTAACCGCAATATGGCGGGATGTTTCTAACCAATCCAGAAATTCAGAAACAAGTTCCATATTCAGATAGCGCAATTCTATATAATTTGCGGAGATGCCTTTCTTTTCTTGAAAAAATAGAAGGAGTTGCTTGAAAGTATCTCTGTATGAATTGGTGGTATTGGGACTCACCCCGCATGTAGTAGGCAGATAGATTGAGAAATACTCGGTCAGTGCTTTGGTAAAGTCAGTTTTCCTCATCCGTCTCACCTCCAACCGGAATAATGCCGACAAATGCTCTGTCAAGTTTTTGGGAAAGTTCCGGGAACGAAGCAACCGTCAGGTGAATATACCAACAGGTTTCACGGTAACTCTTATGTCCCAAATACGCGGCAAGGCGAGGAACGATTACCATGGGATCATACCCATCAGAAAGTTGTTTTTCCAGTGTATGAACTGCGAATGTATGCCGAAAATCATGCACACGAGGCCATTGCCGGTGTGAGGAATATTGCATGCGAATAGCAGCTCGCGAAAATTATCATAGATTGTTTTAATAGAATAATGGCCACAAGCAGATGGAAAGAACCATTCTCTTTCATCTGGTAACTGAGCAGAGTAGCTTCGGAGATACTCTATTACGCTATTGTGGACAGGGACAAGTCTATCCTTACCTCCTTTCCCGTTGTGTACAGTAATAATGCCTGTATCCAAATCGACATCCTTCACTCTTAGCCGGAGCACCTCACCTATACGAAAACCACAGCAATATAAAAGCCGGATAACAGCAGGTATGACCAGATGCCTTGTTGGCGCATTATTCCTGACCGGCAGATTATCTGCTGCATATAATAATCGCCGTATTTCTTCAACAGTAAATATATGCGGGGTAAAAGTCGAACTGTTCTTTAGTTTGCTGGTATCCGGGACATAGGAGATTCCGTCCTGCGTGTATGCAAATTTTGCAAAAGCGCGTATCGCATTATGTCTGACTATTTTCGAACGGTTTGAAAGATATGGCTTTAATAAATCCCATGCGTCAATAAGCTCTTTTGTCACCACGGGGGCATCCGAGAGTTCCTTTGAAAGGCAGTCCAGTTCCTGCATATAATAGCCGCAATGCACGGAGGTATATCCCTCATTTTGTCGAGATTCCAGATATTTCCATATTATTGGCGCAAGCTGGCTTGTGAAAGTAAATTGTTTCATAGTAATCCCTCCAAACTCAGCGAACATAACCGCATATGTTCAATATCGACCCGCAAGTAGGTTTCTGTTACACTGATGTTACTGTGACCGAGGATTTGGGACACATCCTGCACCGGAGTGCCTTTTCTCAGCATATTTGTGGCAAACGAATGGCGGATAGTGTGTACGCCTGTGTGCCTCTTTGTTGGGATAGCAATCCCTGCTCTGCGTAAATACTTATGAAATTCCGGATTGAAATTGTTATGCTCACCCAATGGCTGAAACGGTGCGTTATGGCTCAGAAAGATAAAAGCCGAGGAGGACTGTGGGCGGCCATCTTGCAAATAAGAAATAATCGCCATACCTAGCTCTTTGCTGAGTGGCAGACTCAAGGCGTTCCCTGTCTTCTGCTGAGAAAGTGAAATGCAGTTTTCCTTCCAGTTAATATTTGAAAATTTGAGTCCCAAAACGTCGCTTATCCTTAACCCTGTTCTTGCAAGAAGCAGAAAAATCGCGTAATTCCGCCTTCCAACTGGATTGGCAGTATCGATGACTGCAAGAATCTTGTCGATCTCTTCAGGACTCCATACCTGTGGAATCTGGGGTGCAGTGCGTTTGAAGTTTGGGAGTTGAAGGGAATAATCCAAATCCGTATATTTGTGGTCATAAAGCCAGTGCAGGTAAGCACCAACTTGTCGGCATCTTGCTCTACGAACATTCATGCATATTTCTGAAGCATTGCTCATAGCCGTGGAAAAACAGTTGATAGTCTCCGCATTTATGCTTTTGATGTTCTGTGTGTTTGATGAATGAACAGCAAGCAAGAAAAGCCTCAATGCTGCTATTGTGTTGTCCATCCACGATCTCGAAAAATTCTGCATTTTGCAATAACTCAAGTAGTCGGAAAAAAACTTATCGAAACAATCGTCATCAATAGAAGCAACGCCATAAACTTTACGGCGGCACACTGTTCCCGTGCGAAAAATCTCGTCCAATGCATTCATGTGACGCCGTGCATGGCGCATTCGACCGTCAAGAGTCTGATCTATAGCGTGGACATCGACTCCGAAGTATTGAAGCAAAAACTGCTCTGCAGTTTCACGGCTATAAGCGGGAGAGGCTGAATACGAAAGAAATCTGTTCCATGTAGCTCTATAAAACCCAAGAGTACTTTTCTTGTAACCCTGACCGAGTAGCCATTGCTCGGTCTTTTCCATCAATTCCTTGATTGGTATTGTTGCTTCAGACATTATAAAACCTCCTGATGTTATTTGCAGAGCATTGTGTCTCTACATTATGTAGAGTATCACAAAAAGCTACCGGCTAAAATACAAATGAAATCAGGAGGTACGAAAGGAGATGTCAATTATGCTACACATAACATATAACTACGCATTACAGACTATGTGGTGCACCACATAACGTCTGTAATGACAACGGCATTGCAGAAAACCTGCCGCTGAACCGTATTCTGGGCAACTATGACATCATCCATGGCACATTTTTCGTCTGCGGCCTGACCCGCGATGATTTTACTGATCTTACCCCGCAGCAGATGAAGCACTACGAGGAAATGTACCACGACCCGCAGCTGTTTTTCCTGCTGGGCAAAACCCTGTGTGTGGAACACACCACGCCGGAAGAATATACCCGCGTTATGGCTCCGCCGCCCAAAACAAAAGAATCCCCGGAGCGCTGATATGAATACCACCGTCCTAGCCCGCAGCCCGCCTGCGGGCTTTTTCATTTGTCCGAAACTATCCAACAAGCAAGGAGAAGAACCTATGAACGACATTTTTGAAAAACCCGAAACCATGCAGGAAAACGAGCATCCCCGTTTTTACACCGCAGAATCCGTCATGCGCGGGCATCCCGACAAGCTGTGCGACCTCATTGCCGACAGCGTGCTGGACGCCTGTCTGCAGCATGATCCCGCCAGCCGCGTGGCCTGTGAGGTCATGGCAACCCACGGTCACATTATCGTGGCGGGCGAAATCACGACCAAGGTTAAGCCGGACGTGTTCAACATTGTGCGGGATGTTCTGCAGGACGTTGGCTATGACCCGAAGGCGTACCAAATCGACTGCTACATCCACGACCAAAGCCCCGATATTGCCGGAGCCGTGGAGCCGGAACTTGCTGAGGGAGAGGACGAGGATACCCTCGGCGCAGGCGATCAGGGCGTTATGGTGGGCTATGCCTGCAACGAAACGCCCGAATATCTGCCGATGCCTGTGGTGGCGGCGCAGCGCCTTGTGACGCTGCTGGAAATTTCCCGCATGACCGGCGTTATCCCCGACATCGGTCCGGACGGCAAGGTACAGGTCACGATGGAATACAACGGTGACACGCCTGTGCGCATCGCCACGGTGGTCGTCTCTGTCCAACACAAAGAGGACGCCGATATTGACAAGCTGGCAGATTTGCTGGACGAGTATGTGTTCCCGCTGGCCTTTGACGGTATGCCCGCCGATGACGCGGAAATCATCCTGAACCCCAGCGGCAAGTTTGTGCAGGGCGGCCCGGATGCCGACACAGGTCTGACCGGGCGCAAGCTCATGGTGGACAGCTACGGTACATTTGCACCCCACGGCGGCGGTGCGTTCAGCGGCAAGGATGCCACCAAAGTGGACCGCAGCGGCGCGTATATGGCGCGGTACATTGCCAAAAACATGGTCGCCGCCCATCTTGCCGACCGCTGTCAGGTCACGCTGCGTATGCCATCGGGGAAAAAGACCCCGTCATGGTGGATGTGAACACCTTCGGCACCGGCGGCCCCTGCGAGGATGATTGTTTGTCGGCCGCGGTGCGCAAGGCGTATGATCTGACCCCTGCGGGCATCATCAAGCAGTTGAACCTGCTGAACCCCATGTACAGCCGCACGGCGGCGGGCGGTCACTTCGGGCGCGAGGATTTTCCGTGGGAAAATATCGAACATATGAGCGACCTCGCCGCTTACATTGTGTAATTGCCGCGCGTCAGTAAAGAACAGATCCATGCCGCCAACCGGATGACGGCTATCGAGTTCCTGCGGCGGTACCGTCCCGGTTCGCTGGTGAAAAGCAGTGCGCGGGGCGAATATCAGCTTGCAGAACATGACAGCTTCAAAATCAACGGCGAATCCAGTGTGTGGCACTGGAAAAGCCGCGACATTGGCGGCAAGTCGGCGCTGAAATATTTGATTTATGTGGAAGGTGTGCCGTTTGTAGAGGCGGTGCAGCTGCTGTGTGAGGAAAGCCCGATGTACATCCCAGTGCAGCATGAAGCGGTGGAGCGCGAGCGCCCACCGTTCCGTCTGCCGAACCCCGCGCTGAATAATGACCGTGTAACGCGGTATTTGCTGGGGAGAGGTGTGTCTCTGCTTACCATCCGATACTGTATTGAGAGAAAAATTCTGTACGAAAGTGCAGAATACCACAACTGTGTTTTCTTGGGCAAAGACCCGCAGGGTATGCCGAAATATGCGGCGCTGCGCGGCATTTATGACTATGGAAAACCGTTCAAGCGCGAGGCACCCGGCAGTCAGAAACAATACGGATTCTGCATCCCGCCGATGCAGCCCGGCACCACTGTGGCGGTGTTTGAGGCTGCCATAGATGCGATGGCCGAGATGACGCTCTGCGGGGATGCTGCGGACAAGTACCGCCTGTCGCTGGGCGGGGTTTCATCCTCCGGCAAAGAGCCTTTGGCGTTACAGGAATTTCTGCGGCAGCACCCGGAAATCTCCACGATAGAACTGCGGTTGGACAATGATGCCAAAGGGCGCATGGCGAGTGTCGGTATCCGGAAAATCTACGCTGACCGCTACACCGTACATGACCTGCCGCCCGACATCGAGAATGGAGATTACGCTGATATGGCAAAAAGCAACCTGATGGCAAGAACTGCCGCCCACCGCGCGGCGCCTTGCCGATAGAGAGAAATCAACATGAAAGTCAGAAATCGTTCGCCCACTTATAGGGCATAAATAGGAGGTAAATCGTTATGGCTGTGTTCCGTGTACAAAAGACGCAAAATTATACCATTATGTCCAACCATCATCTGCGCAACAAAGCTCTTTCGCTCAAGGCGAAGGGGCTTTTATCTTTGATGCTGTCCCTTCCAGAAGATTGGGATTATACCACGCGCGGGTTGGCGTCCATCTGCAAAGAGGGCGTGGACAGCGTGTGTGCCACCGTGCGCGAGTTAGAGGCGGCGGGGTATATTATCCGCCGCCGCATCCGCGGCAAGAACGGTCAGATGCGCGGTATGGAGTACACGGTTTTAGAGCAGCCGCAGCCCCCGGAACAGGGTCCCGAAGAAGCTGCGCCTAAGTGTGCCCAACCAAAACAGGCAGAGCCTAAACGGGAAAAACCTGTACAGGCAAATCCTGCACAATTAAATACTAAAGAAATAAATAAAGAAGAAACAAATAACGTATCGAATCCTATCCGCGCGGCGGGCCAGCGTGCAGAGTACCGCGCCCTGCTGCTGAAAAATATCGAGTATCCGATTTTGGCGCAGAATAACCCGATGGATACGATGCGATTGGATGAACTGGTGGAGTTGATGCTGGATGTGGTTTGTTCCAAACGGGCGGCTATCCGCATTTCGGGTGAGGAAATGCCTGCAGAAGTAGTAAAATCTCGATTCCTAAAATTGGGCGCAGAACACATCCAGTATGTTCTGGATTGTATCAAGGACAACCCGCCCCGCATCCGAAACATCAAGCAATACTTACTGGCGGCGCTTTACAATGCGCCGCTGACGATAGAAAACTACTATGCCGCACAGATTGACCATGACCTGTGCGGCGGAAACTGAGGTGATGCAATTTGCAGATGAAATTTTATTCTCCGCTGACTGCGGAATTTTTCCCAGATGAACCTGACTATGAGGACGAATCTTACAACGAGTACGAAGGCTATCCAATGGACGGCCATGACCTGCTGCAATACGCAGACGCTGTTGATGAGGCTGTAAAAAAGGACATTGCTGATTTCAACGGCGACCTGATGCAGTACTACCACGAGGATGCTTCTGTCCGCAGCAAGGTGGTAAATGCCGTGCCGTCCGTGGAAATTCACGGTAACAAGCTGTGCGGCTGTCTGAACGTGGAACTGCAGGAGTCCTTGAACGAGGGTGAGCAGGCTGTTCTCTGCGACTACATCTCTGGCCAGTACAGTGACGGCTGGGGCGAGGGCTTTGAACAGAGGGATATTCGTGTGGAGGACGGCACGTTGGCTGTTCATTTCTGGCAGGAAGATGGATTCAAGATGACGCCATCTTTTGAGAAAATCCCGAAACCGGAAAAGAATTCTCTGCGCCCCAAGATGCAGCTGATTGGGCAGGACGGCAACATTTTTGCCATCATGGGTCGAGCCTCGCGCCTGCTGAAAAATGCCGGGCAGAGCGACAAGGTCAAGGAAATGTGCGACAGGGTCACGGCAAGTCAAAGCTACTCCGAAGCACTCAACATCGTTTCCGAGTATGTGGAAACCGAACTGTCGCCCAGCCCTACGCCCAAGCGTGACCGGGTGATGCCAGATGAAGAAATACGAGATCACCGACATTGCCCATCCCGACAATCCCAACCTGCACCGCATCCGCGCGGTGACGGACTTAACCGAGAATGTCCTTGCCGGGATGCTCGGCGGCTATGTGGAAAGCCGCGATAACCTCGACCAAGCTGGTCGCGCGTGGATTTCGGAGGATGCCATCGCCTGTGAAAACGCAGTTGTCTGCGGCGACGCAGTCCTTGCAGATCAACGCCATTGCAAAGGGCTGCGCCTATGTCGGCAATAATACCATGATGACTGACCATGCCATCGCACAAGATGATGCGGCTATTTGCGGTGGGCTGCTCACGGGCGAAAGCTGTGTCTGCGGGTATGCCGTGATTCGGCAGGATGAGCAAACCTTGTGCGCACCGATCATTGACGGCAGCGCCCGCATCTATGGCGAAATTTCCGGTAATATAGTCTGCCGCGGAAATGCCGTTGTCCTGCCCGGTACCAAGCTCGACAACAGGACGCAGGACTGCTTTGTACTCGAAGATGACCGTGTTTCTGTGCAGACGGCAAGCCGGACACCGCCCCCGAAAGAACCCCGTACCCATGATTTTGAACGATAAGAAAGAAGGATGCCTTTGACGAACACTCCCGAAACGCTCAACATTCTCAACCCCGATTTTCGGGTGCCCGAACACTGCGGCGGTGACCGCTGGTCAATCCTGCACGGGGATTCCCTGCAGATTCTCCGCCAGTTTGAACCGAACAGCTTCGATGCCATCATCACCGACCCGCCCTATGCCAGCGGCGGCAGCAGCCAGACCACCAAGAACCGCAGCACCAACGAAAAGTACAGCAGCATGAGCAAAGAAAAGGCGCTGCCCGACTTCGATTCTGACCAGATGGATCAGCTGAGTTGGATGTTCTGGACGGCGGCATGGCTGCAGGATGCCCGCCGCATTGCAAAGCCCGGCGCGCCCGTCTGCCTGTTCATCGATTGGCGGCAGTTGCCCGCCATGGCGCTGGCCCTGCAGTGGGCAGGCTGGACCTGGCGCGGTGTAGCCGTGTGGGATAAAGTCGCCAGCCGTCCACAGAAAGGACGCTTCCGCCAGCAGTCCGAGTACATTGTGTGGGGGTCCAACGGCAAGATGCCGCTTGAAAGAAATGTTGGGTGTCTGCCGGGCGTGTTCCATTACCCGAACCCGCAGAACCGCATCCATGTCACCGAAAAGCCCTTGCAGCTTATGCGGGATGTGGTGCAGATCTGTGAGCCGGGCGGGCGCATCCTTGACCCTTTTGCGGGTGCCGGCACCACCGTGCTGGCGCTGTGCAGGAGGGCTATGAGGCTGTCGGCATTGAAATGTCGGACGCCTACTTCCGCCGCAGCACCGAACGGCTGAAAACTGCCCTTGAATCCGAAGTGAATCAGAACTGATTCACTTTGGACCGCCAACTTGAAAATAGTGAATCAAATCTGATTCACTCTCAGAAATGAAAGGATGGAACCGCTATGAAACGACCTTGGGCTTTTATCTGCGCCAGCGAGGGCGCAACCTCCAAACATCTCCGCAATTATTGCCGCGAGGTGTACCTGCTGGGCTACCTGCCGGTATGCCCTAAATTGCAGGACAGCCAGTATTTGGTGCTGGAAGATGCCGTAGAACGCAGCGAGTACACCGCCATTGTGAGGGATAAGCTGCTGCGCTGCCCGATGCTGGTGGTCTGCAGTCGCAATCAGGATGCAACCACCAACGCGCAGATCGGTTTGGCACAGAAGTATAACCGTATTGTCACAACCTTGGACGGTTTGAAGAAAGCCGTTGCGGAGGGCGACGACCTTGTGTCATGAACCGTTTTGCGGGGTGTCGTGTTTTGCAAGCATAGCGTTTGGATATCCAAACGCACCTTTGGGGTGATCCCCAACCCCCGCTATGCGCAGACGCGGTCATGTGATTCCGCTGCGGCTGAACGAGCGCGAGTACCGCCATCTTTGTGAACAGGTCAAAATAAGTGGATTTTCGCGCGAGGAATACCTGCGCTCCCTAATCTTGGGCAAAGAAATCCATCCGCGCCCCTGCACACACCATGCGGAACTTGTGCGGCAAATTTCCGGTTTGTGCAACAACGCAAACCAGCTTGCACACCGTGCCAACAGCACGGGCGTGGCGGGGCAGCAGAGCGTGGACGAGATGACGCGCATCGCCAAGGAAGTCTGGCGTGAGATAAAAGAAAACTACTAGGAGGCCCTATGAAATATGGCTTACACATCCGTGATCCCTGTCCGCCGTCTGGATCGGGCGGTGAAGTATGTGATGAACAAAGAAAAGACCACGGCGGTATCTTTGCAGGATGCACTTGATTATGCCGCCAATCGCGACAAAACAGAGCAATCCTGTTTTGAAAGCTCGTATGCCTGCACGCTGGAAACCGCCTTTGCCGATATGCGCCAAACCAAGGAGCGCTGGCATAAGCTGGGCGGTGTGCAGGGGTATCACCTTGTGCAGAGCTTCGCCGTCGGCGAAGTGACGCCGGAACTTGCGCACCAAATCGCAAAGGAACTGACAGACCGCGTGCTGGGCGGGCGGTACGAATATGTCATCGGCACGCATTTGAACACTGGGCATATCCATTCGCATATTGTCTGGAACACGGTCAGCTGTGTGGATGGTAAAAAGTATCGCAGCAACTACAAAAGCTATGTGACGGAAATCCGCGCGGTGTCAGATGAACTTTGCAGAAAATACAAGCTGTCGGTCATTGACACCGAAACCTCCCATCATGTGGCAAAGCCCTACGCCGAATGGCTGGCGGAGAAAAACGGTCAGCTACATGGCGTACGGCTATTCGGCAGGATGTAGACGAAGCTATCCAGCAGAGCCTTACATGGCGGCAGTTTCTTTCCGTGCTGGAACGCAAAGGCTATGAGGTCCGCAGGGGGCGCAAGTATCCCGTTTTGCGTCCGCCCGGAAAAGAACGCTTTGTTCGCTTCAAAACGCTGGGCAAGCGGTATACGCCAGAAGCAATCCAGACGCGCATCCTGTATCCACGAAGCTACTGCCCTTATGTTGAAAATCCACCAACAATCCAACGTGCTCGTCTGCGCGACAACAGCAAGCCCCGCCGCAAACTAACTGGGCTGCGGGCGCTGTACTACCGCTATCTGTACGAGTTGGGCGCACTTCCTCGCAAACCTCGCCGCCCCAGCTATGCCGTGCGGCAGGATGCTTACAAGTTGGATCAGCGAATTCGGCAGATGGAGTTTCTATCTAAGAACAACATTGACACGCTGGCACAGCTGGAAACTTACCGACTAGCCAAGCTGGGTGAAATTGTCCAACTCACGTCAGAAAGAAAATCGCTGTATAAAACAAACCCGAATAGTCCACGCATCCAGCAAATCAGCACAGCCATCAAGCAACTTCGCCAAGAAGAACGCCTCTGCCGAAAAATTGCAGAACATTCAATCGAGGTGCAGCAGCACCTCACCGAAGCCCGCCGTGACCGCGCTGAACAGCAAAAACAAGAACAGGAATGCGCGCGTGACCGCCGTCCCAACATTGATTTGACACTATAACCATGAAAGGAAAGATGCCCATGAAATACCCCAACAAAGACTACATCGAACATCTGCGCCGTAAGTACCCGCCCGGTACCCGGCTGCAACTCAGCTGTATGGAAGATGAATTCCCCGTGCCGCCCGGTTCAATGGGGACGGTGGAATGTATCGATGACGCCGGGCAAATCCAAGTACATTGGGATTGCGGGCGCAGCCTTGCGCTTATCCCCGGTGTGGACTCGTTCAGCCGCTTGTCCGCACCCAAGGAAAAGGACGGTGACGCCAGATGAATTACGGTTCTGAACCTGCGGATCAAGTCGTCCGCTACTCGCTGGAGGGCGCAGAGTTCGCCCTGCGAATCTCTGGCACCGCTGCGAAAAACTTCTTTATTTTCGCACAGGCTGTGCTGCACGACAGCAAAAAGACCCACGGCAAAACGCACCTTATCCGGCTGCTGAAAGAGCAGAAACCACTGAAATTTTTTACGGTAGACAAAAACCGTATGCACGATTTTGCCCGCGCTGCCAAAGCACATGGGCTGCTGTTTTGCCCCATTCGCGACAAGATGGATCCCGACCACATTGAAATCGCTATTTTGCAGGACGACGCTTCCAAAGCGAATCGCATTATTGAAAAACTGCAGTTGGATGTCGTGGACACCGGCACGGCAGAACTGGTCGATGCCGTGCAGCAGAATTTGGAAAATGCAGCCCCTAACCACGAGGACACGCCCGCTGTGGATTTTCTGCGGGGCTCGGAGAACGCCAGTCCGTCCGAGCCTTTCTCCGACAGCAGCAAATCTTTTGCAAACTCGCCGTCGCCGCGCGCCGATCAGCTTCGGGCCAAGGGTGAGCGCCCCAGCGTGCGCATGGAATTGCGGGATATTACTGCCTACCTGCGAAACCGGCAGAGGCGCCCAAAGACGTATGCCCAAGCTGCCGGTAAAAATCCGGCGCAAAGAAAAGGCGCTGTAAATGTTTTCTGTTTGTTTTCAAGTGAAGACTAGCTTTGACAGCGCCTTTGGGATATGTTGTAGGCAACAGGAGGTGCAAAAGCTATGACAGAACGCAAAGTGAAACTCGACCGTGCCAACAAAAGCATCCTGCTCCGGGCGCTGGGCGATGTCTACTACGGCCAGCGCGCCAACGGCGGCAGCACCGAAGTGACCGGACGGCTCATCCTTCGGGTGAACGATCTGCCCGCAGGCGGCAAGCTGACGCTGTCAGCGGCAGAGTATCGGCTGGCAAAAGCAGCCCTCAACCAACTGCGTACCCAGCGCTTGGCTGAGGGCGGGTACACCGATGCCGTGGATGACGCGCTGACCCGACTGCTGCACGCCCACACGCCGCTGTTTATCTGGTAAATCTGGCTATGACATGGGAAAAATTCTGGTCGATCATTGACCGAGTCCGCGCCCAAGCGGATATGCAGGATGAAGCGTCCGTGAAACAGTTCCTTTACACGGAACTCATCAACTTGCCGCAGGATGAACTGCTCGGCTTTGATTGCGCATGGCAAAGTTATCGCAATCAAGCCAACTTTCCCAAAATGGTCGCGGCGGCTGTATCATCAATGACGGCAGTTCGGATGACAGATTTACCGATTTCCGTAACTGGCTGATTATGCAGGGGTACGATGCTTATCGGCAGGCGCTGATTGACCCGGATAACCTCGCGGCGCTCAATATTCCGTTCCGAGATACTGAGTGGATGGGATGCGGGAATGTGGCGTGGTATGCTTACGCGGGGCAGCAGCTGCACACCTATTTTGAAAAGGAAGAAATTGCCGCCAAGTTATTCCGAAAGTATCCGGCCCTGCTGAAATCGTCTGCCGATTTACATCAGGCAATCATGCAGGAACAGCTTGCACCCCACCGTGCGCAGGAAACCGAATGGGAGCGGCAAATGCTGCGAACGGAAGTCAAGCACTACATAGATACCAGTGGGCTGGCGTACAGCTACAACGAATTCTATACTCAAAATATGCCGGATAAAGTTGCATGGAAAACGCTGCAAAGCGATTTGTTTGCAAATCTGCCGCAAATCAAAGCAGAGCGTATGCCGCAGGACTTTTCCGCGGTTTTGCCGAAGTTGTGGAGAAAACGTCAGGCATGGGATACCGAGCGTACAAAGCGCCCGCCCTATCGCGGTGAAGAAAGGTAAAACTCACCACGCCGGGAAGAAAGAATCCTTGGTGGGTCTGGCTGCTGCCGCTACCACTTGTATGGTGGGCGGCGCTGGCGGTGGCTTGCCGCTGGCAGCCGGGCATGAAAATAACGGCTCTGCTGGATGCACTGAACAGCGCACTGGCAGAGCGTTTGCGTTGGCGTGGAGTCAAGACAGCCCGCGCTTTTTGCTTGTGTTTACGGTGATTTACGCGGTAGTGCTTATCGTGGCTGTGTCGGATCAGAAGAACACCCGCCCCGGCGCGGAGCATGGCTCGGCGGCGTGGGGCGACGTGCTTCGGCTGAATAAGTTCTACATGGACAGGCACGGGTCGAACCTGCTGCTGACCCAGCATTTTCACATCGGGATAGATGGCTATAAGCATAAGCACAACACCAACATCCTTATCGTCGGCGGCTCCGGCGCAGGCAAGACGCGCACCTATGGTGTGCCGAATGTGCTGGAATGTACCTGCTCAATGGTCATTACTGACCCAAAATCCGAAATTTTGCGTAAGACCGGGAATTTGTTGGAGCAAATGGGTATGAGGTCATCGTTTTTGACCTCATAAATCCCGCCGCATCATTCTGTTATAATCCGTTTGTCTATGTACATGATGACCGTGAAGTGCTGACTTTGATAGAAAATCTGATTCAAAACACCACGCCACCCCATGCGCAGAGCAGCGATCCATTTTGGACCAAATCGGAGACAGCCCTGCTCCAAGCCCTCATGCTGTACCTGCTGCACGAGGCTCCACCGGAGGAACAAAACTTCTCGATGGTTATGGAGATGATTGCCGCCGCAGAAGTCCACGAGGATGACGACAACTACCAATCCCCGCTGGACATCTTGTTCGAGCGATTGGAAATGCGCGAACCCGACAGCATTGCCTGCAAACAATATCGCATTTTCAAACAAGCCGCGGGCAAAACGGCGAAATCGATTTTGGTGAGTGTAGGTGTGCGCCTTGCCGCGTTCAATCTGCCGTCCATCGCCAAGCTGACGATGACGGACGAACTGCACTTGCAGGAATTGGGCGAACGCAAAATTGCGCTGTTCTGCTGCATTCCGGACTCGGATAAGTCGCTCAATTATCTGGTCGGCATGATCTACACCCAGCTTATCCAGACACTATACCGCCAAGCAGACCGCATACACAAAGGACGCTTGCCTGTGCCGGTGCATTGTCTCATGGATGAGTATGCAAACCTGTCACTGCCAAAAGATACATTCTTGTCGGCACTGGCAACTATGCGTTCCCGCGCTATTTTCTGCTCCATCATCGTGCAAAACATGGCACAGCTCAAAGCCATGTATAAAGACGATTGGGAATCGCTGGTCGGTCTGTGTGATGAGTTTCTCTACCTCGGCGGCACCGAGAAAGAAACCCACAAATATGTTTCGGAACTGCTGGGGAAAGAAACGATTTCCACTACCAGCTACAACCAAAGCAAGGGGCGCAGCGGCAGCTACAGCATCAACCACCAGCAATCCGGGCGCGACCTTATGACCCCGGACGAAGTGCGGCTGCTGGATAACAGCAAGTGCATTTTGTTCATCCGAGGGGAGCGCCTGTGGTGGATTTCAAGTATAATCTGCTCAAACATCCGAACATCCGCTACACCGAGGACGGCGGCGCAGCTCCCTATGACTATACCGCCGCCGGCAATGCGCTGGAGGATCTGCCCGGTGCACCCGAAAATTACGAACTGCTGGATATGGACGATTTTCTGCCCGCCGAAGCGGTAGAGATGAGGCCAACCATACAAAGAATTCGGAGGTCTACATGAAGCTGAATCATAACAAAAAATCCGTGAAAATTTCTCTCAATTTGTTTGCGCTGTACGCCGTGCTGGTGTGCGGCATTGTTTTTG
>ENA-OQCF01000453-OQCF01000453.1-human-gut-metagenome-genome-assembly--contig:-NODE-453-length-16066-cov-10.745593_pt1 | contig 16066 bp, 18 predicted proteins | sample MGYA00242756_ERZ504573 | MGnify/ENA primary metagenome ERZ504573 (study PRJEB26092, sample SAMD00036240) | human gut metagenome | host: Homo sapiens | study: EMG produced TPA metagenomics assembly of... | reverse complement strand
CGTTGAAGCCACATTTAACCAGCAAATCGGAAATTGCGAAAGCATGTTTTGTAGGAGCATTATCCCCCGAATTGATTGAACTAAATATAAAACCTGTTTATTCATTCTGTAGTTCATTCCTGATCGATTCATTAATGCCGTTAAACAAATAACGGTTAATTCCGACGAAGGGACAATTTGTCCATAAGCAAATTAAATCCTTCGATATTCATCAACTTAGATAGCACGATGTAACACCCTAAGGATCCGAGAGGGGCAACGATTAACGAAATTAGATTCCCGTTTGAAATGTGGATTAATAATAATGCGATCACCACGGAAAACAATGTGGCAATTGACGGCTTAAGAACGTCAATAAGCTGCTCAAATATGCCATAGCCGAGCACTTTTTTATTCGGGGTCATGTTAATTAACATTGAGACAAATCCGCAAAAGGCACTTGAAAGGGAGATCGCAAATACACCAAAAGGAATCGACATAATTAAAACGATGAACGAAATAGCTTTCTTAATGACCTCAAGCTTAAAACAAAGGGCGCCTTGACCTGCTGCTTTAAGTGCCTGCCAATTCATAGATTGGAGGGGCTGAAATAGATAGAACAAGCACGCAACTTGAAGATACGGGACGCATTCCGCCCATTTTTGACCCAAAAGAACAAGAACTAGAGGATGCGCACACGCAGCCAAAATTCCCATCATGGGAAAACGAGATAGGCAGAAAGCTGCATCGCTTTTCTAAGAACTGATTTGAGCGCGTATTGGCTGTCTTTCTTTTCAGCCATTAGAGGCAACATTACATTACTAATTGGAGTGTTTAAGTTGCCTACAATTAAAGCCGGGAATTGGTTGCCGCGATTAAAGAAAGCCAAGTCTGCGGAGGAATAGAATTTGCCGATGACTAAAGAACGACCTTCTGTATAAATAGAATTAATAAGATTGGCACTTGTAAATTGTATTCCAAGGGGCAACAGCTCTCTTGCTAAACCAACCACGAATTTTAGTCTAGGCGTCCATTTTGTTAACCAAGCCATTAGTACCGTTGTCATCAGAACTGTAAGTATCTGCTGAATGATTAGCGCATAAATACCAAAACCCAACATTGCAGCTACGATAGCTGCTAATCCTGAGATCAAGGAGCTGAGGAACGATGCAGAAAATTGCAATCTAAATAAAAAGTTCTTTGCGATATAGCCTTTTGAATTGCATTCAGTGCCGAAAGAGGAAGACGTAATGCCAGAACTCTTAGGTAAAGACACATATTTGCATTTCCATAGAAGTCTGCAATGCTTGGAGCCGCAAAAAATATCAATACATATAAGATGCTCGACAATGCAATTGAACATGACAACATTGTCGAGTAGTCAATTTGATTGATATCAGACTTTTGTATCAACGCTTCGCCAAGTCCATTTGTGACGAGCACGTCTGCCAAATTTGTAAATACAAGCAGCAGCGAAAGAGTACCGTAATCACTCGGGGACAGCAAACGCGCCAAAATTAGGGAAATAACAAATAGGGTACCTTGCGTGGCAAATCTCTCACCTATTGCCCAAAACATACTGGTTGCAGCCTTGTTCGAAGCCATTATTTTTCACCATCCGCATTGCGCATACGATTAGATCTTTCTGGTTCTATGTTGTTTAGGGCAAAACCAAAGGATGAAAATAGAAGAACGACCCCGACATTAATTGTGTAAGAGTAGTAAGTTGATAATCCCAGAATCGCCATGAGATAAAAGAGGGCAACAAATTTGCACTGGCTATTTTTGGAAGAACCAAATAGGCATCGCAACAGGACGTACAAAAGCGGAACAACGGCTAAAACACCAAAATGAAACATCAAATAAATTATTTGATTATCGAAAAAAAGATAATTTGAATTCGTGCCGTATCTATATCCAGCGCTAATTCCGTTACCGAATATAAGCGATGCCGGTTCAACCTGGCTATAGAAAATTTCATATTGGCTAGACCGTGTATCTTCACCGATTCTGTTTAAAAACGAATCAAGAACTTCAGGATAGATAAATGACAATGCCAAAAGTGCCGTTCCAGCTGCAAAAATAACAATTACAGTTCGTTTAAAAACTTTGTCAATTCCTTTAGCCATAAAAGTTGCAACAAGCATGACCAGCATTGGTTGAATTAACCAACTTCTGGTTGCCAGCATAAATGCGGCGATGCAGGCAAGAATGCCTATACCCATCGTTATGAAATAGCCGTGTTCATCATTTGATGTGAGCACCACGGTTGACCAATACAAACTGATGCCAAATGCAAAATAGTCCCTCGCAGGACACCATCCAATATAAGATCCAAAACCACAAATAGATTTAAATTTAATAATTGATGCTAGTGAGGCGATAAAACAAATCAATGATAGCAGCGGGACCCATTCTTTAATCAACTGCTCGATTCTTGGATCCTCTGATAATAGGTAGAATAGAGGAATGATAAATACAGTGGTTGGAACATTTCCAAAGAGCACGTTGGTTAAGTCGCCCGCATTATTGGCTACGGCCATTAAGCTATAAATTATTAGTCCAAAAACTGAACAAGATATAACGAGCCAATTAGCTTTTCGTGATTTACTAATTGCACGCAACAAGAGAATCGAAAAGCTGATCTGTTGAATCAAATCAAATAAAGAAGCAAAGCGTCCGTTTGAAGTACTGAATGCAAAGCGGTTAACTTCCCAGTCAGTAGCAAGCGAGTATGATGACCCCAAATCTCGAAGAAAGGGAACCATGAGGCCGGAAATCACTGCTATTGCTAACAACAGGTCAGTGATTCTTCTATTTTGATTGTATTGGTTTAACTGATATTGCAATTCTGTTTTCCTTATTGGAGACGTTTGGGCGAATCTATTTAAAGAGAAGATTTGCCCATTCATTGCCAATAGTTTCTAAAGAAAGGGACTGCCTTAGCATCAGGGCATTATTAGACAAATGATTCGAATAGGACTTATCTTCGACGATCTTGTTTAACGCTTCGCTCTCAGCTATATCGTCATCAATATCGACCAAAATGCCGTTCACGCCATTCCGAATAACTGCTTCTGCTCCACCACCGCCACATTTGGTGCAAATTGTTGGAACCCCCATGCACAAGGACTCAAGCATCGAATTAGATAGACCCTCGAACTTTGATGACATTACAAAAGCCGATGCAGTTCTAATGTGCAAAAGAGCGTCAGAAGAAAAGCCCATAAATTTGATTGAATCATCCATGTCAAGGCTATGAACAAGGTTTTCTAGTTCTGATTGAAGGCTTCCCTTGCCAAAGATTTCAAGAATATATTCAGGGTGTTTTTTATGAAACAGCTCAAATGACCTGATTGTCATCGAGTGATTTTTTTGAAGTTCAAGCCGTCCCGCTGTGACGATTGCTTTTCTTCTAAGCCCAGAATACGGTTCAGGCAGTTCACTAGATATTGGATTTAAGATGATTTTTGAATTCGTCTGAAGGTATCTCGGCATTAAACTTGCCTGGCTTTTTGTCAGAAACACAATTGCATCGGACCTTCGATACAACATGTTTCTAATGAATGGGAGGATCTTATTGCCAGGAAAATCATATCTCGGATCGTTTCGCACCGAAACAATAACCCTATTTGGAAGTCCAATAGTCGCGATAAGCGTATACATGTTTTGATGAGGTAAAAAGGAAATTACCGTAGCGTTGGGCCGCTCGGAAATAAAACGTCGTATAAGCTTAATTTGGTCGAATGGCTTGAGCGTAGCGCTTGCAAACTCAGAACGCACCTCGACTCCTTCGGGAACATCGTATTCAACAACGTTACTTTTAGTCAGGAGATAGGTAAACCTAATACCATGAGCAGCGAAGTACGACGCGAGCGCAAGCGAGACGCGCTCGGCCCCGCCACCCATCAGGGAAGGGTGAACAAAAACAATATGCCCAGCTTCATGTGTTAACTTATTTGAATTCAATTTAATCCTCTAATTACCGCTGGTAGCATTGCAGTAGATGTCGAGTATTTCGCTCAAGAGTAGATTGATATCGAATGAGCTGAGTATCTTTTTTCGGGCCAAAGTTCCCATTTCTTTTCTAAGCTCGCTTGATTCGAGAAGATGACTCAATGCAACGGCCAGAGCTTGATGGTTATCAACCGGAATCAGAACCCCATCAACACCATCATTAATTACTTGAGGAATTCCGCCAACGGGAGTGGCGACAGTTGGAATTCCTCTAGCCATGGCTTCAAGAACGCTCATGGGGAGCCCCTCGTTTTTGGAGGGGAGGCAGTACACCGCGGCACGCTCAAAGAGCTCTTCGCGTTCTGTGCCCGCGACCCAGCCGTGGAACTCGCAGCGGTCGGCAATACCGAGCTCTGCCGCAAGAGATTTATTCTTTTCGACCTCTCCGTCTCCGCCGAATACGACCTTGGTGCCGGGAAAACGCGACAGGATTTCTCTTGACGCGCGCAAGAGCACGTCAGGGCTCTTTGCGCGCGCAAGACGTCCTAAAAAAAGGACGTCTTGACGCGAACAAGGTGAGCACGGCTGGTCTGGAACTTTGACACCGTTATGAACAACGTCAATCTTCTCCAGGTCGCAAACGTTTTTTGAAAAGTAGTCGCGCCACTCTTCCGACAGAACCACAACTCGGTCGGCGATACTAAAGGTCTTTCTTACATCACGACGGTAGGGATCTCCGCCCTCTTCGAAAGCCTTCTTAAACTCGCCATCGTGATCGTGGAGTATTACGTACTTGCCTGCTTTATGGGCCATACGAGCCATAATTGACTTACGTTTGTAGGAGCCACGGGCGCTAATGTGTAAATGAATGATGTCATAGGATGGCATGATCATCGCATAGCGAATCAACGCTCGGGAAAATGCGACGGATTTACCGAGCTTTGAGGAACCGATGCCCGTCCCCAGGTACTCAAAGGCATCGCATGCCTCAGGGAGACCTGCGTCTAGATAACCTTTCACGACTGAGACAATTCCGCCGTGAAGAGAGAGATCGGGTCCGACCATCAACACCTTTGCATGGACGTGCGGATAACCTTTAGTCATTGATTTCCTCTTACCGAAAGCTTAGACGGCGAGCTGGAAGCCCCCCCAGATTGAAAACTCCGGGCCAACGTCTTTTTGTCACTACCGCACCGGCAGCAATCACACAATGGTCGGCAATTCTAACGCCCTTAAGAATCGTTACGCCGCTGCCAATCCATACATCATTGCCGATCACGACATCTTGGTCATTCTCTGGAAGCTTGTCCGACTCATCAAGCGTCATCATGGGTCGGTCAAGAACATCTGTACGATGGTCTCCAGTAATAATTGTGAGATGAGGGCCGCTCATGACGTAATTGCCGATATGAATCTTCGCACGGGTCGTCAGAAAAGTTGCTCCTGGGCCAATATATACATCATGTCCCATGTAAATATTTTCAATCCCCTGAATTTCGCTACGACGACCGATGGTTACGTTTTTACCGCATGATGCAAAGGAGCGTCGTAGGGCAGGAAGCAAGAGCAATTTGTTATAAGCTCGCGAGATACCATCAAGCAATCTGTACCCAGCGCCCATGGCTAAGATTTCCTCCACACCATCTTGTCCACGACGCCGGTGTAGCTCTGGATGATCTTGACCACCTTGGTGGACACGGTCTCGTCGGCGTAGTCGGGAACGGGTGCCTCGGGCAGCGACCCCTCCGCGTCGAGCTCGACGGCCGTGTGGACGGCCTGCAGCAGGCCCCTCTCGGAGATGCCGGCGAGGGTGAAGCAGGCCTTGTCCAGCGCCTCGGGGCGCTCGGTGGAGGTGCGGATGCACACCGCCGGGAACGGGCGGCCGACGCTCGCGAAGAAGCTCGACTCCTCGGGCAGCGTGCCCGAATCGGAGACCACCGCGAAGGCGTTCATCTGCAGGCAGTTGTAGTCGTGGAAGCCCATGGGCTCGTGCATGCGCACGCGCGGGTCGAGCTCGAAGCCGGTGGCCTCCAGGCGCTTGCGGGAGCGCGGGTGGCAGGAGTACAGGATCGGCATGTCGTATTTCTCGGCCAGCGCGTTGATGGCGGTGAACAGGCTCGTGAAGTTCGCCTCGGTGTCGATGTTCTCCTCGCGGTGGGCGGAAAGCAGCATGTACTTCTTCGGCTCCAGGCCGAGCTCGGTAAGGACGTCACTCGCCTCGATCTTGCCCAGGTTCGCGCGCAGGACCTCTGCCATGGGAGATCCCGTGACGTAGGTGCGCTCCGGGGCGCAGCCGGTGTCCTTCAGGTAGCGGCGGGCGTGCTCGGAGTAGGCCAGGTTGACGTCGGAGATCACGTCGACGATGCGGCGGTTGGTCTCCTCTGGCAGGCACTCGTCCTTGCAGCGGTTGCCCGCCTCCATGTGGAAGATGGGGATGTGCAGGCGCTTTGCCGCGATGGCGGACAGGCAGCTGTTGGTGTCGCCCAGGATCAGAAGGGCGTCGGGCTTGACCTGGACCATCAGCTTGTAGCTCGCGGCGATGATGTTGCCCACGGTCTCGCCCAGGTCGGCGCCCACGGCGTCCAGGTAGACGTCCGGGTCGGCAAGCTCCAGGTCGCGGAAGAAGATGCCGTTGAGCGTGTAGTCGTAGTTCTGGCCGGTGTGCGCCAGCAGGCAGTCGAAGTGGCGGCGGCACTTCTTGATGACCTCGGACAGGCGGATGACCTCGGGGCGGGTGCCCACGATGATCAGCAGCTTAAGGCGGCCGTCGTCTTTAAAACAAATATTGGAATTCATAGGTTTCCTTAAAACAGAGACTAATATTTTGCCAACAGTAGTGAGGCGGCCTGCACATCACCACACTCAACAAGTTTCGAATCGTTCCTATGCAAAGTCTCAGAGCATCCGCCGACATCGTAACAAACGACTGGCAGCCCACAAGCCTCAGCTTCAAGATTGACCGTAGGGTAGTTATCCTCGTATGTTGGATTGAATAGAACGGAGGCAGAACTATAAAGTGAGGCCAACTCTATCTGAGAGTCGGTTCGTGGAATACCAACTACCCCTGGAGGTAGTTTTCTCATCTGTTTGGCACTCAATCCAACCAACACAATGGAATACTTGGAGCAGTCAAGCTTGTCCGCAAGGGCATAAAAGTCAGAAAGACCCTTACGCTTGGACCATGGAGAGGCAACTCCTAAAATAATTTTTCTTGAATCGAGGCCGTATTTCTCTTTAACGCTAAAAACTTCACTATTTGATCGTGGCTTGAAAACGTTGAGATCAATCGTATTATGCACAACCTCAATCGGATACTTTGATAAATAGCTAGAAGCAACCAGTCCAGCCAGCCATTTTGAAGGGGTAATGATAGTCATTCGATTAGAAGGCAACGAAGTGAAAATCGAACGTTTGGCCTCGTAACTCCATTTGCATGATGCAGAATTAATAGTTGGAGGATACCCCATGAGTTGAGGGCACCTCTTGGCACCACAGCCGTTTTTCCATTGATTGCAGCAAGAATAGGTGAAATAAGGCAATGGCCGGTAAAAGCCCAACAGTCGTGCAAAGTCCATACAACGCGACAATCAGACCTCATCAACCATTTAAATAGTTTATCAATATTCAAATAGTAGCCATGAAGGTTATGCAAGTGAACCACATCAGGACCGAACTCATCAAGACGATGAATCAACGCGTCGGTTTGCCTCGCTGAATGAAAACCTATCTTACCGTCAAGGAGAGTAAGCCCAACGTCGAGTAAAAAATTAGCAGATGACCCAAAACAGTATTCACTGGCAGTGTTTGCTGGCGTTCTTCTTCCCCAGCAAGCAAGCGATTCGTGCCCTTGATCAATAAGAGCAAAATGCTCCTTCATCATAATGCGCCCAGTGGATCCATTTGGAACGCTATTAATGTGAGCGTATCTGGTCAAAACCTCTAGACTTCCTCGTAGTAGGTGTCGGGGTTCTCGGGGTCGAAGGGCTCGTTGGCCCACATGACCGTCACGAGGTCCTCGGTGTCGGACAGGTTGGTGATGGAGTGCGTGTAGCCGGGGACCATCTCCACGGCGCGCATGTCGGAACCCGAGACGGTGTACTCGTCGACGGGGAACGGGTTGCCATCGGAGTCCTCCCCCACCTTCCTGAGCTTGATCGACGCGGTGCCGGAGACCACCAGGAACCTCTCCCACTTGCTCATGTGCCAGTGGTTGCCCTTGGTGATGCCGGGCCTCGAGACGTTGATGGAGACCTGGCCGCGCTCGGGCGTCGCAGGAACTCCGTGAACGAGCCGCGGCCGTCCACGTTGGGCCTGAGCCCGTAGGCGAAGTGCCCCGGCTCGTAGTAGGACAGGAACGTGCTCCAGAGCTTCTTGGAGAAGGAGCCCTCGGTCAGGTCGGGCACCGAGAGCGTCTCGCGGCTGTCGCGGAAGCTGTCGAGCAGGCAGACGATCTCGCCCAGGGTCTTCACGTCGGTTTCCGGGACATAGCAGAACCCGTCTCCCTCTACCCTATCGAGGCCCTCGTAGCCGCAGCGGTGCTCCTCGCCCAGCAGGGCGCCCAGCATCTCGTCGACCAGGTCGTCGATGTAGAGGAGCTCCAGCTCCACGGATGGGTCGTTGACGGTGTAGGGGCGGCCGTTGGCTATGGCGTCGCAGAAGGTGGCCACGGCGGAGTTGTAGCGCGGGCGGCACCACTTGCCGTAGAGGTTCGGGAAGCGGTAGATGAGCACCGGGGCGCCGGTGCGCTCCGAGTACTCCCGGAACAGGCCCTCCCCCGCGAGCTTCGACTCGCCGTATACGGAGCCCTCGAAGCGGCCGGACAGGCTCGCCTGCGCGGAGCTGGAGAGCATGACGGGGCATTTGTTCCCGTGGCGCTCGAGCGTGTCCAGCAGCGTGGAGGCGAACCCGAAGTTGCCCTCCATGAACTCGGACTGGTCCTCGGGGCGGTTGACGCCGGCCAGGTTGAACACGAAGTCGGCGCGGGAGCAGTAGTCATCGAGCTCGGCGGGCATCGAGTCGATGTCGTACTCCATGACCTCGAGGGGAAGGAGCGGCTGGTATTTGGCTCGGCGGTCCTTGCCGTCCCTAATGTTCTTCAGCGCGCAGCAGAGGTTCCTCCCCACGAAGCCCCTGGCGCCGGTGACGAGTACGCGCACCCTACTGCACCGCCTCGTGCTCGCGGGCCTCGAGGGCCAGCTGCACGTACTCGGCGGTCTTGATCTTGGCGATGGTGCCCTCCACGTCGAGCCTCTCGGTGTTGTGGGAGGTGTAGGACTCGTCGGCCTGGGTCTCCACCTCGCCGTCGACGACGAACTTGTCGTAGTTGAGGTCGCGCGAGTCGCAGGCCACGCGGTAGTAGCCGCCCATGTCCTCGGACCTCAGGCGCTCCTCGCGGGTCATGAGGGTCTCGAAGAGCTTCTCGCCGTGGCGGGTGCCGATGACTGGGTGCCCACGCGGCCGAAGACCTCCTGCACGGCCTCGGCGAGGTCGCCGATGGTCGACGCCGGCGCTTCTGGATGAACAGGTCGCCGGGGTTGGCGTGCTCGAAGGCGAACTGCACCAGGTCCACGGCCTCGTCCAGGTTCATGAGGAAGCGGGTCATGTTGGGGTCGGTGACCGTCAGCGGCTCGCCCTTGCGGATGCGGTCGATGAAGAGGGGGATCACCGAGCCGCGCGAGCACATGACGTTGCCGTAGCGGGTGCAGCAGATGGTGGTGCGGCCGGCGCCGTTGCGGGCGTGGCGTAGATGATGGACTCCATCATGGCCTTGGACTTGCCCATGGCGTTGATGGGGTAGGCCGCCTTGTCGGTGGACAGGCACACGACGCGGTCGACGCCCTCCTCGATCGCGGCGTGGAGCACGTTGTCCGTGCCGATGACGTTGGTGCGCACGGCCTCCATGGGGAAGAACTCGCAGGAGGGCACCTGCTTGAGGGCGGCGGCGTGGAAGATGTAGTCCACGCCGTGCATGGCGTCGCGCACGCTCTGGGCGTTGCGGACGTCTCCGATGAAGAAGCGCACCTTGGAGGCGAGCTCAGGGGACTTCTCCTGCAGGCGGTGGCGCATGTCGTCCTGCTTCTTCTCGTCGCGAGAGAAGATGCGGATCTCGGCCAGGTCGGTGTTCATGAAGTGCTTGAGCACGGTGTTGCCGAACGAGCCGGTGCCGCCCGTGATCATAAGGGTCCTGTCTTTGAATACACTATCGCACATTTCAAGCTCCAATTAAATAAACTAAAGGCGAATGAAACTAAAACAAAATGCAAGTCAATGCTTAACCTATTGATACGCTTCTTATCCTAAACGAAAAGACGACTACTGCGCATAAATTAGAATTAAAAAGCGTTTATACCTACGTTAAAACTGATAACACCACCAATTAGCGTTTAAGAAGTCATTGCAAGTGGTTATATAGCTTCAGCCAAACACTTTTATATCTATGTATTTAGCGAATCTCTGATGCATTATTTCCGAATAATGCATGGAAGCATCGCGACACATCCGACAAAATAAGCAAGCGAAATTGCAGCACTCGTTCCGTTAGGTCCAAATAGCTGAATCAATAAGCCAGAAAGGGGGACAGCAACGATTAAGGCGACTAAATTACCGACAAGATTACCGGCCATCTTTCTCTTAACAATCGTCAGGTCGGAAAAGAAACCGATAAACGCCGTAAGCAGAGAGCTAATAACCGCACCGTACAGCAAAAAAGAGTACTGATGGATTTGGTCACCAAATATTAGCCCCAACATGTAGTCGCCGCAGATAAAACAAGCGAACAAAATAACAATGGACAAAACAAGGGCGCCAAGAACGACCTTCATCAACATAGTATTAAATGATTTTTTATCCCCCGACTCACTAGCGCTCGCAAACGCGCCGAGCAAAGGGGCATAGGCATTAGCAGCACCCGCCTGAACGATTGCTGCGGGAGAACACACCGAGGAATAAACACCCAACATTGAGGCCCCCAGCACGGTAGCAAGTTCCTGACGCGAAACGGATGTAACCGCAGCGCAACAAAAAACCCCAACCGTAGCGGGAAGACACTTATAAAACAGTTCAGTCATCGCCTTGAACCTAAAAGAAGGAACAATCAAATCGAAATTAGAGGCCCAATGTGCATCAACAATCGCCACGGGGAGAGACACCGCAATCATCAGAACGATACTCAACACAAGAGAATGTGAAATATACATTCCGGCACAAAACACCAGTAGAGACAAAATACCCCTCAGCAGCATCGACATACCGCAATAAATCATATTTCCAGCTTTTTGATCAATGCCATGAAACACATCAACCATGACTTCAATTGACTTATATATGCAATAGAGGTACACGGGAAGAAGAGAAGACTGCTGACAGGTAAAGAATGCATAAGGCACTACGAAAACAAACCCCAGCGCTATTGTGATTAAACGAAAACCAATATACTCCCCTGAAGAATACTCACATGAAAGATCGGATACTTGAAAGGATCGAATCTTATATAAACCGATCGGAACAAATAGATTGCTGATTGTCATTGCCAAAGATAAATCTCCGGCATAGTTAAAATCCGACGATAGTCGAACTACAGCAACTGTCGTTAACCACTGGCAAGCAAGGTATGCAATAGAGCCAACAGTATTCCATGTAATGTTTTTCTTTAAACTATCAGTCAAATTTACCCAATCGATTTTAGATCTAATTAAATAGCCTAACCAATAACCTCTCTAGCGATTGCATCAATGCTTTCACCATATCCAACGCCAGGAACAGCCCATTTACCATTTAAATCAATGGTTCTCGGAGCGCAACCACGACTGACATATTTAAAGCGAGCATCAATACATGGATTGACCAAGGGTTCCGTTGAACCATACGCCTTTAGATGTTGAACCTGAGCTCGTAGTCCTTCACGAACAGATCCGAAGCTATAGCCTGGGTTGCCAGGCCCAGTGGCGCCAAGGCCTCCAAAGTTGCACTGATTAGGCTGGACCAAATTTCCAAACTTTAAATACCCCGTTTCTTTCACCACCTGTCCATATAAAACCTCAGGCGAGACACCCTCCGACTGAGCCTCTTCATATAGAATTTTGCAGAAATCTCTAATGTTCGACGCTCCCCTATCCGCGTAAACGGCTGAAGGGAATCCTTTAGAGCCCATTATCTTTGTGAAATGATTAGCGGCATCTAGATAGGTTGAATAAGCGGGCGACATAATAAGACCTTCATATCCAGTCATACTTGCGCCGTTGCGTCCCTCCTTAATGCCGCAATTCAAATAATGCATGTAATAGTTCTTCAGGTTCAGTCCGAAAGCCTTCCTCAGGTCCATATAACGATTTCGATAGCCGTAAACGTCGAAGGACTCGCTCCCGCGCCGTCCCTCCGCCATGCCGCAGTTGATGAAATGGCGCAGCACGGCAGCATCGTCAACGAACCTCAGACCGCCCCTGACGGTTGTAAAGGCACTCAGGACGTCTCCGTTGTTAGAGGTATAGAAGTAGAAATCGTAAACGGGGGAATAATCGGTACCGCCTTGCGAAACAACAGCACCCGTGAGGGAATCGCATCCGGTCGTGATCCTCCCCTCAGCGCGACCGCTGCTGAGGTAATGGCCATATAAAGCTGTGAGGTTGGCACCGAATGCGCGACGGAGGTCGGGGTATCTATTGTAATAGCTCAGCACGTCGAAGGACTCGTTCCCGCGCCGTCCCTCCGCCATGCCGCAGTTGATGAAATGGCGCAGCACGGCAGCATCGTTAATCATTACAACGCCAGCGGGGCTTCGTTTAGAAAAAGCGTTACGAATGTCTTCGTTATTCGATAGATAAAATGAGGGGTCATAAACGGATGAATAATCAACGCCATTGATAGCCGTAGCATATCCTTCAATCTTTGAGCATCCGGTCCCATGCCTTCCTTCCGCTTTTCCAGCTGTAACGTAATGCTCATAGTACTTAACTAAATCAAAGCCAAAAGCAGCTCTTAAATCTGGATACTCATTAAAATAACTCTGTACGTCAAAGTTAGCAGAGCCGCGCCTGCCTTCGCTCATGCCATAGTTAATAAAATGGTCTAGAGCTAAATCACTATTTCCAGAAGTAGCTTTGGCTACGTCGGGATAAAGCGACAAATAGTAATTAGCATCGAATACGGAAGAATAATCGAGCCAAGTTGACTTAGGAAATTGCGCAATAATCGCATCGGCATCAGCTTCGCCAAGGCGTTTGCAACCAGCATCGCTAAAATAATTCAACACGTCCCCCGCATTAGAAATAAAGCCATGCTCGATTAAGATGCCGGGAATACCTTGCTCGCGGGCACAACGGATGACCGCAAACTCATCTCCAACTTCCATCTGGAATACACCGCGATAGCTGAGCCCCATAGAAGCGAGGTTGTTCATAACTTTATTCGCGAGCTCGACTGAAACTTGCGTGTAATCATATTCATTGGCAGTGGGGGCATATACCTCAGCGCCATGGGCAACAGGAGAACCGGAATTAATATGGAAGCTAACAAAGGCCTGCGCGCCTTGACTCACACATCGCTGGACACGATAAAGGAAATCATTTCCGGAGTAGCCGCCGCTTTGCTCGCGCGCAAGAACGACTTTAAAACCATACGCCTCAAGCTTATTCTTGCAAGCAGCAACAATCTTCCAAGTTAGATCCGCCTCACTCTTTCCATTTCCCTGTGCGCCGGGATCAGTGCCGCCATGGCCAGCATCAAGGGCAATTACCCGAACGTTTTTTTCGAGCCGAGCGTGTGGCATAAGTAGAAATGCCGTCCGGTGAATCAGCACACTCCAACGCCTGTTTGATGGATTGGGCCTCAACAGCATTGCCTTCGCCGTCCGCATAGTAAACGGAAGTGCCCTCGGAATTAGCAGAGCTCTCAACAACCGCAAAAGAATAATCCCTGTCAGAGAGATCAATCTCATGTTCAGCATCATCGCCCTGCAGAACATAGGTTATTGAAGTAAGAAAATATGTATTGAGATCTAGCTTCGAGCCAAATGTAAATGCAGCAGAATTTACAGCCTGCGCGGAAGCGTCAACCGCTCCATGAACTCCGTTGGCGCTAACATAGTTTAGTGTTGCGGAGGCGATGGTATCGCTGTCATTAGGAGTTGCAAACGCGACGACTTGGTCAGTCCCGCTAATAAGGTTCGGATAGGCAAGGTATATATATTGAAAAGAAGAATCAGTCGATTCAGTTTGCGGCTCAGCCAAAGAAGCATCTACACCGAAATCCTCATCAGCCGATTCGTCGACGCCCGCCGGCGACGATTGCTCAACAGCTATGTCTCCGTCGGCAGCGCCCTCGTCATGTGAAGCTGCAGGATCGTCTGCGGACGCAGCATCTGATGTAATATCCACAGATTGCACGCTATTCGCAGCATAAGCAGCGGCTACAGGGCTCATCAAGGATGAAATCGTCAAGAGTGCAGCTAAAGAAAACGCTGTTGAGGCACGCAATGCCTTTTTCATATTGTATCCCCCATCACAAATAATGATACTAAGGATAAATTATCTTACAATATCCTCCGCATCGGAAGTCCAGTTGTCCAAAGCACGGGAATTGTCATAAAGGCAGATGGAACCTGCCCCTACAAAAGACAACAAGCGTACTCAGCGGGTTTTTCGCCCTTCCAAAGATACAGCGTAAAGCACTGATTTTTGAAGCAATTAGCCGCACCTAAACAGCGCAAGCACCAGTGACACGAAAATCCACTGAAGCAAGCAATTCGACATAATTCGTTTAAAGACGCGGCAGGCGGCGAAAGCGTTTACATAGCCGTGAAATACAGCAAAATGCCTCAGTGTTTCGCTTGCATCAGAGGCGTCTGAGGCTTCATTGACAGAATGATCGAGCCATTAATTGTAGAAAAGTTAGACATGGTCTTCCTGAATCAAACACTGGCAAACAATTGCCCCCACCGCTCTTGCAGCTCTTGAGGACACTTTGCCGGATCTTGGAATTACTTCGCTCCTAAAGCGAGAAGTACTCACTGTCGGGAGATAGGTTCGGCCCGAGCCAGGGATCACCGTACTAAAAGAACTCTGGCCAACGCTGCATGAACAGTGCTTGCTCGCACTTCCAGCGGCGCAGCTTTTCCTCGTCGGCCTCTTCCCTGCCGCGCGAGGTGAACTCGTAGTGGTACAGCTCGGCATAGGGCGTAAAGATGGTGCGGTAGCCCGCCCCCACACGCGCAGACAAAAGTCCGCGTCGTTAAAGCCGACGGCGAATTCCTCGTTGTAGCCGCCAACCTGCTCAAATACGTCGCGCCGGACCATCTAACAGGCGCCCGTTACGGCACTGAAGTTGCCCGGGCGCACGGCACGGGCAAGATGGCCCTCACGCTTTGCAAAAGGCATCTTTGTGGCCGCAAATTAAAAAACGCAATACCATGCCCGTATCGATACGTAATATGCGGCCAGCGCATTCTATTGGTGTGGAAACCGGTACGATTCCTTGATTTAAACCGAAGCCTCTACAGCAATTAATAGCGCCTCCAACAACACAAGCACCAGAGGCATGTCAACCGAGTCATCATCGACGGTCTCAGATAACTTCGCAACGGTTACCACGTCAGCCTTCGGCTCGATCGGCTTCTTAACAGCAGCCTCGGTGATAGTCGTCTTAGTTGCAACAACCGTGGGCGTTACCATGCCTATAACTGGCCTTGCGTGCCCACGACGCACTTTCCTAGATGGTTATCGACCAATCCGCTACAACCAGAGAACGCTGGTACAGAATCCCAATCGTTCCATCACCTGTGTAGAGGGATCGTGTCAACTCACGTATGCGGAAGAAAATGTCAAAAGTCTTGGTTCTACGACAAAGCTTTATTTAACAAATCGCAAGGACCGATAAAACGTATGATGAAACCACCCAAGAGCTTCCTGAGACCTTCCAGCATTAAGCAGATCGCGAACACAACCGTTGGAACAAAAAGTACCTGCAATATTCCCAGCCAACGCCGACACGCGTAAAGGGAAACAGCGAGCTCCAAAGCCAACTTTGAATGGGCCCATAGTCAGAAATAAGGTAAGTAGCAAAACAAAGTTTTGCGATAGCGTTAACGAAACTGGAGGAAAAATGCGGCATTTTAAATCAATCAACAAGACCGAGATGG
>ENA-OQCF01000452-OQCF01000452.1-human-gut-metagenome-genome-assembly--contig:-NODE-452-length-16073-cov-2.216481_pt1 | contig 16073 bp, 20 predicted proteins | sample MGYA00242756_ERZ504573 | MGnify/ENA primary metagenome ERZ504573 (study PRJEB26092, sample SAMD00036240) | human gut metagenome | host: Homo sapiens | study: EMG produced TPA metagenomics assembly of... | reverse complement strand
CACATAGACCAGTTCACCACTCTTGTACACCCCGGCATACACAAACAAGGCAGCCGCCACGATATTCAGCACCAGCCCCGTAGTCGTAATAAAGTTAGGCGTAATGCCAATTCTAATCATACCATGCACCACAGGGTTGATAATCTTGTATATCACCTGCTGCAACCAATCTCTATAATTCATATTCGTCTTTTTTTGTTCTCTAAATAATGTTTCAGAAAGCCTTTTATATTGTGATTACGATAAACGAAAAAACGTTGCAGATGGTAGTTCCAAAAAAAAGCTACCAGCACTGCTACAATTATCTTTGACAGAATAAATACATTGTCTATATAATATCCCAACAATCCATTGACCCATGTCATGCCGGTAAGCCATTCGGTCAGTGCAAAAGTACCCCAAGTATTCAGTATAATGCTGCCTCCCCAGACAAAGAGGTACTTGACGGCAACATGCGTTTTCTTGCAGTCTTCGGCATGGAACACCCATCCGTAATTAATGGCACAGTTTACAATGCCTCCTACTACGGAACCCGTGAATGTGGCATAAAGATAAAAAACAGCAAAAGCCTTCACCAGAAGGATAGTCACCAGAAAATCGACAAAGCTTGCGAATTGCGCAGAAATCTGGGCCTTGAAGAAGATCCAGACAGAATGGCGCCACGACACACCTTTGCCATTTGATTTCAACTGATTATCCATCTTGCCACAATCAAAATTATAAATCCGTAGACTCCGGACAGAATATCGTCCATCATTACCCCGATTCCACCCGGCAGACTTTCCATACGGCGGATGCCCAAGGGCTTGAATATATCAAACAAACGGAACAAAACAAATGCTCCCAATGTATACCATACATGTCCGGCGGGCGCCGCAAGCAAGGCAATCCACACGCCGACCATTTCATCGACCACCACGCGCGAAGGGTCTTCGCCCCAAGATGCCTCCAGGCGGTTGGCAGCCCAGATACCGGCAAGCGTAAATACCAAAATCAATGCTACTGTCAGCCACAAAAGGCAGACACTTGAAACCAGATAAGACAACCCGAACCAGATAAGCGTAGCCAGCAAAGCTCCCGCAGTGCCGGGTGCAAAAGGAGAAAAGCCCGAGCCAAAGCCCGTACCGATAATAACTGGGAGGAGGGAGGGTTTCTTCATCAAAAAAGTAATGAGGTGATAAATGCGATAAAAACGGTAAAATGATAAATGCAATAAAGTAATAAAAGTGATAAAGTGGTAAAGTGCTATCACTCTATCACCTTACCACCTTATTTTTATCACCTTATCACTGTTTTTTTAGTCCAGATAACTCGGTGCTGTCTCACCCACCATATTGCGGAGAGTCTCTTTCACCATGCGCCATTGCTGGAACAAATCGTGTACCGGCTCATGCTCGAAATCGTGCATCGGGCTCTTGCAGAAGAAGGACAGCCACGTCTGAATGCCGCACATGCCTGCACGCAATGCCAAATCACTGAAAATAACCAAGTCGAGCGCGATGGGAGCAGCAAGAATGGAGTCACGGCACAAGAAGTTGACCTTGATTTCCATCGGATAGCCCATCCAGCCGAAAATATCGATGTTGTCCCATGCTTCCTTGTTATCCTTACGGGGAGGATAGTAGTTGATGCGTACCTTATGATAAACATCACCGTACAAGTCAGGATATTTCTCCGGCTCGAAGATATTGTCGATAACAGACAGCTTGCTGACCTCTTTTGTCTTGAAGTTCTCCGGTTGGTCGAGTACCTCGCCGTCACGGTTACCCAGAATATTCGTAGAGAACCAGCCACTTACACCCAACATACGGGTCTTGAACATCGGAGCAAGCACCGTCTTCATCAAAGTCTGGCCACTCTTGAAGTCCTTACCGGAAATGGGCACATTCATTTTCTTGGAGAATTCCCACATAGCCGGAGTATCCACACACAGATTAGGAGCACCCATAATAAACGGAGCGCCTTCTGCAATGGCAGCGTATGCATAGCACATACTCGGAGAGATTACTTCAGTATTGTTTTCCTTCATTGCCTGTTCCAAAGCAGCGAGAGATTCGTGCTCCTTGGACAGCGGAATATATATTTCGGTACTTGCAGCCCACAGCACAACAATACGCTCGCAGTTATTGGCTGCCTTGAAGTTACGGATATCCTCGCGCAACTGCTCTGTCATTTCCCAGCGGGTAGCTGCCTTCTTAATGTGCGTACCGTTCAAACGTTTTGCGAAATTGTGGTCGAATGCAGCAGGCATCGGCTTGATGGCTTGCAGTTCATCTTTTACCAGATTCAAGTCCTTCTCTTTCAAAACCTCAGCATACATAGCAGCTTCGTAGGCGTTGTCCGGGAAAATATCCCAACCTCCGAAAACGATATCATTCAAATCAGCCAAAGGCACTATGTCTTTGATAAGTTTTTCTTTGCCATCCTGCATGCGCATAGCAGCCATTTGTGTGATTGAGCCTATAGCTTTTGCCAAGCCCTTGCGAGCAGCTAATGTACCGGTAATCATGGTGGTTGCAACCGCACCACCTACTCCGACTACCAGCACGCCCAGGCGTCCGGTTGCCGGCTTAATGTTTTCTTTCATTGCCATTGTATTATTTAGAGTTTAAAAAATTGCTCAAATTTAGGGTATTTTACTCAATTGGGATTAGTCATTTTATCCGATTTAATGTCCTATTAGTAAGATTTAAGTTAAAATGTCATGTGCAGACTGATTCTGAGCCCGGATTTGTCTATATCCGGTAAATTTCGGTAAGTCAGACGCCATACATAATCGACACGCAACACCTTGAAAATATTTTCAATGCCTACGCCTGCCTCTACGTAGGGCGTATGCCCCATGGTGGTACTCCCGGCAGGAAAACGGAACAAATCCTGCTGAAAAGCCGGATTATTCTTATCGCTCAAATTCCCATACAAACCGCGGCAGGAAAGAACTTCACGCCATTTCAACTTTTTCAACAAAGGAATACGGTTGAAGAGCCAGCCGTTCAAGTAATAGGTCACATCCCAGGAAGCGTATTCATCATTCATGAATTCCATGGCATTCATCAATGAATAAGACTCAGGTTGTATGGTATAGGACAAGTTCGCATTGGGAATGATAAGCAGAGGAAAAGGAACCTTATTCCAGACTTTTCCGGCTTTCAGGATAACATCCGTATAACCGAATGCCGAGAACCAGAAACGCTTTTGAAAACCCGCTTCCGTATAGTGATAGGTATAGTCTCCTCCCAGTACCCCTTTGGCAGCCATGGTATGCGTAAGCGAAAAGACCGGAGCATCCAGCGAAACAGGGAAGCGGTTCCATTGGGTCTGGAAGAATTTTTCGTTGGGAGCATAGCGCAGCTTCAATTCCAGCTCACTGGTCGAAATACTTTTTACATACGTATTACGGTCATCCTGCTTGATGAAAGGAATCAGACGGGATGATTCATCTTTACGCAGGCGCGCCGTCATCTGTACGGAAAAGCCGGAATGGAACTCATTGGTATAGGTCAGCTCCGCTTTCCGCTGATAACCGATACGGTCATCCTTCTGACGTTTCAAGGCAAGAAAAACATTATCCTGACTGGTATAAAGATAGTGTTGTCCATATTGATTGACATCTGACAAGTAACGGAGCTTCAACGAATGTATAGGAAATTCATTGGCATATTCCTTCTTCTTATGAAAAGAATATTCCAGTTCAGCAAGTCCTTTTACACGATGGTCGCGAAAACCGTATGCCATATACCCCCTGCCGAACAGATGCGGATTGAGCCATGCCGTCGTCATACCGCCGGCACGCAAGCGCACTCCTTCCAGTGTATTTCCGCTGATGGTGGTATTCATCATACCGATATAGAACAAAGGTTCTTTTTCCTTCGGAGCGGGAATATACCCGTGAACAGCACCTTCAGCACTTTCTCCGTCCAGAAATAAACGGGATAGCTGCGCAACTGGGCCATCATCTTGTCCACCGAAGTCTCTTTCTTGCTGACCTCCACCTGGCGGTTGGCATCCCAATATGCTTCCGAATAGCCGGAAGCCGATGCCTCTTCAATCATCTTTTCCGGTTTTCGGAAAGCCTGCAGAGCCTTGTCATCCGGTTCATACTGATAGTTTCTGTAATACACATCCCGCTTGGCATAAATACCGTCACTATTGTCCACCAACTTGAATTCCGTAGTGATACTCTCATTGAGCAACTGCCTCGTACCGTCCTCCGCGCGGTCAAAATTCTGTTCAATCTTCATGTAGTCCACAAAGTTCAGATTGATTTTCTGAGGAAAGTTCATGACGCACGCCTTACAAAATAGGTGCTGTCCAGCATGACGTACAAATGTCCCGTAAAACCGAACGACTCGGAGTTGAAAGGAACAAATGTCAAGTCAACACAAGGCTTTCCGGCAACGGTAAGCGTATCCATCAGATAATATTTGTAGAAAGACGGCCCAAGGGAGGAAAGCGGGCTGACAAACTTATTGGTGAACAAGGTAATGTTGTTCTCATAAAGGTCTACATCGGTCATGGTGACACTGATAGCCTGCTCCATACCCTGCTGGGAAAGCATTTCGTCCACTCCTGCCTGCCTGCGGGCGGTGACCCACTGTTTCCGGCTATGCGGAGACTTGCGGTAATAATCTGTGGCAAGCAACTCACGGTTGGAAATGGCCAGTACCGGCCTGCCGGTAACGGCAGAGGTATCGACATAATCCGTCAGAAACTTGAACTTACGGTAAAGCCACTTCTGTTGCTTCAAGCTGTCGAAGTTATTGATGGCAAAAGTCATCTTTTCATAGCGGTCACGTTTCCAGAAGTCGCGTTCGTCGGGCGAATAGTCATCCCGATGCTCTATCATCTTGCGTACAAACTCCACTGCGGGATTATCCTTTTTCTTATACCGTTCACGCTTCGGCTTCACCACCACTTCATCCAGTGCATAAGTGGCTGGCGAAAGGACTATATTGAACTTAGACGACTTTGCGGGATGAATCAACCGGACATATTCATTATATCCCACGGCCGAAATGACCAGCGTGGCCTCCGGGCGATAGGTCTTGAAGGAAAAACGGCCGTTATTGTCCGTCATCCCTCCCTCCGTAGTTCCTTTCAGATAAACTGACGTATAAGGCAATGGCTCCTTCGTCAACGAATCGGTGACAACGCCTTGCACCATATATTGTGCCCTCAATGGAAGAGTAACCAGCTGGATAAGCAGAAATACCCTAAAAAACAACTTCATACCTTGTTTTACCTAATTTGGATGACAAAGGTACGGAAGAAAACTTTTTCTTAAAGTTCGGTTTTACGGAATAAATGTTCTAAAAAACTCCTTTTGTATAAAACACTTCCCGTTAAAAGCCGTTGTATAGCGAAACGACGCTCCAGAAAGCATCGGAACAACCAATATATAACCTAAACAACTTGATTATGGAATGGATTTTCAACCAGCTCAGGGAACGCCCCGAACTTGCCATTTTCCTCACTATATTCCTGGGATTCTGGCTGGGGAAACTGCGTATCGGTAAGTTTACGCTGGGCACAGTGACCAGTGTACTGCTTGTAGGCGTACTGGTAGGGCAACTGAATATAGCCGTACCGGGTCCGATAAAGTCGGTATTTTTTCTGCTTTTCCTTTTTGCCGTGGGCTATAAAGTGGGTCCCCAGTCTTCCGCGGACTGAAAAAGGACGGATTGCCCCAAGTGGCTTTGCCGTACTGATGTGTATATCCGTACTGTTAGTGACCTGGCTGCTGGCCCTGATGATGGGCTACAATGCCGGTGAAGCTGCCGGACTGCTGGCCGGTTCGCAAACCATCTCCGCCGTCATCGGAGTGGCAGAAGACACCATGGCCAATATGGGACTGGACGAGGCCCAACGACAAAGTTACGTCAACATCATTCCCGTATCCTACGCCGTCACCTACATTTTCGGTACTGCAGGCTCGGCATGGGTCCTATCATCCATCGGTCCCAAGATGCTGGGCGGGCTGGAAAAGGTGAAAGCCGCCTGCAAGGAACTGGAGGCGAAGATGGGCAGCTCTCTGGCTGACGAACCGGGATTCATGCCGGCGGCACGCCCCGTCACTTTCCGTGCCTACCGGGTCGAAAACGAATGGTTCAAGAATGGAAAGCGGGTGATTGACCTGGAAGTCTACTTCCGGCAGCACGACAAACGTCTATTTGTGGAACGCCTCCGCAAATCCGGAATTGTGGTGGAAGTCAGCATGAACCTACGGATAGAGCCGGGAGACGAAGTAGTGCTAAGCGGACGCCGTGAATATATCATAGGCGAAGAAAGCTGGATAGGGCCGGAAGTACAAGATGCCCAGCTCCTGGATTTTCCTGCGGAAAAGTTACCGGTTACAATCACACGCAAGACGGTTGCCGGCAAGACGGTTGCAGCTATCCGAAGGGAAAAGTTCATGCACGGTGTCAGTATCCGGAGCATCAAGCGCGCCGGAATATCCATTCCCGTGCTGGCACAAACGGTAGTAGATGCCGGCGACGTCATCGAAGTGGTAGGTACCAGGCAGGAAGTGGAAGCAGCAGCCAAACGTCTGGGGTATATAGACCGTCCTACCAACCAGACGGATATGATATTCGTAGGCCTGGGTATCCTTATCGGAGGTTTGTTCGGAGCACTTTCCGTCCATATCGGCGGCATCCCCATCAGCTTGAGCACAAGCGGCGGCGCATTGATTGCGGGCTTGTTCTTCGGCTGGCTCCGCAGTAAGCACCCCACCTTCGGGCGCATTCCCGAACCTTCACAATGGGTGTTGAACAATGTCGGTCTGAACATGTTCATCGCGGTAGTGGGCATTTCGGCAGGTCCCAGTTTCGTGCAGGCTTCCACGACGTAGGTATCAGCCTGTTTCTGGTGGGAGCAGCAGCCACCACCCTGCCGCTGATTATCGGCTTGCTGCTGGCAAGGTATGTTTTCAAGTTCCATCCGGCACTGGCTTTGGGCGTCTGCGCAGGGGCACGTACCACTACGGCCGCTTTAGGTGCGGTGCAGGATGCCGTTGAGAGCGAAACGCCTGCTCTGGGATACACCGTGACCTATGCCGTGGGCAATACCTTATTAATAATATGGGGTGTAGTCATCGTTTTGCTACTATAAGACGATTTTGTGTCAATGCTTACTAATCCGAAGCATTCAAAGAATTATTGCCGGAAATGCAAGCGACTATATACCCATTCACTAATAGCTATTCGTCCGACAGCTGTCGGACGATAATTCAACAGTTGTCGGACGATGATTCAACAACTGTCGGACGAAAAGGAAACATATATCGGACGATTAATTTCAAGCAAGGAAAGAAATAGTCCGCCACATGAACAGAGATTATTCACCGAATGACTGAAAACAATAAATAACGAACCTAAACTTGAGCTTATGGATACAAAACTTTTAGAAAAGAAAATGGAATCTATCAGTCCTTTCGAACTGAAGAACCGCCTGATAGACATGGCAGACGAAGTCTGAAGAAAACCGCCCGTACCATGCTGAACGCAGGGCGCGGCAACCCCAACTGGATTGCAACCGCTCCACGCGAGACCTTTTTCCTATTGGGAAGCTTCGGCCTGGAAGAGTGCCGTCGCATCATGGATTTGCCCGAGGGCATTGCAGGCATCCCCGAAAAAAAAAGGCATTGCCTCCCGCTTCGAAGCCTTCCTGAAAAAGAACAATAACGCACCGGGTGCCAAATTGCTGGAACAAACCTACAACTACCTGCTGATGCAGCATGCCGCCGACCCCGACAGCCTTGTACACGAATGGACCGAAAGCATTGTAGGCGACCAGTATCCCGTGCCCGACCGCATCCTTCATTTTACAGAAATCCTTGTGCAAGACTACCTTTCGCAAGAGATGTGCGACAACCGTCCTCCCGGGGTGCCTATGACCTGTTTGCCACCGAAGGTGGAACAGCCGCCATGTGCTATATCTTCGACTCCCTGCAGGAAAACTTCCTGCTGAACAAAGGGGACGGCATCGTCCTCATGGTTCCTGCCTTTACCCCCTATATTGAAATTCCACAACTCAGCCGCTACCAGTTTCGAGTGACCAAAATACATGCCAACCGCATGAATAGCGAAGGGATGCACCTCTGGCAGTACAGCGACGAAGACATAGACCGCTTGAAAAGCCCTAAAATCAAGGCCCTCTTTGTCACCAATCCCAGTAATCCGCCCAGCTACACACTCAGTCCGGATACAATGGCGCGCATCGTGAGCATCGTCAGAAATGACAACCCTAATCTGATGATTATTACAGACGACGTATACGGTACATTCAGTCCGCACTTCCGTTCGTTCATGGCAGAAATTCCCTACAATACGCTTTGCGTCTATTCATTCTCCAAATACTTCGGTGCCACCGGATGGCGCAATGCGGTCATTGCCCTGCACGAATTCAATCTGTTCGACAAGCTGATAGCCAAACTGCCGAAAGAGAAACGGGAGATTCTGCACCGCCGCTACTCCACCCTCACTCTGGAACCTGAAAAACTGAAGTTTATCGACCGTATGGTTGCCGACAGTCGCCAGGTGGCACTGAACCATACCGCCGGACTGTCATTGCCACAACAGATGCAGATGGGCCTTTTCGCCGCCTTTGCCCTGCTGGACAAGGAAAACAAATACAAGCAAAAGATGCAGGAGATTATCCGCCGCCGATTGCATGCCCTTTGGGAAAATACCGGTTTCACGCTGACGGAAGACCCGTTGCGCGTAGGTTATTATACAGAAATCGACATGCTGGTTTGGGCAAAGAAGTTCTATGGGGACGACTTTGTAGAATATCTGAAACGTACCTACAGCCCGCTGAACGTAGTTTCCGCCTTGCCAAGGAAACCTCTCTGGTGTTGCTGAACGGCGGTGGTTTTGACGGCCCCGAATGGAGCGTGCGCGCCTCACTCGCCAATCTGGACGAGAAAGACTATGCGACCATCGGCCAAGGCATTAAAAGGATATTGGACGAATACGCAAAAGAATTCTTTAAAAGCAGAAATTGAAAGGTGAAAGGTAAAACTTTCAAATTTCAATTAAATAGTATACGGAAGCGGGTCAATCCATCGTTGTAGGTACGTAGGGAGAACGTGCAACCATGACGGCTCAAAACTTCCCGGATAAACACCAGGCCAATTCCCTGCCCGTTCGGCTTGGTGGAAAAGAAGGGACTGAAGAGTTTAGCTTCGGTCTCTTTACTTATCCCCGGACCATTGTCAACGACTTCCACAGAAGCGGGGGCAGTGGTCCTTACTATTATCTCACCTTGCTGTCCGTTTTCTCCGGCATCCCCCTCTATACTTTCGGCAGCATTCTTGATGATATTCACAAGCACCTGCTCAAAAAGAGAAGCATCCATACGCACCATTCCCACCTCCGGGTCGCATTCCAGACGTAGCCCTATATTGCGGTCATTGCACATTCCTTCCATGAAACGCTTGCACATGGACACCAACTCATTCAGTTGGACGGGCACCAGGGTAGGTTCAGGTATCTTTACCACATCTGCAAAACGGGTAATGAAACGGCTCATCGAGAAACAACGCTCCGTACAGACGCGCATCACGTCGCAGATGTCCTCCATATCATCTTCTGTAGAAAGTGCCTGCTCCACTGTATCAAGTGTGGAAGTGATGCCCGCAGTGGTATTGTTCACTTCATGAGCTATCATGCGGATTACCTTTTCATAGGCACGCTTCTCGGCACGCATCACTTCTTCCGTCATACGCTCTATCAAGAAAAAAGGATGTTTGAACCCTCTGTCAATAAAAGAAGAATGGGTGCATTTATAAATATTCGCATCATTGAGACGGACCACTGCCGTCTCGTCTTTGGGAATGGACGAAAGTTCGGCAGCCAACGGGGAGTCCATCTGGTCCAGCCGCTTTGCCATCGCCTCCTCCATACGGACACCGAGCATCTTTACCGCCATCGGATTCAATTGCGACACTTCATCGTCCATTGTCAGGATAATAACCCCCATTGGAGATGCCTGAATCAACAAATCCAAGAAGTGATTCTGCTCGCGCATGCGCAACCGTTCATTCTTGAGCTGCTCCATCATTCGGTTAAAGATATTCACAATGCGGTCTGCCTCGTACTGCCCTACCCGACTGAGACGGCTACTGAAATCCTGCTCGCGCAGCAACTCCATACCGCTGCCGATGGTATTCATCGGCTTCACTATCTTATTATAGAATACTATCAGATAGATAAGGATAAACCCGATGAGCCCCTCCAACACGTATAGGTACAAAGACGGCTTTCCACTCAGCAGATATACCAGCGTTCCACCCAGACCGAGCAGAAAAAGGACAAGTATGAAGAAAAAGAATTTTATGCGCACGGGAATTGAATATTATATTTTTCCAAACGTCTGTAAAGCGCAGCGCGGCTGATGCCTAATGACACTGCCACCTGACTGAGATTCCCTTTATGCTGTTCCAACGCCTGCAAAATAGTCTGCCGCTCTATTTCATCCAAAGTCATACCTGCAAAAGAAGTACCTTCGGCAGCTTTGGCCGGTTCGTCGTGACGCAGATATTGGGCATCGAAATCCGCGGCATCCAGCACCGGCTTGCCGCTGACCAGAATGGTACGCTCCACCAGATTCTTCAACTCACGAATGTTGCCCGGATAAGGCAGGCGGGAAAGGAAATTCAGAGCGTCGGCCGAGAAATCCGTACGCGGCAAGCCGTTCACCTCTGCCTGACGGTCGGCAAAGTGACGTGCCAGCAAAGGAATATCTTCACGGCGCTCCCGCAAGGAGGGCAGTTTTACGGTAATCAGGTTGATACGGTAAAAAAGGTCTTCACGGAAAGTACGTTCGGACACCATCTTGCGGAGGTCTGCATTAGTGGCGGACACAACGCGCACATCGACTTTGCGGGGACGGCTATCGCCCAGCACTTCGAATGTCTGGTCTTGAAGCACGCGCAGCAGTTTCACCTGGCAGGAAGGGTCAAGGTCACCAATCTCGTCGAGGAAGATAGTACCTTTATTTGCCATTTCAAAACGCCCTATACGGTCGGCGCTGGCATCGGTAAACGCCCCTTTCTTATGGCCGAACATCTCACTCTCGAACAAGCTCTGCGAGATGCCGCCGAGATTCACCTTGACAAAAGGCTGCTTCACACGTTGGCTGTTGACATGGATGGCTTCGGCAATCAGCTCCTTGCCCGTTCCGCTTTCGCCCGTAATCAGCACCGAAGCATTGGTACGGGCTATGCGGGCCACTGTGTTCAATACTTCCATCAGCTTTGGACTTACCTATAATATGGCTGCGATTCAATGCGGTAGTCTGTTCTTCCGGCACCTCTTTCGGGGCGGCCGTAAGCTCAAGGGCCGTCTCGATGCGCTGCAAAAGAGCAGCATTGTTCCAAGGCTTGGTTATGAAATCGAATGCGCCGGCCTGCATACCCTGCACGGCAAGCTGGATACTTCCCCATGCCGTCATCAAAATAACGGGCACATCGGGACGGAACACCTTTACCTGCTTCAATAAGGTAAGTCCCTCTTCTCCGGTAGTGGAAAGAGTGAAGTTCATATCCATCAAAATCAAGGCGGGAGCTTCGGCCCTAACTATATCCATAGCTTCGCGAGGGCCCGGAGCCGTTTTCACCTCATATCCGGCACGCTTCAGCATAAAGCTGAGGGAAGAGCGCACAGCACTATCGTCGTCTATTATCAGTATCATAAAAATTGTAGTTTGTTTCCCGCAAAAATAAGTAAAAAGCAGAGTTATGAATGATAAGTTATAAGTTATTTACCTATAATATCGCATATACGGTACTTTTACCGGCAAATAACTCATAAACTTATCACTTGCAACCCGTCGACTTATCCTCTTACCACCTCTTCAAAATCAGCTTCCAATTCCGTATCGCGTTCAAAATCCCAAAGGGTCAAGCTGCGGAGCTGATAGAAGTAATACCAATAGTAGTACAGCTCTGAAATATGCTTTTGACGGGCTTCGTCTTTAGAGTTCTGTGCATCGTTCAGGTCCAGGGTGCTGATTTTACCTATCATAAAGGTCTCTACACTGGTCTTGTAACGCTTCTCAGCAATGACATCCGCCTCTTCGGCTATGTCCAGCTGTTGCGCCTGGTTGTTGAAGTTAGCCACCAGCAAAAAGATGTCCTGATTAAAGTCCATCTGTTCCTGGCGGATTTTGGATAAAACCACTTCACGGTTGCTCTTTGCCACCCTTACCTTGCCGCGGCGTTTGCCCCAGTCAAGGATAGGAATCTTGACGCCCACCTGCACAATCTGATTATCAAGCAAGTCCCGGTAGGCTGAAGAGAATTCATGGTTTTGCCCCGTATAGCCCACACTGGCAAAGAGATCGATGCTACGCAGGTTTCCGCGTGCCGTTGCCACTTCATAATCAGCTTCGAGCTGGCGGCGGCGGATGTTCTGTGCAAAGGAGTTGCGTTCCAGTGCCTTGTTCAGCACGCGGTCATAGTCCATCTTTATATCAGGAACAGTGGCGGGCAACACCGGGTTCAGGCTTTCCTGCTCGGACACCCCGAGGAAAGAACGGAGCTGGAACATTTTTGCATTCAGGTTGCTCTCTGCCTCAGTCACGTCGCCTTGCCCTGCAATGAATTCAGTTTAAGCTGCAGCAAATCATTCTCGGATATCTGTCCCATCTTACGTTTGGCTATGGCCACTTCATAAAGGCGGTCGGCATTCGTCTTGTTCTGCATGGCGGTAGCGAGCGATTCTTTGGCCAGCAGCAACTCAAAGAAATAAGTGATGGTTTTCATCGTCACCTCTTCCGTAGCTGAAATGAACTCGGCCTTTGCTCGGCATAGCGTACGGGCTCTATACGGCGGTTCCACTTCAAGGTATTCACTCCGAAGACCGGTTGCGTCAACTCCAGACTCACGGGGACTGACATGAACTGCTTCGCTCCTCCGGAACCCAGCTGTTTGAGATAATCCAGCGAAGAAGTCAGTGACAGCTTACCCCCCGTAAACCAAATGTTCTGGTCTACCGAAAGCTGGCCGGACAGCCCCAGTGTATTGTTGCGGACAAAGCTATAGGAGCCGTCGGAATTCTGGTAGGTACTGTAGGACTTGTTATAGTTGGGTAGTGTACCGGTGAAATTCACTTCCGGCAACAAGTCCGCACGGAATGTACGGTATTCCCAATACGCGGTTTTCAATTCATTCAATGCCACAGCAGCATCCACAGACTGCGTACGGGCCAGTACAATGCCTCCGACAGCGTAATATTGCGTTCATGTCCCAAAGTATCATTCTGCGCCATGGTTGCCAACGGCATCAAAAAACAAACTGCAAGTAAAATATTCTTTTTTCATGTTCAATCTTTAAAATTGTCGCAAACAGAAAAGCAAAGAGTGTGCCAAGTGGCCGGGAAGGTTCCATAGAGGGGTAAGTGTTCATTTTCGGACAGTGGGGATGTCCGTTAGCGGACGATATCAGGAAAACAACCGGTCTCTATCTAAAGTCTGAAAAAATCCTTCTAAAGTTCAATTATCCATGAATTAATTGATGAAAAATTTCTTTATTAAGGAAGAATTCTCTTTCTTTGTGCTGCTTTATACCTTTATTAAAAAGGATACAATACTAACATTAATTTATATAGTTATGAAGATTTCACACATTGAGCATCTGGCATTGCCGTTAAGAGCATTGAAGAAGCCCTTCCGTACTACGAAAACGTTTTAGGTTTGAAATGCTACAACATCGAAACCGTGGAAGATCAGAAAGTTAGAACCGCTTTCCTGAAAGTGGGCGATGTAAAGATCGAATTGTTGGAACCTACTTCTCCCGAAAGCACAATTGCCAAATTCATTGAGAAGAACAACGGCAACGGCGGCATGCATCATCTGGCATTTGCCGTTGAAGACGGAGTGGCCGGTGCGCTTGCAGAAGTCGAAGAAAAAGGTATCCGCCTTATAGACAAAGCTCCCCGCAAAGGTGCAGAAGGTCTGAACATTGCATTCCTGCATCCGAAGTCAACTCTCGGTGTCCTGACCGAGCTTTGCGAGAAACCGGAATAAGCAAGACTGTAAAATCATCAAATCATAAATTGTATAAACATTTAAAGAATATAAATTCATGAGTAATCAACTTGAAAAGATTAAAGAGCTTATAGACCGCCGCGCTGCAGCACGTCTCGGTGGTGGTGAAAAAGCGATTGCAAAGCAACACGAGAAGGGTAAATATACAGCTCGTGAGCGTATAGCCATGCTTCTCGACGAAGGCAGTTTCGAAGAAATGGACATGTTCGTAGAACATAGATGTACGAACTTCGGCATGGAAAAGAAACACTACCCCGGTGACGGTGTGGTAACCGGTTGCGGTACAATCGAGGGCCGTCTGGTTTATGTCTTCGCACAGGACTTCACAGTTTCTGCCGGTTCACTGTCCGAAACCATGTCTCTGAAAATCTGTAAGATTATGGACCAAGCCATGAAAATGGGTGCTCCGTGTATCGGTATCAACGACTCGGGCGGTGCACGTATTCAGGAAGGTATCAATGCCTTGGCTGGCTACGCTGAAATCTTCCAACGTAACATACTTGCTTCGGGTGTCATTCCGCAGATTTCCGGTATTTTCGGTCCTTGTGCCGGTGGCGCCGTTTACTCTCCTGCCTTGACAGACTTTACTTTGATGATGGAAGGTACATCCTACATGTTCCTTACCGGTCCGAAGGTAGTAAAGACTGTAACCGGAGAAGACGTAAGCCAGGAAAACCTGGGTGGCGCGAGCGTTCACTCCACCAAATCTGGTGTTACTCATTTTACTGCACAGACAGAAGAAGAAGGTTTGGCTCTTATCCGCAAACTGTTGAGCTACATTCCCCAGAACAACCTGGAAGAAGCTCCCTATGTAGACTGTACAGACCCTATCGACCGTCTGGAAGATTCCCTGAACGACATCATTCCTGATAACCCGAACAAGCCGTACGATATGTACGAGGTAATTGGCGCTATCATAGATAATGGTGAGTTCCTCGAAATCCAAAAAGATTATTCAAAGAATATCATTATCGGTTTCGCACGTTTCAACGGACAGTCCGTAGGTATCGTTGCCAACCAGCCGAAGTATCTGGCAGGTGTGCTCGACAGCAACGCATCCCGCAAGGCGCACGCTTCGTCCGTTTCTGCGACGCCTTCAATATTCCTATCGTATCATTGGTAGACGTACCGGGATTCCTTCCGGGAACCGGCCAGGAGTACAACGGCGTCATCCTGCACGGTGCCAAACTGCTGTATGCATACGGTGAAGCTACTGTACCCAAGGTTACCATTACACTGCGTAAATCCTACGGTGGTTCGCACATCGTGATGAGCTGTAAGCAGCTGCGTGGCGACATGAATTATGCTTGGCCTACTGCTGAAATCGCTGTAATGGGTGGTGCAGGTGCTGTAGAAGTATTATATGCCCGCGAAGCCAAAGAGCAGGAAAATCCGGCTCAATTCCTGGCTGAAAAAGAGGCTGAATACACCAAGTTGTTTGCCAATCCTTATAATGCAGCTAAATATGGTTACATCGATGATGTTATCGAACCGCGTAACACACGTTTCCGCATCATCCGTGCCCTGCAACAGTTGCAAACCAAGAAATTGACTAACCCGGCTAAGAAGCATGGTAATATTCCCTTGTAATCAAGCTTTTCACACTAAAACAAGAACGATTATGAATAAAACAAAAATCGGAATATTCCTTTCATTGATGCTGGTGTTGGGCTTTTGCTCTTCTTGCAAAGAACAGAAATCGAACAACAAAACTGTTACTGAATGAAGTGCTGGTCAACAACGAGAGCAACTATCAGGATGACTACGGTGTGCACAGCGCATGGATTGAAATATTCAACAGATCATACGGCAGCGCGACCTTGCAGGTTGCTATCTGAAATTCAGCAGCCAGCCGGGTGATACTGCCAGTTATTTCATTCCCAAAGGTGACGTTCTGACACTCATAAAACCACGTCAGCATGCACTTTTCTGGCTGATGGAGAGCCAAGACGCGGTACATTTCATACAAACTTCAAACTGGATGCCACAAATGCCAACTGGATTGGGTTGTATGATTCTGGCAA
>ENA-OQCF01000449-OQCF01000449.1-human-gut-metagenome-genome-assembly--contig:-NODE-449-length-16076-cov-2.327983_pt1 | contig 16076 bp, 21 predicted proteins | sample MGYA00242756_ERZ504573 | MGnify/ENA primary metagenome ERZ504573 (study PRJEB26092, sample SAMD00036240) | human gut metagenome | host: Homo sapiens | study: EMG produced TPA metagenomics assembly of... | reverse complement strand
GTGGTGCGTGTTCTGTAGTGTGTATTTGTTTTCCTAAAAATAGTGAATCTTAATAAGAATCTCTCTGATTTCGCTACTATTGGTATCTTTACACACTTTTCTTTATACATGAGTACTGACTATAAATAAATCATATTGTGGAAATGATCCAACGCATCCGCCTCCTCCTTTCCGAAATGAACCGGGGAGTATACGAAAAAGAAACCGAAATAAACCTCTCCCTGCTGGCAGCCCTGGCAGGTGAGAGCATCCTGCTCCTGGGGCCTCCGGGAGTAGCCAAGTCAATGGTAGCCAGGCGGCTAAAGTCTGCTTTTACAGATGCCCGTGCCTTCGAATACTTGATGTCCCGATTCTCTACACCCGACGAGATATTCGGTCCCGTCAGCATCAGCCGGCTGAAAGAATCCGATAAGTACGAACGTGCCATCGACGGCTATCTGCCCACAGCCGACGTCGTGTTTCTGGATGAAATATGGAAAGCAGGCCCTGCCATACAGAACACTCTGCTGACCGTCATCAACGAGAAACTTTTCCGCAACGGCGACAAGGAACTGCATCTCCCCCTCAAACTGCTCGTAGCTGCCAGCAACGAACTGCCTGCCCAAGGCGAGGGACTGGAAGCCCTATGGGACCGCTTCCTCATCCGCATTCTCTGCACCTGCGTCAAGCAGGAAGAGTCTTTCTACAAAATGCTGCTGGACGATTCTGCTGACCATCCGGAAACGACTGCCTGCGAATGGCAAATCTCCGACCGCGAGTATGCCGAATGGCAAGCAGAGATACGCCGCGTAACCTTGCCTCTCGATGTTCTTTCCTGCATCACAGCCATTCGCCACGGACTGACAAGCGTAGAGATGCAAGACTCCGACCTGCGCCGCAATGTCTATGTCAGCGATCGCCGCTGGAAGAACATCGTGAAGCTGCTCAAGACCTCCGCCTTCGTCCACGGCCGCACGGAAGTCTCCATGACCGACTTGCTTCCCGTCTACCACTGCCTATGGAGTGAGCCTGATGAGAGCGTTGCCATCCGTGACATTGTTATCCGTGCCTTATTCGTGTCCCACACAAAACAGATTGCCGGTATCGCCTCCTCGCTGAAATCCGATTTGAAAGTCAGCCGTGTGCGCGAAGCCCTCGACAAAGCCCGCCTTGCCGGCGACCGTAGGACGATGACCTGCAGATAACGGACCACTTCTACTACCAGGTGGAGAAACATGGTACGGGCAACACCTACATCTTTATCGTGGACTACAAAAATCTGAAGGAGTATAGCACCAAAGATGCCCCCACCTTGGGTATAATGTATGCCGACCCCCTCAATCCCAAGCGTACAATCATCCGTGCCTTTGCCGACACCGGCGCCGTGAAAGAGGAAGGCACCGAACGCGTCACCCTCTACCGCGACGACAAGCATCTCTACATCAACGGTGTGTCGCTTCCCCATGCGGCGTCTGCAACGGGGCGAGGAGCAACAACTCTGGCTGGGAAACCTCTCCGTCACCGACCGTGATTACGAGACGGAACTGGATACCGCCGCCACCAGCATAGACCGGCTGGTAAGAGATTTGTCCGCCAACCTTTTCGTCTCCGAAGAGGATAAAAAGAGCGTAGCTCAATACGTCTCCATCGTCCGCAAGGAGATAGCCTGGGCGCGTGTGGACATGCGCAAACTGAGATATGGAGACGAATAATCCTCCAGTAACCAAGAAGAAGATGAACACCACCGCCACCCGATATGACACCGCCTTCTATGTGCAGGCACTGGACCGTTTTGTAGCCACCGGAGAGTGTGCTGAGACGGATACCGAGCCCTTGTATGCCTATCTGCTCTCCGTGATGAACGACTCCATGGTCAAGGTGCAGGTGCTGGGCAATGAGGTCTGTGCACGTATCTTTTACGACACCATGATTCAGTTTATCCACTTGAATTTGGAGAAGGAGAGGTACAACCTCCGGAAAAGCCAGTCGGAACGAAATGAGATGAAACTCGTGCTGGAGTGGTCCATGGCAAAGCGGAAAGACGGCTGGCAAGCCTTGCTTCAGCAGATTTCCGACAAATACCGGGAGTACGGCTTCGACTCCCGCTTCTATCGCAGCCACTTCGGTACCGAAGGAGGATATGCGGACGATGAAGTCTGGGAGAAAATGGTGGACGACTGGGAAGACGCTTCCAGCTGAAGATGCACGAAGAAAAGGAGAAAGAGATTGCTTTCCGCAAAGATGCCCTCGAGCGCAGGCTCCGTTCCAATCTGAAAGACATCCCCGAGTACATCCGCCAGAACCGCGTGGATAAGGACGAATTCTTCCAGACCTGGGGCATGATGAGCGGCTTGTGGAATACCGTCGACTTTGAGCGTATACGGAAAATCGTGCGCATCCAGCGCTCCTGCCCCGAGATAGTGAAAGTGACCCACAAGATGGGGCGTATGGCAGACAACGAAGGACGTGAGCAAATCCGCGTTGCCGAGGGAAACGTCTACAAAATGGAGCACTCCTCCAAATGTGACATCCTGGGCATCAGCACCGGCAACGACCTCAATGCTCTGCTTCCCATTGAGCTTGCCCATTCCGCCGACAGTGAACTGGAAGATTTGTTCGTCTACAAATACCTTACTCGCAAGCTCCAGACCTTCCGTTATAAATCGGAAATCATGCAGCCTGCCCGGCGTATCGAAACCAAGCCCGCCCGTCCCAAAGGTCCGATGATTGTCTGTCTGGACACCTCGGGAAGCATGGCTGGCAAGCCGGAGAAGATTGCTCACTCTCTGCTGATAAAGCTCCTGGAGATAGCCGACCGTCAACGGCGGAACTGCTTTCTGATAGCCTTTTCCGTCTCCATCCATCCGATTGATGTAAGGAAAGAGCGGGCAAGGCTGCTCGAATTCTTCTCAAAGACAGCTTGCGGGGATACAGATGCCACCTGCATGCTGGAAGCCACGTTCCGCCTGCTCAAAGAAGGCAAGGAGTATATGAATGCCGATGTGCTTTGGGTCAGCGACTTCAAGATTCCTCATTCTTCACCTGCCTTTATGGAGGAGATTCGCCGTTGTCGGGAAGCCGGTACACACTTCTACGGTCTGCAGATTGGCATCACGGACAATGAGTGGGCACCATTCTTCGACCATATCTATCGGGCGGAGTATACTCCTTCGCGACAGTATTAAAAGTTGATATTTACGCCTCCCATCACCGTGGCTTTCGGCATGGGGAAGCCTGCATTGATTTCATAGCGTTGTGCCAGCAGGTTTTCGCCCTTGACAAAGACGTCGGCAAAACTGCACAGACGGTAGTTGGCACGCAGGTTCCAGAGTACGAAGCTTTCCTGCTTCTCCTTACCCGGGGTGACCGAGGTATGGAGACCCTTCACGTATTGTATACCGGTAGATAGGCCCCAACGTCCTTGCGTAAAGTCCGCACCGGCATAGAGTTTGTGCTCGGGAGCTGCCAGTACCGGATTCTCCATGTGCAGCCAGCTATAATTGGCATTCATCTGCCAGTGTCGGTTGATGCGGTAGCCAAGGTTGGTTTCCACGCCCCAGTTCTCTATCTCTCCGGAGTTGACGTTCTTGCGCAGGGCAGGGTCTGTCATGATGATGTTGTCCCCGTTGATGTAGTAGAGGTTCACCCCATAGGACATGGCCCCTCCCAAAAGCTGCCCCGTAAAGGAGAGTTCATAGTTCATCAGGCTCTCCGCTTTCAAATCGGGGTTCTGTGGAGGGAACATGTACATCTCCCGGATGGTGGGGTTACGGAATCCTTTGCTCACCATTGCTTTCAGTTCCGCCTGCCGGGGCAGATGGAAAGCCAGTCCCCCTTGGGGAATCCATTCCGTGCCTACGTGCGAATGGTGGTCTATGCGGACACCGGCGTCCAGTGAAAGCCATCTGTTGATGTCCTGCCTGAAATCCACATAGCCTGCAAATTCATCCATCTGCTTGTCCACACCGGGGATATGGTCGCCAATCTGCTGTCCGGGTTTTGCCTCGTCGATGGCGACAACCTTGTTCCAGGACTCTCCGCCGAAGTGCTGGTAATCGAAACCTACGGTCAGGCGGTTGCGGTGAAGAGCGTGGCACTTTGATACCAGGATATGCCCAGCATCCGGTCTTTGGAGTTGAAGTGCGACTTCTGGGGCTCTCCTCCGGGGTGGTAGCCGTCATTAATCTTGTGCCGGCCCCAGTTGTAGAAGAAGCTCACGGCGCCGGAAGTGCGGTCGTAACGATTTTCCAGTGCGAAGGAGGTCATGCCGCGTGTGATGCGCGAGTCGTTGTCTATATACGGATTGTCGGCTTCGCCGGGATTGGAGGCGTTGAAGCGGGTGATGTTCACGTCGCCCCACAGCTTCCAGGTGTCGCTGAAGTCGTATCCCAGTTTGGCATAGCGCCATACTGCTCAAATTCCATATCGTCACGGTGTCCGTCGGTACGGTTGTACGAGCCGGTCACCACGCTGCTGAAACGCCCTTTCCTTACGCGGTTGGAGACTTCCGTCTGCAGGGTGTTGTAGGAACCGTATCCTATCTGCGCATTGGTTTTCACCCCGTCCTCCTGCATCTTGCGGGTGACGATGTTGATAACCCCGCCCATTGCATTGGACCCATAGAGGACGGAGGCGGGACCGCGCAGCACTTCCACCCGTTCGGCCATCATGCTCTGGTAGGCGTCGGCGATGGGATGCCCCATCAGGCCCATGTATTGCGGATGTCCGTCTATCAGCACCAGCAGGCTGGTCGTAGGTCCTCCGGCTGCGTTTACTCCGGCGCCTATACCGCGCAGGCTCATGCCTCCTGCGGCTCCCGTGGATACGCCGTAGCCCATGATGCCGCGGCTTGTGGTGAAAAGTCCGGGCACCTGCTCGGTCAGTGTAGGCAGGATGGAGGGCTGGTAGGTCTGTTCCAGTTGCCGACGACCCACTACGGAGATGGTCATTGGCAGGTGGCGGATGTCTGTTTCATTTCTTGTCCCGGTCACCACGACTTCATCAAGCTTGTAGCTTTTCAGCCGGAGGCTGTCGGCAGGTGCGGACAGCATACTACCCGGAAGGGCGATACTTATTAAAATTGCGATTAAAATCTTTTTATTCATCGTTTATCTATGGTTCTTTTTGCAAAGTTATACAAAAAGAAGAATCTGTATATGATTGGTAATCCTTAAAATGGACAACCAGGGTTGAAGGTAAGTCCGTTAAAGGGTTTCCTGCTTCAGCGCTTCCACAAATCGGTCTATCTCCTGCAGTTTCGCCGGGATGTCGATGCCTTGCGGACAGTGCGGGTTGCATTGGCCGCAACCGGTGCAGCGGTTGGCTTGGCGGAGACGGGGAACACTGCGGTCATAGCCTATCAGGAAGGCGCGGCGTGCCTCGCGGTAATTCTCGTCTTGGCTGTTCTGCGGCACGTTGCCCTCGTTGATGCAGCGGTTGTAGTGCAGCAGGATGGCTGGAATATCCAGCCCATAGGGGCACGGCATACAGTATTTGCAGTCGTTGCACGGCACGGTGGGGTATTGCAGCATTCGCTGGGCGGTATCTTCCAGCAGGGTAAACTCCTCTTCCGTACATGGAACAAGCGGGGAGAAGGTACGCAGGTTGTCTTGCAGATGCTCCATGTACGTCATTCCGCTCAGTACGGTCAGCACATCGGGGAAAGTACCTGCAAATCGGAAGGCCCAGGAAGCCACGCTCTCCTGCGGGCGGCGTTGTTTCAGACGTGCCATCAAGTGGTCGTTCAGGCGGGATAGGCGTCCGCCCAGCAGCGGCTCCATGATGACGGCCGGGATGTTTCGCTTCACCAGTTCGGCGTACAGATATTCGGCGTCCGTGTTGCGGGTATTCACTTCTTTGGCATGCCGCCAGTCTACGTAGTTCAGCTGGATTTGTACGAAGTCCCATTTCAGTTCGTCGTGGCGGGAGAGCAGGTAGTCGAAGACTTCGATGTCTCCATGATAGGAGAATCCGAGGTTGCGGATGCGTCCGGCTTCGCGCTCTTTCAGCAGGAAGTCCAGCATGCCGTTGTCCAGATAGCGGGAACGGAGGGCTTCCATGCCGCCCATGCCGATGCCGTGCAGCAGGAGGTAGTCGATGTAGTCCACTTGCAGGTCGCGGAAGGAGCGGTGATACATGGCAAGGGACTCTTCGCGGCTGTGCGTGCTGGGACTGAAGTTGGACAGCTTTGTGGCAAGGAAGAATTTCTCCCGTGGATGGCGTTTCAAGGCAATGCCCGTGGCGCGCTCCGACAGACCTTGCACATAGGCGGGGGAGGTGTCGAAATAGTTCACTCCGTGGGCAATGGCATAGTCTATCAGGTCGTTCACGGCTTCCTGGTCTATTTCGTCTCCATTCCCGTCGGTGCGTTTGCGGGTGGGCCATCGCATGCATCCGTATCCTAGCAGGGAAACCCGGTCGCCCGTGTTGGGATTGGTACGGTAGGTCATCTTGTCGGTTGGTATCTCGCCCAGCGCGGCCGATTCGCTCTCCCCGTTGTTCTTGTTGCCCGAACAGCCGTACAGGGCTGCTGCCGAGGCAAGCGTTCCTGCACCGGCGAGCTTGAAGAAATCGCGGCGGTTTATCTTGTTCTTGTCTTCTTTCATTGTGATAGGACTGAAATTATAAATGGATATTTGGGTGATAAAGCTGCTTTAGACAGTTCTGTGCATCACATGGCCTTCCACATAAATGGCACTGAACGGACGCGACGGACAAAGGTTCTCGCATGCTCCGCATCCGGTGCAGCGTTCGGCGTTGACTACCGGTATCTTGATGGAGGCTTCGTCTTCCGGGTCTGAAGGAACCATCTGTATGGCACCGGCCGGACAATGGCGGGCACAGTTCCCACATTCCATCTTGTCTGTGATGCAGATGCAATTCTCCTTAATCCATACGGCATGACCGATTTGGATGGCCGATTTCTCGGCGAGGCTCGTCAGATGGATGGCATCGGTAGGACACACCTCCGCACACTTGGCGCATTCGGGGCGGCAGTAACCGCGTTCGTAAGACATTTCCGGCTGCATCAGTTTTGTCAAGTCCGAAGAAGGACGGAGCACTTGGTTGGGGCATACCGATACGCAGAGCTGGCAGGCTGTGCAGTGTTGTGCAAAGTGGCGGGCGCTCAGTGAGCCCGGGGGAGTGATGGGAGTGGCGCGCTCGGGGATTTTTTTGTCCTCGATGACAGCCAGTCCACCGTCCACTTTCTTTTCTTGTGCCTTGAGGGCTGCCGTAGCAGCAAACACGGCGGTTGTAGAGAGAAATGCGCGGCGGGCGTCGTTTACCTGCTCCGGTGCCACGGAGGTTTCCTGAGAGACTGCAGCGGAGGCCGGCTTGCGGCGTGTGTAAGTGATGGCACCTTTCCTGCACTTGCTGATACAGTCCATACATGCCACGCAACGGCTGTAATCTATTTCGTGTGCCTTGATGTTGATGCACGATGCCTTGCAGTTACGGGCACAAAGTCCACAACTGTTGCACTTCTTTGTGTCAATTACCGGTTTCAGCAAGGAATACTTCGAGAGGAAGCCAAGCACTGTACCTACCGGACAGATGGTGTTACAATAGGTACGTCCGCCTCGCCATGCCAGCACGATGAGGACCACCAGAGTGACCGTGGCAATCAGCAGGTAGGGAGACTCTTCATCCATACATCCGTTTCATAGAAGGCATAGCTGTCAGCACGTTCGGCCAGGTAGGCCAGTCCGTTGTTTGCCCATTGGTAGAGCGGGGAGAAAAGGCTGGAAACGATGCGCCCGTATGAGCTGTAAGGGGCCAGTAGCACGACAAAAGAGTTCAGTCCGCCGATAATGGCAAGTACGAATACTCCCAGCACACCGTAGCGTAGCCATTTCAGTACAGGCGAATAGCGGAAACGGTTCTTCTTCCGTTTGGCGGAGAGCAGGAAACAATATCCTGGAATACTCCTAACGGGCAGATGACGGAGCAGTAGATGCGTCCGAATACCAAGGTCAGCACTGCAAGAAACAGTACTACACCGATGTTCAGTGCCAGCACGGCCGGCAGGAATTGTATTTTCGCCATCCATCCGAACCAGGCATGCAGTGTTCCCGTGAAGTCGAGGAACAACAGCGTGATGAATGCAAAGAAGATGACGGCAAGGGTCAGTCTGATGGTACGTAGCATAAATGTTTAGTATTCGTTCTTTATACTTTTTTCCCCATCTCGTAGGCTTCGTGCATGGAAGGCTTGTCGTTTATCTCGCCTACCTTCCAGGCACCCACGCCATAAATGGTGCCGCATTCTTTGGGCTCTTCCAGGCAGTCGAGGAAGCCACGGAAACCATCAATGGTACGTTCCATCATGGGGACACTTTCTTCGGCGGCGGCGATGATGAAGTAGAACTCCTTGTTCTTTATTTCAAGGTAGCGTGCACAACAACGGTCAATCAGTGTCTTCATCTGCGCGCTCATGGTGTAGAAGTATACGGGAGTTGCCATGACGATGACGTCGGCGGCAATCATCTTTTCCACCACTTCGGCGGCATCGTCCTTTTGCGGGCAGGGTTTGCCGTACATGCTGCATACGCTGCATCCCGTGCAGTAGTTGATGTGCTTGTCTTTCAGGAAAATCTTTTCTACTTGATGTCCGGCTTCTGCGGCACCGCGCATGAATTCGTTGCACAAGAGGTCGGAGTTTCCATTCCTGCGGGGACTGGAGGAGAGGATTAATACTTTTTTGCTCATATTCGTTGTTCGTTAGTTAGTAAATGATTACGTGCTACAAAAATAGGCCGGTTTTATGAGAACGGCAGTATACAAATTACAGTTGTTGTTACCTAAATTACTGATTCATTCCAAAAGTATCTCCCGTTCGATGCCGGTGTCTTTCAGAAATTCCCGGTCGTGGCTGATGGCAATTACGGTGCCGGCGTAGTTGCGTATCGTTGCCGTTATTATTTCTATGCTCTCGATGTCCAGATTGTTGGTGGGTTCGTCCAAAATGAACATGTCCGGGGTGTTGTCGGCAATCATCAGGCAGCAGAAGGAAAGACGCATCTTTTCGCCGCCACTCAGTTTGCTGCACGGCTTGTTCCACACGTCGCGGGGAAAGAGATAGCGGTTGAGGATGGTTTTCACTTCATGTTCCGGCAGGTGGCGGTGGTTGAAGGCTTCTGCTTGTTGGAGTACGCTGCGCTCATTACGGACGAGGGAGTATTCCTGGTCCAGATAGACGGAGGTGAAGCCGGCACGCTCCATCACTCCGTCGGTGGGGTGCAATTCGCCCATGATGAGTTTCAGCAGGGTTGTTTTTCCACTGCCGTTTTTTCCTTTCAAGCTGAGGCGGTCGCCGCTTCTTAGCTGGAAGGTGAGAGGAGAAGCCCAGAGGCTCTTTGCAGTCGTCTCCGTGTGGGGTGTTTCTGCGGGGGAGGCTGTATGGTTGGGATAGTTGGGATAATGGAAGTTGACGTCCCTTGCCGTAACCAGAATCTTGCCCGTATGCAGATGGGAGGCGTTGAAGTCTGTTTTCAGCTTGTCCGTCTGCGACAGTGAACTTTTGATACCTGCCATTTCCGTCTGCAGCTTTTCCGCTTTCTCCGCATGTATGCTGCTGAGTCTGCTACTGCTGTTTTCCGCATTGTTTTTCAGTCCTCCCATTAGGATGCGGGGAATCCCTTTTTTGATGGAGGCTTTTTCTCCCCGCACATTCTGTTTGGCTTTGCGCTCTTCTACTTCGCGTGCCACTTTGCGGGCAAGGCGCAGGGCTTTCTGTTTCTCTTCCAGTTGTTGGGTAAGGGCGTTCTGTTGCAGGGTCTTTTGTTCTTTGTAGAAGTCGTAGTTTCCGCTGTAATACGTCAAACCCTGGGAGGAGAGTTCGCAGATGGCAGGCAGCAGATTCAGTAGCGTGCGGTCGTGGCTGATGACGAGTACGGTGGCCGATGTTCGTCGTAGCAGGTTATGCAGACGTTCCCGTCCGTCCGCGTCCAGATGGTTGGTCGGTTCGTCCAGCAGGATGGCTGTCGGGTTGTGCAGCTCCATGCCTGCCAGGAAGATGCGGGTCTTTTTCGCCGCCGCTTAGTCCTTCCATCGGGCGGGAAAGCGGGATGCCGCCCAGTCCCCAACTGTCGAGGGCGGCTTGGGCGCGCTCTTCCACGGTCCAGTCATCGTTGAGCGTATTGAAATGTGCTTCGGCAGCGTCACCACTCAGGATGGCATGTAGGGCGGACAGCTTGTGGCTGGTTCCCAAAGCTTGTGCTATCGTTTGCCGGTCGTATTGTCCGAAGTGCTGGGGCACGTAGTACAGATGTTCGGGGCGTAGCACCGTTCCCGAACTTGGTGACAAGTCTCCTGCCAAAATACGCATGAGGGTAGACTTGCCGCAACCGTTATTTCCGGTCAGGGCTATTTTATCTCCGGAGTTGATACTCAAGTGGATGTGTGAAAACAAGATTTCTTTATCCGTATGGATATAGCTAAGGTCTTTAATGATAAAGCTCATAAGTTTCTACTGTGTTTTTAGAAGTAAGAATGATAGGGGAGATGCAAGCATTCCCCGAAATTGAAATTCTCGAAGGGGAGAGGTACAGACAAACACAGTATTGGCTAAACATCTATATAGGTGATGCTCAGCGTTCAGTCTGAAAAAGCATGTTGATAGTGATGTTTACCGAAATGTGTTGTCTTTAGTCGGATATTCTCATCGGTGGAATTAATTGGTTAGTGGGTGCAAAGGTAATGATTTCCACTGAATAACAAAGGTTTTTGCGATATTAATATCGTGTCGTCAAGAAGTTAATATCGTGTTTGCAAGAAATTAATTTCCTGCAGACACGATGTTAATACTTTATTGGTTCTGTTACTTCATGGCCGAAGCATCGAACGAGAGTGGCAGTAATTCTCCCACATTCTTCAGCTCGTAGATTCCCTTTTTGCCATATAGCAACACCCTCATGGGATGCTTGAAGCGCTTCTCCGTTTCGAGCATCACTTGCCGGCAGGCGCCGCAGGGAGGGATGGGAGACTCCAGGAACTCGTTGTGCTCGTTGCGTGCGGCAATGGCGAGGGTGGTTACCGCCTGGTCGGGATGTTGGGAGTTGGCATAGAATAGGGTGGTACGTTCTGCACACAGCCCGGAAGGGTAGGCGGCGTTTTCCTGGTTGGTGCCGGTCACTACAATACCGTTTGCCAGTCTGGCTGCAGCTCCTACCGAGAAGTGGGAGTAAGGGGCATAGCTGCGGTTGGTAGCCTCGCGGGCGGCATCCATCAGTTCGCGGTCGGCGGCATCCAGTTCTTCATAGTCGTATATCTTGACGGCGATTTCGATATTTAATTCTTTCATAAGGTAAAGGGTTATATTGTAATTAATGTTACAAAGATAGGAAAGAGATTGGTTATTTCAATTCTTTTACGGACTTTTGTGCAGAACTCAACATTTTAAGCATGAAACGGATTTTCAGACTGACTGCTATCATAGCATTTCTTTTTATTTCCATTACAACAGTGCAGGCACAACGCCGGAATGCTCGCTACAATGAGTATATCAAACAGTATGCCCCCCTTGCCGTGGAGCAGATGCAGCGTCATAAGATACCTGCCAGCATCACGCTGGCCCAAGGGCTGTTGGAGAGCGGTGCCGGATACAGCGCGCTGGCGCGCAAAAGCAACAACCACTTCGGCATCAAGTGCGGAGGTAACTGGCGCGGACGGACAGTGAGGCATGATGACGATGCCCGCAATGAATGTTTCCGCGCTTATCGCAATCCGAAAGACTCTTATGAAGACCATTCCGATTTCCTGAAACGGGGAGCACGTTATGCCTTTCTTTTCAAGCTGAAGATTACGGACTATAAGGGGTGGCGCGCGGCTTGAAGAAAGCCGGCTACGCTACCGACCCGTCGTATGCCAACCGCCTGATAACCATCATCGAGGATTATGAACTGTATAAGTACGACAGTCGTGGCATGAGCAAGCGCGATGCCCGCAATTGGGAGAAGGAACTGAAAAAGAAGCCCTGGCTGGCCAATCCGCATCAGGTATACATTGCCAACGATATAGCTTATGTTGTGGCACGTGATGGAGACACCTTCAAGATTTTGGGTAAGGAGTTTGACATCAGCTGGAAGAAACTGGTGAAATACAACGATCTCCATAAAGAATACACACTGGAGGCGGGAGACATCATCTACTTGAAAGAAAAGCGTAAGAAAGCCGCTAAACCCCATACTGTCTACATTGTGAAGGATGGTGATTCCATGCACTCCATTTCCCAAAAGTACGGCATTCGTCTGAAGAACCTTTATAAGATGAATCGCAAGGATGCGGAATACGTGCCGGAGATTGGCGACCGTTTGAGATTAAGATAAAGAATCTATCCGAAAATGTACAGGGTGTCCGAAAACGGACACCCTTCTTTTTTGTCTTTTCGCTTACTTTCAGTGGGTTATGATTTTGGCATGAATTTAGTATATATTAAGCGTTATGTTCGCAAACAATAAAATTTAAAAGATATGGATAGAGAAATTCCGAAAGAAGTGCGTAATAAAGAACGCAATAAGAAAATTATCCGCTACGGTGCTATCGGCGTGGCAGGTATCGTAGTGGTCAGTGTACTCATTTCATTGATGCGTGCGGGAGTGAAAGAGAAAGATCTTGTGTTCTCCAAAGTAGGCAAGGGCACGATTGAAGTCAGTGTCAGCGCCTCCGGCAAGGTGGTTCCGGCATTCGAGGAAATTATCAACTCGCCCATCAATACCCGCATTTTGGAGGTGTACAGAAAAGGTGGCGATAGTGTGGATGTCGGTACTCCTATCCTGAAACTGGACTTACAGAGTGCCGAAACCGACTACAAGAAGATGCTGGACGAAGAGCAGATGCGCAGCTACAAGCTAAAGCAGCTGAAACTTGACAACCAAACCAAGCTGACCGACCTTCAGATGAAAATCAAAGTCTCCGCCATGAAGCTTGACCGCATGAAGGTGGAGCTGCGCAACGAGCAGTACCTCGATAGCCTCGGTTCCGGCACCACCGACAAAGTGCGCCAAGCCGAACTGAGCTACAACGTTGCACAACTGGAATACGAGCAATTACAGCAGCAGTATGCCAACGAGAAGGAAGTGTTGGCTGCGGAATACCAAGTGCAGGAATTGGATTTCAGCATGTTCCAGAAGACACTGGCCGAAACCAAACGTACGCTCGATGACGCGCAGGTGCGTTCGCCCCGGAAGGCCATCCTTACTTATATCAACAATCAGATTGGAGCTCAGGTTCCTGAAGGGACCCAGATTGCCGTCATCTCCGACTTGAGCCACTTCAAGGTGGAAGCGAGATTGCCGATACTTACGGTGACCGTGTGGCTGCCGGCGGCAAGGCCATTGTGAAGATTGGCAGCGAAAAGCTGGAAGGTTCCGTAAGCAGTGTTACTCCGCTTTCAAAGAATGGTGTAATATCCTTTACCGTGCAGTTGAATGAAGATAATAACCGCCGTCTCCGTTCCGGTCTGAAGACAGATGTGTACGTGATGAATGCGGTGAAGGAAGACGTGATGCGCATAGCCAATGCCAGCTATTATGTGGGACGTGGGGAGTATGAACTTTTTGTACGCAATTCCGATAAGGAAATCGTAAAGCGCAAGGTGCAGTTGGGCGATCCAACTTTGAGTTTGTAGAAGTGGTCAGTGGCTTGCAACCGGGTGATGAAGTGGTGGTGAGTGATATGAGTAACTATAAGAACAAGAATAAGTTGAAACTGAATGATAAAGTCTTACTTAAATAAGTCTGGGAACTGTTGAAGCAGAACAAACTGTGGCGCGCAACATCAGTCGCATTCCACCTACGGAAGCCCTGCGTGACGGATAGATGAAAACGGACAAGGTGTTCATTTTCGGACACCTTACTGCATGTATAAATAGCAGATAATCAATAATAAACGATTTTGGTACAACTTTTGACCTCTTGAAGCAGAAATTGTGCGGAATAGAAACAGAACAGAATAATAACAATTAAATACTTACCATTATGATTAAGTTAACTGGCATCAACAAGATTTATCGTACAAACGAGATTGAAACCGTGGCATTGGAAAATGTAAACCTCGAAGTGAACAAGGGAGAATTTCTCAGTATCATGGGACCTTCCGGTTGCGGAAAATCTACGTTGCTGAACATTATGGGTTTACTGGATGCACCCACCAGCGGTACCATCGAAATAGCCGGTACGAAAGTGGACGGCATGAAGGACAAAAGAGCTGGCTGCTTTCCGTAACCAGAAGCTGGGTTTTGTGTTTCAGTCTTTCCATCTGATTAACTCGCTGAATGTATTGGATAATGTGGAGCTGCCTTTGCTGTATAGAAAGGTGTCTGCCAAAGAACGCCGTCGTCTGGCGGAAGAGGTGTTGAAGAAGGTCGGTTTGAGCCACCGCATGCGCCACATGCCTACACAGCTCTCCGGTGGACAGTGCCAGCGTGTAGCCATTGCCCGCGCCATCATCGGCAATCCGGAGATAATCCTCGCCGATGAGCTACCGGTAATTTGGACTCCAAAATGGATGCCGAAGTCATGGAGCTGTTGCATCAGCTGAACAAGGAAGACGGACGTACCATTGTGATGGTGACTCACAATGAAGAGCAGGCCAAACAGACCTCGCGTACCATCCGCTTCTTCGACGGACGTCAGGTGGAATAATTACTGCTTAGAAACTATCAACTATTAATTATCAACTATCAATAAATGAAATGCAAACCGTAAGACAAGCTTTTACTATCTTGAAGCAGAATCCGCTGCTGAGTACAATTTCCATACTGGGTACGGCGTTTGCCATTACCATGATTATGGCTATTGTGATTATTTGGCAAACGAAGTATGCCGATTTGGAACCGGAAGTGAACCGTAGTCGGTGCCTTTACTTTTCTGCCATGCATATAAGCAGCAAGACAGAGGAGGGGGTACAAAACTATAATACTCCTTCACCGGCATTTATGAAAGAATGTATACAGCCGTTATCCGAAGTGGAAGCTTGTACTGCTTTTGTTCCGGCCAGTGCCGCTTTGGTGTCTCTTACAGATGGTAGCAACCGGGTAAAGGTGGATGCTATGCAGACCGACCAGGGCTTTTGGAAGGTATTCAGCCTGCAGTTCATGGCAGGACACGGTTTTGGCGAAGAGGATCGTGCAGGAGGTACAAAGGCTGTTGTGGTTTGTGCTTCTGTGGCACGGAAACTGTTTGGTACGACAGATGCGGTGGGACAGCAGTTATTGTTGAACCGCGAACCGGCGCGTGTGATAGGAGTGGTAAAGGATGTTTCTGTCACCGCAAAGGATGCTTACGCACAAGTATGGAGTATGTATCCGGCCGATAAGTTGGAAGTGACTTCGGTATGGAGTTATGGTGGTAGTGTTCATATTGCTGTGCTGGCACGTACATCCGACGATTTTCCGGCTATCAGTCAAGGTATTGCCAAACGGATAGAGGCTGTCAATGCAGGATTGGGAGATATGCAGATAGACATCATGGAGCAACCGGATGACATCGTGGCGCATGTGAACCATGTATGGGCTAACGTAGGACCGGATGTGACGATGCTATACCTGCAATATGCCATTGCATTGTTCATCATTCTGTTGGTGCCGTCGCTCAATTTGTGCGGGCTGAGTAACAGCCGGATGCAGCAGCGTACCTCGGAGCTTGGGTACGTAAGGCCTTCGGAGGAACGCGCGGTGTACTGATACGCCAAATTCTGAATGAGAACCTGGTACTGACACTGCTTGGCGGTGTGGTAGGATTATTGTTCAGCTACGTAGCTGTATGGGGAATGCGTACCTGGCTTTTTACCAATAGCCAGAATGTCGGTACAGCCGGTGACTTTAGCTTGAGCATGGAGGCATTGTTCAGTCCCTGGGTATTTCTGCTGGCTTTTGCTTTCTGCGTGGTCATCAATACGCTTAGTGCCGGACTGCCTGCATGGATGGCAGCAAGACGGACAATTGTAGATTCACTGAACGATAAATAAAACAAGAAGTATTATGAAATTCATTTTACACAACTTACGCATGATATGGGCACGCCTGAGCAATAGTGGGTGGGTCTTGGCCGAACTTTTTTTGGTATTCATCGTGATTGTGGTTTCTTTGCGAACTCTCTG
>ENA-OQCF01000448-OQCF01000448.1-human-gut-metagenome-genome-assembly--contig:-NODE-448-length-16080-cov-8.454335_pt1 | contig 16080 bp, 22 predicted proteins | sample MGYA00242756_ERZ504573 | MGnify/ENA primary metagenome ERZ504573 (study PRJEB26092, sample SAMD00036240) | human gut metagenome | host: Homo sapiens | study: EMG produced TPA metagenomics assembly of... | reverse complement strand
TCGGGCGTCTCCACACCGGCAATGCAGCGCAGTGTACAGCTCTTGCCACAACCCGAGCACCGAGCAGCGCCACACGCTCCTCGCCGGCCTCGAGCTGCATGTGAGGGTAAAACCGGATAGCGCTTTTTAATATCCAGAACGAGCGACATGGCCTATCGACCTCCCTGCAAAGCGACATCATCGTGCATAAGTTCGGCCAACGCCTCGCGATCGATACGCAAGGCATCGCCGCCCGCCGGTCGAGCGAATCGCCCTGTCCGGCGAGATCTTTGGCCTGTTTGCGCTCCGCGCGGGACAGGCCGCGCTCGCGGTACTTTTGCGAATGCGCCGTGTACATGTTGATAAACAGGATGACCAAGAAGCTAAAGGCGATCACGACGGCAACCCAAAAGAGGGCCACCGACGTATTGCCGCCCATCCATTCAAAGTAAATCGCAATGGGAATGGTCTGGGTAATGCCAGCGTAGTTGCCCGCAAAGAACAGGGTGCAGCCAAACTCGCCCATCGCGCGGGCAAAGGCGAGCACCGTGCCGGCGGCAATCGAGGGCCAGCCGAGCGGCATCATAAGCTTGGCAAAGATGCGACGTTCGGACCATCCCAGGGTTCGCGCCGCATCGAGCATCTGCGTGTCGAGGCTCTCGAAGGCTCCGAGCGCCGTGCGGTAGACCAGCGGAAACGACACAACGACGGCCGAAATGACCGCCGCGGGCCAGGTAAAGACGATCGAGATGCCGTGCGCGATGAGCCACCGGCCCACCCCGGTCGAGTGGCCAAACAGCATGAGGAGCAAAAAGCCGCAGACCGTGGGCGGCAGCACCATAGGAATCGTAAAGACCGAATCGAGCAGGCCCTTGATGCGACTCGAGGTACCCATAGTCTTCCACGCGGCGAACAGGCCCAGCGCAAAGGAGATCAGCAGGGCAAGGCCGCACGTTTTAATGGACACCCAAAACGGGCGATAGTCGATGTCGCCCAAAAAGGAGGCCAGAGAGGTCAAGGGGCCCTGCTCATCCCGCAACACGACAGACGATGCTTCTACCATTTGAGCGCTATCAAGCCAACGCGCGCCGCTCTTGGCATCACCCGAGGCTGATGCGATCACCACATAGCGGTCCCCATCCGCACCTCGTTCGTCAAAGCCATAGGTATACCCGCCGGCATCAAACGTTGTTTCCGCCGTAACATACCAAGGAAGATCCACGTCCCCCAGCTGCGCACCTCCCATGCAGTTTGCGCTGTCGAGTTCACAGACGAGGGCTTTGAGACCCGATACGCACTCGTTGTCCTGCGGATCCAATCCAAACTTCTCGACCGCCTTGGGCGATATCCACACCACAACGCGATCGGCAGCAGGCGCCACCACAAGGTCCACGTCCTCGTCAACGGGAAACCGGTAGCCCTCAGGCTGGCCTTCCATGGCACGAGCGGTCCCCTTGGCCAACCGCTCAAAACCCTCGATTCCATAGGAAAGCCCATGAGCGGTCGCAGCAACCTGGGCCCCGTCCTCGGCGTCCCCAGCAAACGCAAATCCCGGCACCCAGCAAAGCGCGAAGGTCAAAACACAGGCGACAAGCATGCGGAATCTATTAAGCACGAAAAGCTCCAAGCGAATACAAGGACGGAGTGAAACACAAAACGATGGAATTATCGCGCCAAGCCGCACTACTCGGAAAGCTCGAAGCCGTACTTAGCCCAAATCTTCTGAGCCTTCTTGTTGGTCAGACAGAAGTCGATGAACGCCTTGGCCTCGTCGGCGTGCTCGGAGCTCTCGGCAACGGCACCCGGGTACACGATGGGTTTGTGCGAATCCTCGGGGCACACGAAGGCTTCCTCGATGCCGTCGTAGCGGAAGATATCGGAGCTGTAGACAAAACCGGCCACGCAGTCGCCTGTAGAGACGTAAGACGCAGCGGTGCCGACCTTATCGGCCAGGGCCACCTTGTCGGCGATCTCGGGAGCATACTCGCCGTCGTCACCCTCGGTGCCGGTGTAGAGGCCCACGGAAGCCAGGGCCTGGTTGGCATACTTGCCAGCGGGAACGGTCTTGGCGTCGCCAACGGCGATCTTGCCGTCCAGATTCGCGACGTCGGCGATAGCCTCGACCTTGGTGTCGGAGTCCTCGGCGCGAATGATCACGAGGTCGTTGACGAACATGTCCTCACGGGTGTCGGCATCGACGAGCTCGGCGGCCTCAGCGTCGTCCATGGTGCCCTTGGAGGCCGTGATGAGCACGTCGACCGTGGCGCCGGCACGCATCTGCTCGACGAGGTCACCGGACGCTCTAAACTGCGTGTCGGCAAAGGTGGTACCGGTCTGGTCGGTGTAGAGCTCCTGGACCTCGGGAAGGGCCTTCTCGAGCGAGTTGGCAGCAAAGACCTGAAGCTCGACAGCTTTCTTGGAAGATGCCTTAGCAGAACCGGTAACAGATCCGGCCGGCTCGGACGCCTTGTTGCTCGAGCAGCCGGCAAGCCCAAGACCGGCAGCGGCGACAGCAGAAAGCGAGACGAATCCGCGGCGAGAAACCATATCGAACATGTTCAACCCTTTCGAAGGCTACGCCCGGGCGTCCCGCCGCGAGCTTTATTCTGTTAATAGATTATACTTTCACGCGAATAATGTTTATGATAAATATCCCTCGCCTGGTAATTTTCTTTTACCAATAACCACGAGACGGCCCGCACTGTCGCTGCATAAGAAAGGCGGAGTGACTCGCAAGGTCGCTCCGCCGCAGGTAGTGCGCTTATTTGGCGTGACCGCCGCCCGCCGTCATTTGGGCCGCATGCTCCAGTTGATCGCTCACGGCCTCCCAGCTTTCGCGGGCCGCTTTCGTGGATCCCGGAAAGTTGATGACAAGCGTATGCCCACGCTGCATGCACACGGCGCGCGAGAGCATGGCGCGGCGCGTCTTGGTCATGGAGTAGGCACGAATTGCCTCGGCAATACCCGGCACATCGCGGTCGCAGACGGCACGCGTCGCCTCGGGTGTCACGTCGCGCATCGAAAGACCCGTGCCGCCACAGGTGAGCACGACATTGGCGTGGCACTCATCGGCGGCTTCCACAATGGCATCACCGATTTCGCTAACGTCGTCGCGCACGACCACATGCGAGGCGACCGTCCATCCCTGCGCCACGATAAGTTCCTCGAGCGAGGCACCCGCCTCGTCCTGGGCAAGGTCGCGCGTATCCGAGCACGTCACGATCGAAATCTTCAACTCCACAGCATTCCTCCTACAACACGGCGCCCTCAGGCAGGTCGACACGCACAACGTCCACGGCATCGCCCGCCTTGAGCTCGCACGGTCCTTCGTCAATACGCAGCAGGCAGTTGGCCCGCTGCATCGTGCCGAGCAGCGCCGAATTCTGCGTCTTGGCCTCGGTCACCAACAGTTCACCGGTCTCGGGGTCGCGCAAAACCGTGGCGCGATCGAAGAAGCAGCGATGCTGTCGCTTTTTCACGCTATGCGTAAGCGTCGCCCGCTGCACGGGACGCGCACCCTCGGCAAAGCCGCGCATCTTGCGGATCGCCGGACGGGCAAGCATCTCAAAGCCCACATACGCCGCTGCGGGATTGCCCGAAAGCCCCAAATACGGCTTACCCCCAAGCAAGCCAAACGTAATGGCCTTGCCCGGACGCATCGAGATGCGATCGAACAGCACCTCGCCCTCGCGCCGGACGAGCGCCGTCACGAAATCGTAATCACCCGCCGAGGCGCCACCGCTCGTAATGACAAAATCGCACTCCTGCACGGCACGATGCACCAGCTCGGCAATCGCCTGCTCATCATCGGGCGCAATGCCGTAGAACACGGGCTCGGCGCCGGCATCGAATGCCTCGGCCATTAACGCCGAGGAGTTGGAATCGCGAATCTGACCGCGCGCCGCAGCTCACCCGGCGCGACCAGCTCCGTGCCCAGCGAGATAATGCCCACGCGCGGAGCGGCATGGACCTTCACGCTAGCGTAACCGGCGCTTGCCAGTAGGCCGGCGCCCGCCGGAGCCACGACCTCGCCGGCGTGCATCACAACATCGCCGGCATGAGCCTCCTCGGCGGCAGAGCGAACGTTCTCCCCCACCTTGGCAGGCGCGAGAAGCTCACGCGTGAGCCCTCGTTGCCATTGCCGTCAAGCACCTCGACAATCTCGTATTTCACCACGGCATCCGCACCCTCGGGCACCGGCGCACCCGTCATGATGCGGACCGCCTCGCCCGGGGCGATTGCGCCCTCAAACACATGGCCCGCGGCCTCGTGTCCGATAACGTCGAGCGTCACCGGCGCCTCGCCAGACGCCTGCACCAAGTCCGCCGAGCGCACGGCATATCCGTCCATAGCGCTGTTGGCAAACGGCGAGATGTCGATATCGGCCACCGCGTCCTCGGCCAAGGGAAGACCGGCGGCCTGCCACACGGGAATCTCGATGAGATCCGTCGGAACAACATGCGACAGAACAATCGACTGCGCGTCCTCCAGCGGAATGAGTTTCTCTGCCATATGCACCTCTTAATGCCACGGCGCACAACAGGAGCGCCGATTCTTTATGCTTGTCTCAGTATAATCCCCCGACGCACGACCGCGACTCGGCCTGTACCCGCAAATACACCTGTCGGTTGCAGGCCGCGAAACAGAATGGAAACCAACCCACCGGCTCGTCGCGTTTACCGCGTTTTATAATGCTTGCGTTACAACCTAAAAGAGGAACATATGGCTCATAACGACAAACCCGAAAGCGCAAACGAGGCGCAGGATCATTCCCAGCCGCTCGACGACGGCGGCCTTTTCTCCCTTAGCGACGTCATCATGGCAGGCAGGCAACAGCTCACCCGCTCCGAGCATCTCTTGGCTGCCGACACACTCCGCAACGCCCGCAACCTACTCGCGAGCGCTAAGTTGCTCGTACTCGTCGTCATCGTCTCGCTCGCCATGGGCGTTGCCGCTTGGGCGTTTTTGGCCTCGCTGAATATCGCGACCGACTATCGCGAGCACCATGCATGGGTCTACGCCTTGCTTCCTGTTGTGGGCGTTGCCACCGCATGGGTGTACAAAAACCACGGCCTTGCCGCCAAACGAGGCAACAACCTGGTCATCGACTCCGCTCTGGCACACGTCTCATCCATATGCGCATGGCCGTCCTCACCTTCGTCTGCTCCACGCTCACGCACCTAACGGGCGGATCGGCCGGTCGCGAGGGAGCCGCGGTACAGATTGGCGGCACCATCGCCAGCAACATCTCGAGCCTCGCCCACCTCAAAAAGCATGACCACCACGACCTCATGCTCGCCGGCATCTCGTCGGCCTTTGGCGCCGTATTCGGTTCGCCCCTTGCCGGCGCGTTCTTTGGCATGGAGATGTGTTTTATCGGCAAGATCGACTACACCGCGGGCATCTACTGTCTGGTCGCCTCGTTTACCGGCTACTTTACATCACTCGCCTTGGGAACCGAGTACGAGGCGAATGTCATCGCCAGCGTTCCCAACATGACACCACGGACGGTTGCCATCGTTGTTATCAGCGCAATTATCTTCGGCCTGACGGCACGCCTCTTTGCCTGGTCGGTTCGAACGTCAAGAGCCTGTACGGTCGCTTTATCACCAATTACCTCGTCCGCGCACTCATAGGCGCACTCGTGGTTTTGGCCGCCTATGCCCTCCTCGACGCCTGGGACTACGCCGGCCTTTCCACGTGGCTTTCCGGCGCCGGATTTGCAGGCAACACCACCCTGGCGGACGCAGTCATCAAGTTGGTCGTCACAGCGCTTACCCTGGGCGCGGGCTTCCAAGGCGGCGAGGTCACGCCCCTGTTTGGCATCGGTGCGGCACTCGGTGGCTGGATCGGTTGCCTTACCGGGCTCGACCCCAGTTTTCTGGCGGCTCTCGGCATGCTCGGCGTGTTCTGCGCCGGCCTCAACGTGCCCATCACCACCTGCATGATTGCCATCGACCTGTTCCACGGCACGGCCGCCGGGTTCTTTGTCATCGTGGCCTTTATCAGCTACCTAACCGGCGGACACCGCGGCGTGTACCCCGCCCAGCGCATCATCTCACCCAAGCGCCGTTCGCTTATTGTGGATGAGGCGGTACGGTAGCGGATGCTATCGAGCGCCACAACGACCTGATAGAGTAGACGTTAGTATTCGCCGTGCAGCCACAATCGGGGGCAATTCGACCCGAGCGCGACCGCACCGTCATGCCATACGCCGGGAGTCGCCCCATGCACGCAACTGATTTTGGTCGCACGCTCATCATCGCCAATCCTGCCGCCCAGTCGGGCGCCGCGCGCAAGGTTGCCGAGCGCCTGCAACGCTTTTTGGACATGACTGCACGCTCATCCCAGTTTGACCTGGTGTTGACCGAACGCACGGGGCATGCCAAGGAACTTGCCGCACAGGCCCAGGGCTACCGCACCGTTATCGCTCTTGGCGGCGACGGCGTGATCCACGAGGTCGTCAATGGGCTCATGGCGCAGGAAGAGGCGGTTCGACCGGCGCTTGCCGTCCTGCCCGTAGGCTCCGGCAACGATTTTGCCCAAACGCTCGGTATCGACGATTTCTCCGGCAAGGATTTTGGCGCGCTGCTCACCTGCGAGCTGCAACGTCAGGACATCGGGCGCATTCGCTCATGGAACCCCGCAAGCGGTAGCGGCGAGGCGACGGTCGAGTATTATGACCAGACGCTTTCGGTCGCATCGATGCCGCCATCGGCTTGGCACCACCGAGCTGCGCAAAAAGACCGGCTTGACAGGCGCGCCGCTCTACACCCTCTCGGGACTTGAGCAGGTTGGTCTGCGCTATCGCAACTACCCCATGACAGTCAGCTTTGACGGCGCGCCCGCCGAGCGCGTGCGGGCGATTATCATGGCGATTCAGCTGGGCCCCACCTATGGCTCGGGCTATCGCATCTGCCCCGATGCCGACCCCTGCGACGGCATACTCGATGTCTGCTACGCCTGCGGCCCCGTCCCCCGCGCCGTTGCCCTGCCTATGTTTCTTTCGGCCAAGGACGGCCACCACACCAAGTTGCCGCCGGTTCGTATGCGCCGCTGCCGCCATGCCGAGCTCACCTTCGAGCAGCCCGATTACCCCATCCAGGCCGACGGCGAACCCATTGTCGCCTCGCGCATCGAGGTTGACGTCCTCGGCAGCGCCCTCCAAGTTTGGCACCCCGCCCGCTAGCAAGGCCAGCGGGACAAACGGCTACTCGTCGCTGCCCGGCTTGCGACGGTTGGCCTTTTTGATGGCATTGAAGTGCTTGTCGTTGAGCCTGCGCTGGCGGGAGCGCTGAGGCACCTTGGTCTTTACGCGTCGGCGCGGCGGACGCCCACGACGCTCAAGCTCGGCGCGCAGCTTACGCAGCAGCTCGAGCGATTTTGGAACTGGCTGCGGCTCTCGCGCGCCGTCACGGTAATCCCCGAAGGGATATGTTTCATGCGCACCGCCGAGTCCGTCGTGTTGACGCCTTGTCCGCCCGGACCCGTCGCGCGAAACACCTGCACCTCGCAATCGCGCGCCAGCTCCTCGGCCGACACCTCGGCATAGCGCGCATACTCGCGCCACCCCATCTTGTTCTCATCCATATCAACACCTCCCCTCATACAAAAAAATGTGACAAAGGGAAAGTCCCTTTGTCACATCGCATACCAATCGCTTGTGTTGCGCGCTTAGGCGAAGGTGATCTCGCCGTTCTCGCAGTCCATATCGGCAATGCGAGCCAGGCTCTCAACGCGGAAGCCGCGCTCGCGGAGCTTATCGCCACCGCCCTGGAAGCCCTTCTCCACCGCAATGCCAATGCCAGCAACCTCGGCACCCGCGGCCTCACAGATCTTGATAAGACCCTCAAGCGCGCAGCCGTTGGCCAGGAAGTCGTCGATAATCAGGACCTTATCGCCCTCGGACAGAAAACGCTTGCCCACGATAACCGGGTACTCCTTCTGTTTGGTAAAGGAGTAGATGGTCGTAGCATACTGCTCGCCGTCGAGGTTAATGGACTGGGCCTTCTTGGCAAAGACCACCGGCACGCCGCCAAAATGCTGAGCTGCGATGCAGGCCATGCCAATGCCCGAAGCCTCGATCGTCAGGATCTTGTTGATCTCGACGCCCTCGAACAGACGGGCCCACTCAGCGCCCATGTGATCGAACAGCTCAACGTCGCACTGGTGTTGAGGAAGGCATCAACCTTAAGGACGTTACCGGCCTTTACGATGCCGTCATGGCGAATACGATCCTCAAGCTCCTGCATGGCGCAACCCCTTCTCGCGGCAACGATACCGCGCGATTAATAAACGTTGTTCGATAGTCTACCACGGACCGACCCCCGCCCGTCCCACAAGCCACATCGCACCACAAACCAGTCTTTTTGGGACGGCGCGAATCGTGGCAGACAGCCTCCCAACACGCTAATGGCGGGCGCGCATCTTCACCAAACGCACCATGCGAGCGCAAAGCCCACAGCGGCCACAGCCATGAGCACGTAGAACACCGAGCGAAAGCCGAATAAGAACACATCCGAACGGCCTGCAACGAAACTGGTCACGGCCTCGCCCATCGCCACGCTCATCTGCCCATACAGGATATGCGACGCCGCCGTAATGCCCACTGCCATGCCGGCGTAGCGCGCCAAACTGCCCAAGCTGCCAGCAAAACCGAGCGCTTCGCGCGGAGCCGAGCCCATGTACAGGGAGTTATTGGGGCTCTGGAAAATCGACGTGCCGCACGACATAAACGCGACGCAGCACACGATCACAGGGATGGAGGAGTGCTCGTCGAGCATGCTTACCGCAAAGAGACCGCATACGTACACACCCAGGCCGACCGCCGTGGGACCCTCGCAGCCAACACGGTCCGAAACCGTACCCGAAAGCGGCCCGATAAAGGCATTCACCATCGGCAGCGCCAAAAAGAGCAGTCCGGAAATATCGGAGCTAAAGCCATGGGCATCCTGGAAATAGAACGGCAGCACAAACTCAGATGCACCGATGCCGATAAACACAATAAGCATGCATGCCAAGTTAATCGTAAAAGCCGAACTCGCAAAGCAGCGACGCGCGGCCTCCGCCAGCGACATGGGGCGCTCGCCGGCCTCCGGCTTAACATGCGGCAGTGTGTAAAGCCCCACGATAAACGAGATGACGCCAATGGGCAGGTTGATGAGGAAGATGCTCTCCCAGGGAGAGCTTGCCACCAGTATGCCGCCGAGCACGGGACCACACATCATGCCGAGGGCCACGAAAGTCGCGAGGATACCCATGGCACGACCGCGCTCGCGCGCCGGAAACGACTCGGTGATGATACCCATGTTGTTAGCCATGCCGCCGCGCAACCGACTCCCTGAACAATACGTGCCAGGATAAGAACCTCGAGCGAGGCCGAAAGGCCGCACAGCAGCGAGCCGACCGTAAAGACGATTACGCCCAGCTGGAACACACCCACCTTGCCGCGCACGTCGCCCAGACGGCCAAACGGCAACATTGCCACGCATGTCGCAAGCAGATACACCGAGCTCACCAGCTGGATGCGGTCGAGGCCCACGCCCAGCTCCTTTTGCATCACGGGCAGTGCCACGGTCACGACGGTCGAATCCAGACACGCCATAAACGTCATGATGAGCACGGTAAACAGAATCGCCCATTTGTTCTTGCCATGGGTGTCGCCCTCTAGGGCAATGTGCTCGCGGCGCAGCTGCTCTGCGGTTTTCTCCATATCCATCCTTTCGAGTGGCGCAACACAAAAACGGGGCCCCAATCGCCTGCAAACAGCCGCGATTGGGGTCCCGCCTACGGAATCGGAACGTAAAGGTCGCCGAAGCCCTCTGTCGGCATCGGCGACTTATGCGAACGCTAGCCTAGCACTGCTCGAGAGCCTGCTCAAGGTCGGCAATCAGGTCGGCCGTGTCCTCGAGGCCGCACGACAGGCGCACCATGTCGGCGGAGATGCCACAGGCGATGAGCTCCTCATCGTTCATCTGGCGATGCGTGGCGTTAGCGGGATGCAGGCAGCAAGTGCGGGCGTCGGCCACATGCGTGGCGATCTGGGCGAGCTTGAGGCTCTTCATAAAGGTCTCGGCTGCCGCGCGACCGCCGTTAAAGCCAAAGCTCACAACGCCGCAGGTACCGTTGGGCATGTACTTCTGAGCCAGGTCATAGTACTTATCGCCCTCCAGGCCCGGATAGCTCACGAAGCGCACCTTGGGATGGCTCTGCAGGAACTTGGCAACGGCCAGGCCGTTCTCACAATGACGCGGCATGCGCACATGCAGGCTCTCGAGCGAGCTGTTCAGGAAGAAGGCCGCCTGAGGGTTCTGCATGGGGCCGAGGTCACGCATGAGCTGCGCGGTTGCCTTGGTAATGAAGGCACCCTCGCGACCGAACTTCTCGGCATAGGTCACGCCGTGATAGCTCTCGTCGGGCGTGGTGAGACCCGGGAACTTGTCCGCATGGGCCATCCAGTCAAACTGGCCATGATCGACGATCACGCCACCCAGGTAGGCCGCATGGCCATCCATGTACTTAGTGGTGGAGTGCGTGACGATGTCGGCGCCCCACTCAAAGGGACGGCACATCACGGGCGTCGGGAAGGTGTTGTCGACCATCAGCGGTACGCCGTGGTCGTGCGCGGCCTTGGCAAAGCGCTCAATATCGAGCACGGCAAGGGCGGGGTTGGCGATCGTCTCGCCAAAGACGAGCTTAGTATTGGGTTCAAAGGCTGCCTCGAGCTCCTCGTCGGTGCAGTCGGGAGCAACAAACGTGCAGGTCAGACCCATGCGCTCCATAGTATGGGCGAGCAGGTTGTAGGTACCGCCGTAGATGGCAGAGCTCGCGACCACGTGATCGCCGGCACCGGCCACGTTAAAGATCGCGAGGAAATTCGCCGCCATGCCCGAGCTCGTGAGCATCGCGGCAGTGCCGCCCTCCATCTCGCAGATCTTGGCGGCAACCAAATCGCACGTAGGGTTCTGCAGACGGCTGTAGAAATAGCCCGACTCCTCTAGGTCAAACAGCTTGCCCATGTGCTCCGACGTGTCGTACTTCCACGTGGTGGACTGGTAGATGGGCACCTGGCGCGGCTCGGCATCTCCCGGGTGATAGCCGCCCTGAACACATGTAGTACCGATGGTCTGCTCGTTCATATCTAGCTCCCTTGCCTGGGTTACGTTTTATTCGGTTCACGATACCGCTACCCTGCACCCCTCTCAACCCATCCCCAAGGTAGGTTATGGGACAAATTGATCCGGGGCATTTATCTCAAGCCTTGGACATTTGCTCGATAGATAAAAATGAGGCATCCATGAAGCTCTCGATGATTACACGCACCGCCACGGGTACCATAGGCGGGTACACCGTGACCAAGGAGACAACGATGAAGCAAATCGATACGGCCCAGCTCGACATCACCGCCTGTCAGGCTCAGGCTGCCGAATACCACGCCCGTGGCTTTAACTGCGCGCAGGCCGTCGCCTGCACGCTCGCACCTGCCGTCGGACTCGACCCCCAGGTCGCCTTTACCCTCACCGAGGGCTTTGGTGCCGGCATGGGCGGCATGACCGAAACCTGCGGCGCCATCTCGGGCGCCGTGGCCATCATGGGCTTCGTGATGAGCGACGGCATGGAAAACCCCAAGACCAAAGGCCAGACCTACAAGCTGTCGCGTGAAATTGCCAAGCGTTTTGGCGAGAAGAATACGACGACCGTCTGCGGCACGCTCAAGGGCATCGGATCGGATAAGGGTCCGCTCCGCAGCTGCCCCGGTTGCATCGACGATGCCGTCGAGATCGCCTGCGATGTGCTAAAGCAGCTCGCCGAGTAGACGGCATCAACATAAAACGACGGCCAGCGCGCTTGGGATCCATCCAAAAGCACGCCGGCCGTCGCCTTCAGAACTCGGCAAATTCGGGAGCGCCGACCTCGATCTCCTCGCGTCCCGCCATAAGCTCGCGCATCTTGGCGCAAAATGGCTCCTGCTCCCCCGCCTTAAATACCAAGTGAAGTGTAACGGTATCCGCGTAATCGGTATCCGAAACCTTGGCACCCGAATCCTGTGCCAAGCGAAGCACCTGCTCATACTGCGGATAGGCCACATGCACGTCAACCGGCACGACACTCGTCATCTCGACGATCTGCCCGGCCTCCTGAGCCGCGGCCACCGCCGCCTGCGTTGCCGCAGTATAGGCGCGCACCAAGCCACCAGGCCCCAACAGCGTGCCACCAAAATAGCGCGTCACCACGCAGCAAACATTTTTGAGCCCCGCACCGCGCAGCACCTCGAGCGTCGGCATGCCGCTCGTGCGGCTCGGCTCACCATCATCGCTCTGGCGCTCGCGCCCATCGACCAAAATCCACGCGGGAACATTGTGTCGAGCGTCGTAATGACGCTTGCGAACCATCTCGATAAAGGCATTCGCCTCATCCTCGGACTCAATATGGACCAGCTGGGCAATAAACCGGCTCTTGCGGTCCACAAACTCGCCCGAAGCCTCAATATTCGATTGCAGAGTAAAATAGCTGTCCAACAAAGCCCCTCAAACACAAGCAAAGCAACAAACAGCCTCAATAATACGGCAAAGACCGTATCGATTGTTAGGGTAACAAAAATGCCAAGTGGGCCTATAAGCCGGGTTCTGTCGTGAACGGTCATTTATCTTGTCTGCACGTTACCGTGCAGCTCCACGCACGCTACCCGAACGCGGACCGGGCCGGCCCATAGCGTTCCTATTCGCGCTTGCTCCGGATGGGGCTTGCCAAGCCGCCATGTTGCCACGACGCTGGTGGTCTCTTACACCACCGTTTCAGCTTTTCCCTTTACGCCTTGCGGCGCAGGTGGGAGTCTTCTTTTCTGCGGCGCTTTCCGTCGGATCACTCCGCCCGGCCGTTAGCCGGCATCCCGCCCTCTGGAGCCCGGACTTTCCTCACGCGTACTGCAAGCAGCACATCGCGCGACCGTCTGGCCCACTCAGCAGTGCAAGAGTGTAACACACCGTTGCCGCAGGCAATGGCACAACGCAAACGCTCGACACGATAAACCAAGAACCGCCATGCGCTACAATGGTCCTGTCGATGGGCAACGTCGTCAGTCGAGACGCGACCGCGCTCCGCACCCCTCCGTCTACTCGGTGCGTTCCCGCCTCCTCCCCGAGGCGGGATGTCGGCATTTTTTCATGCACCGAAAACCTAATAGCCTGTGGACAGCTCGGACAGCATTGCGCGCGGACGACATCGCGCACCTCAGCAGCAAATGCAAAAAGGGACCCGTCCATTACGGACGGATCCCTTAAAACAAGTGATCGTCAAACCGATTTACTCGGCGTCGGTCTCCTCGTCCTTCTTCTCGGAAGGCAGCGGGGTAACCTCGATCTCAACGCCCAGAGTCTCAGCAGCGGACTTCATGGACAGGGAGATACGACGACGGTCGAGGTCGATCTCCATGACCTTGACCTGAACCTTGTCGCCCACGTGGGTAACCTGAGAAGCTGGTCGACGTGTTTGTTGGCCATCTCGGAGATGTGCACCAGGCCCTCGATGCCCTCGCCCAGGTCGACAAAAGCGCCGAACGGGACAAGCTTGGTCACAGTGCCCTCGACGATAGCGCCGACGGGGTACTTCTTGACCAGTGCGCGCCACGGATCCTCGGTGGTCTGCTTGAGACCCAGGGAGATGCGCTCGCGGTTGAGATCGACGTCGAGAACCTCGACCTCGACCTCCTGGCCGACCTTGACAACCTCGGAAGGATGGTTGACGTGGTTCCAGGAGAGCTCGGAGATGTGGATGAGGCCGTCGATACCGCCGAGGTCGACGAAGGCGCCGAAGTCGACGATGGAGGAAACGGTACCCTGGAGACGCATGCCAGACTTGAGCTTGGACAGGATCTCGGAGCGCTCGGCCTTACGGGACTCCTCGAGCACGACGCGACGGGAGAGGACGACGTTGTTGCGGTTGCGGTCCATCTCGATGACGCGGGCCTCGATGCGGGTGCCCATGTAGGAGGTGAGGTCCTTGACGCGACGGAGGTCGACGAGGGAAGCGGGCAGGAAGCCACGCAGGCCGATGTCGAGGATCAGGCCGCCCTTGACAACTTCGATAACCTCGCCCTCGACGTTCTCGCCGGAGTTGAACTTCTCCTCGATGCGGTTCCAAGCACGCTCGTACTCGGCACGCTTCTTGGACAGGACCAGACGACCGTCCTTGTCCTCCTTCTGGAGAACCAGGGCCTCGATGGGATCACCGAGTGCAACGATGTCTGCAGGGTTAGCGTCCTTGCGGATGGACAGCTCGCGGACCGGGATAACGCCCTCTGACTTGAATCCGATGTCAACGAGCACCTCGTCATGCTCGATCTTAACGACAGTGCCGTTAACGAGATCGCCCTCATCAAAGTCGGTAATCGTACCGTCGATGAGGTTGTTCATCTCCTCCTCGTTGACATCGTCAAGAGAGAAAATGGACGAGTTCTGAATCTCACTCAAAGGTGGACCCCTTTCGAACTACGGGGCCCCGATTGCTAGGACCTACAGAAGGGTGCGACAAGCACACAACGTTTAGGAACACTCGGGAGCCGACAGATACTAATGTGACGCTTATGCAATCACGTTCGTATAGGTTACGGGGAAATCACTTCGATTTCAAGCGTGAACTGCGATTTTTTACCCGTATGGAGACTTTTTCGCAATCTTATGGACGGCTGTCTCCACAAGTTGACGATAAACAGTTAGATATACGGCTTTGGGGTAAAGTATCCCAGACATACGATTCTGGAACGATTTTTCGAGAAAGGCGCCCGCGTGCTCAAAGCAGTCGTTTTCGATATGGACGAGACGCTTCTTAGCATCAACCTCAACGCATTCATCCTTCGCTATTTTAAGGATGTATCGTCGATGCTCGCGAACATCGGACGTCGCAGCCGCGGCGGTACGATGGCGCGCCTGGGCGCTATCCTAGTCGATCTCAACGCCAATCGCCGCAGCGGTGCGGACAATCGCACCAATCTTGAGTTTTACCGCACCGAAGTCGAGCGCCGATGCGGCATCTGCCTCTCCGATCCGATCATCTACGAGGCGTTTACCTACTACGACCGCGAAGTTCTTCCACACAAGAATGACGATGTCATCAACGCCCACGCCATGCCGGGCGCACACGCCGCTCTCCAGGCCGTACAGGACGCAGGACTGCGCTGCGCGCTCTTTACCAACCCCAGCTTTCCCCAGGGGGCCATCGAGTGCCGCATGGGTTGGGGCGACCTGGCCGACGCCCCCTTTGAGCTCGTCACGCACATGGGAAACACCACCCGCTGCAAGCCCGATGCCACCTACTATCTCGAGCAGCTTCAGGTGATGGGACTCGACCCACACGAGGTCCTTATGGTGGGCAACGATCCCAAGCGCGACTTCCCTAGCCCCGCCTGCGGCATTCAAACTGCCTATGTTGGCCAGGGAAAACCCGGCCGAGCCACCTGGCACGGAACCATGGAAGACTTCGCCCGCGATTTCAACGCCGTAGTCGAGGCCTTCTACGAACACCAAGTAGCCGACGAACTGTCCTAGCAAACTTGGGTTTTGCCGATCATGATGTTGAGGATTTCGACGTCGGTATCCTTCATGCCCACGCGGCCCACGTAGCCCATGCTGGCGATTGTCTGCTCGACGGTATCCTGGATCAGGCCCTCGCCGGCGCGGAAGCCACGACCCTGCATGGCCATATCGTGACCTAGAATCGCCGCATCAACGGCAGCGGAAATCTTGGCGGCACAGCTTGCTTGGCGCCATCGCACACGATGCCGCCCACGTTACCGAGTGTGTTCGAAACCGTCGCGCCAATCTGCTCGCGCGTGCCACCACACAGCCAGGTAATCGCAGCGCCGGCGCCACACGCGGCGCAAATAGCACCGCAAAACGCCGAGAGCGCACCAATATAGCTCTTGATATGCACAGCGATAAGATCGGACAGCATCACGGCGCGCACCAGGCGATCGTGGTCGCAGCGCAGGTACTCGGCATACTCCATAACGGGCAGTGCGCAGGTAATGCCCTGGTTTCCCGAGCCGCACACAATGGCGACCGGCAGCGCACAGCCGTTCATGCGGGCGTCGGACCCGGCGGCCGC
>ENA-OQCF01000447-OQCF01000447.1-human-gut-metagenome-genome-assembly--contig:-NODE-447-length-16121-cov-4.313305_pt1 | contig 16121 bp, 23 predicted proteins | sample MGYA00242756_ERZ504573 | MGnify/ENA primary metagenome ERZ504573 (study PRJEB26092, sample SAMD00036240) | human gut metagenome | host: Homo sapiens | study: EMG produced TPA metagenomics assembly of... | reverse complement strand
CACCTCAACAAGAATATTGTAGTTCAGTTATTCTATAAAAGAAAAATGAGATTGATTGTATGACAGTAACAGATGTAAATGTTGTAAAAAGTGCAATTTTTTGAACGCCCCGATGATGCAAACAAGGGAACTCTGGGTTCATTGCTCTGCGTTTGCGGAAGCTACGGAATGGCAGGGGCGGCGGTTATGTCGGCAAAGGGTGCGTTAAGAACGGGCATAGGTCTTGCAAAATGTGCCTTGCCGAGAAGTATTTACCCGATTGTTGCCCAAACGATTCTTGAGAGCGTTTACTATCCGCTCAGCGAAAATGCAGACGGCAGAATCTCAAAGGTAAATGTTCCGTTTTTAGTCAGTGAATCGTGCAAATCCTCTGCAACTCTTGTCGGTTGCGGACTCGGTGTGTGCGACGATACATTAAAAATTGTATTTTCTTTAATAGAAAATTCCACAACACCGCTTGTGCTTGACGCAGACGCACTCAATTGTGTTGCAAAACAACCTGAAATTCTCTTAAGGAAAAAAGCACCGATTATGATTACTCCTCACCCGGGCGAAATGTCAAGACTTACAGGTCTTGCAACTCCGCTTGTAAATGCGGAAAGGGAGAGAGTTGCCCTCGATTTTGCACAAAAGTACGGTGTTGTAACCGTTCTCAAGGGAGCAGGCACGGTAATTGCCTCGCCAAACGGCAAGGTGCTTGTGAACCCGACAGGCAATTCGGGAATGGCAACAGGCGCAGCGGTGATGTGCTTGCAGGAATGACCGCATCAATCCTTGCACAGGGCGCAAGTGCGTTTTCATCAGCCGCAGCGGCAGTATATCTCCACGGCCTTGCAGGTGACATTGCCGCCGAAAAATACGGCAAAATCTCAATGTTGCCGACAGACCTGATAAATTGCATCCCACTTGCGTACAAGCGTTGCGGTTTTTGATTTAAAATACAAGTAGAAACGGGAATCTTTCTGCGAAAAAAGTTTTGAAAATGAAGATAATTTCGTAGGGACATATTATCCGCCCACAAGTAACGACTCAATTTTTATATTAAGTCAGATTATATAAATGTAGCAAAGATAATGTTTTACTGTAGCGGCGAACCGTGTTCGCCAATCGTTTTGGTTGCAAAACTAAAACGACCCGCAACAGCAAGTGATGTTTTGCACTACAGTTTTGTACAAATGCTGTTTATGGAGCGAATGAAAATGATGCCGACAAGAGCGGAAGCTGAAAAAATATTAGAAGAAGCCGGACAATGTAATTTTGGTCCTTGGGTAAATCACAGTCGCATTACAGCAAAATGCGCTGAAAAGATTGCGGAATTATGTGAAAATTTGGATTCGGAAAAGGCATACATATTAGGGTTACTCCATGATATTGGTAGAAAGTTCGGTGTTAGGCATTTAGGTCATGTTTCTGACGGATATACATATATGATGTCATTGGGATATGATGAGGTCGCAAAAATTTGCCTGACACATTCATTTAATAATTCAACTATACAGGAATACATTGGTAAATTCGATGTTTCTGATGAAGAACTTGAATTGATAGAAACTGCTCTTGCTAAAGTAAATATGGATGATTATGACAAACTAATTCAATTATGCGATGCGTTGGCAGGCAGTGACAGTGTGTTGAATATTGAAGATCGTATGAGAGATGTAAAACAAAGATATGGTTATTACCCACAAGAAAAATGGAATTCAAACATAAGATTAAAAAATTATTTTGAGAAAAAAACAGGAAATAATATATACAAAACAGTTAATCAATCGTAAGTTGGATTGTTCTTTATAAGAATAAAAAGTGTTACTCATTTTGATTTGGTTTTGCAACTAAATCAATTGGCGGTCGCTGACTGCCGTTACAATTTTTTTACACAACAAAACTTGATTTTAAAACAAAACAGTGTTATAATCACCGTGAAAAAGAAATTTAAGGAGGCGAACAGTATGGACAGTTGTGATAGTCGAAGTCGAAGTACACATAACGATGGATACAGACTTGGAAGCTATTTCAGGTGTCTGTAGGTGCGCCGTTTTTAAGCAGTAAATAATCAGAAAGCCTTTACCCATCGTTACAAACTATTCACAGCTTATTTTTGTGGCAGTTAATGTTACGATGGGCTTTTTACGCCCTTTTTTAGTGAAAAGGAGGCTAAATGATGAAAAATAAAGTATTAAAAGAACCAATTTATGCAGAAAGAATTGTAAATGCAGTCAAGCTGTCTTGTTCAATGGAAGAAATGCGCAATAAGCTGAAGGATTACCATGACAATGACATTGCGCAAAGTTTTGAATTTTTAAACAGAGCCGAAAGAAATCTTTTGTACAGCGCACTTGATGCGAAATGGCTTGCTGAAATTATTTCTTACATTGATAATCCGTCACAGTATATCGAAGAAATTGAAATTGATAAATTGGCTGAAATTGTGAACGAAATGGACGCCGATGATGCGGTTGACCTTTGGCGTGATATTGATGAAAGTGTAAAAATAAAGCTTCGTCCGATGATTGATGATGAAACCAAAACGGACATCAGGCTAATCTATTCTTATGACGATGACGAAATCGGAAGTTTGATTACAACAAACTATATATGTATCAGGGAAAATCTTACAATCCGTGAAGCAATGCACGAGCTTGTAAGACAGGCGGGTGAAAATGATAATATTTCAACAATATATGTGGTTAATGACAAGGGTTGTTTTTGCGGTGCAATTGATTTGAAGGATTTGATTGTCGCAAGAGAAAATGTTGAACTGAAAACACTCATAAGCTACGCATATCCCTACTTGTACGATAACGAGAAAATTTCCGACAGCGTTACTAAAATAAAAGATTATGCCGAGGATTCGCTTCCGGTTCTTAACAGAAAAAAGAAAATGGTCGGTATTATCACCGCACAGGATGTCATTGAAACGGTTGATGACGAAATGGGCGACGATTATGCAAAGCTTGCCGGCTTGTCCTCGGAGGAAGATCTTAACGAAACTACAAAGGAAAGTATGAAAAAGCGTCTTCCGTGGCTGATTATTCTTCTGTTTCTCGGAATGGGCGTTTCGGCAGTAGTGGGAGCCTTTGAAGGCGTTGTGGCTGTTTTGCCTGTTGTAATTTGTTTTCAATCTTTAATTCTCGATATGGCAGGAAATGTCGGCACACAGTCGCTTGCTGTAAGTTTTCGGAGAGAATAGGAAAAACCGTAAAAAGCCGTTAAAAAAAGTTAAAAATCTGAAAATGTAGAAAACAAGCCGTTTTTTAGGTGTAAAAAGAAATTACACTTTGAAAAAACAGCTTGTTTTTTTATTTAGTGCGAAAACGAAAAAGCCGAGCAAATCACGAAAAAATTGTGAATCTGCTCGGCTTTAATTTTTTTAAAAATAACCTTTAAAAGCTGATTTAAAATGGCTTTTAAAATCGGGAATTTGATTTAATATAATAAGAATGATTTTTATGCAAACAGAAGTGTAGAGAGTAATGCGAAGTATTTGCAAATCAATGCGAAGCTGTTCGCATTCCGATAAAATCTATGTTTTTTTAACATTTCGGGTTTTCTAATGTGGAAAACTATTTTTAATCCGAATTTGAATTATTATGCACGATAATGAAAATTATTACAAATCCACCTTACCCAGCACCTTACCTACGCACCGAATCTCATCAAATTCGTGTAATTGTATAGGTTTATATGCAGAATTAAGCGAAATAAGTTCATTTCTGCCCATCTTTTTTATGTAAGATTCGCCGTTAAGAACGAAAACTCCTATTTCCTCTTCATATATGCTTTCGGAATTTTGAACAAGAACACGGTCGCCATCTAAGAATTTTGGTTGCATGCTGTCCCCTCGTACTTCGAGCAAAAAATCGGCAGAAAGTGTTTTCTCAGTCTTTGGAACATTGGTATATTCAATAGGCGTATCATCTGAAAGCCAAGAGCCTGAGCCGGCTGATGCAGGTGTTCTGTAAAACGGCAAAATTATTGTCTTATGTGATTGAGAATTTGAACCATGGCGCTTGTCATCTTTTAAATTTGTGTTTTTATTACCTGTGCGTCCTAATAAAAAGTCACCGGAAACATTAAAATAATCCGCAAGAGTGTTTAAACTATCATATTTAGGTAATTGTCTGCCACTCTTCCAATTGCTGATTAAAGATTCTGAAATACCAGTGTCTTTAGACATCTGATAAGCTGTAACATTGCTGTTTTGTAGCAATTGCTTAAAAATATCACTAAACATTTGTACACATCTCCAAACTTCGCAAAAGCGAAGTAAAACTCTTGAATACTTTGCAAATGCGTAGTATAATAATACCATAGTAATTTATTTACTTAATAATACCATAGTCATATTTTAAAAACAAGGAGGTATTGCAATGAAAATAGCTGAAAATCTTAAAAAATTCAGAAAACAACAAGGCTTGTCACAAAAAGAGCTTGCTCAAGTTGTAGGTGTTAATCAGACTATGATTGCTCATATAGAAAATGGTGTAAAAATACCCTCGCTTGCGGTAAGTCTTGAATTAGCGGCGGCACTCAACACAACTGTTGACGAGCTTTGTAAGGGGGCTTAATAATGATAGGCAAAACAATTAACCGATACAAAATAATCGGCAACATAAACAATCGAGTTGTCATAGCACATAACCCTAATGCTGTTGAGCCTTGGGTCGTGTGGTGGCTGGACAGCGATGGAGATCCTTACAGCGGCAGTTACTTTGCAAGCAGAAATGCCGCTGCCAAAGAATTTATGGAGAGAGCATTTTGTGTAATAAAGTGAACCCTCGCTGTAAAGGGTACGGACACCGCAGACCACTAAACAGTAATAGCTACAAAGGCTATTGGATTTGTTACTACATTCTTGATACGGGACAGCCACGAGATTGCACGGTTGAAGAATGTACGCACTACACAAATAAGGAATGTCACATCAAGGAGGACTTATGGACAGATTAACAAAAAAGCTGTGTCAAACTACTGTTTATATTGGAAAAGAAAGCAAACATCTCATTCCGGCTGAATTGTCGGTAGGTCAGACACGAGAAGTGCTGCAAAAACTTTGCGAATACGAGGAAACAGGGTTATCACCTGACGAAGTTGTAGAACTAAAAAAATCCGCTGATATCAAAGTGAAAAATCAGCGGACGAAAATATTAGGTATAGTAAAACCTACGGTATTAAAACAAAGGGTATCAAGATACGGTTTGCACATCAACGGAAAAAAGTATTACCTTCCGGATTTGGCACTTTATCATATCGGAGAAATTGCAACTGTAACTATCTATAAGAACAATGTAAAAGTGTTTATTGATAATTCATTTGTTGAAGAGTTTGAGTTATAAATCATCAATATCATCGTTTTTATAGTCTTGAATATAGAGATTGAATTTAGCTTCAATAATTCTATCGAAAATATCAATTATTTCTTTATGTGCTTTGGGGTTGGATTTATCCAAATATGAAATAATTGCCCTTGCTAAAGGTTCGTTTTCGTATAGAGTATTGCTAAGTCCTTCTTTTACGGCATCTAAATCTTTCATTTTATTCACCACCTTTTTTTAATAATACCACAAAGCCGAAACCGCCGCAAGGCGGTCAGCAGGAAATGACCTCCCTGCTCTGATGATGGCAGGTCAAAAGGATGTGATTTTTTGATTTATCTTACAACCAAAGAAGTTGCTGATATAAGGAATTGTTCGGAGCGACACATACAAGCCGGTGTAACAAGCGGAATGATTAACGCTCAAATAATTATGGCAAATAACAACCGCAAAAAGTATTTGATACCGCTGAATGAATTAACTGATGCCGAGCAATTTAAATATTATAAATCCCACGCAATCCCCATTCCCGAAGACTTACTGCCTGAACGCAAGTCGGAGCGACCGCATAAGGAATTTGATGAATTTTCGGCGGTACAGCGTGAAGAGATTGCCGAATGGATAAGGATACTTAATGCTTGGGATGAGTATTGTGCAACCTCAAAGCTGCAGAAAGTGCCTGCAACCGAAAAATTTGTACAACTGCAAAAGGTTGCTAACCCCGACCTTAACATATCAAAGGGCATTTTATACCGAAAGAAAAAGGCTTTAAAAGCTGATGACCTTGCAGGACTGCTTGACAATCGTGGAAGTTGGAAAAAAGGTACATCGTCAATCCCTGAAGAAGTGTGGCAATGCTTTTTAAGTTTTTATCTTGATGAGGCACAGCACCCTATACAGGCGTGCTATGAATACACCGAAATGTGGATTAAGCGAGAAGCTCCACAGCTGTTACCACTCCCTGCTTACGCATCGTTTTATCGCAAGGTGCAAACCGCTATACCTAAACCCGTTGAAATAATGGGTCGTGAGGGCATGAAAGCTTTAGGGACAGGTGTGCTCCGTACATACGCAGGACATACGAAGGAATGGCGTCAAACGAATGGTGGATTGCAGATAACCACACATTCGATGTGCAGACAAAGGGCGAAAACGGTAGTATCCACAGGCTTTATCTTACAGCATTTTTTGATGCTCGTTCGGGTATTTTTACCGGATGTTATGTGACCAATGCACCGTCATCGCAGGCTACATTGATTGCCTTAAGAAAAGGTGTTGTGAAATACGGAATCCCCGAAAACATATACGTGGATAATGGTCGAGAGTTTTTGACTTTTGATGTCGGCGGACTTGGTCACAGATTAAAAAAGAGTCAAAAAGACAAATTTGCTCCTCCACCCGTTTTTGAACGGCTGGGCATTAAAATGACAAATGCTATAGTACGAAACGCTAAGGCAAAAATCATTGAAAGACGATTTCGAGATGTCAAGGACAGGCTTTCAAGATTGTTTCCGACTTATACAGGCGGTAATGTTGTAGAGCGACCCGAAAGACTTAAAAAGGTAATCAAGTCCGCCGACAACATACCCACGGATTATGAGTTTACTCAGGCGGTTGAGGATATCTTAACCTACTATATGAATGAAAAACCATATAGCGGAGCAGTAAGCTCAGACAGCGGTAAAAGTCGAATGCAGGTGTATCGTGAACAACTTAAAGAAAAACGAGTTGCCTCAGAACTTGATCTTAACTTAATGTTAATGAGAAGCACAAGAAGTCAGAAAGTCGGCAGGCGTGGAGTACATCTTACTGTAGCAGGAGAAAAAATCGACTACTACAACGATGACCTTATTCTAAATCATTTCGGCGAATCGGTTTACTGTCGATATGATCCTGAGGATATATCCAAAGTCAGAATATATGATCTTGATGATAACTATATAATGACCACTCCAACGGACAATGAAGCAGTCCTTGCATATGGAGCATCTAAAGATGCGGTTGCGCAGGCATTGCGTAAAGTTAAGAGCCTTGAAAAACTCACCAAACAGGAACTCAAGGCAAGTCAGATTACCGCATTTGGCAAAGAAACAGCACTTAACCTTGTGCTTGCAACCGCTGAGGAAAACAAAGCAAATGCCGAAGAAATCAATCCGAAGGTTATATCAGTACACCGTGCCGATGAAACGGCAGAGCAGTTGCCCATGGCAGTTGGTCAGTCAAACATCGTAACGATAGATAAAGCAAAAATGATACGCAATCTTGAACAGCGACAAAAGGAGGAATAATAAATGTCGGTAATGTCAGCCAATCCTGAATTACAGGAGAAATTAAGGAACTTTATCGAAGAGTGCGGCTCACAAATCAAAGCCGCAAGGGCTCTCGGTAAATCAACGGCAACCTTGTCAACCTACTTGAACAACCGTTATAACGGTAATTTAAGTGATTTTGAAAAGTTTTTAACAGAGACTTTTGAAACAAAAGCCGCTGCAGAGAATCTCAAATCAGCTCAGGTGCTCAACAGCTACAAGCCTACAAGTATAAGCACGGAAGTTTATGACACGATCCGCTTGTGTCATCTCAAGGGCGGTCTTGCCATAGAGTGTGGCGATGCAGGTATCGGCAAAACAATGGCTTGTAAAAAGTATGCAGAAGATTATCCGGCTACTGCGATTTATGTGTCTGTAAATCCTTGCTTGGTAACTTTAAGTGCATTTTTAAAACTGCTTTGCAGAACGCAAAAAATCACCGCAACAGGTCGCAAAGACGAAATGTGGTTAAGACTTGCAGATAGCTTTGAAGGCGAACGCAAGGTACTCATCATTGATGAGGCACAGCACCTGCCGATTAAGACCATTGAGGCTATCAGAGCATTTTTTGACAGCAACCCGTTACTCGGCATCTGCCTTGTAGGCAACATCGAAACCGTTACAAATACCGGCAAAAGCAAAGAAGCGTTTGCTCAGATCCGAAACCGTACAAAACTTACCGAAGTAAGGCATACATCAGCAATTAAAAACAGCGACATTGAGCTGTTGTTTCCTGCCGTTAAGTCCGATGAACGAGCAGTAAGTTTTTTGCTTGGCATTGCAAGGTCTGAACAGGGTATCAGAGGAGCAAGCAATGTGTTTGGCAATGCCGTAGACAATGGAAACATCACCTATGAGGGCTTAATCGCAATGGCAAAAGCTATGCGTATCAAGGTGTTTTAAACAATATTTGGAGGGATTTAAAATGTCGTTAAGAAAAATTGTGTTACTGCTCGCCGCAGGGTTCAGCACGGGAGTAGTAATGACTGCCGCATTCGGTCAAATGGGTGCAAGGAGCTTTACAGCAGGCGGAGAAATTTGCTTTGTGCCTATGGTGCTCCTGCTTGTATGGGTTGGTTGGATGATCCGTGGCGAAAGCGAAAGGTAAAAAAGAGTAAAAGGAGGGGCAATAACAATAATGACAAAAGAAGAATGGAAAAAGGTTGATAAATCTTTGAAATTGGTTATGTCACGGGGAACAACACTTAAAATTGACGGGTATAAAGTGCATTTGTTCCTTACACAAAAGTCACAGTTTCAGAACGCTATTGTCTTTTATGTCAATGATGAATTTAGGGGCAAGTGGCTTATGGAAGACTGCGAAGAACGCAGGAGATTTTGTTGCTGTAAAAAACGGTCAATAATTACCGAAAAGGATTACAAACTTTACGGAGCTCGTAGCAAGAAAGCTAAGCAGGAACTTAAAGACAAGTTTAGTTACAATGAGTATTTTTCATACTGGACAAACTTTGAGAAAATGAAAAAACACTTTATTGATAACAATGAAAGCATTGAATTTTATTAAGTTTCGGAGGAATAACAATGGACGATGACAAAGTGATTTTTGACGGAAAAGTAGTAAAACAAGCCGGAGAAGCTCTGGTTGACCGATTTTGCAAAAATGCAAAAGAAAAATTACCGACCAAAAGCACAATCATTATGCTTGTCACAAACGATAACATTACCAAAGAGGTTATGATGAAGGGTTCTCCCATTGATATCATAAGTGAACTTGCACAGCTCGCAATTGTTCAGCTGGAAGAAGTCCGGCGCAAGACAAACAAATGTACAGCCGATGCTTATTATTACGGATTTGTAAAAGCAATAGAAAAATTCTATAACGAGCGGATATAATCCGCTCACCTTAATGCAACTCCCTGTTGGGAACGGTCACAAGTCCGTGTAAATGCAGAGTGAGGATAGGCAATATTAAGCTATATATATTGAACAGGAGGTCAATTATGAAAACATCAAAGAGAATTTGTAAAAACGGCTCTATTACTCTGCCGAAGCAGATAAGAGGCGAAGCAGGATTGTTTCCGGGCAATGCTGTTGACATTGAAACAAGTACAAACGGCACAGTTACAATTAAACCGTCCGCTCCCTGTTGTCGCTTTTGCGGTACAGTTGAAAATGTGATCATTGCAGATAATGTTATCATCTGCCGCAAATGTGCTGAAAAATTACTTGCAAAGGTGGATGTGACGAATGACTGATTTAAAAAAGCAGATTGATGAGCTTGCGGGCATTAAAGCAGATATGAGTAAGCTCAAGGCACGCAAGGATAAGCTCGAAGCAGAGATTATTATGCAGTGCTCAGAAGACCTTGAAAACACCAAATACAAGAGTGTGCATTACACAGGCACAGAATCCGAACTTACAGCGGTTACTTCTGAATCACTCAAAGTTACATACAATTCTTTTTTGCTCTCCATTTTTGGTAAAGCGTATAAAGATGCAGTTACCGAAAAAGACAGAATATTCTCTCTCTGCTCCTGCAAAGAGAATGCTCATAGGACTTTGGAAAGGAAACTTTGTGAGATGCACAATTAAAGATGTCATTGAGCAGATGAACGGCGTGTCAGATGATGAACGCAAACAGCTTATTAAGAAGTGTAAAGGCATTAACTATGACAAGGATGTAAACAACATTTTAAAGTTTACAAGCCTAACTGAGGACGATGCAAAAGAGTATGCCTACCTCATTTCAGAGGCGGCTGTGTGGCAGGATTTTAAGAATTTGCTTACCGTCAACGGAATGGACGAAAGTCATATTGATGATATTCTTATGAAAATTCAAAGCAGTTTTGTTGTTGAGGACAGCACAAAGATATCTTTAAGCTCTTTGGCTTGATGAGGTGTTTTGTATGTTAAAACCTCAGCAAACGCAAAGAATATACGCAATGGCGGCACGGCTCGGGGTCTTAGAATCAGGCAACAAAAACGATATGCTGCACACGATTGTTTATCGTCTTACTCAAAAGGAAAGCATACGCAGTCTTAATGAAAATGAGTATAAGACGGTTGTATCTGAACTTGCCGAAAGGCTGAAATTGCAGAACCTCACAGAGCCGCCGAAACCGTACAAGAAGAAAAAGTACGAGGACAGCGGTAGAGGCAAAATGTCAGACGGTCAACGCAGGAAGGTTTGGCAGCTGATGTATCAGCTCGAAAAATACGACACAGAACCGACTACGGCTAAGCTCGGTGACAGGCTCTGCGGTATCATCAAAAAAGAGCTGAAAATTGACTGTACATCAAAGCAGCCTTTTAGGTGGCTGACATATAATCAGGGTGTAACCTTGATTGAGAAACTTAAAAAGTACATTGACAGTGCTCAAAGGAGGAAGGCTGGTGAAAATAAATCTTGATGATTTGGTAGGCACTCAAAGGATATAGCGGAGATAATAGGAATTGAAAGCTATATTAAACTCTGTCAAACATTTGGTGGAGATACAATATATATCCAAAAATACAGCGAGTTACAAAAACTCGAACGCAACGCTGAAATCAAAGCAAAGTATAATGGCTACAACAGCAGTCAACTTGCAAGAGAATATGATTTATCAGAAAGATATGTGAGAATCATATGCTCAAACGGTAACCTTGACGGTCAGTTAAGTATTTTTGATGATATATAACAATGAAGAAAAAATAGGATATTCTTCCTCTACGGGAGTACGGTTTTATAAGGTATTATTAAGTTACAGACTTAATGATACCTTATTTTTTGGAGTAGTTTTTATGAACTTTGCGTCAGACACTTGGTGGCTCTTCGGTCTTATCATTTCGGGAGCTATTGCTATTATCAGTTTTTTTTCTTAAAAGGACAATTAACGAAGCGGATAGACACGACAAGGAAATCAAAGAAATTCAGCTGTCATATGTTACGAAAGATGAATTAAAAGATATTAAAACCGATGTCAACAAATCTATCGGTAAGTTGCAAACTGATGTTGAGCAAATAAAGGAAAACTGTTTGACCAAAAAAGATTACTACAACTCTATCAACGAAGTTAAGGACGAAATAAAGACACAAAACAAGCTCATTTTGGAGCTTTTAAGAGGAGGTAATAATAATGACTAACGATGCTGAGGCATATATGCAGAAAATCAAGGCAAGAAACTTTGTTCAGAACAACGGACAGATTTTGAGAACTATTAACATACTTCATGTGAATTATGAAAAACTGTCCGATGTTAAGTACGCAATCGGGAATGTTTCGGAGCATGACTTTTTGTCATCGGTTAATTACCTCTTTTTGTCGGAATACATTTTGCTCCGTCATATCAAAACAAAAGAACCTGCCGACATCGCAGATGTTCCGTATGAAGAACTTGAGGCAAAACTCTCATCAAAGGGCATTAAGCTCCTCGAAGGTTCTGTTACCGATAACTCGATTGAGGTTTAGCTATGGGCAGAAACAACCGCAGAGCTTGCGGAAAAATCGACAAATTGCCTCCTGACCTCAAGGACACCGTAGATCAGATGCTTGTCAGCGGACAGACCTATCGTGAAATTGTGTCATACCTTGCTGATAACGGCGAACAGCTGTCACAGGCAGCAGTCAGCAGATATGCACAGAGGTTTTTGGCGAACGCTCAACAGCTACGAATCGCACAGGAAAATTTCCGAATGATTCTGACTGAAACGGAACGCTATCCCGAGTTAGACCCGGCAGAAGCTATTTTGCGAATGGCTTCGCAGAAAGTGTTTGACGCAGTATCCCAGCTCGGAGAAACTGACCTTGAATGCATATCCCCTGAAAAGCTGTTGCGACAGGCTACAGCACTTTGCAGAGCAGTTGCCTACAAGAAAAAATCAGATACCGCCGTTAAGTCAGACAAGCAGATTGCTCTTGAAGCCAATCAGAGCTTGCTGTACGACACTATCAAGAAAAACAATCCTCGCTTGTACAACAAGCTTATGGACGAAATCAACAAGCTCAAAGCAAAGGAGCAAGGATGATGAACATCAAGTGGTATGTGCTTTATGTAAACACAGGACAAGAACACGCTGTTGCGGAACAGCTCCGATATCGTGGTTATGATGCTATTGTGCCGGTCGCAAACAAACTGATCCGCTCAAAAGGCAAGTGGACAACCCAACCGCATATACTTTTTGACGGCTATGTATTTATCCGTATGGACTATGAGTGGTCAAAGTATTATGTATTCAAAGGTATTCCACACATTATCAGATTACTCGGCGGCGGTACAAGTCCTATTCCTTTAACCGACAAAGAGTCTGAATTTATTCTGACTTTAAGCGAACTTTTGAAAACTCCCTCGGTACTTAAATTCACTGGTGACGGTTACGAAACTGTCAGCGGATTTTTGGCTGAGAATAAAGATAAAATTGTGAAAGTACAGAAACGATACAAGAAAGCAACGGTCAAAATTACCCTTGCAGGTGAGCCGACTGAGCTTACAGTTTCGTTTACCGAACAAATGCCCGAACAGACAGCGGATTGATTCGTCTCTGCTTGATGTGACACGGCTGACATACAGCAAAGCTACCGATAACCTCAAGTTAGCGGATGGCGGAGCATACCTAAGTTAAAAAACAGCGGTTTGTTCGTCCATGGATAATCCCTCCAGTAATTAGTTCATATGGCTGACATTTAAATTAACACCGCAAACCGCTGTTTTTTATATACATTAAAATGCTTTTAAACACCTTTTAACGGGTGTTTATTTTTATGTCAAAAAACGGAAAGAAGGTGCAAAATGAATAAGCTGTCAAAACTTGAACAACTGCTCAAAGAAACAAACACGAAGCAAGAATTTAATATTGTTGAAGATTTAAAGTCACTTGCTCTATCCTATGGAGTTGTAAAATCAAGGGAATTTCGCAAAAAGTTAAATGCTTTAATTGCAAAGTACGAAAATGATGAACTGACGGCAATTCGGCAGGCACTGATTAAAAAATGTCAGAACGGCGACACGCAGGCTATCAAACTGTATGCAGATTACTTTAAGCCTGAAACAGTAACAACCGTTGATGACGGATTGATTGAGGCACTTGAAGGTGCAGGCAAGGAGGCTTTTAAGGATGAAGTTTAAGCCTTTTTCGAGAAAACAGCTAAAAGTACTTAGCTGGTGGAAAGTTGACGGGATAAAGGATAAATATGATGCGATAATTGCAGACGGATCTGTTCGTTCGGGAAAAACTGTAAGCATGAGTATATCTTTTATCTTTTGGGCAATGGCGATGTTCTCGGACTGTAACTTTGCTATATGTGGCAAAACCGTAGGCTCTTGCAGGCGAAATGTTATTAAACCACTTATAAATATGCTTAAACATCGCTATGACATCAAGGATAAACGGTCGGAAAACTTGCTGATAATCAGCAAAGACGGCAAATCTAATACATTTTACATTTTTGGCGGTAAAGATGAAAGCTCACAGGACTTGATTCAGGGTGTTACGCTTGCAGGTGTCCTCTTCGATGAGGTTGCTCTGATGCCGAGGTCATTTGTTGAGCAGGCTCTTGCTCGTTGCTCCGTTGAGGGTGCAAGATTTTGGTTTAACTGCAATCCTGACAATCCTAATCATTGGTTTTACCGTGAATGGGTTTTAAAAGCTGCTGACAAACACGCTTTGCGACTTAAATTTTTAATGGACGATAACCTATCATTATCCGACAAGGTAAAACAGCGGTATTACAGCCTCTACCAAGGCACATTTTACCGCCGCTTTATCCTTGGTGAGTGGGTCATTGCCGAGGGTCTTGTTTACCAAGACTACAATGACCATATTAAGGATAAGTTGTGGGACGGCAATCCCGATGAGCTTGTCGGACGGTGGTACATATCAATGGACTACGGTACTATTAACCCTTGCTCTATGGGACTGTGGTGCGTAACTGACAACGAGGCAATCCGTGTTGATGAATACTACTACAACAGCCGAAAAGAGGCTTATCAGCGAACTGACGAAGAGCATTATGCGGAACTCGAAAAACTCGCAGGTGACCGCTATATAGAGCGTGTGATAATTGACCCGTCCGCCGCCAGCTTTAAAGCTACGATCAAAAGACACGGCAAGTTTTTTGTTAAGTCGGCGAAAAATGATGTTATAAACGGTATCCGAACTACAAGCCAAATGCTGACCGACGGCAGAATTAAAATCGGCGTTAAGTGCAAGGCATCACAAGAGGAGTTCGGAATGTACCGCTGGGACGATAAAGCCGAAGTTGATAAGGTTGTTAAAGAAAATGACCACGCAATGGACGATATACGCTATTTTGCTTATACAGTCCTAAAGCGTGAGTTTAAATACAAATAATAAGGAGGTGAGCAGTTGAAAAGGCGTGCTAAATATGTGTTTTTAAGTTGGTTAAGGAGTATTGTAAACAAACTTGACCCCGAAAACGCTACGAGCAATTATCAATTTGATAATATGGAAGAGGCTATGGAAGTATGGCTTGAAATATATGCCGATGAGCCGTCTTGGAGCAAAGATTGCCACAACAAGACACTTAACCTCGGTGCAACGATAGCGTCCGAATTTGCACGGTTAATTATGATTGAATTTGAGAGCGAAATAACGGGTTCAGAGCGTGCGGATTATTTACAAGAACAGTATGAAAGATTGCTTGAACAGCTCAGAGTAAGGCTTGAGGCAGGTTGTGCGGTCGGCGGCATAATGTTTAAACCGTATGTTCGTAATGGTGTAATCCTCCCCGATTGCATCACGCAGGACAAGTTTATCCCTCTTAATTACAGCAACGGCATAATTACCGCTGCCGTGTTTTTTAATCAAGAGGTCAAAGGCAAGAACTATTACACAAGAGTTGAAAAGCAGACTTACAGCTACGAAAACAAATCACACACAATTGAAAGTCACTTTTTTGTTTCATCCACTCCCGACAACATCGGGGCGGAAATAAATCCTGAAAATCTTGACAGCGATATGTGGTCGAGAATTGACCCTTACATTGTAATCAACGATGTTGACCGTCCTTTGTTTGCTTTTTGGTCTGTACCTTTCGCAAACCATATTGAAAGCGACAGTCCTCTCGGTGTGTCGGTTTACAGCCGAGCTGTTAAGCTGCTTAATGAAGCTGACTTGCAATGGGATAGATACTTATGGGAATTTGAGGGTGGTGAACTTGCTGTTGATGCCGGCGAAGAAGTCCTTCGACAGCGACCGGGCGAAGATACGCTCGGAACACCGTCAACCCGTGACAGATTGTTTCGCAAATTTAACATTGATGCAGACGATAACAAAGATAAGTCTTTTTATGAAGTTTTTAACCCGACTTTGCGTGATGATAACTACTCAAATGGACTAAACGAAATAAAAAGACAGATTGAGTTTAACTGCTCCCTTGCTTACGGCACATTGTCAAACCCACAAAATGTAGATAAGACAGCGGAAGAAATCAAAGCATCAAAACAGCGTAGCTATACAGCTGTGTCTGATATGCAGCACTCGCTTGAGGCTATACTTGAGGACTACATATATGCGTGCAATGCTATGGCTGATGCC
>ENA-OQCF01000446-OQCF01000446.1-human-gut-metagenome-genome-assembly--contig:-NODE-446-length-16122-cov-1.681025_pt1 | contig 16122 bp, 20 predicted proteins | sample MGYA00242756_ERZ504573 | MGnify/ENA primary metagenome ERZ504573 (study PRJEB26092, sample SAMD00036240) | human gut metagenome | host: Homo sapiens | study: EMG produced TPA metagenomics assembly of... | reverse complement strand
TCTAACCTTTGCCATGCCGTTTGCGGTTTTTGCTTTTGTCCTTTGGATTTCGCAATCACTAAAGGTAAGTGAAAACGCTGACAATGGCAAAAAACCTGGGCAACAAAAATGTTGCTCAAGGAACTTTATAAAAATAAATTATCAATTATGTTGCGGAATTAAGGATAAACAGAAAAGACCAGCGGATTGATACTATTTTCAAAGGGCTGGAAAACATGGAGCGCATGATAGACGCAATACGGACGGCTCCAAGGCCCGCATTTCACGGTGATTATTTCCTCACGGACGAGGAACTTTCAAAGCTGTTGAAAGTAAGCCGGCGTACCTTGCAGGAATACCGGACCCTCGGTGTGATACCTTACTATCTTGTGCAGGGAAAAGCCTTTACAAAGAGTCAGACATACAAAAAGTTCTTGATGACGCTTATAAAAGATGCAGGGGAAGAACAGCGATGGGTATGAAGCAAAAGTAAAAGAAACGGCCTCTTTACAAGGTCGTTTCTTTGTTGTCGGACAATTGGTATCCGAATCTCCTTCTTCGTTTCCTGACAATAACATCTTCTTCATACAGACCAGGAATCCGATCCATTCCGGCTGCTTTCAGCCGTTTCATGTCCTCGTCCACTTTCCTGTCAGTCACTTTGGCGTAAAGCTGCGTGGTCTCAATACGCATGTGCCCATCATTTTGCCGACTGTCTCGATTGGAACACCCAATGAAAGGGTTATATGGGTTCCGAAATTGTGTCGTGCCTTATGGAATAAGATAGGCAAACAGAGCACCGGAAACGAGAAGAAAGGATAACGTAATCCGCTGGAAACTAACCATTTCTCTATATTCTTCCACTTATAAAAAAAGCAGGAAAGTGGAGATTATTGAAGATGTTCAGTTACCAAACCGTTAGCAGGTCAGTTACCGAAAGGAAACGAGGTAACGCGAAGCAAATCGGATAATTAAAAACGCCGATATATTACACTGATTGTCATTGTTTTGCATGCCGAAGAACGCTTATAAAACAGGTAATTTTGCAACTAAAGTTATAAGCGTATGAAAGTAGAAAAATTCAAGGTTTTGCTCTACCTCAAAAAGAGCGGACTGGACAAGTCGGGCAAAGCTCCGATAATGGGACGCATCACCGTGAACCGGACGATGGCGCAGTTCAGCTGCAAGCTCTCCTGCACTCCCGGGCTGTGGAATCCCCGTGAAAGCCGGCTGAACGGCAAGAGCAGGGAGGCGGTGGAAACAAATGCGAAAATCGACAAGTTGCTGCTTGACATCAATGCCGCCTTCGATTCCCTTCTGGAACGCAAGGGGGAATTTGACGCAGCTTCCGTCAAGGATGCCTTCCAGGGCAGCATGAAGACGCAGATGACCCTGATGAAAATGCTGGATGCCTCAGGGATGAGGTGAAGAGCCGTATCGGGATAGACCGGGCAAAAGGTACCTATCCGGCATACGACTTTACCTGCCGTACCATGCGCGAGTTCATTGAAACCAAATTCAAGACGAAAGACTTGGCCTTCGGGCAGCTTACGGAACAGTTCATCCACGACTATGAGAATTTCATCCTTGACGAGAAAGGGTATGCCGTGGACACTGTACGGCATTACCTGGCAATTCTCAAGAAAACGTGCAAAAGGGCTTATCAGGAAGGACACTCCGAGCGGTTCATGTTCCAGCACTACGTCCTCCCGAAACAGACCGTCAAGACTCCCAAGGCACTGTGCCGTGAAAGCTTCGAGAAAATCCGTGACGTGGAGATAGCCCCGCACCGCACGACCCACCGTCTGGCAAGGGACCTGTTCCTCTTCGCCTGCTATACCGGGGTCGCCTACAGCGATGCCGTGACCGTCACCCGGGAAAACCTGTACACCGGCGAGGACGGCAAGCTATGCTGAAATACCGCCGTAAAAAGAACGAGCTCCGCGCAAGCGTGAAGCTGCTGCCGGAAGCCGTCGCCCTGATAGAGAAATATCATGATGACAGCAGGGACACGCTGTTCCCGATGATCCACTATCCGAGCATGAGAAACCACATGAAGGCGCTGGCCGTACTGGCAGGGATAAAGGAGAACCTGTGCTACCATGTCGGACGCCACTCGTTCGCCTCGCTCGTCACCCTTGAAGCGGGCGTTCCGATAGAGACCATCAGCAGTATGCTGGGGCATAGCAACATACAGACGACCCAGGTCTATGCCCGCGTCACCCCGAAAAAGCTCTTCGAGGACATGGACAGGCTTATCGAGGCTACCGGAGATTTGAAACTTGTTCTATAACCCATAAACAATGAGAATCATGAGAAGTACCTTTTCCATACTGTTCTATATCAACCGCGGCAAGATAAAGGCTGACGGAACCACGGCGGTCATGTGCCGCATCACCATAGACGGCAGGAACACCGCCATCACCACTGGGATATGCTGCAAGCCGGAAGACTGGAACGCCCGAACCGGGACTATACGCACGGTAAGGGAAAACGCCAGACTGCAGGAGTACCGGAAGTATATCGAACAGACTTACGAGGAAATTCTGAGGACACAGGGTGTCGTCAGTGCGGAGATTATCAAGAACCGGGTGACAAAGGCAGTTTCGTCGTTCCGACACATCTGCTCCGGATGGGCGAGATAGAGCGTGAACGTCTCAGAATACGTAGCAGGGAGTTCAATTCCACCTCCACCTACCGGCAATCACAGTATTTCCAGAAGTACCTGACGGACTACCTTGTTTCACTGGGGAAGAAGGACATCGCCTTTGAAGAAATAACGGAAGACTTCGGCAGGAACTACAAGGCATTCCTTATCAGGAACAAGAATTTCAGCACCTCGCAGACCAACCGCTGCCTCTGCTGGCTGAACCGCCTCTTGTATCTTGCCGTGGACAACGAGATCCTGCGCACCAATCCGGTGGAGAATGTCGAATATGAGAAGAAAACCGCACCCAAGCACAAGTATGTCACCCGTGAAGAGATGAAAAGGATACTGGCCATGCCCCTGAATGAAGGACGTGCGGAACTGGGCAGGCGTGCATTCATCTTCTCCTATTTCACCGGGCTTGCCTATGCCGACATCAAGCAGCTCCATCCGTGCCATATCGGGACGACGGCGGAGGGTCGGCGGTTCATCCGCATCAACCGGAAGAAGACCGGGGTGGAAGCGTTCATCCCCCTGCACCCGATAGCCGAGCAGATACTGTCCCTATACAATACCACCGACATACACAGTCCCGTGTTCCCGTTGCCGAGCCGGGATTCCATCTGGCACGAGATACGGGAAATCGGCGTGATCCTGGGCAGGCACGATGACCTTTCGTACCATCAGGCCCGGCACGGGTTCGGGGTCCTGCTCATTTCAGAGAGCGTATCCATCGAGAGCATAGCCAAGATGATGGGACACTCGAACATTTCCACCACACAAGGGTATGCTAGGATAACGGAAGAAAAAATTTCAAGGGAAATGGACAGACTGATGGAAAAGAGAAGCCAAAGCCGCACACATTCCGGCTCTGACAGCCAATGACAATTTCGCAGCCGCCTGCTTCCTCGCCGTCCATGAAGTTAGTACAGACTTCATTGAAAGTGAAAAGGTCGGGCGGCCGTGCCGTTTCGGGCAGAATCTTCCTTTGCAGGCAAAGCGTATTCAGCCCGAAAACCTTTCCACTTTCACGTCTGTACAGGGAAGGCTGACGGCAGCGGAAACAAGCGACCGACGGAAAAGTCGATACAACAAAAAAGGAACAGCATACAGACAGTAGGAAACTACCGGTCCGTATGCTGTTCTGATTGTTCTGATTTTCTATAGGAGGGCGTTTTTTTGAAACACAATGAAAAAGGCAGGCGGCAAACTGCGCTCCCTCCAAAAAATCAATCCGTTTTTTCGACCACCTGCCAATATCCGCCCTTGTCCGGCTGAACTGCTTCTGTCTTCATTCGCTGTTTTCATGCTTAAAATTCTGAAATATAATGTATCACAAGTGATTTGACAATATACATTTAGCCGGTGTCCTCCTTATATCTGCTGCATTATGATTTCATTTTTGTATTACTTGCCATTGCCATTATTGTAAATGACATCCAAAAATTCTTCTGCAAGTCTTATATCTTTAATTCTTATAATATTGTCTTCTTCCGTCGGATAGCCAAGGATATTGATACTGCCATACCAGACGGAGGATTTGTCCATAACACATGAACATAATGATAATTCAGGTACAATCTTTACGAACAACCCCTGTCTTCTGAGATAATCCGACTGCTCGTTTTCTGTCAATGTAAGAATGGCCACTTCAATACCGTCTCTTTGGAGTTCTTTCAAGATATTGACAAATTTATTTCGTTCCATATGATAGAGCTTAGGGGAAGATATCACAATGGATTGTCTTGAGGCTTTTAATTCTTTTATAAACGGATGACAGAATGTTATGCCGTTGAAAATCTGTTCTTCATGCGGAGACGACTGTAAACCTTCGGTTGCATCAAACAATGTCTGACAATCCTTGGAAAGTACCCGATAGCCGATGACGGAATAGCCTTTGAGCCTCTTGCGATACATGCTCTCACAGACAGGTTCGTGTATATCGATATAATCATAGATACGGACATCGGCTTTCCCTTCGTTCTCCCGGTGCAGACGGCCTGCATACTGGGCAACCAACCCTTTCCATGATATGGGGAGGGCTAAAAAGAGCGTATCAAGCCGGGGATAGTCAAATCCTTCTCCTACATATTTTCCGGTAGCGACTATTACAAGAGGGGAATTTTGCGGAATGTCATGCAATCCTTGCAGGATTTCACGCTTGCTTTTGGCTGTTCCTTCTCCCGTCAGTTGGATGACATGTGAGATATGCGGTTTTAACATTTCGGAAAGCAGCTTTACATGCGATGTCCTGCCGGTCAGGATAATCGGTGTCCTGCCTGCCGTTACTGCATTTAACACATCCTCCACGATGAGCGTATTCCGTAATTCAGACTCTGCAAGCGATTGTGACAATAAGGCGAACGACTGCCTGTTTTCAGTTACAGAGCGATAGGATGTGAATCTTGGAACAAGATAACGCAGGAATGACTGCTTCTGTATCTGGGTCTTGGCATCTGCCGAAAAGCGGATTGGTCCGCACTGCATGAAGATAATGGGTTGCAGTCCGTCCTTGCGGATAGGTGTGGCAGTAAGTCCATAGACATGATGTGCCGTAATATGTCTGAGCACATTCTCAAACGTTATGGAAGAAACATGGTGGCATTCATCCACGATCACCATCCCATATTCCCGTACAAAAGGTCTTACCTCGCCATTTTCAAAACATGATTGCATAAGGGCGATGTCAATGACTCCGTGCAAGGTGTTTGAGGTTGAATCCAAGCAGCCTATGGGAGAAAACACTTTTTTCCTGCCACGTTTTCTTGACGTGGCAGGCTCGGCAAATTCTATCTCAAGAAAGTCGGTAAGGCGTTCGTGCCATTGCAGGAGCAGCGCTTTGGAATGTACCAGCACGAGTGTGCTTACCTTTTTTCGGGCAATCAGAGCAGCTGCTGTTACTGTTTTCCCAAAAGCGGTCGTTGCCGCCAATACCCCGTTCGTGTATGGCATTAAGGAATTGATGGCATCAAGTTGCTCGTCACGTTCCTTGCCCTTGAATGCAACGGCAACAGGCTTGCCGTGATTGGTTTCATCAATCATTTCATAAGCAACTCCAAGAGATTCCAGCATAGTTGTTACGGCATCCTCACAACCGCGGGGCAGGGCGAGGTAATCATCCGTAAAGTCTGCACGGCAAATAATACGCGGAATGTTATAGGTAGAGATGCGCATTGCTTGTTTGCTGTAAAATTCCGGATTTTTGAATGCGGCTATACGCTTGAGATGATTGGCCACCTTTTCGGATATGGAGTTTAGGGGGATGTATAGTCTGTCCGATTTTTTAATTTTCAGTTTTCCGTTAAAATCTTTCTGCGTGACATCCTGAGATACAGGAAGCACCCAAGCTTTGTTTCTGAAGAAGTTGCCAACGAACCGAAATCTTCTTGTCTGTGCTGGACCAATAACATGTCCAAGTCATGCTCATTAAGCTTTTTTACATTGTATAAATAAGCCCATTGGTTTTTGAACTGAAGGAAGTTTTCATCCACAAAGACACTGTTTCCCATTTTCCGTGCCCTGCCTTGCAATGGAAGGGCTATCAGATTTCCGAATCCGCCTTCAGGCATTCTGTCCTGATTGGGGAAGAAACGGTCGTATGAATTGAAGGTAATATGTCCGTTGCGCTTCATGGCCTCAGTAAGGATGGCATTGCCTAATTTCCTGGCTTTACCGGCAGCAACCGGTTCTTCGAAAAATATCCATACATGCGCCCCGTTACCGGAGCGTGAACGTTCGATACTGTACGGAATTCCCCAATTCCTACAAACGGCAGTGAAAGCCAGCACATCTTCCTTATATCCGCGAGTGCAATTCTTGTCATCAAAATCAGCGCAAAGAAAAGAGCATTTATTGTCAGGGGTGACAGCATATAAACCTATAACATCACACCCGTATTCATCTTTTCCCTCCAAATGGCGGTAGATTTCCCGGCTTGTCAGAGGAGCAAGGTTGCGATTCGGGCAATCCGAGCACTTGTATCGTTTCTTGTCGCAGACTCCTCTTCGCCATTCATTGGTACAGACCGGTTGATAGCCTCCCTTTCCCGTTGTCCTGCTGAACCATCTTCGTGCAAAAACATCCGTTCTTCCCTTGAAAAAGCTGCTGAACAATGCTATTTTTCTCATCAGGCGTGAAATTGACAGAAGGAAATATTACAGGAGAAAAAATCGGCTCCTTATCAGAGATTTCCGATGCGGAATACGCAATGCCGTGTTGAAGAAGAATTGATTTCAACTCTTCGTTCTCGGCAAGTAATGCATTATATTTCCCGACAAGCGTGTCGTATTTCTTTTGCAGCTCTTCCATCCCGTTATGCTGCCATCAGTCCGCAAAGCAAAGCGATTCCGAAACTTAGAAATGTTCCGGCAAGGACATATTCGGTTTTTGCTGTATCCGTATCCTTGAACCTCAATATGGATTTTGCGGCTATGATAAAACCGATTGCTTCATACCTGCCTATTATTACAAATATGATTGTGAGAATACGTTCCAGGTTTCCTATCAATGCTCCGGCATTTTTGATATTCTCACAGGATAGTGTTTCTCCGATTTGGTACCTTTTCAAAACCAGCTTGATCAGGACATTGGCGGGTTTGATGCACAACAGTACCGCCAGTATGAATAAAGGCATGGAGAAGTTCCCGGTATAATCCACAAATTGTACAGGCAATTCAGTGGTGATATCAAACTCGGTAGCCACAGCAGCCAATATTGCCAGATGTGCAGCCTGGTCAAGGACAAAACTCCACAATCCTTTGGGACAATAGGCTTTGACAAGATCAATGGCCAGATGTGACAGGGCAATGGTCAAGGCATAAAACCCGAAATCGCTGACCGGGACCAAAGCCCATGATACTACAGCTACAAGAAGCGAATGTACATACAGGAAGCAGCTTCTGAACTTCTTTTCCTCTTTCTGTGAGCAGTATTTGTCATTTTGCAGGTAGAAATCGGCTATGACGTGGCCCAACAGCAAACTTAAAAACAGCCAGCTATTCATATTCGTTAAAATTTATCTGTTCAAAATACTTCAAGGCTTCCTCTATGCAATACCATTTTGTAGCCGATGAAGCCTTGTTTACACCGGATTGTGATATTCCCAGATTTCGGCTATATCCGTTTCCTTCAATCCAAGCAGTTTGTAATAAATGACCTCGCTTTGGCGCAGGGTCATGTCATTCATGATGGCATCGGTCAGCAATGCGATCGTCTGTAAGGGGCAGGATAATTGTCTTTTGCTTGTACATACAGACAAAGTTCCTTTATTCAAGGCATTCATTCCCTCAAGTGAACGCCCCCGACATATAAATGGACTCGCCATCCCAAATGCCCTGTTCCGTGTCCACTATACGCATGTTTCCAATACCGATAGCCATCCTGATACCATATGTCTGAAAGCTCTTCGCTTTCCTGTTTTCTGTAATCGGGAAAGACTTGATGCATGATTTGATTACAAGAGCTATACGAAAGACATTGGATACATTCTGCATTACACATTCGATATAATCGCCTTTGATTTGACGACCGTAAAAATCCGGGTATTTTGTTTTGAGCAAAGCAAACAGTGCTTCTATCCTTTGCTTTAGTCTGATAGTTTCATCCACGGATAACGAAGTGGATGAAACTATATCTGCCGAAATGGTTGCAAACATATTACTATTGTTTTGGCTGTAAATGTATGAATATAATTTGGTATAGCCAAGAAATATACCCTAAAAAGGTGTAACATTACTATATACCCAATAAAGGTGTATAAGTATTGCATTACAAAACCAATCCGCATCATTTAGTGAACCTGTGATGCGGATTCTGAAATGAAAAGTTGAACTTGGCGGATACCCATTATATGGGGTAATATTAAAACCCGGTTCTTCCATTCTGATGGTACGCCTCCTTGTACCCGTCCATCAACGTACGTTCTATGTCGGAAGCCCTGTACAGAATCCTGCCGCCTATCTGGATATAGGGCAATATGCCGTTGTTGCGGTAATCCTGAAGGCTTCTGCGGCTGACCTTCAGTTTGACGGCCAGTTCCTTGTCGGTATAATAGTGTTCCCCGTCCAGGACGGCTTGTTGTTTTTACGTATTTTCTCCACCTTTTCCGATAGTTCTTCCAGCGACGAGAGGAAGGCTCTCACGCGCATGTCGTTTTCTGGTGTCAGCAGCCGGATGTTGCCATTGTCATTCATAAGTCAGATATCTGTTTGTTGGTTGGTTTGTTGGTTGGCTTGTTTGTTTGTTGGTCACATTGCATATTCTTTCCTTGCCGGCTGTTATACACCGTTTCATTTCCGCCACGGGAAAGACGGCCTTCACGTCCTCCGGCCTGTAATATACCTTGTGGCTTATTTTGGTGTAAGCCAGCGTTCCGTTCTCCCGCATCGTCTGCAAGGTTCTCGGACTGATGCAGAGCAGCCTGCACACGTCATCGCTGTCAAGCCACTCCTTTTCTCCCAAGTCCTCCTGTTCCCGGCAGAGCCGTTCCACCTTTTCCGCAAAAATCTCAAATCCCGAGAGCATCCTCTCGAAAGTCGCCTTGTCTATGACTACTACTTCCATATTCCTGTAATTTTTAAGTTCGTTTGACATTGATTTTTCATGCAAAACGAAACGGCGGAATCAGGCTGTGCCTACCGTTTCCTGTGCGAAGGAAACAAAAAAACGGAAACAGTCCGCAAACCGGACGGCATGTGTCACCGTCAGACATTCCTTTTCACCGCAGGAGGATAATTGCAGGCGGTAAAAAGCAGAAAAGGACACACTCATTTCTTTGAAGCAAAGGTAGCCGTTCCCCACCGGAGCGCAAGGCCGGGCCCTGCGGGTCGGCGGGGGAAAAAATCATCCTCGCGCTTTGCGCTCCGGTATTTTTTCCTGCCGAGCCTTGACGCTTTTCCGGAGGTAGAACAGCTGTAAGGCATTCAAAGAAACAAGAGTGCCCGCACCACGGGCCGGATGTCTAACAGATAAATGGAAAAAGGATATGGCAACAAAAAGACGTAAAAGAATTCAACGGATGGTTTGACCGTTCATACGCGAGATTGAAGGAGAGACTCTCCATCTATGGAAAAATCGACGAGGACGCATTCCATGACGCCTATCTGGCAGTCAGGAAACAGGTCATGTTCGCAAGCGGCGGGATCGATGAGTTGGAATCCTATTTCTTCGGATGCTACCGGAGAATCCTACAGTCGGGGGCAAGGGATGAAAGCCGTTACGACAGTCCCGGAGACGAGTATTTCGCAAGACTGGGCGAGACGGACTGCGCGGAAGAGACAGAAGAACGGGAAGAGATGCTGACCGGATGCGACAGGCTGGTAAGGGACATACAGAAGTTCCTCAGGCGGCATTTCTCCTACGAGGATTACAGGATATTCATGCTGCGGTTCTACGAGACCGGAAGCTCGTTCCGCACCATAGCCAGGCACATGGGCGAGAAGACCTCGGTGGTGACGCGCAGGGCACAGGCGATGATGGAATCCGTCCGGGCAAACCGGAAATTCATCGCCAGAAGAAGGCTGATCATGGCCGGAGAGGCGGCATGACACGAATAAAGGAAAACAATGTATAACGAAAAAATATCGATGATTATGAAACTGACAGTTTATGACAAGAGCAATTCCCATCCGGCACTGACCTACAAGGGCAAACGGATCATCACGGTATGCCGTGACGGAAGCATGTATTTGAGCCGGATACTGAGCCGGGAACTGAGCCTGCACGCAGGAAACAGGCTGTGTATCGCCAGGGACGAAGACAGGCCCAAGGACTGGTACATGTTCGTCTCGGATGACGAGAACGGCTTCACGATCTGGAACGACCCGCGTTGCGCCCGCTTCTCGAACAGCTTCATCGCCGGCATGATACTCGATGCGGCAAAAGTCGAGAAATGCGCCGGCTTCATGGTGGCGAAAGAGCCGGTGAATGTGGACGGCAGACTATGCTATCGGATAATACTTGACAACCCGATACCGAAAGGGGTAAGTGTAAGGACCACCGGTACGAAATAAGCCCGACACCTGAAAGAAAAAGCAAGGGGCATCCGGAGGAAGGAAGAAGAAGAACCGACCTCCGGGTGTCCCTTTTTTCATGCGGCCGCAGGCAGAAGGAACGGGATGGATTTTCATTTTCTTGAACGGTACGCCTCCCTATAGCCGTCCATCAGGGTACGCTCTATGTCGGAAGCCCTGTACAGAATCTTGCCGCCCACCTGAATATAGGGCAGTATGCCGTTGCTTCGGTAATCCTGCAATGTCCTGCGGCTCACTTTAAGCAGGTGCGACACTTCCTTGTCAGTCAGCAGCTCATCGCCATATACGGGAGGTCGGCGTTGGCTGAACAACTTTTCGAACGAAGCCAGAAGCCGGTCGAAATTCGAGTGGAATTTGCATACCCACTCATGGTCTTTTTCTCTGATTTCACTACTCATACGGTTTGTCTTTAATTGATACTTCAACTGCTAAATGCCTTTGCCTTTCCATTTCGCCTCTTTCCGTCTCTCTTCCACATCCACAATGACCCGTTCCACGTCTTCCTGACGGTAGTAGGTGCGGTTGCCAATCTTGGTAAAGGCGAGTGTGCCGTTGTCACGGAGGGTCTGCAATGTCCTCGGGCTGATACGCAGTTTCCGGCAGACGGCATGGCTGTCCATCCATCGTTCTGCCTTCTTCTCCCCGTGCTGTCGGCAGAGGTCATCCATCCGCTGCACGAAGTAATCCAACTTGGCAGCCATCTCCTCAAAGGTTCTTTTTTCAAAACTTACTATTTCCATAATCTCATTGTTTACTTCCATTTGATACTTTTCCATCTTGTACCGCCAAGCAAAGCCGGCTTACTGCCTTATCCGATACATCTGACAGGAGGGAACAAGTGGCATGGCTGCAGCAAGCCACCAGTCTGTCTTTCCTGTTCCCGGTACAAATTAAAGCAGTAATAATCACACTGCAATGGATTTGCAGACGGCTGACGGTCTGTTTCATCATCTGTCATCATGTTGCATGGCCGGTGGACAGTATGACCCGACTGAGCAAAGCCGCCATATGATTATTACTGCCTGAACTGACTGCAGCAAGTATACCGGTACGATTGCAACGGGTTATCCTATATCCGGTAAAGTGTCCGTTGGATTCAGTCTCCATACTGCCATGAAATCATTGTCCGATTCCATGGGCGCCCGTGCGGGTGTGGCAAATCACAGCAGTCGCCACCGTTTGTCCGGTGCATATAATGCAGAACCGGTCATAATTGCCACACTCACTCCATTTGCTTGACACAGTGCACTATACACGCTTTCTTTGCTGCCGATAACCGGTCAAGGTACATACCAAGGCACTGTATTGACTTATTAAAATTCAAAGATTATGGCTACAAGAAAAAGCTTTGACAAAGAGCGGTGGGAAGCTATGACAGGTATGGAAATGTCACAGCTCCTTCCTGAGTGTGAAAACCCTGAAAGTGCAGGAGAGGTTACTGACCATGCCGGGAATGAAATCCTGCCGACAGTCACGGAACAATCCGGGATCCAGGAGCCGGCAGAGAAAGACGGTTCCGCTCCTGCATCCAAGTGCCGGATTAGCGGCAGGCAACGCAGGCTGTCACTGGAAGAGTACCGCAGCACATTCCTGCAGGTTCCCAGAATAGAAGACCGCAAGCCCGTATTCGTGAGCTGCGAGGTAAGGGACAGGCTGGACGAGTATGTCCGCAAGCTCGGAAGCCGCAGGATGAGCGTGTCCGGACTGCTGGAAAATATCGCCCGGCAGCATCTTGAAATCTATTCGGAAGACTTCGAGCGGTGGCGCAAACTGTAAAAGACACCCGGTGCAAAATCCATCCGCATCATGGAATGATGGCATTCCGGCATTCAGAACCCGCCAGAGGCGGTCAACGGACGGAACATCAGTTTCGGGAGTTAGCGAGGTTATCTTTCGGGCATCCCGAAAACCTCGCTCCACTCCCGGAGTCGCAGAGGCAATCCGCTCCCAACGGTCGCAGATTGCAGGACATATCATCACAGTAAAATGACCAATCACAGTAAACCAAGTAATATGAGTGACAAGGATAAAACCAGACCGAGAGGCAGACCGAAAGCAAGCGGTATCCGCAAGCTTTCCAAATCCGTAACGGTAAAGTTCTCCAGGATTGATTACGAGCGGTTGCTGCACCGCAGCAGACAGGCGAACCGCACATTGGCGGAATTCATCCGGGAAGCCGCATTCGAGGCAAGGATTGTGGCCAAGCATTCGACGGAGGAAGCAGCCGTCATACGCAATCTTGTGGGAATGGCGAACAACCTGAACCAGCTTGCCAGGCTGTCCCACCAGACAGGGTTCTACCGGACAAGGAATGCCGTCATGGAACTGCTCGAAAAACTGAAAGTGATCATGAACGAATATAAAAAAATGGAAAGGAGGAATACATGATAGGCAAAATCAAGAAAGGCAAATCCTTTGGCGGTTGCATCCGCTACGTGATGGGAAAGGACAATGCGAGATAATCGGTTCCGATGGCGTATTGCTGGGCAATAACTGTGAAATAGCGGACAGTTTCAACTGCCAGTGCCTGCTTAATCCGAAGATAAAACAGCCCGTCGGACACATCGCGTTAAGCTTCAAACCGGAAGACAAGCCGGTATTGAGCAATGAATTCATGGCTAAGATAGCGATGGAATACATGGATCTGATGGGCATCAGGAACACCCAGTTCATACTGGTAAGGCATCACCATACCGACAATCCGCATTGCCATCTGGTCTATAACCGCATCGGTTATGATGGTAAAGTAATCTCCTCACAGGGCGATTACAAGCGTAATGAGATTGCCACCAAAAGACTTAAAGACAAGTACGGACTGACCTATGCGGAGGATAAAGGCAAAACCAATGTAGCGAAACTGCATGATTCGGAACGCATTAAATACGAGATTCATCATGCCGTGAAGCAAGCGTTGAAACGCGCCAGGACATGGAAAGAACTTGTGGTCGGTCTGGCCTTGCAGGGTATAAAACTGGAATTTGTCGGAAGAGGCGGCAAAATGAAACCGCCGGTGACATTCAAGGCATACGCTTTACCAAAGACGGCCTGACCTTCAAAGGCTCGCAAATCAGCAGGGAGTTCAGCTTTGCCAAACTGAATGCCATTCTGGGCGGAAACAGGCAGGAAATCAGGCAGGATTTGGAGGTTAAAAAGCAAATCAAGCTCCGTCAAACCGCAACCGGAAGGAACAGGAACCATCCAATACGGCTCTTGTTGAAAGCAACGGATTGGGTCTGTTTTCTTCTTTTGGCGAGTTTGTTCCGGAAGAACAGATCCCGTATGACGAACTGCTGCGCAAGCGCAAGAAGAAAAAGAAACGGAAAGGGCTTGGATTGTAAGTCTGCCCCAAACAACCAATCATTAAAGTGTAAAACGTTAAAATCAACGAAATTATGAAACAGGAAGAGTTTATGGAAAGCATCTACGGATGCCTGGAGAGAATCGAGAACAAGATAAACGGTCTGTCCATGCCTCAATCGGCGGGCGGTGATGCCGAAGCGGACAGCAGCGCAAGCGAGGTCACACTGCAAGAGGTCATACAGGAACTGAATGCCTTAAAGACAAGCTTCAAACGTGTGCTGGAAGCCCTTGTCATGATCAAGGGTGATACCTCCAATCTGCTGAAAAGAAACTCCATGCCGGACAAGTTCATGGAGACTTTGTCCGTATTGAAAAGCGAACAGCAGGCGAACCACAAGAATCAGAACGAGTTCCTGGAACGGTTCGCCCAAACAGAGAAAGACACCATCCTGCATATATCGGAGAAGATGGAATCGCTTTCCACTTCCGTCAGGAACAGGATGGAGGAACCCGATGTTGTCTGTCACAGACACAGTATCAGCATAGATACACCTTATATATTCTGGACCCTGATCATACTGGTAACGTACTCGATAGTTGTATCTGTGGCTTTCTGTTTCGGGAAGCAGCTTGATTACGACTGCTCAGACAATGACTTGAAATACCGCTATATCAAGATGAAAGGCGAAGCTTCGCCCAGGCAGATCGGGGAACTTGAAAATCTTTTTGAACTGAACCGTGACGAGGACGGAATTGAACAGATGCGCGAGGACGTGGAGGCATACGAGGATGCTGTCCGGCAACAAGCCACGCTTGCCGAACAGGCAAGGCTAAAAGAGCAAGCTGCAAAGGAACAGGAGAGCAAAGCCAAGTCCATAAAGATGAAGCAAGGGCAGCCAAAGGATAACCTTAAATCGAGGAATTAAAGAGGTGGCACATATTAGAATTACAGTAAAAAGAGAGTTTCAATTGCTGTATATCCCGTAGCCGTTATTTAAAGAGCTTTCCCTTAGGCAATTGAGTGAAGGCTCTTATTATATCATTTCAAATTATTTATCACGCTTATGGCAACAATTAAAGTAAAACTACGCCCCTCATCAGTCGTGGAGCGTGCAGGAACTATATATTATCAAGTGACTCATCGTAGAGCAACACAACAGATAACAACTAATATCCGATTGCAGCCTGACGAATGGGATACAATAAGTGAACAGGTTGTTGTAAGTGTTGCTGACAAGAGCATTATTCAGAATCGTATAGATAGTGATATTGCGCTATTGAAACGAATTGTCAAAGATTTGAATAATAGCGGAGTAACTTATTCTGTTGGCGATATTGTAAAACGCTTTAAATCTCCAGAATGTCATGTACTAGTCTTAGACTTTATGCAGAATCAAATACGATTGATGCGTAATGCAAACCGCTTGGGGACGGCTCTGAACTATGAGAAAACGATGAAGAACTTCGTCAAGTTTCTTGGCGGGGTCAATCTGCCATTTTCGGCAATGACGGAACAAGTTATTGCAGACTATAATGCCTTTCTCGTACAACGAGGAATGGTGCGGAACTCCATTTCATTTTATATGCGTATAATGCGTGCTGTTTACAATAAAGCAGTTAGACAAAAACTCGTTGAACAATCACACCCATTTACAGAGGTTTATACGGGCATTGATCGTACTCGCAAGCGTGCTGTATCGGAATCAGTAATATCACAGTTGTATAAACTCAATTTGGCAGAAGGAACGCCACTCGCCCTTGCAAGGGATATATTCATTTTCAGTTATTGTACCCGTGGAATGGCATTCGTAGATATTGCCTATCTGAAAAAAGAGAATATCCAAAAACGGAGTGATATGCTATGCCCGCCGAAAGACAGGACAATTGTTGAGTGTAAGGATAGAGCCAAGTATACAACGAATAATTGACCGATATTCATCGGCATTATCTCCTTATGTTTTCCCAATATTGACCTCAACGGAAACAAAACCAGCATACGCAGAATATCAAGTCGCAATCAACAACCATAATAGACAATTGAGACGATTATCAAAGATGTTGCCTGCTGGTTGCAAATTGACATCATACACCTCACGCCACAGTTGGGCCACTGCTGCAAGAAACCACAATGTGCCTATTTCTGTCATCAGTGCTGTATGGGACACA
>ENA-OQCF01000445-OQCF01000445.1-human-gut-metagenome-genome-assembly--contig:-NODE-445-length-16143-cov-5.578484_pt1 | contig 16143 bp, 13 predicted proteins | sample MGYA00242756_ERZ504573 | MGnify/ENA primary metagenome ERZ504573 (study PRJEB26092, sample SAMD00036240) | human gut metagenome | host: Homo sapiens | study: EMG produced TPA metagenomics assembly of... | reverse complement strand
CCCTGAACCAGCCCCGGAAGCCGCTGGGCAAGTACGGCAGCTGCGCCGGACGTACCTGAAAGACCATCGCCCGGTGCTGTACAACACGATGCTCCTGAACGGGAGCCTGTACCCGCACCTGATGGAGGTGGAGCAGACGGCAGAGAGCCAGATGCAGCAGACCATGGAGCAGCTTCTGAAACAGAACCCGGCCCCGGACAAGGAGCAGAATCAGATGGCGTGGGTGCAGCACATGAACAGCCTGCGGGCACAGGCAGAGGAACTGGTGCTGATGGAGCTGATCTACAGCTAAGTTTCTTCGATGCCCACATCCCTACCGAAGCTGAACAAATTGAAACCATCGACCGAGCGGAGAGCGAAAAAACACCCTCCGCTTTTGTTTTGTCGCAGGCTGAAATCGAGAACGAACTGCGTAAGCATGGTTCTGGGTTTACAGGTGGCAAGCAGCGCATTATGGCACTGTACCAGACCCAGCCTGACCGAAAACTCCGTGCCAAGCTCTGGCAAAGGAGTACGGAATCGGTGGGCACTCCCACGATTATCTGGATGGCAGCAGAGGGTTTGTCAACCACGACGGGAGAGGAATGGAATTTGACCATTACCCCGAACACAAGAAATTCACGTTAAGCTGGACACAGGTGGAAAAGTATATCGACCTGATGATCCAGTCCGACCGCTACCTGACGGACAAGGAGAAGGAGCATTACACGCCGCCCGTCAGCGCAGAGCCAGATGCCACCCTGACCCATGCAAAAAACCTGATCCGGGAATTTTGTCAGGAAGAATATGATTCTGAGCCGGACTTTTCTGACCTGTCCAAGATCGGCATTGCCTACACCCACGCCACCGATGAGGATATTCCCATTCAAGTTAATGTGGATTTGGTGGGATACCGTGTGGAGCGGTATCTGGCGAGGTGCTGATAGACGAACGCAGTACGAAAGTCTGGAAGAACTGACCGAGACCGAGTTGGAAGCACTGGATTTTTCGGAACTGGTCAGCGTTACGGACGAGGAACTGGAGCATTACCACAACAAGGCGGAGGAGCACTCGGCACTGTTGCCGCTGGATGCCGCCACCGAATATAACACCCTGAAGGAGCAGCACCCGGATGCGCTGGTGGGTTTTGAACAGGGCGGTCAGTTTGAGTTTTACGGCGAGGATGCCCGGAAGGTCTGCGAACTTGTAGGCGGAAAGCTGCTGGAAAAGGAAACGGAATTGGCACAGTCCCGGTCACCGGTTTTCCCCGCGACCAGTGGGCATACCGTGCCAAACAACTGTGGCAGTGCGGCGAGAACATCTACCTTGCCGGACTGAACGAGGACGGCACCCACCACCAAACCAAGTATCTGCGCCGGGAGGATTATCTGCCGCTGGGTGCTACCATCCACATGGAGGGGCGCGCTTTCCGGGTGGATACGGTAAACTTTGATAAGGGCAGCGTATCCTTGCAGGACGTGGCATTGGCAGAAATGCGGATACCAGTTTTCCGGGAGGAACCGCTAGCGCTTGTCCGGGAGTTGTACGAGGAGCAGGATATGATGGAATCCCCCCTGCCCGATTACAAGGTCGGTGACAATGTTGTGGTCGAACTCCCCACTCGAACTATTGAGGGGAAAGTTGGCTATGTGGGTGAAACGGATGTGCGCATCGACACCAGTGCGCACGGGCAGTCATGGGATAACGAAGTTGTCAATAAGCAACAATTCGAGGAGGGCTTGCGGCAGAACGAACCAAATTCTACCCGGCCAGTTCGTACTGAAAAAACGGTTGCCGTATACCCCGCCAAGGAAAACAATCTGCCGTTTGACATTGTAATTCAGACGATAAGCACAGAATCGCCCACAGTCGAAGCGGAACATTCTGCACCGGAGCCTGCCGGGAACTTCCACATCACGGACGATCATTTGGGCGAGGGTGGCGCAAAGCAGAAATATGCCCGGAACATCGAAGCTATCCGTACCCTGTTCAAGCTGGAAGAGGAGCACCGGGGTGCCACCGCCGAGGAGCAGCAGGTGCTTTCGCAGTATGTGGGCTGGGGCGGTCTGGCAGACGCTTTTGACCCCGGCAAAGATAATTGGGCAAAGGAATACGCCGAACTGAAAGGACTGCTTTCCGAGATGAGTACGCTGCTGCCCGTTCCAGCACCCTGAACGCCCACTATACCAGCCCCACCGTCATCCGTAGTATCTACGATGCCGTGGAGCGCATGGGTTTCCACAGCGGTAACATTCTGGAACCTAGTATGGGCGTGGGCAACTTCTTTGGAATGCTGCCGGATACCATGCAGGACAGCCGCTTGTACGGCGTGGAACTGGACAGCATCACCGGGCGTATTGCGAAAAAACTGTATCCGCAGGCTGACATTACTGTGGCTGGCTTTGAGACCACTGACCGCCGTGATTTCTACGATTTGGCGGTGGGCAACGTGCCTTTCGGTCAGTACAAGGTCAACGATAAGGCGTACAACAAGTTGGGATTTAGTATCCACAACTACTTTTTCGCCAAGGCCATCGACCAAGTGCGTCCGGGCGGCGTGGTGGCGTTCGTCACCAGCCGTTACACCATGGACAGCAAGGACAGCACCGCCCGCAAGCACATGGCAGAGCGTGCCGATCTGCTGGGTGCCATCCGTCTGCCGAATAATGCGTTTCGCGCCAATGCTGGCACGGATGTTGTCAGCGACATTATCTTTTTGCAAAAACGTGACCGCCCCATTGACCATGAGCGGACTGGGTGCAGTTGGGCAAAACAGAAGATGCTTTGCCATCAACCAGTATTTCGCAGACCACCCGGAGATGGTTCTGGGCGTACTCTCCACCGAAAGCACCCAGTACGGACGAGAGGAACTGACAGTTGCGCCCCTTGAGGGCATCAGCCTTGCCGACCAGCTTGCAGAAGCGGTGCAGCACATCGAGGGGCAGTACACCGCCGCCGAGGTGGACACTCCCGACATTGCCGAAGAAGAAGCCGCCCGGCGCACCCTGCCTGCCGACCCGGAGGTCAAGAACTTCTCCTACACCGTGGTGGACGGTGAAGTGTTCTACCGGGAAAATTCCGTGATGACACAGGTGGAACTGTCCGACACCGCCAAGGGGCGTGTCACCAGCATGGTAGAGCTGCGGCAGATCGTCAACGACCTGATTGACCAGCAGTTGAACGATTACCCGGACGAGGACATCAAGGCAACGCAGGAGCATTTGAACGCCGCCTACGATGCTTTTACCGCAAAATACGGTCTGCTGAACGACCGTAAAAACGGGCGGTTGTTTGAGCAGGATTCTTCGTATTATCTGCTGTGTTCGCTGGAAAATCTGGACGAGCAAGGACAGCTTAAATCCAAGGCGGCGATGTTCACCAAGCGGACGATTCGCCCGGAGCGCAACGTCACCAGCGTGGATACCCCCAGCGAAGCACTGGCGGTGTCCATCGGGGAACACGGCAAGGTGGACTTGCCCTATATGGCGGAGCTGCTGGGCACGCCCGGTGAGTATGGGCGCATTACCACCGAATTGTCCGGCGTGATCTTCAAGGACCCCGCTGCCGACCCCACCGACCGGAAGCGGGCTGGCAGATGGCAGATGAGTACCTTTCCGGCGATGTCCGGGCAAAGCTGCGGATGGCGCAGTTCGCCGCCGAAACGAACCCGGAGTTTGTGGTCAATGTGGATGCGCTGACCAAGGCGCAGCCCAGAGAACTGGAAGCGTCTGAAATTGATGTGCGTTTGGGTGCCACATGGCTTTCCCCGGATATTATCCAAAAGTTTATGACCGAGACCTTCCAGATCCCCTACTATCTGCGCCATGCAGTCAAGGTGAGATATTCTCCTTATACCGCAGAATGGCGTGTGGAGGGCAAGACCGCCACCGGGCGGGGCGATATTATTTCCTCTGAAACCTACGGCACATCCCGTGCCAACGCCTACAAGATTTTGGAGGAAACCCTGAACCTGAAAGATGTTCGCATCTACGACACCATCGAGGATGCCGAGGGCAAGCCCAAGCGTGTACTGAACAAGCGGGAGACCATGCTGGCGCAGCAGAAACAGCAGGTCATCAAGGACGCTTTTGCCAACTGGGTCTGGCAGGACCCCCAGCGGCGCATTGCGCTGGTAAAACAGTACAATGAGTTGTTCAACAGCACCAGACCCCGTGAGTATGACGGTTCCCACATTCACTTTGTTGGCATGAACCCGGAAATCACCCTCCGAGAACACCAGCGCAACGCCATCGCTCATGTGCTTTATGGCGGTAATACGCTGCTTGCACACGAAGTTGGCGCGGGCAAGACCTACGAAATGGCGGCGTCTGCCATGGAAGCAAAACGGCTGGGACTGTGCCAGAAAAGCCTTTTTGTGGTGCCCAATCACCTGACAGAGCAGTGGGCAAGCGAGTTTCTGAACCTCTACCCTAATGCGAAACTGCTGGTGGCACGGCGCAAGGACTTTGAGACTGCCAACCGCAAAAAATTCTGTGCCCGCATCTCCACCGGGGACTACGATGCCGTTATCATCGGGCATAGCCAGTTTGAGCGCATCCCGCTGTCCTTTGAGCGGCAGGAACGTATCATTCAGGAGCAAATTTATGAAACGCTTGCCGCCATCAATGAGCTGAAAGTCCACGCAGGTGAGAATTTCTCCATCAAGCAGATGGAAAAGACCCGGAAAACGCTGGAAACCAAGCTGGAAAAACTGCGCTCCGATGAGCGTAAAGACGATGTAATTACCTTTGAACAACTGGGCGTTGACAGGCTTTTTGTGGACGAGAGCCATTTTTACAAGAACCGTGCGAAACGTTGTGCATAAGCCCTTGTTGACAGCAAGGACGAAAAGCACCATGTGATTGCACTTAGCAATAAGAAAATATCACAGAGAACTTTAATCTCGAAATCAGAGGTGAAATTCCTCTGCCGTACAGAACCAATGTCGAGGAACAGAATTCCTGAGAATAGGTCAAAATTCAAGACAGTACGAGAGCTAATACTCCACTGTGCGTTGCCACCTGTAAGTGTGCATTGTACAGAGCGTGGTGAAGGCGTAACCTGAAAACCTAAACCTCTGCAAAGAGGCATGGATAATAATGGTGCGGGCTTCCGAAACCTATGGCTATCCGTTAGGGAAAGCTATGCAGCATCGTAAGAGCGAACGACATCCGAAAGGGTGACCCTTGGAAAAAGTGTGTGTGGCTGGTTTTTCTGCACACGCCCTGTGGGATGAAATCCCCATCAGGAATCATGCAGCAACTGTGGTTCAAAGCATGGTTAGATTTTCCCGGTGTAAGGTAGCGGCCTACGGGTTTCAGAACAAGGATAGAGATTAAGGAACGTTTGAGAGCCTGTTGTTGGAGCGTTACAGCGCAGTGAAAGCAACAGGAAGTCAGCCGTATCATAGTAGTCTGGGCTGGGTAATGCCAGTCATACGGAATTGAAATATTCCATGGCGAAGGATACGAGTCAAATCGATTTGTAAATTTCACAAAACGAAAATCCTATAACTCCCTGAAAGATGGGTGACGAACTGCGAGGTGAAAACCTTGTGCATTTGAACGTCAGATTTTCAACGGAAACGGAACTTAAAAAGATTCAGGACTTTCTCTATGAGAAGTCCGGTCAAGGAGTATCGTTCACCGGTCTGGTGGAAGCGATGGCAAATGAAGTGACCATTGTAACCGCCGTCCACAATATCAAGTCCAACAAAGGCAGCAAAACTGCTGGCGTGGATAAGATAAAAATGGACAAATACCTTCAAATGCCAAAAGATGAGCTTATTTTATTGATTCAATCGTGTTTTCGCAACTACCGACCAAGCCAGCCCGCCGTGAATATATCGAAAAGAGTAACGGAAAGAAAAGACCGCTGGGTATCCCCACTGTATTGGACAGGATCATACAGGAGTGCGTGCGTATCATTATCGAGCCGATCTGTGAAGCGAGATTTTATCCGCAAAGCTACGGCTTTCGCCCCTATCGGGCACAGAAACATGCAATCCGGGGTATCATCAATGTCATAAATGCTGGATGTAAATCGCCCGACCAACCCGTGTGGGCTATTGAGGGTGACATCAAGGGATGCTTCGACAATATCAATCACCGCCTGCTGCTCCAAAAACTCTGGAGAATCGGTATCCATGACAAGCGTGTGCTGAAAATTATCAGTCAGATGCTAAAAGCTGGATATATGGAAAATGACCTGTTTCATGCAACAGAGCTTGGTACACCGCAGGGAGGAATCCTCTCACCGCTTTTATCCAATGTTTATCTCAACGATTTCGATTGGTATGTTGGTCGTATGTATATGGAGCCGCACAGACAGTGCAAGCATAAAGGCAACGACACAAGGCGTTTGAAATGGGCTGGTGTAACGCCAAAGTACAATTATCGCTACGCCGATGATTGGGTGATTCTGACGTCAACGGAGAAGGAAGCACTCCGCTTGAAACGTGTCTTGACAAAATATTTTCGGAACAGAATGAAACTTGAATTGTCGCAGGAAAAGACCTATGTAACAGACCTGCGGACAAACGGTATACACTTTCTTGGCTTTGTGGTAAAGGCCGAACGAAAACGGAAAACTCCTGACCCGGCAACATGGACGAAACATCTGGTTGGAAAGCCGCTGCCGGATATGGAACGGTTAGGAAAGAAGATTAAGAAACTGCTCGAAGAAGTGCACCGCATAGAACTTTGTCAAAAAGTCAATGTGCAGGCTGCGCAAATTCAGTACGTCAACTCTGTCATTATGGGCATGGCACAGTACTTGCAGACATCCATCTGCTCTCGTGCCTACCATGCGATAGACCGCAGAGTAAACAACGCTGCACTGGCTGTATGGAAAAAGCTGTACCCCAAACGGTACAACTCCATGCAGGTGTCGCTGAAGGTGCTTTGCAATCTTCCTGACCGACACAAGGGCTACGACAGTAAGACATTTGCGGTATGGGTCGAAGGAAAATGGTTTGGTATAACTTATGCGTTCATCACGCATAGTCACTATGAACCCAAGCCATTTGACCAGAAAATGACACCGTATACAGTGGAAGGGCGCAGACGGTATGTGAACTATCGTGCTAAGCACAAGTCACTGCCATGTGACCGTCCATCCGTTAATTCCCCGAACGATATTGCAATGTCAGCATACGCAAAGGGAAGGATGAATTTTGAGTATTATATGAACCGGGAGTATGCTTACAGCAGGGACAAAGGAAAATGTAAATGCTGTGGAAATGCCTTCTCACCCATGCTTCAAAAGCATTGTCACCACGTTAAAAACAAGCTTCCACTTGATAGAATCAATAAAGTACCGAATCTGGTTTGGCTGTGTGAACCATGCCACCGCATGGTTCACAACAGTCCAATACCGCCTGAGCTTGATGCAAAGACGGTAGGCAAAATCATGAAATACCGCGAAAAACTTAAACTGTGAAATTTACAACCACTCTGTGTCCGTGAGAACACAGCAGTGTTGAAATCTGAAGGAAGAAAGTAAATCGATTTGATGGTACGCTGGGTGCGCTGAAAGGTGCACGCCCGGCGTGAGGTGGGGGAAAACTTGGAGATTACTTCAAAAAGTTACCTATCACAACAAAGCAGACTACTCTGCGGACTGCTTCGCAGCCGCAGGGGTGCTGCACATTCTTTTTGACCACAAAAATGCGGAATGTCGCAGGATTATCCACCAGCGAAGCGCAGAAATCCAGCGATATGTTCGGCAAGTGTCGCTATCTGGATGAGATCACCGGCGGGCGGGGCGTGGTGTTTGCTACGGGTACGCCCGTGAGCAATTCCATGACCGAACTGTACACGGTCATGCGGTATTTGCAGTACAGCACCTTGCAGCAGAAAAAGCTGACCCACTTCGACTGCTGGGCATCTACCTTTGGAGAGACCACCACTGCAATCGAGCTGGCGCCGGAAGGCTATACTTTAATAGGACAATAAATTTGATTGTCCTAAATTGAAAGATTCCATAAGAAAGGAGATAGAACAAATGCCTAAAGAACCAAAAATCACCGCACTCTATGAGCGTTTGTCAAGAGATGATGATCTTGCTGGTGAATCGAATTCCATCACCAACCAAAAGAAATATCTGGAAGATTACGCCCAAAAGAACGGCTTCAAGAACATCCGCCATTTTACAGATGATGGCTTTTCAGGTGTGAATTTCAATCGTCCCGGCTTTCAATCTCTAATAAAAGAGGTAGAAGCAGGAAATGTCGAAACGCTGATTGTTAAGGACATGAGCCGCTTAGGACGAAATTATCTGCAAGTCGGTTTTTATACGGAAGTTCTGTTCCCACAGAAAAACGTCCGATTCCTTGCAATCAACAACAGCATCGACAGCAACAATGCTTCAGACAATGATTTTGCTCCGTTTTTGAATATTATGAACGAATGGTATGCCAAAGACACGAGCAATAAAATCAAGGCTGTGTTCGATGCCCGGATGAAAGATGGAAAACGTTGCAGCGGCTCTATTCCGTATGGATATAACCGTTTGCCGAACGACAAGCAGACACTTATTGTTGATCCGGTGGCATCCGAGGTCGTAAAGCGTATCTTTCTTCTTGCGAACGAAGGAAAAAGCCCACGGGAAATTGCAGAACAGTTGACAGAGGAAAAAGTCCTGATTCCTGCTGCATACGCAAAGAAATATCACCCGGAGCAGTACAATGGGACAAAGTTCTCCGATCCGTACCTGTGGGGCACATCCTCCGTAAGAACAATTTTAGGTAGGCAGGAATATCTGGGACACACTGTTTTACGAAAATCTGTAAGCACAAATTTCAAACTTCACAAGAGAAAAGAAACAGATGAAGATGAACAGTACGTTTTCCAGAACACGCATGAACCAATTATATCGCAAGAACTTTGGGATAGTGTTCAGAAACGCAGATGCCGAGTGAATCGTGCTTCTGCTTGGGGAACGCACACCAACCGTTTAAGTGGGTATCTGTATTGTGCCGACTGCGGCAGAAGATTGACCTTGCAAACACACTACAGTAAAAAGGATGGGTCTACTCAATATTCTTATCGTTGTGGTGGATATGCAAGTCGGGTGAATGGCTGTACTGCCCATTCAATCAGTGCCGATAATGTTGAAGCCCTGATATTGGCATCGGTCAAACGCTTTTCGAGATTTGTTCTAAAAGATGAAGAGACCTTCGCTTTGGAACTGCAATCGCTTTGGAAAGAGAAACGTGAAGAAAAGCCGAAGCAGAACCAATCGGAATTGAAACGTTGTCAAAAACGCTATGATGAGCTTTCTGCCCTTATTCGTAGTCTGTACGAAAATCTTATGTCTGGACTGTTGCCCGAACGACAGTACAAGCAGCTGATGGCACAGTATGATAGCGAGCAAGCAGAATTGGAATCGCAGATGGAAACGATGAAATCCGAAATTGCTGAAGATAAATCAAGTTCTGCTGATATTCGGCATTTCATTTCGCTGATTCGCAAGTGCAAAAATCCAACAGAAATCTCCGATTCAATGTTTAACGAGCTTGTCGATAAAATCGTTGTTTATGAAGCCGAGGGTGCAGGCAATGCCCGCACACAAAAGGTTGACATTTATTTCAACTATGTCGGCCAAGTCGATATTGCTTATACCGAGGAAGAACTTGCCGAACTGAAAGCGCAGAAGGAGCAGGAAGAACGGCAGCGCATGGAAAAGCAGCGTAAACGTGAAAAAGCCTATCGAGAAAAGCGAAAAGCAAAGAAAATCGCTAAAAACGGTGGCGAGATCATTAAAACCAAAACGTGTCCGCACTGCGGGAAGGTGTTTACACCTACGAGCAACCGACAGCTTTTCTGCTCAAGGGAATGCTGGAATCAGGCAAGACGGGAGCAAAAGAAAGCGGATAGAGAAGCCGAGAGAGGAGGTCATTACTACCGGCAACGTGCCTGTGCCGTGTGCGGCCATTCCTACTGGCCTACACACAGCCAGCAGGAATTTTGTTCCGATGAGTGCAGGAGAATTAACCACAACAGGAAAACCTTGGAATTCTATCACAAGAAAAAAGGAAATCCAAAACCTGACCCAGAAGCAGTCCCAACGCCGAAACCAAAGGAGGATAATGCAGCATGACTACCATGAAAAATTCCATCCATGACAACGCCAACGGTCTGGACTACACCCTTGTCAACGACCACTATCTGCCGAACCTGACCGTAGCAGCCCCGGCAGAGCAGGACCCCACCGGGCGGTGGGGCCGCTTACATAAGACGTACCTGAAGGAGCAGCATCCCATCCAGTATAATCAACTGCTCCTGTCCGGTGAGTTGGACGGCTATCTTGCCAAGCTGGACAAGCAGGCCGAGGAACAGCTTGCATTGACCATCCGGCAGATGCAGGATGCCAAAGATAGACAACTTGAGAAAAAGGCAAAGACGGATAAAATCGCATTAAAAGAATAACACCTATAAAACAGAGGAAGATTACAATCACTCCGTGTTTTATAGGTGTTATATTATGAATGTGTCCACTACAAGCAAATCACTTCATCAGAGATATCAATAATGCGCTTGTCATGTGTAGCAATAATAACAATTTTGTAAAGTTTTTCACGCTGAATAATTGATATGAAATTATTGACGCTTTCGATGTCCATAGACGCCGTAGGTTCATCAAGAATTAAAATAGAGGGATTCTTCAAAAGTTCTCTAATCAAAGCGATTTTTTGTCTTTCTCCGCCTGAAATATTTGCAAAACTTGTGCTTGCCTTCTCATTTGATCTATTTAGTACCTCGTTTCCGCCTTCTGTTAGATGGAGCTTTTTTAGCAATTTTTTATAGTACTCATTTGAAAAACTGGAATCTTGAATAATATTCTCTCGTAAGGTTTCATTAAGTAATTCTGGTTCTTGTTCAACATAGCCAATCTTGTGTCGACGCATCCAATTCATATCTAATTCGTTAATGCTCACAAAATCATAAAGAATTCTTCCGTTTCCTAATTCTTCATACAAACCCACTATCAATTGAAGTAAAGTGGATTTTCCACATCCATTTGCCCCGCATAGTGAATAAATCTTTCCTGAAAAAAATTCGTGTGAAAAATTATTTATAATCGTGTCGTCATTCAAATATCCAAATGTGATATTCGAAACGATGATTCGATTTACCTTATCTAAAGTTTGTTTATTTCTGCTTTCCGAACACACATCTATAAACGGACAAATTCGATCCAATGAAACCAAGGCGGCCTGCATCGAGCCCCCTAACGAATAAAAATATCGAACCGCTCCTACCATCATATTGAAATATGTGGTCAAAACAGTAAAGTTTCCCATGGAGATTTCTCTGTTTATAACAGCATTTCCACCTATAAAAAATACTGCTAATTGTCCAAGCATCAAGATAACCGTGTCAGCACTGCTAGACAAATATTGTATGTTTTGAGAGTGCATAGTAGCGTTGTATAGATTTAAATACGGCGCAGTTGTTTTAAGAATGAAATCATTTAACATTCCGTGTAGGCGAATATAATATACATAATGCAGTTGCTCATAAAACGAAGAAAAGAAGGATGCTTGTTCTTCCTTTAAGTTATAGGAAGCAGAATAGAGCTTTTTTCGTGTCCAATAATAACAAACAACATACAGAATTAAAAGGACTATAATCACAATTAACAATTTTATATTTAGCTTGAATATTATGAATACTGGAAGAACTGCCTTTACAGTGTTTATTATAATATTTTGAAAAAAAGAAAGATAAAAAGTTGTCAGTGTGTTTGTATCTGACAAAATTTGCTGCGATAACCTATTTGTATTTTTGCTCTGAAAATATTCGAGGCGAAGCCTTTGTGCGTTTTGTACAACATACAGATTCATCTGATATGAAATCCTTGATTGAAGATCGGTAAACAAACGATTTAACGCATAGCTTAGAACCATAGAAATAATTGATACGAACAAAAAAACACGTAAAAAAAAGCTCAAGCCCTTAGGATCTGATTTTCCTTGGCTAGTCAAGAAGTCAACAAATTTTCCCGATATCATTGGTAGCATAATGGTACATAGGCTAACAGCAACAGACACCAATATCAGCAGTAGCAGTTTTGCAATATGTTTATAAAAAATTTTTTACAAAAGTTCCATATTCGTATCATTTCATGCTCCCGTCAACGAAAAAAGTACAATATTAAAATTCCTAGTTCTTCACATTATTATTGCTTTTTATAAAACAGATAGAAAGAATATCCGTAGAGCATTAAAGTCAAACCAAGCCCTATTATACCTAAAAGCCTTATCCATGAACTATAAAACAATGAAGCTATAATACATACCATCCCTATAATCATAATAAAGACACTAAAAAGGTGATTTGTTTTTTTCCAGTTCAATTTATCATCTTTCGTCCAAGGTGTCTTAACACCAAAGGAATGATTATGCGATACTTGTGGCAAGAAATTCCCAAGAAACAAAAACATTATACCTATAAGGAGCATCAAACCGCCTTGGCTTTTGGCAATTGCCGTAGGTAAGGATTCTGTTTTTGTAAAGACAAGATATTCAGGAATCCATGTTGCCAGAGTCATCAATATATTAAAAGAAACACAAAAGTATCTCCATGCGGGCGTAAAAATATAAGTAGGTTTCGAATTGGATTTCCCTGGAAGATAAAATAGCCATATAGTTATAAACGGAAGTACATCAAGGATAAAATACAGCCATTTACTGCCATAGAGTTCTACGGAACCTGCATTATTCCAACGAAGGGGAACAACATTGGGAAGGCAAAGAATAAACAAAATGTGTATAACAAGCAGAATACTATTAACTATTAGAAGAATTCGTAAGATTTTTTGATAGTCTTCCTTTTTCTTTGGCTCGTTGCTCTTGGACATATTGATCTGCTCCTTTCAGGCTATATAACCATGCAATCGCTTCCTGAATTAGCGTTAGATTTATTCGATACTTAATGTTTTGTCCCTCTCTTGTATAGTCTACAAGACCGGCATCTTTTAGAATACTCAAGTGATGACTGATAGCTGGACGAGAAACCGGAAAATGACTTGCAATATCTCCTGCCGACATTTCCTGAGTAGAAAGAAGTGATAAAATTTGACGCCGAATTGGATCATTCAATGCAGAAAAAAAAGTCAGTCAAAAAGCAATCCTCCATTACAAAAATAACTATACAAACCAATCGGACAGGAACTCATCAGAAACGAATTCCCACCAACAATGCTAACCAAGTTCAATATTATCATCAATTAAGTCAAGATGCAAGTCGGCGTCAAACCATGAATTCTGAATATTTCCAGCCCCGTTCATCTTTTCAACTGTGTATAAATCTTCAGCCATTTTTTGAACTTCGGGAAGTTTCCATATTCTTTGATATCCGGCATTCCAATAATCTGTTATGCTATGTCTTCGGACATTTCCAATTGTTATAGGTAAATAAGGCGAAACTTCAATGTCTCCATTCGATTTGATGTTCATTGCAATTGCATAGGTGCTTTCAGCGTTTCTCAGTCTGAAAACATGATCCAATGGATCTCCCCATTCCAAAAACATACTTTCACAAGCGTTTTCTTTGTACTTATAGATTTTCCGAATCAACTCAATATACTGCTCATGACTAGGCATTATGGCTTGCACATTTTTACTAGCACGACCAATAATCATCAATGGCTGCACACGTAATTGCTTGACCCCTTTGTTAATACAGAAATTATAGACATCATCAAATTCTTCAATATTGTATTTAGTTGGACAAAATGCCACACTACAAGTAGGGTTTCCTTTTTGTGCCGAGATGATTTCCAATGCATTGATTGCTCTTTCAAACGCAAGTTCATTCTGCCGTAATTTATAACAGCTTTCCTGTGTAAAACCATCTAAACTAATTTGAACATTATTGACATGTGCTCCTACCAGCATCTGATATATAGTGGGTGTCATATAATATCCATTACTCACTAGTGCAATGTTTTGAATTCCAGCAACATGTAAAATGCTTGCACATTTTGTAAGCAAATCGATACGTAAAAGTGGTTCGCCTCCGCAAAAGCAGAAGTTTTGAGGTTTAATTTGTGCAACTTCGTTAATCAACGATAAAACTTCATCATCAGAGAGTTCATCGCCACATACAGAGTTTTCGCCGCTTGCATTATAGCAATGTAAACAGCGATAGTTGCATCGATTTGTAATATCAAGAGCAATCTGATATGGACCAATTATGGAATCTCTTACCAAAATTTGCGAACTATTTAACATTTGACAGCACACCTCTCAAAGCATTTTATCCAACATTATGACATTCGCTTCGCCTTTTTCTTTTGGCAAATAAGCAATTTTCTTGAATCCAGATAATTCAAATGTTTTTTGGGCAACAATGTCATCAGCGAGAACATAAGATCTAATTTTGTTGATTGGTTTTATGGTTGCGTTATTAATGATCTTTTCACAGAGCGAAATAAACTCGCTTACGCTGTCTTTTTTACAAATGATGGAGTCCACCGTTGCAACGCTATTATCAATGTAGTTGGAAATCATGGTTGTTCCCATGACAATCAATCCACGAATTGTTTCGTCTTTTGAATTAACCATCACAAAGAAAACTTGTCCACGCTCAAAAATTGATGTACGAAGATTGGTGATATCATCCACCATATTATGTGCTAAACAGCTAAAATATTGAAATGTATCTTCCGATTGCTCATGGGATAATTTATCAATAATGAATTTCAAGTCGTTGTCGAATGCACAACGCACATAAATATCCTTGTTTGCGCTGTAAGCTTCAAGTTTACTCATATGGGGTATTTCTCCTTTATGAAAAGAAATCAATTTTAATTGCCAAAGATGCGGAATAAGGGATTCCAAGTCTGAAACAATTTTGTCTTTTAAATCTATTCCGTATTTTTCACAAAGTGTATCTATAATATTTCCAATTGTGTTATTTCCGGTCATCAATTGAAGGATATTTATAGTCGTAGCGTTAAGAACTTCGTACCTAGGGTATCTTCCAGCGGGAATCATTAATGACACATAACCATTTCGTTCTGTACGTTGATATTTAATCCATTTTTTATTGTACACTGGAGCCAATCTTAAGTTTTCTGATAAACTCAAATCTATTTTCTGAATTATCATTTTTTCTCCTTCTGGCAAATAATTTGTTGTAATTATTCACAATAACGCCACTCACAGCAAACAATGAATGGCGTATGTACAAAGCATTCTAATGATTCAAATCGTATAAAGCACGCACATTACAGTTAAGCTTATTTCGTTAATTTTCCGGATCATCTGCCAAAACAGGCGGAACAACTTCTGTAACGAGAAAGGCAATAGTCGCTCCTGCAACTGCTGTTACCGCTGCAGCCACATAGAAGGCTCCGACCGTATCGTTGACGACAAGAGTATCATTGTTTAACCAAATCGTTTGGGGTGTTCCGCCACCAGCAGATTCCATCACAGGGGAAGAGTATTCATTTTTTTCCATAGAACAACCTCCAAGTGCTTTGTACACTAAAGACAGTATACTCCTCAAATAAAGATATGTAAATAGTTGTTTACATATTTACACATTTGACTTCGTGATATCTAGGAGCGTGATGCCATTGACCCAACCGAAAACAGACCTAGCCTACCTCCGCAACGAAAAAGCCAAAGCAGAGCAAAAGCTGCGCGCTTGTCAGCACCGGGAGAAAATCCTTGAACGCCAGATGTCGGAGCTGAACCGGAGAGAGCGTGTGCATCGTCTTTGCACCCGTGCCGGAATGCTGGAAAGTTTTCTGGTCTGTCCGGGAGAACTGACCGACGATCAGGTGATGGAACTGTTGAAGATCTCGTTCCGTCAACCTGAAGTCGTGCTGGCACTTGCAAAGATGGTGCATGATGTTCACGAACGCAGCAACGTCCAAAACCCTTTAGAATAAAGGGCGCAATTATACACCGTTCCGGTGAAATTGCGGTCTTGCAGACGGCTCGATGAAATCGAAGCTGGCGTTTGTGCGCCAGCCCGATTCCATCCCAAGGAAAACTGCATTTTCCTTGCGCTGCTACCGCAGCTATCCTTTTGCGGCTCCCGCCTTGCCCCGAAGTGCGCAGCACTCCGAACCAAGGCAGTGAGCAAAAACCGAATACGATTCCTGACCGTTCAACAAGAGCCATCTTGCTGGGCGGTCTTTTTGTTT
>ENA-OQCF01000444-OQCF01000444.1-human-gut-metagenome-genome-assembly--contig:-NODE-444-length-16152-cov-2.368674_pt1 | contig 16152 bp, 20 predicted proteins | sample MGYA00242756_ERZ504573 | MGnify/ENA primary metagenome ERZ504573 (study PRJEB26092, sample SAMD00036240) | human gut metagenome | host: Homo sapiens | study: EMG produced TPA metagenomics assembly of... | reverse complement strand
CATGTACCCCGAAGGCAGTGACTACCTTGTAGGATATATCCGCGAACATAAGCTGGGTGAATATCTGAACCTAATTAAGGAAAGCAAAAAGGTTTGCAATATCCCCATCATAGCCAGCATCAACTGCTATCAGAATGCCGACTGGGTGGAATTTGCCGCCAAAATAGAAGAAGCCGGTGCAGACGCATTGGAAATCAATATCCTTGCACTGCAGACGGATGTACAATATGCTTACGGCAGTTTCGAGCAACGCCACATCGACATTCTGAGCCACATCAAGAAGACGGTCAAGATACCCGTCATCATGAAGCTGGGTGACAACCTGACCAATCCGATAGCTCTGATAGACCAACTGTACGCCAACGGCGCCGCCGCAGTAGTGCTGTTCAACCGCTTCTACCAGCCGGACATCAACATTGAGAAAATGATACAAGTATCCGGCAACGTATTCAGCAACGAAGCCGATTTGTCTAAAGCCCTGCGCTGGATAGGCATCGCTTCGGCAGCCGTAAACAAGCTGGACTATGCCGCTTCCGGTGGTATTCACTCGCCCGAAGGCGTTGTCAAGGCAATATTGGCAGGTGCTTCGGCCGTAGAGATATGCAGTGTACTTTATCAGAATTCAGCTACCATCATTGAGGAGTATATCCGTTTCCTCAACTTGTGGATGGACCGCAAAGGTATGGAAACCATCAGCCAGTTCAAAGGTATTCTGAACGTAAACGACCCGAAGGGGGTCAATACCTTCGAACGTACACAGTTCCTGAAATACTTCTCTTCACATGAATGAGACAAAAGACTGACAAGAAGACAATAAAATTGAAAGGGTGATAACACTACAATGACGTTATCACCCTTTCATTTTATACTATACCGCTATCTTTTTATTTCTTCTTATCCAGCGCCTCAAAGCAGGAATTCTTGCTTACGAACTCCGGAACAATATCCTTCATGGCAGCAACAATTTTCACCTGGTCATAGGTGTAACTTACATCAATCAGTTTCTGAATACGCTCCTTCACCTCGTCATAGTCATACTCACGCACCGTAGCAATCATAATCTTCTCATGATAGGTGGCTTTGTAAGCTCCTTCACATTCAAGAGTTCTTCGTAGAGCTTCTCGCCATGACGGAGACCGGTAAATTCAATCTTCACATCCGTACGTCCAGAAAGGCTGATCATACGCTTGGCAAGGTCCACAATCTTCACCGGCTTACCCATGTCGAAGATGTAGATTTCACCGCCGTTGCCCATACTGCCGGCCTCAAGAACAAGGCGGCAAGCTTCGGGAATGGTCATGAAGTAACGGATTATCTCAGGATGGGTCACCGTCACCGGACCGCCACGCTGAATCTGGTCACGGAAACGGGGAATGACAGAACCGTTGGAACCCAGCACATTGCCGAAACGCGTAGTGATGAACTGAGTGGCATGGCCTCCCTCCTTTTGCAACTTCTTCGCAAGAGACTGCACATAAATCTCGCAGATACGCTTGGAACAGCCCATCACGTTTGTAGGGTTAACAGCCTTGTCCGTAGAAATCATCACAAACTTCTCGGCACCGTATTTCACGGCTAGATCGGCAACGGTGCGCGTACCGAATACGTTCACCTGGATGGACTCGGAAACGTTGTCCTCCATCATCGGCACATGCTTGTAGGCGGCCGCATGGAAAATATACTGGGGCTTGAACTCCCTGAAGATATCCTCCATGCGCGTGGCATTGGAGATATCGGCTATGATGGTCTCAGCATCGATGTCACGCCAACGGTCCTGAAGTTCCAGACGGATGTCGTGCAGAGGAGTCTCGGCCTGGTCCACTAAAATAAGCTTATAGGGATTGAACGAAGCCACCTGGCGCATGATTTCGCTGCCGATGGAGCCGGCGGCGCCCGTAATCATCACACGCTTGCCCTCCAGATGAGAGGCAACCTTATGGATATCTATCTCGATAGGATTGCGCTGAAGCAGGTCCTCAATCTGAATTTCCTTCAACTGCGTGCGGCTCAATGCCTGGCCGTTCCACTCGCTCAAGGGAGGCGCGGTCATCAGTTTGATGTTGTGCACCAGCAGGCGATCAGCCATGTCGGACTTCTTCAGTTCCTCCATCTTGGCGGGAGAAATGATAATGGTCTGCACATCGCGGTCGTTCAGCACATCAATCAGCGTATCATCGTTGGGGAACACCTTGACCCCCATCATCACCTTATTGATAAGCTCAGGTTCGTCCGCAATGAATCCACGCAGACGGTAGTGGTTGCGCAGATTGACACGCAATGCCTTGGCAATGTTGACCCGGCTTCCTTGGCACCGTAAATGAACACATTGGCACTATGGGTGCCGTCAAAGTTCAGCGCCTCAAAGAAAGTCTTGACAACCACACGGGAGCATGCCATCATGGCAAAGCTGATGATATAGGACATGAACAGCACGCTGACCGGAGCCAGGTTAAACTCCAAATAGCTTTCCGTCAGGACACTCGTTATCATCAGCAGTGCATACGACACAGTCAATGACACAAAAATTCGCATGATATCCACAAAGGAGGAAAAGCGCAGCACATTGGAATACGTACGGAAAACACGGAAGAAAATCAAGTTGACAGCAACCGTCCATAAAATGGTCTTGTCAATGGTAGAGGATTCAAAAAAAAATGCTTCTGAAATCATATCGGAGAGCATAGGCCAACATACTGGATATGACGATTATAAATACGTCAATTAATAGAATAGTCCATATCGGAAGCACTTTCGCGGAAAGATACCGATGAAAAAAATTTCGCTTCATTTTGCTTGACAGTTTTGTTTTAGGCGAGGCAAAGATACACTATTTTAGTCAAAACGGGCAAAAAATCGATAAAAAAATGTTATAATAATTATCTATCCTCTATAAAGAAACCATCCCGCCTTCCCCTGTTTTAGCAGCCGGAAAGCGGGATAGAAATAGTTTTACCCCGGAAAATGCGATATCCGCTACATCAGATTACTTGCCAACTCGCTCAACTGGCTACGTTCTCCTTTCACCAGATTGACATGGGCAAACAAGTTCTGGTCCCTCATACGGTCTATCATATAGACAAGTCCATTGGACTGACTGTCCAGATAGGGTTGGTCTATCTGCTGAATATCACCGGTAAACACCATTTTCGTGCCCTCACCGGCACGGGTGATGATGGTCTTAATCTCATGTGGAGTCAGGTTCTGGGCTTCATCAATAATACAGTAGGTTTCGCTCAAGCTGCGCCCGCGGATAAAGGCCAATGCCTCGATGACCAATTGTTCACTTTTTTGCATATCCTCCAAGCGTTTCACTTCAGAGGAATTGGCAGCGAACTGATGCTTGATTACATTCAAATTATCAAACAAAGGCTGCATGTAAGGAGCCACTTTCTCATTGGCATCACCGGGAAGGAATCCAAGGTCCTTATTGGATAGGCTACGATGGGACGTGCCAGAAGAATCTGCTTGTAGTCGGTAAGTTTTCCCAATGCAGCGGCCAGTGCCAGCAGGGTCTTGCCGGTTCCCGCCTTACCAGTTAGGGCAACCAGCTTGATGTTCGGGTCATTCAGCACCTCAAAAGCAAAGCTCTGCTCAGCATTGCGCGGTTCAATGCCATAGTTCTTTGTCTTGTTGACCCGGCAAATCGAATGGGTAAAGGGATTATAACGTGCAAGCACACTGCTGCGGTCACTCTTCAGCACAAAGCATTCATTAGGACGAATGATGTCCTTAAAATCAAACTCGTTGATGTCCAGTCCTTCTTTGGAAGAATAAATGCAGTCTATCAGCGCAGGGTCAATACCCTCGAACACTTCATTCGACTTTTCGAATATATCCACATTGATTACCTTATCATTGATGTAGTCTTCGCACAGCAGACCGATGGAACGCGCCTTCATGCGCAGATTCACGTCTTTCGTGACAAGAATGGTTTTCATTTTAGGCTTTTTGGTAGAAAGCCAGTCCACTACCGACAGAATCTGATGGTCGGGAATGCGTTCGGGAAAGGAATCACGTGCCCGGGGAGAGTCCACCATGCCTGCCACCACAAACAGACGGCCTAAGCCCTCTCCCAATGGCGCTCCTTTGGTGAACAGATTGTCATCGGTAATCAAATCTAGCTCACGGACGAACTCACGCGCATTGAAATTAATCTGCTCATTACCTTTCTTGAATTTGTCCAGTTCTTCAAGGACTACGATGGGAAGATAAATGTCATTCTCTTGAAAATTCTTCAAACAGTTATAATCATGAAGAATCACATTTGTATCAATCACAAAATTTTTCTTAGCTCCCATACACGTTAGATTTAAATTGTTAATACCTTTGCATAAGCTTAAGATAAGCTACACTGCAAGCAATTTCAAGCAAGCTTGATTGCGTTCGGTCTGCATTATCTTTGTCGCTTTTAAAGATAACAAATTAATAGGGAGAAAGGATTGCTTCTCCGTTAAATATTATAAAAGATGGATTATCAGGACACTTTAACTTACTTATATAACAGTGTGCCCATGTTTCAGCAAGTGGGCGGCTCAGCATACAAGGAAGGATTGGAAAACACTCTGACCCTGGACGCACACCTCGAACATCCCCACCGCAGTTTCCGCAGTATTCATGTGGCCGGTACCAATGGAAAAGGTTCCTGCTCACATACACTTGCCGCCATACTGCAAGAGGCAGGATACAGGGTCGGGCTCTATACCTCGCCCCATCTGGTGGATTTCCGGGAGCGCATCCGGATTAACGGACAGCCTATACCCGAGGAATACGTCATCCGTTTTGTAGAGCAGGAACGTGGCTTCTTCGAACCTCTCCATCCCTCTTTCTTTGAGCTGACCACCGCCATGGCCTTCCGCTACTTTGCTGATGAGAAGGTGGATGTAGCCGTAATCGAGGTGGGACTAGGTGGACGCCTGGACTGTACCAATATCATCCATCCGGATGTATGCATCATCACCAACATTAGTTTTGACCATACCCAATTTCTGGGGGACACCTTGGCAAAAATCGCAGGAGAGAAGGCAGGAATCATTAAAGGTGGTATTCCCGTTGTAATCGGCGAAACCACTCCCGAAACGAGACCGGTATTTCTGGAAAAAGCACAGACAACGGGTGCCCCCATCTACTTTGCCGAAGAGAATGACCGTGAGGACTATCCCGGAATAGAATACGAACTGAAAGGGCTCTACCAGCAGAAAAATGCCCGGACCGTCCTCACTGCCCTCCCGCTACTGAAAGAAGCCGGCTACCGGCTGGACGGACAAGCGGTGCGCAGTGGCTTTGCCCGTGTGGTGGAACTGACAGGCTTGATGGGACGCTGGCAAAAACTGCAGGAGTCGCCCACCCTGATTTGTGACACCGGCCACAATGTGGGAGGCATCACCTACATTACAGAACAACTGAAACAGCAAACTTACCGCCAGCTACACATCGTCATAGGCATGGTCAATGACAAGGATATACGGGGGGTACTGGCCCTGCTGCCCCGGGAAGCGACCTACTACTTCACCAAAGCCAGCGTGAAGCGGGCATTGCCCGAAAGCGAACTGCAGGAGCTTGCCGAAGCAGCAGGTCTGGAAGGAGATTGCTATCCTGATGTACCCGCCGCTGTGCGGGCCGCACAAGAAAAAAGCCTCCCGGAAGATTTCATCTTCGTGGAGGCAGCAGTTTCATTGTTGCCGACTTGTTAGCGAACCGCGATGCACTCAATCTCTACTAAGGCGTCTTTAGGCAGCGCCTTCACTGCCACAGCCGAACGTGCCGGGAAAGCACCGTCAAAATAAGTGGCATATACCTTGTTCATATCAGCGAACAAGGACATGTCTGCCAGGAAAACGGTTGTCTTCACAATATTCGCCATACCCAGCCTGCCTCTTCCAGGATATGCTTTATATTCTCCAAGGACTGGCGGGCTTGCGCTTCCGCACCTTCAGCCATCATTCCGGTAGCTGCGTCAATGGGCAACTGGCCTGATACAAATACCATTCCGCCAGCTTCGATAGCCTGGCTATAAGGGCCTATGGCGCCCGGTGCCTGCTGGCTGCAAATCACTTTCTTCATAATTGTCAAAGTTTGTTTTTATTAATAATCGAGTCTATTTTCTTTTTTGAAATAAAAAAAATCAGAAGTATATGCAGTATTCCGGAAATCCACGCATTTTATAAATAAAACAACGTAATTTCACTCATAACCTGTTATACCTAGACTTAACTCATTTAACACGGGGGAGTTCCCCAAAACAGAGGCTCTGCTTGCGAAAGCAGAGCCTTTATTCTATCCCATCCCTTTACTTGCAATGCTTCTCAATCAAAGCATCCACATTGGGATCACCCAATTCCTTTGCCTTGGCAAAGCTGGTACAAGCTTCCTTGTCCTTCTTCATCTGCAGCTGGGCGATACCCATCAGACGGTAGGCCTCGGCATACTTAGGGTCTTTCTCCAAGGCAGCCTTCAGCACATTCAACGCCTCCTCGTAACGTCCCACGCGAAGATTCACCACTGCCAGTTCGGCACGGTAGGTCAAATCCTCCGGATTCAATTCGATGGCCTTCGCCATATCGTCCAGCGCACGCTGGTACTGCTTGGCCTTCAAAGCAGCCTGCTCACGGTAATAGTAGAACATGTCGTTCACTTTACCGTTCACGGCATTGTAATAGGCGTCATAATCCAGCATGGCATTGCGCGCCTGGTCTGCATTCATGCGGGCTTGGGCACGCTCCAATAAATAAGGGGCGGCTTCCTCCGTATAGGGCTGGGTAAAGCGGGCCACACAGCTGTCCATCAGAGCCAGTACCTCTTCGGCAGGTGCCTGCATCAATTCCTTGGTCTTGGCGGCACTGAAGAAGGTAGCCGGAGATGCCAGAATGGTCTTATTCACTTTATCATAGCTGGTAAATGCCGACGGATACTCCTGCTTGGCAAACAGGATGTCACCCTCCAACTGGACATAAACCGGAAGTTCGTCAATGGCTATCGCTTTCCGTACCTCGTCCAGAGCCTTGTCGAGCGACCAGTCCTTATAAACTTCTCGGGCTTGCCCAATGCATAATTATAGATTATCTTGGCCCGATTGTAATACACATCATCTTTCTTTGCGGCAACCTCCAAAGCCTTATCCATGTCTGCAGCAACCTTATCCATGGAAGCATCTTCACGGGACATGAACAGATGCTGGGAAGCACGGCGCAGATAACCGTCGGCACTGGCAGGATATTGTGCAATGAAATCGTTCAGAGTCTCCATATACTTCTCCGGAGACAGTTGGGAAGAAGCCATGTAGAGGAACACCAAAGCCTGCTCCTCGGTATCGGGCAATGCCTTCTTGATACCGATGCCCTTCAATGACATATCTCCATAAGACAATGCGGAGATATTCTGCGACATGGCGAAATTAGCGTCAATGGCATAGCAGATGGTAGCCGTGTCTTGTCCGGAGGACTTCTGCGCCAGGCCGAAGACCTGCCCGTCCACAGTCATCAGCGGACAGCTCACCATCTTGTCCTTCAGACGCATATCGAGCGTGTAATAGGAATAGTTGCCGGAAATCTTATCAGCCTCCTTTACTTTCCCGGTAGTAAAAGAACGGTCCTTCTGGGTGGAATAAGGCAGCAAATATACATCCGCGCCGACAGCCGGAGCCACAGCAGCCAAAGTGAGCGCCGTGACTTTCTTTCCGGGGATGCCGACACGGAACTTGACAACATCGTACATATCATCAGCTCCCATAATGGCCTCCACCGGCATCTGTGCCCCGTCCGAGCTCATCACAACGGCGCGCTGGGCACCTTTGAACAAGGTGTAGTCAGAAAGCGCAATGCCATCTTCAGTGACAAAAAAAGCCGTTTCCAGTATTCAGTATCTTATCGTTCTGGTCGTAAGTCACTACCGAGAAAACCGCACGTTTGGCTTTGTCTACCCACTTCGGGGCTTGTGCCACACTCCACTGAGCCAATAAACATAGAGTGAGCATCAACAGCAATTTCTTTTTCATATCTTAGTTGGTTCTTTGTTTTACCGCTTCATAAATCAAAATGCCGGCTGCAACGGAAACATTGAGGGACTCGATGGTTCCCAACATGGGAATCTTCACCCACTCGTCACACAACGCCAGGTTGTCATAGGACACCCCCTTGTCTTCAGCACCCATAATGATGCACATCGGACCGGTATAGTCGGCTTTGGTATAGTCGTAATCACCTTTCTCCGTGGCTGCCACAATATGGAAACCACTGTTCCTGAGGAATTGCAGGGTCTCTTTCAAGCTGTGTTCGCGGCAAACGGGCAAGGTGTGCAAGCTCCCGCCGAGGTTTTCATGGCATCTGCGTTGACAGATACACTGTTCCGTGCAGGGATAATCACGGCATCTACCGCCGCACACTCGCAAGTACGGGCAATGGCACCGAAATTGCGGACATCCGTGATGCCGTCGAGCATCACAAACAGAGGATTCTTGCCCTGCTCGAAAAGGAAAGGTACCAAGTCCTCCGTCTTCTGGTAAGTGACTGAAGAGATGAAGGCAATCACTCCCTGGTGATTCTTACGCGTCACGCGGTTGATGCGTTCCACCGGAACGCGCTGTACCGGTATCAAAGTCCCTTTCAAGACAGCGAACAGCTCTTTTGACAAATCACTCTGAATGTCCTTCTTTACCAATATCTTGTCTATCTCTTTTCCTGCCTGAATGGCTTCTATCACGCACGGACGCCGAAAATCATTTCACTGTTATCAACCATATATGGGTATTTACTATTTGACGATTTACTATTTACTATTTGATACTTCCAGCAATGCTCTGGCATTGTTCAGTGCGGCTTCGGTCAGCTTAGCACCACTCAGCATATGGGCTATTTCTTCCACGCGTTCATCGTCGGTCAGACGACGGATGTGACTGTTTGTTTCCGTCTCGTTGTCCTGCTTGTACACCTTGTAATGGGCGCGTCCACGGGCAGCAATCTGGGTAGATGGGTAATGCTGATTACCTGGCGGTCCTGCTCGCCCATCTCCTGCATGATATCCGCCATGCGGTCGGCTATCTCGCCGGAGACTCCGGTATCTATTTCGTCGAATACAATGGTAGGAAGCTTGACGGCACCGGCTATCATTGCTTTAATGGAAAGCATGACACGGGCTATTTCACCGCCCGAAGCTACAGAGGAGACGCTTTGCAATGCCCCGTTCTTATTCGCGGAAAACAAGAAGTTCACAGTATCCGCCCCGTGTATGCCCGGCTCTTTGCGGACACTATCTCTACCTGGAAACGGACTTGGCATGCCCAACGAATCAGCCGCGCAGCCATCTGCTTCTCCACTTCACGGGCAGCGGCAGTACGCGCTTGGTGAGGACAGCAGCCTGCTTTTTCACCTTATTATATAAAGCGTCGCAACGCGCTTTCAGTTCCTCTATGTGCTCGTCGGACGAAGTGATAGCAGAGAGTTTGGCGGCGTATTCATCCGTCAACGCCAGAAGTTCGCCGACAGTGGAAACGCGGTGCTTCTGTTGGAGCATATAAATCAAGTTCAGACGTTCGTTCACTTCTTCCAGACGTTCGGGGTTGAACTCTATTTCATCCTCCTTACCCGACACTTCCTGCGAAATATCCTTCAACTCGATATAAGTGCTTTCCATGCGTTCGGCAAGTTCTCCGGCAACCGGATAAACCCTCTGCAGGCCGAGCATCGTGTTCAAGCATTCCTTCAGCCCGGACAACAAGCCTCCTTCGTCCGAGTAGAGCGTCTGCCCCACCCGATAGAGTCCGGCCTTTATCTCTTCCGCATGGCTCAGCGTATCCGCCTCTTGCTCCAGCTCCTCCTGCTCACCGGCAGACAAGTGTGCCTCTTCCAACTGTTCCAGTTGGAAACGGATATAGTCTTCGTCCGACTTATCCTGATTGGCACGGGCAACAAGGGCCTCCAAATCCTGCTGTGCCTGCTTCCATGCTCCGAAGATATGCTGGTAAGCAGACAAGGCATCTTCGTTATGCGACAAGATGTCCAGTACATTCAACTGAAATCCTTCCTTGTTCAGCAATAGGTTCTGATGCTGGGAATGCACGTCAATCAGCTGTTCTCCCAGCTCCTTCATCTGAGCCAATGAAGCAGGCGTGTCATTGATGAATGCCCGGCTCTTGCCCGAAGCGGACACCTCGCGGCGCAGGATGCATTCTTCCTCGTACTCCAACTCATTCTCCTCAAAGAAAGGCTGCATACCGTAAGCGGAAATATCAAAACGGGCCTCGATAATGCACTTCGAAGCTCCTACACGAATGGCTTTCACATCGGCACGCTGTCCCAGCAGCAGACCGATGGCACCCAGAATAATGGATTTCCAGCACCGGTCTCACCCGTTATCACCGAGAAACCGCTGCTGAAGCTGATATCGAGCTTTTCAATAAGCGCATAATTCTGTATGTAAAGCGAACGCAACATAAGGATATTGACGATTTACTATTTACTATTTAAATCTTTCACCAGACGGTCTACGATGTCGGTAGCCACTTCGGCTTTGGACTTCAAGGGGTAGTCCGTCTTTCCCTGGTGGTCTATGATACTGATTTTATTGGTATCGCAACGAAAACCGGCTCCCTTGTCGTTCAGGGAGTTCAGCACGATGAAGTCCAGATTCTTGCGGTTGAGCTTGTCTTCCGCATTCATCTGCTCGTTATGAGTCTCAAGGGCAAAGCCTACGAGGAGGCGCCGTTGGTGCTCTGTATCGTTCTTCAGATTGCCTAAGAAAGCGGCTATGTCGCGGGTAGGTTTCAAGTTCAAACTCATCTCCCCGGTCTTTTCACGTTTGATTTTCTCATCGGCAACTTGTTCGGGAGTATAGTCTGCCACAGCAGCCGTCAAGATGGCGGCATCGGCATGGACAAAGGCTGCGGATGCAGCATCGAACATCTCCTGCGCCGACTCTACCGCATGGTATTGATGCATCGGAAAATAAGTGGTCTGCTGCACCGGACCGGCAATCAGTATCACCTTGGCTCCCCTTGCAGCGCATTCGTCTGCCAAGGCAAATCCCATCTTACCGGAAGAATAGTTGCCGATGAAGCGCACCGGGTCTATCTTCTCATAAGTAGGTCCTGCGGTTATCATCACTGTCTTCCCCACCAGGTCTCCCTCTTTGGCAGCAAAGTACATTTCCAGATGGCAAATGATATTCTCCGGTTCCTCCATACGGCCTTTCCCCACCAGATGGCTGGCGAGTTCTCCCGTAGCGGGTTCTATGATGTGGTTTCCATAAGAACGGAGTATATCCAGATTCTTTTGGGTGGAAGGATGGGCATACATGTCCAGGTCCATGGCAGGCGCCACAAACACCGGAGCTTTGGCGGAAAGATAGGTGGTAATCAGCATATTGTCTGCCACGCCATTCGCCATCTTGCCGATGGTGGAAGCCGTAGCCGGGGCTATCAGCATGGCATCTGCCCACAGACCGAGGTTCACATGACTGTTCCAGGTGCCATCACGTTGTGCAAAGAACTCACTGATAACCGGTTTGCTAGTCAGAGCAGAGAGCGTGATGGGGGTAATAAATTCCTTACCGGCAGGCGTAATGACCACCTGCACCTCTGCACCACGCTTAATCAGTCCGCGAATAATATAACATGCTTTATAGCTGCAATGCTGCCAGTAATGCCCAATACTATTTTCTTCCCTTTCAGTATATTTGCCATTTATTTCTGAGTCATTTCACGCAGACGTATCTTGGTCAGCGTGGCTTTGGTATTCAAAGTAAAATCACTGTTCAGAATCCAACTGTAATAGCCGGGATCGCGCTTCAGGACATCGGATACCGACATGCCCTTGTACTTGCCGAAGTTGAATACTTCCACACCTTTGTCATCGTAAACCATACGACCGGCAAAGTCCACATTCTTGTTGAAGCTGGAATAGTCGGCAAGGAAAGCCACGTCATTCTGCAACTCCGGATAGCGGTCCAACTGCGACATCAGCACCTCGTAGGTGGCACGTGTATCAGCCTCTGCCGTATGGGCGTCTTCCAAATTCTTGCCGCAATAGAATTTATAGGCAGCAGACAGCGTGCGTTGCTCCATCTTGTGGAAGATGACCTGCACGTCTACAAACTTGCGGCGGCTCATGTCAATGTCCACACCGGCACGAAGGAACTCTTCCGCCAGGACGGGGATATCAAAACGGTTGGAGTTGAAGCCCGCCAAGTCGCATCCTTCAATGTCATTGGCAATGTTGCGCGCCACTTCCTTGAATGTGGGGCAGTCGGCTATATCGGCATCGTAGATGCATGAACGGCAGATGCTTCGGCAGGAATGGGCATTTCGGGGTTGATACGCATGGTTTTGGACTCCTCATTCCCGTTGGGATATACCTTGAGGTAACAAATTTCGACAATTCGGTCTGAGTTGATATTGGTACCCGTAGTCTCCAAATCAAAAAAGACTATCGGATTTTTCAGATTCAATTTCATTGTTTTTTCGTTTTATAAGCTCTGGCTATGAGCTATAAATTATAAGTTTAACTTACAAGCCACGAGCTACAAGTACCGTGCGGCATAATTGCGCAGCCACTTGTAGCTCGTAGCTCATAATCCGATTGCTAATATTCATCAGTCATTCAGCATCATCGGCATCAGCAGCATCAGCAAGTCTTCGTTCTCTTCCTGCTCTACCGGAATAATGACACCTGCACGTGAAGGATCTGCCAGTTCGATAACGATTTCATCGGCAGAAATGTTATTCAGAATGTCAATCAGGAAAGTGGACTTGAAACCGATGCTCATCGGATTGCCCGCATATTGGCAAACCAGTGTTTCTTCGGCCGATGTAGAGAAGTCGATGTCCTGTGCGGAGATGACAATCAGATTCTCCTGCATACGGAGCTTGATAAGGCTGCTTGCCTGCGAAGAGAAGATGGACACGCGGCGCAAAGCACCGAGCAGTTGCAGGCGGTCTACCGTCACTTTATAAGGGTTGTTCTGCGGAATCACAGAGTTGTAGTTGGGATAGCGACCTTCGATAAGACGGCACACCATGCGGTAGCTTTCCAGTGTGAACACAGCGTTGCGTTCGTCGAACTCGATAGTCACCATGCCTTGCTCTTTCGGCAGCAGATTCTTCATCAGCGAAGCCGGCTTCTTGGGCAGGATAAAGGCGGCACGTTCGTTACCTTTGGCGGCCAGTGTCTTGCAGCGCACCAGCTTATGACCGTCTGATGCCACCATCGTGATGTCCTCCGTTGTGATATCGAAATAGATACCGTTCATCACGGGACGAAGCTCGTCATCAGCCGTAGCAAACACGGCACGGTTGATACCACCCAGCAACACTTGTGCATCCATTTCCACACGTACGGCATTGTCACCCAACATGGCAGACTGCGGGAACTCGTCCGCATTCTGCCCCATCAGGCTGTATTTACCGTTCTGATACTGTACCGTGATTTCAAGGGAATCCGTATTGATTTCAAAAGTCAACGGTTGTTCGGGAATTTCCTTCAAAGCGTCCAAAAGGGTTTTGGCTGTAACGGCAAAACGGCCGTCCATATCACTTTCATTCACTTCGACCGTAGTGACCATCGTCGTTTCACTGTCGGAAACAGTTGCAGACAAGGTTCCGTCTTGCAGTTCAAAGAGGAAACAATCCAAAATAGGCAACGCATTCTTCGAATTAATCACACGGCTGATAGCCTGCAAATGACTGGAGAGCGCAGTACTCGAAACGATAAATTTCATATCTTCTGTATATTTAAGTTTTTTATTTTGCTAACGTCTTAGAAACCGTTTTTATATTTTTCAAACTGACGGACAAAGTTAAAAAAAGAATTCCCTACGACAAAGAAATAGCAAGAAAAAACAGCCGAATATTCGTCTCATATTCCTAAAAAATTGTAACTTCGCCGCATCATTTAAAAAGAAAACAATGGAATTTACAGGAAAAATCATCGCTATACTCCAGCCCAGAGGCGGAGTTTCCAAGTCGGGTAACGAATGGAAAGCACAGGAATATGTGATTGAAGATCATGGTCAATACCCGCGTAAAATGTGTTTTGACGTGTTTGGAGCAGACAAAATAGAACAGTTCAATATTCAGATGGGTGAAGAGTTGACAGTATCTTTTGATATAGACGCACGCCAATGGCAAGACCGTTGGTTCAACAGTATTCGCGCATGGAAGATAGAACGCGTAAGCACTGCCGCACCCACTCCGGGCGCTCCCGTTCCGCCGCCAGCTCCCACTGCCGCACCGGAATTCCTCGCAGGGGATGCAAAGGATGACTTGCCGTTCTAAAACTAAGTTATAACTCACCACAAAATTGTACAGATTAACGCATATTACCCTAAAACATTGATAATCGACATCTTCAATTGCAGCAATCTGTGTAATTCTGTGGTGAATGTATATTTTGACTTTCCTTGTGCCTATTATCCCTCAGCACACTACAGCACGACTGATTAATCATCCCCCTTATAAAGCAATACAATATTCGGATAAACCACCCCTTCTGTACAAGTGAACTGTACTGCAAGCATGAAGTGACGGAAGAAGTTGGATTGGCGGAAGAAGAAGTTCGGTATCAGACGCACATACGTTTCCGGCTGACTCAGCATCATCTCCATATCCACCATCATTACAAAATTATATATGGGTGAAAGACTGCCGATACCCTCTTCATACATCGGTGTTCCGTCCAATACATCTCCACTCTCCACCGCTTCAATATAGGCAGAAAGGCTCAGTGCATCAGGAGCCAGCAACAGACTACCCCGATAGAAACAGGCAAAGGTATAAAGGGCAGACTCCGTGATACCCGTCAACTGGGTAAGCAGCGTGTTACGGGGCAGCACATATTTAGAAAACCTCCTTGCTTTGGGATACAACGAATTATTTGAAACCACCTTCGGCATAAGCGGAGCATCCTCTTCCTTGGGAGTACTGTAAAGCAAAGACTGCAAGCAGCGTTCCGCTGCCAGCTCATCCTTGAGGGGAATACACATCACGGCGCAAGGCAGCTTGTCCAACGTGTCTTTCGACTGGAACAAGCAAGACATCACGTTCTCCCCCGCATGCTCATTCAAGTAAGCAATCCACTCTTCGTCGCGCTGCTTGATATAGTCTGAATAGGTGGCCTTGGCATACTCCTGACTGGCAGTGAAGCCAAACCAGGCATCTCTGTCAGACATTGCCCAGCGATCGTAAAAGAAAGTGGAAGACGGAAGCAGAGACCCGGAAAATCCGTCCTCTACCGGCTGCTGTACCCGCAAGGCATTGATAAACGTCTGTGTGGAATCCGATCCGTGGCTGACGCCGGAACAATAGATGGCATCTTCATTGAACTTCATGTCAAACTCCGCCCAACTGCCCAGCTGCGTCTGCGAACGAATACCGTCCGTAGTTTTCCCCATACCCACTCCTTTCATACGCACATAGACTGTGGCAGCTACATTGTTGTGTTTGCCCGCGTGCATAGTACGGAAAGAAGGGAGGTTCATCAGGGACTTTTTGCTGCGCCGCGCATCAATCACATGTTCTATCAAACGCTTCTGGAAACTTACAACCAGAAAATCGGGAGTGAAGTAGGCAGCCAGAAAACGACCGTCTGCCATGGGATAGATACGTATCTCCTCTCCCTTGTAATCGAAATACTTGGAAGGGAACGAACTGGAGCAGTACTTCTCCACAAAAGACTCCACTAACTCATAATCACCCGAACCCAAACTGCAATACAATACTTGGTTCATCGGTGTATCTGGCTCGTGAAAGCTAATCAGCATCTTGTTCATCTGTTTACTCAGTCCATGTGGAGTATCTTCCACCAAAGTATACAAATACTTCTTCAAGTAAACAAAAAGCTCCGATACGTATAGAAAATGATTGTCTTTGCTGCAATTCAACTCATTGATATCTTCCACGAGGTCTGCCATACGGTCGGTTTCGAGTATGGCTGTGGCATCTTGCGGCACCAAAGTATAAAAGATTGAAATCCTGCCGGTTCTCCACCGAATTCAACCGCAGGAAAGAATACACGCCAAAGCCGGTACATAGACAGCACTATGGACACAACACAGCTATCTGTATGAGGAGTCGGAGTTTCATGGACATTTATTCATTCAACTTTTGGCAAAAATAACATTTTCTACTAATTAAAACAAAAACAAATTGTTTCAAAAAGTTTAAGAAAA
>ENA-OQCF01000439-OQCF01000439.1-human-gut-metagenome-genome-assembly--contig:-NODE-439-length-16295-cov-3.746413_pt1 | contig 16295 bp, 17 predicted proteins | sample MGYA00242756_ERZ504573 | MGnify/ENA primary metagenome ERZ504573 (study PRJEB26092, sample SAMD00036240) | human gut metagenome | host: Homo sapiens | study: EMG produced TPA metagenomics assembly of... | reverse complement strand
AAAAGACGAACTCCGTGAAGAAAGTAACAAACTTATGCTTGATGTCAAGGAGCATATGAGAAAAATTTCATTTCTTGAAAATCTTGAGCGTAATCTCGAGGGCTTTTCAAAGAGTGTAAAAACAGTTGTCAATGCTCAAAGTCACGGCAAGGTTCACGGGATATGCGGCCCTGTTTCACGAGTAATTTCAGTTCCGAAAGAATACGGAGTTGCAATTGAAACTGCTCTTGGTTCGGCTATGCAGAACATCGTAACCGAAACCGATGAGGATGCAAAGCGGGCAATTAGATATCTTAAATCCGTTGACGGCGGTCGTGCAACATTTCTTCCGCTTAACACAATTAAGCCGAGAGAACTCCGTGAAAACGGTCTTGAAGATTGCTACGGATTTGTAGGGGTTGCCGCAAATCTTTGTTCATGTGATAATAAATACAACGGAATCCTCTATTCCTTACTCGGCAAAATTGTGATTGCAGAGGATTTGAACTGCGCAACAACAATTGCTAAGAAATATTCTTACAGATTTAAAATTGTAACTCTTGACGGTCAGGTTGTTAATGCCGGCGGTTCACTCACAGGCGGTTCGCTTAACAGAAACACAGGACTTCTCAGCAGAGCAAATGAGATTGAAACACTTAAAAAGCAGACTGCAGTCCTTGAACAGAAGTCAAAAGATGCCGAAAACAGAAGTATTGAAATTTCTCGTGAATATTCGGCGTTTGAGGCTCAGCTTCTCGGTTCAAGAGCAGATCTTTCAAATCTTCGACAAGACCTTGTAAGACTCGAGGCTGAAAAGAGAGCTTGTGACAATGAACTTGCCAATGCAGGTGCTTCTGTTGAAAATTCAATGAATGAAATTACAAATTGTCGTCGGAGAATTGAAACTCTTGAAAAAGATAAAAATTCCGCAAAGCAGCTCCTTGTTGAACTCAATAAGAAAATCCTTGCTGCCGAAGAAAAGGTAAATGAACTTACGGGCAGCAGAGCAGAGCTTACAAAAAAGCGTGAAGAAATTTCTTTGCAGTTACAGAATCTGCGACTTGAAATTGTTTCTTCGCAAAAGGATATCGACGCTCTTAATTCGGATATTGTTTTTGCAAAATCAACAGGCAATGAAAACCTTGAAAGAAAAGCAGAATTAAATCAAGAGATTGAGAGAATCAAAAGTGTTATTCTTGAAAAGACAGAGTTTATAAATTGTACAAATGCAGAAATTGAAAAGTTGATTGCCAATCAGAATGAACGCTCAAAAGCTATTGAAAAAATCAATGCTGACAGAGAACAGCTTGAAAAACGCAGTGCTGAAATCAGAACGATTGAGCGTGATAAAACATCAGAGCGTGAAACCTCGGGCAGAGAGCTTGCAAGACTTGAAGAGAGAAAAATCAACATTCAGAAGCAGTATGATGATATTATCTCAAAGCTTTGGGAAGAATACGAACTGACAAGACGAGAGGCAGAAGATTGTGCTGTTGAAATTGATGACTCAAAACAGGCGCAGAGGCGACTTAACGAGCTTAAACAAAAAATCAGGTCTTTGGGAAATGTAAATGTATCCGCTATTGAAGAGTACAAAGAAGTTTCCGAAAGATATGAATTTATGAGCGCACAGGTAAATGATGTTGAAAAGTCAAAGAAAGAGATTGAAAAGCTTATTACTGACCTCACGAAGCAGATGAAGGAAGTGTTTGTCGAGAGCTTTGATCAGATTAATAAGAACTTTACCTACACCTTCAAAGAACTTTTCGGCGGCGGTACAGCGTCACTTTCGCTTGCGGATCCGGAAAATATTCTGACAAGCGGAATTGATATTCTTGTTCATCCGCCGGGTAAGATTGTTATAAATCTGGAGGCGTTGTCAGGCGGTGAAAAAGCGCTTGTTGCAATTGCACTCTATTTTGCTATAATGAAAGTAAGACCTGCTCCTTTCTGCGTAATGGACGAGATAGAGGCGGCTCTTGATGATGTAAATGTTTATCGTTTTGCCGCATATCTTCGCAGAATGACAGATAATACACAGTTTATTCTCATTACGCATCGCCGTGGTACAATGGAAGAAGCCGATGTGCTTTACGGTGTTACAATGCAGGATGAGGGCATTTCAAAATTACTCGAACTTCGTTCAACCGAAGTTGCGGAAAAACTCGGTATAGATTCAAAGTAATTATAAGGACAGTGATAATATGGGATTTTTCAAAAAGATTAAAGAGGGACTGAAAAAAACTCGTGATGCGGTTGTAGGTCAGATTGACTCAATGCTCAAATCTTTTACAAAAATTGACGATGAGCTTTTTGAAGAACTTGAAGAATTGCTTGTTATGGGCGATGTAGGTGTTCCGACAGCGAAAAGATTTGTAAAGAACTCAGAGAAAGAGTAAAAAAGGAAGGTATAAAAGATCCGTCTGAAATTACCTCGCTTCTCAAAGAAATTATTGCCGATATGCTCAGAGGCGGTGAAGAACTTGATCTTGCAACATCTCCGTCAATTATTCTTGTAATCGGTGTAAACGGTGTCGGCAAGACAACTACAATCGGTAAGCTTGCAAATGCACTTTCAAAAGAGGGCAAAAAAGTTATTCTTGCCGCAGCCGATACATTCAGAGCTGCCGCAATTGAACAGCTTGAAATTTGGGCAGACAGAAGTAGGTGCGAAATTATTAAGCAGAAAGAAGGCAGTGATCCTGCCGCTGTAATTTATGATGCAATTTCAGCCGCAAAGGCAAGACACGCAGATGTAATAATCTGTGATACTGCGGGCAGACTTCATAACAAAAAGCACCTTATGGACGAGCTTGCAAAAATCAACCGTGTAATTGACCGTGAGCTTCCGGATGCGTCAAAAGAAAAGCTCCTTGTCCTTGATGCGACAACAGGTCAGAATGCGGTTAATCAGGCTGAACAGTTCAGACAGGCTACGGGAATTACGGGTATTGTTCTTACAAAGCTTGACGGCACTGCAAAAGGCGGTGTGGTTCTTGCAATTAAGGACGGTCTTGGCATCCCTGTTAAATATATCGGTGTAGGCGAGCAAATTGACGATTTACAGCCGTTTAATCCCGATGCTTTTGCAGATGCACTTTTCAGCATTAAGGAATGATGAATATGAAATTTATAATTGCAAGCAATAACAAAAAGAAACTTGTCGAGCTTGAAAGAATACTTAATCCGCTCGGAATCAATGCGGTTACTCCGAAAGAAGAGGGAATAACTCTTGATGATGTAGAGGAGAACGGAACTACTTTTGCCGAAAACGCTTTTCTCAAAGCTAATGCGGCTTATTTAAAAACGGGACTTCCGGCTGTTGCCGATGATTCGGGTTTGTGTGTTGACGCTCTTGACGGCAGACCCGGCGTTTACACGGCTCGCTATGGCGGTGAAGGCTTGACAGATGAAGAAAGATACATTAAACTTCTTGATGAGATGAAAAATGTCGATGATGACAAGCGTTCTGCTCACTTCACTTCTTCAATCTGTTGCATTCTTCCCGACGGTTCAAAGATAACAGCCGAGGGTATTTGTGAAGGTAAAATTGCTTATGAGCCAATCGGCAAAGACGGATTTGGCTATGATCCGATTTTTATGTTTGGCGACAAGAGTTTTGCAGAGCTTTCAGCCCAAGAAAAGGATGCCGTAAGTCATCGAGGAAAGGCTTTGACAGAACTTAAAGCTAAACTTGAAAACTATTTCAAAAACAACTGATTTGAAAGGAATTAATATATGTTGAACAGCAAACAGAGAGCATTTCTCAGAGGACTTGCAAATCGTATTGATACAATTCTTATTGTTGGTAAGGGTGAAATTACGGATAATATCATCAAACAGGCAGACGATGCTCTTACGGCAAGAGAAATTATAAAAGGTAAGGTTCTTGAAAACAGTGCATATTCATCAAGAGAAGCTGCCGAAGCTATCGCAGAAAAATGTTCTGCGGATGTTGTTCAGGTAATCGGTTCAAAATTTGTACTTACAGAAAGAAACGATGATGAGCCTGTTATCGAGCTTCCAAAGGCAAAGAAGAATTATGAAAACAGGTGTTTTCGGCGGAACTTTTAATCCTGTTCACAAAGGACACATAATGCTTGCCGAGTATTGTATGGACAGCGTTGGACTTGATCGTATTATTATGATACCTACGGCTGTTCCGCCGCACAAAATAAGCAAGAATCTTGCAAGCGAAAACGATCGCCTTAATATGTGTGAACTTGCGTGCAAGGGAAAGAAAAACTTTTCTGTGTCCGATATCGAAATTAAAAGACAGGGAAAAAGCTACACCTACGAAACTGTTACACAGCTAAAAGAAATTTATCCTGATGATCACTTATATACAATAATGGGTGCGGATATGTTTCTGACTCTGGATAGGTGGAAAAATCCTAAAATTATATTTGAAAAATCGTCAATAATAACAATTCCCCGTGATGATGAAAATAAGTCTGAACTTGAAAAATTCTACAAGAATGTTCTGAAACCTATGGGAGCAGATGCGGTTATTCTGCCAAATCCCGTAATAAGCGTATCGTCAACATTCATAAGGGATAACCTTGATGAATTTGATTTGATAAGCGGTATGCTTGATAAAAGTGTTTACGATTATATTATAAAAAATAATTTATATCGGAAGTGAGTGCTTTGAATATCTCTGATTACAAAAAAATAATCCGTGAAAGAATGGGCGATTACAGATTTAATCACAGTGTAAATGTTGCGAAAGAGGCTAAAAAGCTCGCAAAACATTATGGTGCTGATGAAAATAAGGCTGAGATTGCCGGTATTTTGCATGATATAACCAAAGAAATGCCAAAGGAACAGCAGTTGCAAATTATTATCGACAGTGGTATAATTTTAGACAATGTTCAACTTCATGCACCAAAGCTTTGGCACGGAATGAGCGGAAGCATTGTTGTCCGTGATGAGCTTGGCATTGACGATGAAGATATACTCAACGCAATAAGGTATCACACAACAGGACGAGCGGGAATGAGCCTTTTGGAAAAAGTTATTTTTACCGCTGATTTTACTTCCGAGGAGCGTACATACAGCGGTGTGGCAACAATGAGAAAGAAATCTAAAAAGAGCCTTGAGGAGGCTATGCTTTACGGCTATCAGTTTACATTCAAGGATCTTTCTAAAAGACAGCTTGCGATTCATCCCGATGAAGTTGCCTGCTATAATGAAATTGTTCTGCAAATATCCCAAACGAAAGGAAAAAACAAATGAGTTCTTACGATGAAGCAATACTTGCAGCAAAAGCCCTGAGTTCAAAAAAGGGACTTGATATTCAGATTATAAAAATTGCCGATGTTTCTGTTCTTGCCGACTATATGGTAATTGCAACAGGTACAAGCTCAACCCATGTCAAGGCGCTTGCCGATGAGGTTGAATACAAGCTTGATCAGGCAGGAATTTCGGTAAGTCATATAGAAGGTTACAGATCAAATTCATGGATTCTTCTTGACTACATTGATGTTATTGTCAATGTGTTTGATGATGAGGCCCGTGATTTTTATGACCTTGAAAGACTTTGGCAGGACGGCGAAAGCGTTGACCTGACAGGTATCGTTGATTAATTGCAGGAGGGGTTACTTTGAAATACAATCATAAAGCCGTAGAAGAGAAATGGCAAAAAATCTGGAAGATAAGGGTGTGTTCCATGCAAGTGATGACACAGAAAAAGAAAAAGTTTTATGCTCTTATCGAGTTTCCGTATCCGTCGGGACAGGGCCTTCATGTAGGTCATCCCCGTCCATACACAGCACTTGATACAGTTGCAAGAAAACGCAGACTTGAGGGTTACAATGTTCTTTATCCTATCGGTTGGGACGCTTTCGGTCTTCCTACCGAGAACTATGCAATCAAGAATCACATTCACCCTGAAATTGTAACAAAGAAGAATATTGCCCGTTTTAAAAAGCAGATTCAGTCACTCGGTATTTCTTTTGACTGGAGCAGAGAAATCAATACAACAGATCCCGAATACTACAAGTGGACTCAGTGGATTTTTATTCAGCTCTATAAGCACGGTCTTGCTTATAAGAAAGAGATGAATGTAACTGGTGTACTTCGTGCAAATGCGTTCTTGCAAACGAAGAAGTCGTTAACGGTGTTTGTGAGCGTTGCGGAAGTGAAGTTGTTCACAAGGTTAAGTCACAGTGGATGCTTAAAATTACAGAATATGCAGACAGACTTATCAATGACCTTGACCTTGTAAATTATCCTGACAGAGTAAAAGCACAGCAGAAGAACTGGATCGGCAGAAGTAAGGGTGCGGAGGTTGATTTTACAACTACAACAGGCGACACACTTACAATTTATACAACTCGTGCCGATACACTTTACGGTGCTACATACATGGTAATTTCTCCTGAACACCCAATGATTGAAAAGTGGGCTGACAAGATTTCTAATATGGACGAAATCAAGAAGTATCAGGAGGCTGCCGCTCGTAAGTCTGACTTTGAAAGAACAGAGGTAGCTAAAGAAAAGACAGGCGTCAGAATTGACGGTGTTAATGCTATAAACCCTGTAAACAATAAGGAAATCCCAATCTTTATTTCTGACTATGTACTTGTATCATACGGTACAGGTGCTATTATGGCTGTTCCTGCTCACGATACCCGTGACTGGGAATTTGCAAAAAAATTCGACCTTCCTATTATTGAAGTTGTTAAAGGCGGCAATGTTCAGGAAGAGGCTTACACAGATTGTGCCAAGGGTATTATGGTTAACTCGGGCATGCTTGACGGCCTTACTGTTGATGAAGCAAAGAAGAAAATTATTGACTGGCTCACAAGTGAGGGCAAGGGTCATTCAAAGGTTAACTACAAACTCCGTGACTGGGTATTCTCCCGTCAGCGTTATTGGGGCGAGCCTATTCCGATGGTATATTGTGAGAAGTGCGGCTATGTTCCGATTGATGAAAAAGACCTTCCGCTCAGACTGCCTATGGTTGAGTCATATGAACCGACTGATAACGGAGAATCACCGCTTGCAAGATGACAGACTGGATTAACACAACCTGTCCTTGTTGCGGCGGTAAGGCTAAAAGAGAAACCGATACAATGCCTCAGTGGGCAGGTTCATCATGGTACTATCTCAGATATATGGATCCGCACAATAAAAATGCCATTGCATCAAAAGAGGCTCTTAACTACTGGTCACCTGTTGATTGGTACAACGGCGGTATGGAGCATACAACTCTCCACCTTCTTTACAGCCGTTTCTGGCATAAGTTCCTCTATGATATCGGTGTTGTTCCTACTCCGGAACCATACGCTAAGCGTACTTCACACGGTATGATTCTCGGTGAAAACGGCGAGAAGATGAGTAAATCAAGAGGTAATGTCGTAAATCCCGATGAAATCGTTGACGAATACGGTGCAGATACAATGCGTTTATATGAAATGTTCATTGGCGACTTTGAAAAGGCTGCTCCGTGGAGTAAGGCAAGCATCAGAGGCTGTCGCAGATTCGTTGAGCGTTACTGGAATCTTCAGAGTGTTCTCATTGACGGTGATAAAATCCGACCTGAGCTTGAAGGTGCATTTAACAAGGCAATCAAAAAGGTTGGCGAGGATATTGAAAATATAAAGTTCAATACTGCTATCGCAACTCTTATGGCTTTAATCAACGATATTTCAAATGTAAAGTCAATTAATAAGGAAGAACTCAGAATTTTCTCAATTCTCCTTAATCCGTTTGCTCCTCATGTTACGGAAGAAGTTTACGAGGCTTGTAAGCTTGGTGACGGTATTCTTGCCGAAGCCGAGTGGCCTGAATATGACGAGTCAAAATGCGTTGACGAAAGTGTAGAAATTGTTGTTCAGGTAAACGGCAAAATCAAAGCTAAGCTTAACATTCCTGTTGATGCAGACAAGGATGCTGTTCTTGATCTTGCAAAGAATGATGAGAATGTCAAAAAGGCTATTGACGGAATGAAAATTATTAAAGAAATTGTTGTTCCGAAGAAACTTGTAAACCTTGTTGTTAAGCCATAATTCAACTTTTAAAATTAATTTGACCTAAATTTCTACAATGCTATTGACATTATTCGAGTTATAATGTATAATAACATTTGCAATTATATGCAAATTACCCATGCCCGGTGGCAGATGGGAGGGAAGATAGATGGCAGAGATTAGACTTAAAGAGAATGAATCCCTTGAAAGTGCTTTAAGAAGATTCAAAAAGCAGTGTGCCAGAGCTGGCGTTATTGCTGAGGTTCGCAAAAGAGAAGCTTATGAAAAGCCTCTGTAAAGCGTAAGAAAAAATCCGAAGCAGCTCGCAAACGCAAATACAGGTAATCAAACAGGCGGACAGAGCATTCTGTCCGCTTTTTGTTTTATCTTCATATTTCTTTGAAAAAAGGTGACACTATGAAAAAGATTCTTGTTATACTCGGACCAAACCTCAATATGGTAGGCGTCCGTGAAAAGGGAATATACGGAGAAGAAACTGCCTCCGATATTGAAAAGCAGATTATTTCATATGCAGAAAGCAACGGCTTTTCTGCCGAAGTTTTTCAGTCAAATCACGAGGGAGATCTTATCGATAGAATTCATTCAGCAAAGGGTAACTTTGACGGTGTTGTAATTAATGCAGGCGCTCTCACACATTACAGCTATGCTTTAAGAGATGCCATTGCTTGTGTAAAGATTCCTTTTGTAGAGGTTCATATGTCTAATATTCACGCAAGAGAAGAGTTCAGACATACATCTGTAATCGCACCTGTTTGTGTCGGTCAGATTGCAGGTTTTGGCAAAAACAGTTACTTTCTCGCAATTAATGCATTAAAGGACTTGATGTAATGCAAAACTCTTTATTTGAGCAAAGACTTGAAAATTTAAAGACGGTTCTTGACAGTAACAGTCAGGCTGTTTTGTTGACTAATGAGAAGAATATCGGTTATTTTTGCGGATTCTTTCACAGCGAAGGTTATTTACTTGTGACTGAAAATGAAATTGTCCTTTTTGTTGATTTTAGATATTATGAGGCTGCTTTAAAAAAATCAAGCGGATGCAGGGTTGTCTGCTTTACTAAGTTGTTTAAAGACCTTATGAGCGAATTAAAAAACAAGTCTGTTGTGAATGTATTTTTTGAGGCATCCGATATTACGGTTGAAAAATATAATCGTTTTAAAAAGGCTTTTTCGGAAAATAATATTGAGTGCGTTTGTGACGGCAGTCTTGATCATAAGATTGAAAAAATCAGATGTATCAAGGATGAATCAGAAATTAAAAAAATAGCTAAAGCACAGGAGATAACCGAAAAGTCATATCTTGAGGTGTTGAATTACCTAAAACCCGGTGTCAGCGAACGCAGGGTTGCACTTGAGCTTGAACATCTCATAAAGCTTAACGGCGGTGAAGGTGTTTCATTTGATCTCATCACGATTACAGGCAAAAAGACTTCATTGCCTCACGGAGTTCCGTCAGATGATATTGTCAGTGAGGGAGATTTCTTTACTTTTGATATCGGCTCAATTTTTGACGGCTATCACAGCGATACTACGCGTACGGTAGCAATCAAGTCGGCTGATGAAGAAATGAAAAAGGTTTATGACATCGTATTAAAAGCTCAGCTTGCTGTACTCGACAGCGTAAAACCCGGAGCAAAATGTTCTGATGTCGATAAAATTGCAAGAGATATAATCTCGGAAAACGGTTACGGAAAATATTTCGGTCATGCAACCGGTCACGGTGTAGGACTTGATATCCACGAATCTCCCGTTGTATCTCCGAGAAGTGAAACAATGCTGAAAAAAGGTATGATAATAACCGATGAACCGGGAATATATCTGCCTGGTAAATTCGGTGTTCGCATTGAAGATATGCTTTGCGTGACTGATACAGGGTACAAAAACTTTGTTTCACTCCCCAAAGAACTCATTATTGTGTAATAAAAGTCTTGCATTTTTTGTCATTGTTATGTATAATGTAAATTGTTATATTACGGCATACATTACCGTATTTCCGTATGAAAGATAATTAGGAGGTATTACTAATGATATCAGCAGGTGATTTCAGAAACGGCGTTACATTTGAAATGGACGGTCAGGTTGTATCAATCATTGAATTCCAGCATGTAAAGCCCGGTAAGGGTGCTGCATTTGTAAGAACTAAAATCAGAAATGTTATTACAGGCGCAGTAGTTGAAAAAACTTTCAACCCGAACGATAAGTATCCCACAGCTTTCATTGACAGAAAGGATATGGAATACAGCTATTCAGACGGCGATCTTTACTACTTCATGGATACAGAAACATGGGAGCAGATTCCGATTAACAAGAGCGTTCTTGGCGACAACTTTAAGTTTGTTAAGGAAAATATGGTGTGCAAGGTTCTTTCTTACAAGGGCAATGTATTCGGCATTGAGCCTCCGAACTTTGTTGAACTTAAGGTTACAAAGACAGATCCCGGCTTTAAGGGTGACACAGCAACCAACGCTACAAAGCCTGCAACTCTTGAAACAGGTGCTGAAATTAAGGTTCCTCTCTTTATTGATGAGGGCGAAGTTATTCAGATCGACACAAGAACAGGCGAATATATGGGCAGAGCATAATTTCTGCGGGAGAATCAGTTATGAATCTTACTGAAAAAATTTCTTACATTCGCGGTCTTTGCGACGGTTTGGAGCTTGATGAGTCAAAACCTGAAGTAAAGGTTCTTAATGCAATCGTTGATCTTCTTGATGATATGGCTTTTGAAGTATCTGACATGGAAGAACTTTACGATGAGTTAAGCGCTCAGGTTGACGAAATTGATCAGGATCTTGCTGATGTTGAGTCTGATGTTTACGATGACGAGGACTATGACATTGAAGATTATGACGATGAAGATGACGATTACGATTTTGATGATGAAGAGAATCCTTTTTATGAGGTGACTTGTGATTCATGCGGTCAGAAGCTTAATGTTTCCGAAGATGTCCTTCTTGAAGGCGAAATCGAGTGTCCTAACTGCGGTGAGAACCTTGAGTTTGATTTTTCAGAGCTTTTCAGCAATGAGGAAGATGACGAGTGTGATGCCGATTGTGCATCATGCGACGGTTGTTCGGACACAGAAGAATAATTAACAAAACAAACACCCTTCGTATAGTATATACGAGGGGTGTTTTTATGTTGTACAGAAAAAGGTGTAAAAGAAAACTTGTTCTTTTAAAGAAAATACTTCTTACTGTGGTTTTACTGATTATCGGTGTTACTGTTTTCTGCGAGGTGCATTTGTCAGATTTCAGACCGGAGTACATAAGAATTCAGGCTGAAATATTGTCTGTAAATTCTGTCTGCGATGCAGTGAATAACACACTTGACAAGCTTAATTATTCTTACAGCGATATAGCAAAGATTAATTGTGATAAAAACGGAAATGTTCAGTCAATTGAAACGGATTCATTCAAAATCAACAGAATTAAAGCCGACATCACGAAAGCCGTACAAAAGGAAATAGCTAAGGTATATGACAATGAAATTGAAATACCTCTCGGTGCATTTACGAATATTACAATACTCTCAAATGTCGGACCTTGCATTCCTGTGAGTTTTAACCTTACAGGAAGCTTTTCCTCGGAAGTTATAAGTACATTTGAACAAGCAGGAATAAATCAGACAATCCACCATATAAAGCTTTTGCTCACCTCAAAAATAATGACAACCTCGCTTGATTATTCAGGCAAAATAACATTTACTACCGATTTTGAAATTGCACAATCCGTAATAGTGGGTAATATACCGTCCGGATACGGTTCTCTGTTTCAGACTTATAAGAAGTAAATTTTGAAAAACCTGTGAAAAACATTGAAAAACCGTATATCTTGTGTTATAATCTAACAGTTAATACAATGGGTTAGGAGGCATTTCTTTGCCTGACAGTCAGAAAATTTCCGAAAAACAATCGGAGTATATGAATTTAATAGCTGAAATTATGGATATCCGCAAAAGAGGAGAGAAGCCTGTTGCGTATATCAGAACATACGGCTGCCAGCAGAATGTGGCTGATAGTGAAAAAATTAAGGGTATGCTTGAACAGTCGGGATTTGAGTTTGCAGATGAACCGGACAATGCGGATTTCATACTTTTCAATACCTGTGCCGTAAGAGAACATGCTGAGGACAGAGTGTTCGGCAATGTAGGTGCATTAAAAAATCTAAAGCGTAAGCATCCGCAGATTCTAATTGCTTTGTGCGGTTGTATGATGGAGCAGGAGCATGTTGCCAATAAAATTTACAAGAGCTTTCCTTTTGTAGGACTTGTGTTTGGCACTCATTCATTGCACCATTTTCCTGAGCTTATGTATAACGCTCTTCTTGATGGCAAAAGAGTGTTTGAAAGAGGTAATGACGATAATCAACTTTATGAGGGATTTCCTGTTAAGCGTGACGGCACTTTCAAGGGTTGGTTACCGATTATGTACGGTTGCAACAACTTCTGTACATATTGCGTTGTGCCTTATGTAAGAGGCAGAGAACGCAGTCGTGAAAAGAATATTATTGTTTCTGAGGCTAAAAATATGATTGAGTCGGGTTATAAAGACATTACCCTTCTCGGTCAGAATGTAAATTCCTACGGAAAAGGTCTTTCCGAGAAAGTAAACTTTTCACAGCTTTTGCGTGAGGTCGATTCAATTGACGGAGATTATTGGCTTCGCTTTATGACATCTCACCCGAAGGATTGTTCAAAGGAACTTATTGACACAATTGCATCGGGTACTCATATAAGCAAGCATCTTCATCTTCCGTTCCAATGCGGTTCGGACAGAGTGCTTAAAGCAATGAATCGTCACTATGACCGCAGAAAGTATCTTGAAATAATCAATTATGCTAAAGAGAAAATTGACGGTCTTTCACTTACAAGTGATATCATTGTAGGTTTTCCGGGTGAAACATATGAAGATTTCAAAGAAACTTTATCGCTTATCCGTGAGGTTGAGTTTACATCGCTCTTTACCTTCATTTTCTCACCAAGATAGGTACTCCTGCTGCTAAAATGGACGATCCGATTTCCGCTGAAGAAAAATCAAAATGGTTCCGTGAACTTCTTGATGTTCAGGAAGAAATTGCGGCAAAGCGTTGTTCTTCAATGGTTGGCAAAACCGAAAAGGTACTTATTGAAGGTGAAAACGATAAGAACGGTGAATTGTGCGGTCGTACAAGCGGTAACATAATAGTTGAGCTTGAAGGATCAAAGGACTGTATCGGAACATTCAGAAATGTAAAAATAACAAAGGCTCGCAACTGGATATTAAAGGGTGAGCTTGTAAAATAATCGGAGGTTAAAACTATGGATATCATTGAGAAAGCAAGGGAACTTGGAAGACTCATTCAGGAAGAGGACTCATATAAAAAATTGCAGGACGCTCAGAAGAATGCAGATGCAGATATGGAGCTTCAGCGTCTTATCGGTGAATTCAATCTTAAAAGAATGTCAATCAACAATGAGGCATCTAAAAAAGAAAGAGATCAGGAAAAGCTTTCTAAGCTTAATACTGAGATGAGAGAGGCATATTCTCAGATTATGTCAAACGAGAATATGATTGCCTACAATGATGCAAAGGCTGCTTTTGATGTTGTTGCAAACAGAGTTCTCGCAATTGTTCAGCAGTCTGCTGAGGGTGCAGATCCCGAGACAGCTGATTACAGCCAGTCATCATGCTCAGGCAGCTGTGCTACATGCGGCGGTTGCGGCTGATAAACGGTTCTAAATTTTGTTAAGGAAGTGAAACAAATGGCGGAGTTATCTCCAATGATGCAGCAGTATTTCAAAATTAAAGAAGAAAACAAAGACAGCATTTTGTTCTTCCGACTTGGAGATTTCTACGAAATGTTTTACGATGATGCAAAGCTTGCATCAAAGGAGCTTGAACTTACTCTTACAGGAAGGGATTGCGGACAGGCCGAGCGTGCTCCCATGTGCGGAGTTCCGTTTCACAGCTGTGAGGGTTACATTGCAAGACTTGTTGCAAAGGGTTATAAGGTTGCAATTTGCGAACAGACGGAAGATCCTGCAAAGGCAAAAGGTCTTGTAAAGCGTGATATTATTCGAGTAATTACTCCCGGTACCGTAATGGAATCGAGTATGCTTGATGAGAGCAAAAACAACTACATTTGCTGTATGTATTCTAAAAATAAATCTATAGGACTTTGTTTTTGCGATATTTCCACAAGAGAATTATACGCTACAGAAATCAGGGGTAATGACAGCTATAATGTTCTTACAAATCAGCTTACAAGCTATAATCCCCGTGAAATTCTTATCGGCGGTGACATTGTAAAGCTGAAAGAATTGCCTAAGTTCATTAAAGCGAAACTTTCGGCAGGAGTTGAAATGCTCGAAGATGAAAAATTTGACGAGTCGGTATGTACTGATGTTGTAAAATCACAGTTTGCGGATGAATACAGTACCGTATCTGACAAATCTGTTGTTGTATGCGTTCTCGGTGCATTGCTTTCATATCTTCGTGATACTCAGAAAACGGGACTTGAAAGAATAAATCACATTGAGTTCTACAAAGAAAATCAATATATGAGCCTTGATTACAACACACAGCGTAATCTTGAGCTCACACAAACAATGCTGACAAAGGATAAAAAGGGTTCACTTTTGTGGGTGCTTGACAAGACAAAAACCGCAATGGGCAAACGCCTTATGCGTTCATGGCTTGAACATCCTTTGCTTAATATAACTTCAATTAACAACCGTCAGAGTGCGATTGAAGAGCTTGTAAACGATAATATGCTCCGTATGGATGTTACTGACACACTCTCGGGTATATTTGACATTGAAAGACTTATGACAAGAATCGTTTACGGTTCTGCAAATGCAAGAGATTTGCGTTCACTCTGCGGAGCAATTCAGAATCTTCCGCAGATTTCGGATTTGCTCGTTGATTGTAAATCGGTTTATCTTAAATATATTTATAAAAGCATTGATAAGCTTGAGGACATTCATTCTCTTATTGATTCTGCAATCGTTGAAGAACCCCCGTTTACAGTCCGTGAGGGCGGTATGATTAAGAGAGGTTATAACGAAGAACTTGATTCCGTGACAGGAGATATGAATGACTCAAAGGGAATTCTTGCCCGTATTGAGGCTGAACAGCGTGATATAACGGGAATTCCTAAGCTTAAAGTCGGTTATAACAGGGTATTCGGATATTATATTGAAGTATCAAATTCATATAAATCCATGGTACCCGAAACATACATAAGAAAGCAGACACTCACCAATTGTGAAAGATATATTACTCAGGATTTGAAAGATGTAGAGGGCAGAATCCTCGGTGCAAAAGACAGATCGGTTGCACTTGAATACGACCTCTTTGATGATGTCAGAAAGACGGTTTCGGATAATCTTGAAAGAATTCAGAAAACCGCAAAAGCCATTGCTAATCTTGATGTTATTACATCACTTGCAAATGTTGCGGCTGACAACAGATACATAAGACCTGATGTAAACCTTTCAACTGCTATAAGAATTAAAGATTCGAGACATCCCGTTGTTGAAGCACTTTTGAAAGATGCACCGTTTGTTCCGAATGATGTCAGCCTTGATTCTGCCAATGACAGAGTAGCAATTATTACAGGTCCCAATATGGCAGGCAAGTCAACCTATATGCGACAGATTGCCATTATTGTTCTTATGGCACAGATAGGCAGTTTTGTTCCGGCGTCTTCCGCCGAAATCGGAATTGTAGACAGTATCTTTACTCGTGTAGGTGCATCTGATGATCTTGCTTCGGGACAGTCAACCTTTATGGTTGAGATGAGCGAGGTTGCCAATATTATTAAAAATGCAACTTCAAAAAGCTTACTTATTCTTGACGAAATCGGCAGAGGTACTTCGACCTTTGACGGTATGAGCATCGCAAGGGCTGTACTTGAATTTTGTGCCGACAGAAAAAAACTCGGTGCAAAAACACTTTTTGCAACTCATTATCACGAACTTACGGTTATGGAACAACTCCTTGACGGTGTAAAAAACTATAACATAGCAGTTAAAAAGCGTGGCGATGACATTACTTTTCTGCGAAGAATTGTTCCCGGCGGAGCAGATGACAGCTACGGTATTGAGGTTGCAAAGCTTGCAGGCATTCCGCAGTCTGTAATTTCAAGAGCAAAGGAAATTTTAAAAGACCTTGAACACGGCAAATATAAAAACGAGAATGCCAATATCCAAAAGCAGGATAATTCAGACGATATGCAGCTTTCACTTATCGGTTCGGCTGAAAGTCCCGTGATTGAAAAGCTGAAAGATACAGATATAAATACTCTTACTTCCGATTGAAGCAATGAACTTGCTTTAT
>ENA-OQCF01000438-OQCF01000438.1-human-gut-metagenome-genome-assembly--contig:-NODE-438-length-16309-cov-4.327833_pt1 | contig 16309 bp, 17 predicted proteins | sample MGYA00242756_ERZ504573 | MGnify/ENA primary metagenome ERZ504573 (study PRJEB26092, sample SAMD00036240) | human gut metagenome | host: Homo sapiens | study: EMG produced TPA metagenomics assembly of... | reverse complement strand
GCTGGCCGCCCCCCGCGTGAGGGCGGCAGAGGCCCTGCCCGCGACAGCGCACCCCGTGTATGGCAGCCCAAGGCTCCCGTCCGTTCCGATAACATGAGTTTTGAGGACATGATGAGCCGCTTCAAGAGCCAGAGCGAAGAGAAGATGGCCGATCTTGATCACGAGACCAATAACCGCCGCGGCGGTGGTTATGCGCCTCGCGGTCGCGGTGGCCGCCGCTGAGCGGAAAGGCCTGCGCTTTTCAAGCCTGATCAAAATAACGGAAACAGACCTGTCTCATTTGATCGGGCAGGTCTGTTTTTTCCGTAATAAAAGAAAGGAACCACAATGCCTGCAAAATTTGAACTGATCGCGCCCTGCTTTTTTGGGTGTGAATCCACTGCAAAATTTGAGCTGACCCGCATCGGCGCAGAGAATATCCGCGTGGACGATGGCCGTCTGAGCTTTGCCGGCGGCGCAGAGATGATCGCTGCTGCAAACCTCAATCTGCGCACGGTGGAGCGCGTGATGCTGCTGCTGGCCCGCTACAGGGCCGCCACCTTTGATGACCTGTTCGACGGCGTGTACGATATCCCGTGGGAGGAGCTGCTGCCCGCAGACGCAGCCTTTCCGGTCACCGGCTCTTCGCTGAACAGCCAGCTGTCCAGTGTGCCTGCCTGCCAGAGCATCATCAAAAAAGCTGTGGTCAAGCGCCTGATGGCAAAGCACCACACCTCTGTGCTGCCGGAGACCGGCGCGGAGTACAAGATCCGCTTCATGCTGCGCAAGGATCAGTGTGAGATCATGCTGGACACCACCGGCGACGGCCTGCACAAGCGCGGCTACCGCCGCAACGCCATGGAGGCACCCATCCGCGAGACTTTGGCGGCTACCATTGCAGACCTTGGCCGTGTGCGCCGCGACAGTCTGGTGGAGGACCCCTTCTGCGGCAGCGGCACGCTGCTGATCGAAGCTGCTCAGAAAGCCATGAACATTGCCCCCGGCCTGAAGCGCCGCTTTGCCGCCGAGCGCTATGGCTTTGTGCCGGCAGCCATCTGGGCCGAGCAGCGTCAGAAGGCACTGGCCGAGGCCAAGCTGGATGTGGGCTTTGAAGCCTTTGGCTATGATATCGACCCTGCCGCTGTGGCTCTGGCCAACGCCAATGCAAAGCTGGCCGGTGTGGAAAAGCGCTGCCACTTTGAAGTGGCTGATGTGGCCGACTTTGCCGCAAAGCAGGAGGCCATCGTGCTGACGAATCCCCCGTATGGCGAGCGCATGAGCACCATTGAAGGTGCTGCAAAGCTGGCCCGCACGCTGGGCCGGCAGATGGAAGCACACCCCTGTGCAGGCGTGTATGCGATCACTGCCGATATGGATTTTGAGACCCACTACGGCAAGCGTGCCAACAAGCGCCGCAAAATGTACAACGGCATGATCCCCTGCCAGCTGTATATGTACTACAGCGCGCCCAAGTTTGAGCACACTGCAAAGCCGATGCCGAAGTCCGGCTTTGACGGCAAGCGCACTGCACCGAACCGCTTTAACAAGAAGTAATTGAAAAATGTTACCTGCCGCACCGGAGCTGTCCAGTGCGGTTTTTACATTGCAGCCGGTAATTACCGGAAAAAACAAAGCGGGACCTGAATTGGCAGGAGATGGAAATGGACGCAAACACAGGAAGTTTTACGCTGTGTTCCGCGCCACGTGCGGCAAAGATGAGACAAATTCATGCTCTTTTTACAAAGGATGGTTGAACCTGGGCTGAAAATGGATTATACTTACCTTATTATTCTGCGGTTCTTCCGAGGAGGAAAAGGTGCGTATGAAGGGTAGGATGCGGCCATATCTGCCGGAGCTCACCATCCGGGATTACAATATCTACCTGCGCTATCTGCGCGGGGTGCGACGTCAGCTGTACGAGGCGTACGGATTATATTCCTGCCATCTGCTGCGGAGCAACGGCGTGCTGTTTGCCATCCTTTCGGACAGTCTGGCCGGGCGGCAGGCCACTTGCCAGCGCAAGCGGGTCCCGGGCACACTGGCCTGGCGCAGGCTCATGTGCCAGACCCAGGGCATCCGGCTGGCCGCACAGGTGGAGGTGCTGCTGGCTGGCACAACCTGCAGGACCGCAAATACAGCGAGCTGCGGCCGCTCAAGCGCCTGCGCCGTGCGGTGGACCGTCTGCTGCTGCGCCGCGCCTATGAGCGTGCTGTGCAGGAGAACCCGGCGCTGGAACGGCTGTTCGTGCAGGAGCGGGATCAGGCCGTGGTGCAGATGAACCTGAGCGCCAAGAACTACTCTCTTGCCGCTGAACCCATGAGCAACATTTACGGTGCACTGTATTCCACCCTTGCCACCGACGACCCCAGCCAGCGCAAGAGCATGCGCTACATCGGCAGCAGCATCGGCCGCATTTTTTACCTGCTGGATAAGGCTGAGCGCTTTGAGATGGACAAGAGCAGCGGCCGCTACAACGTGTTCGTAGTCAACGACCTGCGGGGACAGGCTGCGGCGGTGGAGAATGCCCGCCGTCAGGCACTGGCTGCCGCCAACGATCTGATCCGCGTGTACAGTATGCTGGACATCAAATTGAACCGCGGCCTGCTGGATAACATCATGCTGCTTGGTCTGCACCATGCGGTGGATCCGCTGGAAGCCGGTGCTGAGCGCGAAAACTGGGAGATCCCATGAAGCAAAACCATCAAAAAAGCTGGGCCATGGCTTACTGCGGCATTGTGGCGGCGCTGTGCGTCGCACTGATGCTGCTGGGAGCTGTGATCCCCATTGCCATGTTCATTGCGCCTGCAGTGGCAGGCTTCCTTGTTGCCACGGTGTGCGTGGAGTGCGGGATGCAGCTGGCCTTGACGGCCTATGCGGCAGTCAGCCTGCTGGCACTGCTGTTCGTGCCGGATAAGGAAGTAGCGCTGATCTTTGTGTTCCTGCTGGGGTATTACCCGCTGGCAAAGCCGAAGTTTGAGCGCATCCGCCCTGCGGTTCTGCGCATTGTCTGCAAGCTGCTGCTGTGCAACGGCGCAGTGCTGGCCATGTACGGCTGGTATTTCTGCTGGTGCCGGCAGGCAGCATTTCGCAGGAGCTGCGCACCACCGCGCTGGCTGTCTCGCTGGCAACGCTGGTCATGGGCAATGTTGCCTTTGTGCTGTACGACCGGGCATTGCATAACATGCTCATGATGTACCGACTGGTCTGGCGGCCGAAACTTCATAAAACTTTGGGCTGGCGCTGAGCCAGCCTTTGTGCTATAATGGGGCATCAGAAAGGGGAGAGCGCAGCACACAGGTAACGCAAAGCGCCGGGCCACGCGGGTGACAGCCGCGAGGGTGACGAGGAGAGGAATCATCGAAAGATTCGGCGGATGTTTCTCCGGCTGAGGGCTAGACCAGCCGCAGAGAAGGGCAAAAAACGGCAGCAATACCGCAACAGATCCCTTCAAAGAAAGCCATACAAGAACATAAACTGTACTAGGAAGCTGACTGGATATCACTGCGCCTTTTTGCGCGGGAACGGTCGGTATGGAGGTGTTTTGTATGTGCGGCATTGTTGGTTATGTCGGTAAGCGCAGTGCGCAGGACGTGCTGCTGGATGGTCTGGAAAAGCTGGAGTATCGCGGGTACGACTCCGCCGGTGTGGCGCTTGCGCTGGACGGCGGCATCCGCGTGGTAAAAAGCAAAGGACGGCTCACCGCCCTGCGGGAAAAGCTGGCGGCGCAGCAGCTGGCACAAAGCTTCTGCGGCATCGGCCACACCCGCTGGGCTACCCATGGCGAGCCCAGCGATGTGAACAGCCACCCGCATTCGACCCCGCGCGTGAGCATTGTGCACAATGGCATCATTGAAAATTACGGCCTGCTCAAGGAGCGCTTGGCCGCAAAAGGCTATACCTTCCAGAGTGAGACGGACACCGAAGTGCTGGTAAAGTTGATCGACAGCTGCTATACCGGTGACCCGCTGCGTGCACTGCAGCAGGCGCTTGCCAAGGTGCGCGGCAGCTATGCGCTGGCCGTGCTGTTCCGGGATTACCCGGACACCATTTTTGCAGTCAAGCGGGAAAGCCCGCTGATCGTCGGCTGGGGCGAGGGCGAAAACTTTGTGGCTTCGGATATTCCGGCACTGCTCAAGTATACCCGGAAATACAGCGTGCTGGAAGAAGGGGATATGGCCGTCTGCACCACAGAGGGCATCCGCTTTTACAACGAATTTGGTGAGCCAGTGGAGCGCCAGCAGCTGACGGTGGACTGGGATATGGAAGCTGCCGAAAAGGGCGGCTATCCCCACTTTATGCTCAAGGAGATCAACGAGCAGCCTGCGGCCATTATGGCCACGGTCAGCCCCCGTGTAGAGGACGGACTGCCGGTGCTGCGCATCCCGGAGCTGACCGATGAAGTGCTGCGCGGTATTGGCCGGGTGCATCTGGTGGGCTGCGGTACGGCTATGCATGCCGGTATGGTGGGCAAATCTGCCATCGAAACGTTGGCCCGTGTGCCCGCCGAGGTGGACATTGCCAGCGAGTTCCGTTACCGGGATCCCATTCTGGAAAAGAACGATCTGGTCATCATCATCAGCCAGTCCGGCGAGACCAGCGACACGTTGGCAGCGCTCAAGCTGGCCAAGAGCCGCGGCGTGCCGGTGCTGGCCATCGTGAATGTGGTGGGCAGCTCCATTGCACGTGCCGCAGATTATGTAATGTACACCTACGCCGGGCCGGAGATCGCGGTAGCATCCACCAAGGCGTATATGGTGCAGATGTGCGTGCTGTATCTGTTTGCACTTCGGCTGGCCTATGCTCGCGGACGGCTGAGCGAGGCAGAGACCCGCCGCTTTACGGCCCAGCTGCTGCGCGCACCGGAGGTCATCAAGCCGCGCCTTGCAGATTGTGAGCAGATCAAGTACCTTGCCAGCCGCTATGTGAACACCCAGAGCTGCTTCTTCATTGGGCGCGGGTTCGACTATGCGCTCTCGCTGGAGGGCAGCCTGAAACTCAAGGAGATCAGCTATGTGCACTCGGATGCCTATGCAGCCGGTGAACTGAAACATGGTACCATCAGCCTGATCACCGATGGCGTGCCGGTGATCGCACTGGCCACCCAGAAACAGGTGTACGAAAAGACCATTTCCAATGCCAAGGAGACCCGCAGCCGCGGCGCAAGGGTGCTGCTGTTTACCACAAAGGATGCTGTGGTGCCGGAAGGCGTGGCAGATGCCGTGATCCGGCTGGATGAGTATGAGGATATCCTGATGCCGCTGCAGCTCATTGTGCCGTTACAGCTGTTTGCCTATTATATGGCTGTTTTGCGCGGCTGTGACGTGGATAAGCCGCGCAATCTGGCCAAGAGCGTGACCGTGGAGTGACGGCATAAAACGCAGCCAGAAAGCCCTGCACGAAACAGAAATAAAAAAACAGGACCTGCGCTGAATCACTGAAGTGCATTCTGTCAAGTAGAAAAAAATAATATAAGGTTTTTGTTCGCCGTTTCCACAAGGAGACGGCGAATTTTTTGTGCAAAATCGGTATCAGGCAGCTCGGTTCATAGCACCGACATGAGCCTGCATCGACATCTGGATGAACAGACGGTGCTGGTAACGGCGGTTGTTGCAGCAGTCAACAGTGAATAGTGATTGTTCTTTCTTGACATGAAAATACCCCCAGAGTACTCAGAGTTTTTGTCTCTGTCTACTCTAGGGGTAGCGTATCACATGGAATGCCAGGGCATTGTGATTTATAGATTATTTGTTTCGGCAGGAGATGTTTCCGATGCAGACGTTTCTACCGGAACATCGTCCTCCGTGTCACCGAAGTTGTCGTGGTAAGTCTGCAGCAGGTCGATCTCCTTGTTGCGCTTCAGGCCGTAGATGACCAGCTTTTTGATCACATCATAGATGACTGCAAACAGCGGCACACCTACGATCATGCCCACAAAACCCCACAGACCGCCGAACAGCAGGATGGCGAACAGTACCCAGAAACTGGAAAGACCGGTGGTGTTGCCCAGGATCTTGGGGCCGATCACGTTTCCGTCCAGCTGCTGCAGCACCAGAACGAACAGGACGAACCACAGCGCCTTGATGGGGCTCTGAATGAGGATCAGCAGGGTGGCGGGCACGGCACCGATGAACGGGCCGAAGAAGGGAATCACATTGGTCACGCCGATGATCACGGAAACCAGAAGGGCACTGGGGAACTTGAAGATCAGGCAGCCGATATAGCACAGCACGCCGATGATGGCGGAATCCATGATCTTGCCGTTGATGAAACCGCCGAACATCTTATCGGCGTACTTCACTTCTTCCTTGATCAGCTCTGCCCAGCGGGGCTTGAAGATGCTGTAGAGCACCAGCTTGGCCTGCTGAACAAAGCGCTTGCGGCTGGCCAGCATATACACGGCCACGATGATGCCGATGATCAGGTTCTTGGCCATGGTCACTACGTTCAGCACACCCACTGCGGCACCGCTGACGATGTTCTGCATGGAGGGCAGGAGCCGGGTCTTGATCAGATCATCGATATTGGTGCTGATGGTGGCATAAGCAGAGTTGAGCATGTCCATGATCTGCTGGTTGTTCTCAATGAACTCCACATGATTCGCCCACTGCACGAACTTTGCGAGGTTGCGCTGCGCAGTGTAGTACAGGGTGGTCACGCTGGTAATGAGCTGCGGAATGATCATCATGCACAAAGCGTAGATGAGGAGCAGGCCGAACAGGATGGTCAGCGTAACGGACAGCACATTGACCAGACCATGCATCTTTTCCGGGATGAACCGGCGCAGAAAGCTCTCGATGGTGTTGCACACAGGTTTGAGCAGGTAGGCGATGACGGCACCGTAGATGAATGGCATCAGAATGCCGGTCAGCGTGGAGATGGCATCGCCAAAACCATCGAAGCGGTAGATCAGGAAAAAGAAGATGATGCTCAGGGAGATCGCTCCAAATCCTGCCAACATCCCGTAGAGATAGGGCTTGATGTGCGGCTTTTTGTCCATCATGATAGACTCCATTTCAGCCGCGGACAGCAGGAATCCCCGCGGCACTTATCAGATTTTGTTGCTCCTGCGCCAGATGTGCATTTTTTCGGCTTCCTTGATCAGGTCTTCACGGAAGTCGGGATGTGCTACGCTGATCAGAGCTTCGGCCTTTTCCCAGGTGGTCAGGCCCTTCAGGTTCACGCAGCCGTACTCGGTGCACAGGTAGTGGATGTTGGCACGAGTATCGGTGACGATGCTGCCGTTTTCCAGAGTGGGACGGATGCGGCTCTCCAGCTGGCCGGTCTTCTTATTAAAGAAGGTAGAGGACAGGCAGATAAAGCTCTTGCCGCCCTTGGAAAGGTATGCGCCCAGAACGAAGTCCAGCTGACCGCCGGCACCGGAGATGTGCTTGAGGCCTGCAGTCTCGGCGTTCACCTGACCGAACAAGTCGATGTCCACAGCGTTGTTGATGGAAATAAAGTTATCCAGTGCGGAGATGCTGCGGATATCGTTGGTGTAGTCCACGGGTGCAGACATGCACTCCGGGTTATCGTTCAGGTAATCGTACATTTTCTGGGTGCCGGCACCGAAGGCGTAGACCTGACGGCCCTTGTCCAGCTGCTTGCATGCACCGGTGATCTTGCCGGCCTTGGCGATATCCACAAAGGCATCCACATACATTTCGGTGTGCACGCCAGATCCTTCAAATCGCTCTGTGCGATCAGGCTGCCGATGGCATTGGGCATACCGCCGATGCCCAGCTGCAGGCAGGCACCGTTGGGGATCTGCGGAACGATCAGGTTGGCAACCTTCAGATCCACTTCGGTAGCAGCACCGGGAGCGGCCATCTGGCCGATGGGCGGGTTCTCGCCTTCCACGATGCCGGTGACCTGAGAAATGTGGATGCAGTTCTCCATGCCGCCAAGGCAGCGGGGCATGTTCTTGTTGACCTCAACGATGATCTTCTTGGCTTTTTCGCACACAGCACCCAGATGAGATGCACTGGGGCCGAAGTTGAAGTAGCCGTGCTCGTCCATGGGGGTCACCTGGAACACCGCCACATCCAGCGGATCCGGGCTTTCGCGGTAGTAGCGGGGCAGCTCGGAATAACGGATGGGGGAGTAGAAGGAGAAGCCCTGTGCAATGGCCTTGCGCTCAATGCCGCCCATATGCCAGCTGTTCCATGTCATGTGTGCAGCGGGATCGTCGATCTGGAAGATCGCGGGCACCCACATCAGGATGCCGCCGCGGAAGTTGACACCTTCCAGCTCAGGCAGACGCTTTGCGATCTCGGCATCCACCGCCACAGGGGTGTTCACAGCCCAGCCGTAATCCACCCAGTCACCGCTTTTGACCAGTGCGGCAGCCTGAGCGGCGGTCATTTTCTTCTGAGCATACAGTTCCGTAAAATCCATTATAAACCATCCTCTCCTATAATAACATAAAGGAATTGTAAATTTATCATTTACTCTTCCTGCACGGACAAATCTTTGCAGGATGTTTACCGCCTGTTGGCAATTTGAACACAGCTCTGACACAGGCGGATGATATCCTGATAACCAGCAGAATGCAGCTGTCGGACAGGGCAGCAGATCTGCACAACTTAGTTATAACATTAACAATGTGTAGAATCAATAGTTTATCGAGAAAATTTTGACCGACTGGCAATATGGACAAAATTCGAGGAGTTTTTGGACGATTGTTTGGTACTGGAAAACCAAAATCTTTGCAAAAGGACTTGATAAAATTTTGACGATATGGTTTACTTATAGCGTAGCAAGCAGCTGCGATGCAGCACGACATTGATTGTTTAAATTTTAACGATAAAACGTACAGCTTGCACAAAAATCTTGCACCCAAGACTGGAAAGTGCTATCATGCAGAACCAAAACGCGCTTTTCACAGCGCTCAAGGAGGACACCAGACGATGGCAACAGCAGTTTATCCCGGTTCGTTCGATCCGGTCACAAAAGGGCATCTCGATATCATCAAGCGTGCGGCAAAGATCAACGATCATCTGATCGTAGCGGTGCTCATCAACAGCGCAAAGAATCCGCTGTTCACCGTGGAGGAGCGCGTAGAGTTGCTCAAGGAGTGCTGCAAAGGCATCCAGAATGTTTCGGTGGAGAGCTTCGACGGCCTGACCGTGGAGTTCGCCAAGAAACGGCACGCTTCGGTGATGGTGCGGGGCCTGCGGGCGGTGACGGATTTTGAAAACGAGATCCAGCTTGCGCAGACCAATCACGCACTGATGCCCGGCATCGAGACCATGTTTCTGGCAACGAGCATCAAGTGGAGCTACCTTTCTTCCACCATTGTAAAAGAGGCAGCTTACTACGGCAGCGACATCGGTAAGTTCGTCACACCCAATGTGGAAAAGGCGGTCAACGAAAAGTATGCGCTGATCCGGCAGAAAAAAGACCCCGAGACCTAATTTGTAAAAGCGCTTACGGGCGTTTTTGATAAAAATGGCTTACGAAAAGTAACACATACACAATTCAGGAGGCTATTCACATGAAAAAGATCGTTATCGCATCTGCATGCCGTACCGCTATTGGCAAATTCGGCGGCACTCTGGCAAACGTTCCCGCAGTTGAGCTTGGCTCCATCGTCATCAAGGAAGCTCTGAACCGTGCAAACGTCGCTCCCGAGCAGGTCGATCATGTCTACATGGGCTGCGTCATTCAGGCCGGTCTGGGCCAGAACGTCGCTCGTCAGGCTGCTCTGAAGGCTGGCCTGCCCATCGAGACCCCGGCTGTCACTGTCAACGTGGTGTGCGGCTCCGGTCTGAACTGCGTCAATATGGCTGCTCAGATGATCGAGGCTGGCGATGCTGATATCGTGGTCGCAGGCGGCATGGAGAACATGGACATGGCTCCCTTCGCACTGCAGAAGGCTCGTTACGGCTACCGCATGGGCGCTCCTATGGGCAAGAGCGAGATCGTGGATACCATGGTCAACGATGCTCTGTGGGATGCCTGCGGCTTCAACAAGCACATGGGCATGACCGCTGAGAACGTCTGCACCAACGAGACCTATCAGAAGAAGTACGGCTACAGCCCCATCACCCGTGAGATGCTGGACGAGTTCTCATACAACAGCCAGCTGAAGGCTGACAAGGCCATCAAGGACGGCGCTTTCAAGGACGAGATCGTTCCCGTTGTGATCAAGGGCAAGAAGGGCGACACCGTGTTCGATACTGATGAAGGCCCCCGTCTGAGCGCTCCTGAAGTGCTGGCAAAGCTGAAGCCCGCTTTCACCAAGGACGGCATCGTGACCGCCGGCAACTCTTCCGCCATCAATGACGGCGCTGCTGCTCTGGTCATCATGAGCGAGGAGAAGGCTAAGGAGCTGGGCGTGAAGCCTCTGGCTACCTGGGTCGCAGGTGCTCTGGCAGGCGTTGAGCCGGAAGTCATGGGTCTGGGCCCCATTGCTGCTACCAAGAAGGTCATGGCTAAGACCGGCATGAGCGTTGCTGACATGGATCTGATCGAGGCCAACGAGGCATTTGCTGCTCAGTCTGTGGCTGTCAGCCAGGCTCTGAACTTTGATATGAGCAAGGTGAACGTCAACGGCGGCGCAATTGCTCTGGGCCACCCGGTCGGCGCTTCCGGCGCTCGTATCCTGGTCACCCTGCTGTATGCTATGAAGCATCGCGGTGCTCACAAGGGTCTGGCTACCCTGTGCATCGGCGGCGGCATGGGCTGCGCTACCATCGTTGAGATGGACTAAGTTCCACCTCTTGGAATCCTGACTGAATGACAGACCCGGACGGGGAAGGGAACCGGAGAGCCTTTCCTCCGTCCGGGGGCTGTTTGTGATAATTGATAAGATTTGAATAGGAGGTTTTCACAATGGCATTTGTAAAAACCGAGGTGCAGGGTGCAGTTGAGATCATTACCATCGACCGCCCCAAGGCACTGAATGCCCTGAATCCCGAAGTTCTGGCAGACCTGAAGGCAGCTTTTGAGGCTGTGGATCAGGAGACTGTCCGCTGCATCGTTCTGACCGGCGAAGGCGACAAGAGCTTCGTGGCAGGTGCAGATATCGGTTCCATGAGCACCATGACCAAGGCAGAGGGTGAGGCCTTCGGCAAGCTGGGCAATGATGTGTTCCTGATGATCGAGAGCTTCCCCATCCCCGTTATTGCAGCCGTGAACGGCTTTGCACTGGGCGGCGGCAACGAGCTGGCTATGAGCTGCGACATCCGCATCTGCTCTGACAACGCTGTGTTCGGCCAGCCGGAAGTGGGTCTGGGCATCACCCCGGGCTTCGGCGGCACCCAGCGTCTGGCACGTCTGGTCGGCATGGGCATGGCAAAGCAGCTGGTCTACTCTGCACTGAACATCAAGGCGGACGAGGCTCTGCGCATTGGTCTGGTGAACGCTGTGTATCCTCAGGCTGAACTGATGGAGAACGTGCTGAAGCTGGCCGGCAAGATCGCAAAGAATGCACCCATCGCTGTACGCAACTGCAAGAAGGCAATCAACGGCGGCATCAGCCTGCCCATCGAGAAGGCTGTTGAGGTCGAGGAAAAGCTGTTCGGCAGCTGCTTCGAGACCCACGACCAGAAGGAAGGCATGGCCTGCTTCCTGAGCCGTGAGAAGCCGAAGCCCAAGGCAGTGTTCACCAACAACTAATCCATTACTACATAATTTTTGATATTAAAGGAGAGGTTTCCTATGAAGATCGGTGTTATCGGCGCTGGCACCATGGGCCAGGGCATCGCAAAGGCATTTGCACAGGTTGAGGGCAACACCGTTGCTCTGTGCGACATCAAGCAGGAGTGGGCCGAGAATGGTCTGGCAAAGATCAAGAAGGGCTACGAGAAGCTGGTTGCCAAGGGAAAGATGACGCAGGAAAAGGCAGACGCTATCGTTGCTGCCATCACCCCGGGCCTGAAGGAAGACCTGTGCGCTGACTGCGACCTGATCGTGGAGGCAGCGTTCGAGGATATGAAGGTCAAGCAGACCACCTTTGGTGAGCTGGATGCCATCTGCAAGCCGGAGTGCATCTTCGCTTCCAACACTTCTTCTCTGTCCATTACCGAGATCGGCAAGAACGTCAAGCGCCTGTGGTTGGCATGCACTTCTTCAACCCCGCAGACCGCATGAAGCTGATCGAGGTCATCGCAGGCTGCAACACTCCTGCCGAGACCGTTGAGAAGATCAAGGAGATCTCCGTTGCCATCGGCAAGAGCCCTGTTCAGGTCAACGAGGCTGCCGGCTTTGTCGTCAACCGCATCCTGATCCCCATGATCAACGAGGCTGCCTTCATCAAGATGGAAGGCGTTTCCGACATCGCTGGCATCGACACTGCTATGAAGCTGGGTGCTAACCACCCCATGGGCCCCCTGGAGCTGGGCGACTTCATCGGCCTGGACATCTGCCTGGCCATCATGGACGTGCTGTACAAGGAGACCGGTGACAGCAAGTACCGTGCATGCCCGCTGATCCGCAAGATGGTCCGCGGCGGCAACCTGGGCTGCAAGACCGGCAAGGGCTTCTACGTTTACAACGCAGACCGCACCAAGACCCCGGTCGATCAGCTGTAATTTCTGCTCAACATTTCTCCCGGCTGTGGGAAAGCGGTCGGGAGGAATTTGTTTGAAAACCGGACTGTTCCGGCAAATGAAAAAAGACCCGTTAGGAGGATATAGCGATGGATTTTACTCTGTCCAAGCAGCAGCAGATGGTGCAGAAGATGTACCGCGAGTTTGCTGAAAACGAAGTCAAGCCCCTCGCCAAGAAGGTCGACGCGGAGGAGTACTTCCCCAAGGAGACCGTCGAGAAGATGGGCAAGCTGGGCATGATGGGCATCTATTTCCCCACTTCTGTGGGCGGTGCCGGCGGCGATGTGCTGTCCTACGTCATGGCAGTGGAAGAGCTGAGCAAGGTCTGCGGCACCACCGGTGTCATCGTCTCTGCTCACACCAGCTGTGCGCTGCTCCTATTTATGAGAACGGTACCCCTGAGCAGAAGGCAAAGTACCTGCCCAAGCTGTGCAGCGGCGAGTGCTGGGTGCTTTCGGCCTGACCGAGCCGGGCGCCGGCACCGACGCACAGGGCCAGCAGACCATTGCCAAGGAAGAGGATGACTGCTGGGTGCTGAACGGCTCCAAGATCTTCATCACCAACGCCGGCTTTGCTGATGTGTTCATCGTCATTGCCGTCACCGACCATGTGCTGGACAAGAAGGGCCGTCCCACCAAGCTGTGCTCTGCCTTCATCGTGGAGCGTACCGACCCGGGCTTCTCCGTCGGCAAGGCTGAGGACAAGATGGGCATCCGTGGTTCTTCTACCTGCGAGCTGATCTTTGAGGACTGCCGCATCCCGAAGGACCGTATGCTGGGCGTGCGCGGCAAGGGCTTCCAGCTGGCTATGGCTACTCTGGACGGCGGCCGTATCGGTATCGCTTCCCAGGCTCTGGGCATCGCCGAGGGCGCTCTGCAGGAGACCGTCGCTTACGTCAAGGAGCGCAAGCAGTTCGGCCGCAGCATCTCGCTTTCCAGAACACCCAGTTCGAGCTGGCCGAGATGAAGGCCCGTATCGAGGCTGCAAAGTATCTGGTCTACGCTGCCGCTCTGAAGAAGCAGGAAGCTATGAATGGTGCAAAGGTCCGCTACAGCGTCGAGGCTGCTCAGGCTAAGCTCATCGCAGCCCGCACCGCAAGCGACGTGACCCGCCGCTGCCTGCAGCTGTTCGGTGGCTACGGCTACACCCGTGACTACCCCATCGAGCGCATGATGCGTGATGCCAAGATCACTGAGATCTACGAGGGCACCAGCGAAGTGCAGATGATGGTCATTTCCGGCGCGCTGCTGAAGTAAGGGAGGCAAGATTTACAATGAAAGCAATCGTTTGTGTAAAGCAGGTTCCTGATACCTCCGGTAAGGTGGCTGTCAAGGCGGATGGTACTCTGGACCGTGCCTCTATGGCAACCATCACCAACCCCGATGACCTGAACGCTCTGGAGGCCGCTCTGAAGCTGAAGGACGAGACCGGCTGCGAAGTCGTCGTCGTCACCATGGGTCCCCCGCCGGCCGAGGGTATGCTCCGTGAGCTGCTGGCCCGCGGCGCTGATAAGGCTGTTCTGGTCTCTGGCCGTGAGTTCGGTGGTTCTGATACCTTCGCGACCAGCCAGATCCTCGCCGCTGCTGTCAATAAGATCGGTGTCGGCCCCGAGGACGTCGTGTTCTGCGGCCGTCAGGCAATCGACGGTGATACCGCACAGGTCGGTCCTCAGATCGCTGAGAAGCTGCACCTGCTCAGGTGACCTATGTTGCTGACATCCAGAAGGATGGCAACAGCCTCACGGTCAAGCGTATGCTGGAAGACGGCTACATGATGGTCAAGGTGCAGACTCCCTGCCTGCTGACCTGCATCAAGGAGCTGAATCAGCCCCGCTACATGAGCGTCAACGGCATCTTCACCTGCTACGACAAGCCGATGGAAGTGTTCGATTACAACGCTCTGAAGGACGATCCGCTGATCGAGGTCGATACCATCGGTCTGAAGGGTTCTCCGACGAACGTCTTCAAGTCCTTCACTCCTCCGCAGAAGGGCGCAGGCACTATGCTGACTGGCGACGATACCGCTGCACAGCTGGCTGGTATCCTGGCCAAGAAGCACCTGATCTGATGAAAGGAGCATAGGATTACAATGGCTGATTTTAACGAATACAAGGGCGTCTGGGTCTTCTGCGAGCAGCGCCAGGGCGCACTGATGTCCACTGATTTTGAGCTGGTCAGCGAGGCCCGCAAGCTGGCTGATGAGCTGGGCTGCGAAGTCACCGGCCTGCTGCTGGGCGACAACGTCGAAGGCATTGCAAAAGAGCTGGGCGGCTATGGTGCCGATAAGGTCATGGTCTGCGACAGCCCGCTGCTGAAGGATTACACCACTGACGCATACGCCAAGGTCGTCTGCGACATGGTCAACGAGTACAAGCCTGAGGTCCTGCTGATCGGTGCTACCAACATCGGCCGCGACCTTGGCCCCCGCTGCGCAGCTCGTCTGCACACCGGTCTGACCGCTGATGCTACCCATCTGGACATCGACACTGCAAAGTATGTCGAGTTCCTGAAGGAGAGCTCCACCATCGACCTGTCCAAGCAGAAGTTCGATTACGAGGACCGCAACCTGAAGATGACCCGTCCTGCTTTTGGCGGCCATCTGATGGCTACCATCATCTGCCCCCGTTTCCGTCCTCAGATGTCTACCGTCCGTCCCGGCGTCATGAAGAAGGCTCCCTTCGATCAGGCCAAGGCCGATGCCTGCCAGATCGTGAAGCCCGCATTCAGCCTGACCACTGACGACATCAAGACCGAGGTCCTGAGCGTGAGAAGGCAGCTGAGAAGCTTGTCGACCTCATCGGTGCAGACGTCATCGTCTCTGTTGGCCGTGGTATCAGCAAGGACGTCAACAAGGGCATCGAGCTGGCTGAGCAGCTGGCTGCAGCTCTGGGCGGCGGCGTTGTCGGCGCATCCCGTGCCGTCACCGATGCCGGCTGGATGACTGCTGACCATCAGGTTGGTCAGACCGGTAAGACCGTCCATCCCAAGATCTATGTGGCTCTGGGCATCTCCGGCGCTATCCAGCACACCGCAGGTATGCAGGATTCCGAGTGCATCATTGCCGTCAACAAGAATGAGTCCGCCCCCATCTTCGGTGTGGCTGACTACGGCATCGTGGGCGACCTGTTCAAGGTCGTTCCCGAACTCATCAAGCAGGTCGAGGCAGCAAAGGCTGCTCAGTGATCAGCTGAGAAATAAGGTCCGGGAGGCAGCTCGAGAGAGCTGCCCTCTTTTTGCATTTTCCTTTTATAGATATATAAATAAGAAAGAAAACTCTATGATTTTTCCATTGACAGGAAAGAAGAAATATGGTATATTCTATCCAGAGAGATGAAGGTGCTCAGGCACTGGAAAATCACTTGAATGTAATTGACTCAAAAAAGAGTTTGCGAATAGAATATTTAGCAAAGCAGTTGAAAAGCTGTGACGCAAAGCTAAAGGGCCTGTAAAATGGTAGCCAGTTGCATTTTTAAGGAATTGCCTTTACTTTGTTTTTGAGTATCGTGATTCCTTTTTTTAGTCGCCGGAACAGTTCATGTGATGATGTCTCTCGAAACCCCACAGATGAGCAGGAAACATCTGTGGGGGTTTTTATTTTTGTCTACGGTGTCGGGACGCATTACACAAAGAATCCAAGAGGATGAAGCGGATTTGAGTCAGCGCGAAAAAACCTGAAAAACTTGCAAAAAAGTGTTGACATCCGGGCCGGCGTATGGTATTATACTTGAGCGCCAAGCGCTGAGACAAAAGAATGACTTCTGAGTCCCAGCTAGAAGTAAA
>ENA-OQCF01000437-OQCF01000437.1-human-gut-metagenome-genome-assembly--contig:-NODE-437-length-16327-cov-1.783889_pt1 | contig 16327 bp, 18 predicted proteins | sample MGYA00242756_ERZ504573 | MGnify/ENA primary metagenome ERZ504573 (study PRJEB26092, sample SAMD00036240) | human gut metagenome | host: Homo sapiens | study: EMG produced TPA metagenomics assembly of... | reverse complement strand
CACCATGACGTTCAAAGAGTTCCATATCTTCAATACCCGCAAGCTGATTTGCATAAGACGCAATCTCTATGGTGTTACGGTAACTCTTATTCATAATGATCTTGTGGATATCCCTCCCGAAAATCTTCGGCAGAAATTTCAGCACATCCTGCTGTTTATCATCCATAGTCTGTGCCCGGTCACCCAGGATCGTCATTCTGCAGGAGAAAATCCTCTGCAGAATTTCATACTGAAGCCTTGAGTAATCCTGCATCTCATCTACCACCAGATGCTTGATATTGCTTCTTCCCTGCTGGCTCTGCAAACGATATTTCAGGTAAAGAACAGGATAAACATCCTCATATTTCAGCTTTCTTTTCTCATAAGAAACACGCGGAAGTCCTTTGTATCCATTTTCTTTCAGGAACTGACTGTAGATCACATAAAGATCTCTGGTCACATACAGCTTCATGAATTTCTCACGGATCAGGTCTTTCTCATCATCTGCCAGATCACGGTCCCGCAGAGTTTCCACCTCGTCAATGAAATAATCTGCAACTGCATCCATCCTTGAGAGCAGTGGAAAATCCTGGAATTTGAAATAAAACAATTCAATAATCTCTGATTCTTTCTTTACAAATCCCTTATATTCCACATCTTTAAAATTCATCAGCCGGTCTTCCAGTTCCACCAGATAGCGTTCCATAAGATTTATAAATTCCATGGACTGCTTTTTCTCTGCCAAAGAAGCTTTCTGCGGAAAACGGATTCTGCGTTCAATTTCATCATAGCGGTCTTCGCAGTCAGAAACTGTATCCCGAAGCTGCTTATAAGCAAAAAGATCAAAGCTCATTTCCTTAATATTCTCTTCTCCCAGTTCAGGAAGGATATGGGAAATGTAATCGGAAAACACTCCATTTGGTGACAGGATCAGAATATTGGAAGACTTCAGATTCTGTCTGTCATGGTAGAGAAGATAGGCGATCCTGTGAAGCGCCACGGAAGTTTTCCCGCTTCCTGCTGCACCCTGGATCACCATGATCCTGTCTTTGGTATTTCGGATAATGGCATTCTGCTCCTTTTGAATGGTACGGATAATGTTCTTAAGCTGTACCTCACCGTTACTTCCCAGCTCTGCTTTCAAGATCTCATCATCAATCTTCACATCACTCTCAAATTCGTAGATCATTTTTCCGTTGCGGATCTTATACTGCCATTTCGAAGCAACCTCGCCATGGATTTCACCCATGGGAGCCTCATAAGAAGCCGGTCCTTTGTCATAGTCATAAAACAAACCGCTTACCGGAGCACGCCAGTCGTATACTAATGGAATATGCCCTGCTTTCTCTGCGAAATTTCCAATTCCAATATAAAAGATCTCCGGTTCGTCCTCTCCTTCGTAAATGAAATCCACTCTTCCGAAGAATGGAGAATCTGCCATTCTGCGAAATCTCTGCTTCAGGATCAGCTGCTCTTCATTTGCGGAAATCTGGCGGAACAATGCCTGCTGATTATCATAATTCTCATAACCATACTGGTCCATCTCCGTATAATTCTCCCAGTAATACTCATGCATTCCCTCAATCTCTTTCTGGCCTTCCACCAGAGAAAGGCTAATTTCTGTGATACGTTCTTTTAATTTTTCCAGCACATAGCCCAGATATTCTCTGCCGTTTTTCTTATCTGTCATATTGTTGATATCCTCTGATATTTGCAACTGTTCAGCAATTTCACAGTTACAATACTCCTTATTATTGTTATCATTTTCTCTTATTATTATGATGATAAAATATAGTTACTGTTCACTCCGTTCCCAGCAACACGCTTCGCGATGCAGGAAATATGAACCTCCTTGTGCAATGCCCAAGGAGTATCGTTTGCTTCGCAAACTTAATTTATGCTAATCGCATAAATCGCGCGGTATGTCTCGGGTTTTCTGTGACCTTCGCTCACAAAAAACACCTCGCGGGATATTACCAGTGAACAGTAACAAAATATATCAATTTTCGTAGATTGGTTTTTAATTATAACATATTCCCCTCTTACAGAAAAGACGTAAATTTGCACGGTATATCTCGATTCATCTGTTTCTATGCATCCATAAGAAGCTACAGTAAACAATAATAAAAATCCCTCATCCAGTATCTGTGCGATCCTATATCTGCCGGATATATTCTCTTTCACAAATACCCTGAGGGATTTATAATACATTTCTTTCTTACAGTAATTTCATTTTTTCAGAAATTGCCATAGATTTACACCATGATTTATATCATGATTTCCATACTGTATATTTCAGGCAGTTACCTTATTCTCAAACTGACTGTTATACAGGTCTGCATAGAAGCCTTTCTTAGACAGAAGCTCTTCATGATTTCCCTGCTCGATAATGTCACCGTCTTTCATAACCAGGATCAGATCTGCATCCTTGATGGTAGAAAGTCTGTGTGCGATCACAAAGCTGGTTCTGCCCTTCATCAGATTGTCCATGGCTTTCTGGATACGCACTTCGGTTCTGGTATCTACAGAGGAGGTTGCCTCATCCAGGATCAGGATCTTATTATTGGCAAGAATTGCCTGGCAATAGTGAGAAGCTGTTTCTGTCCCTGGGAAATATTACTGGTTTCTTCATCCAGAACCATGTCATAGCCGCCCGGCTGCTGCATGATAAAGTTGTGCACATGGGCTGCCTTTGCTGCTGCGATCACCTCTTCATCTGTAGCATCCAGACGTCCGTAACGGATATTTTCCATAATGGTTCCTGAGAACAGCCAGGTATCCTGAAGCACCATACCAAACATCTCTCTCAGACTGCTTCTGTTAAAGTCTTTGATGTCATAACCGTCTACCTTAATACTTCCGCCATTGAGATCATAGAATCTCATAAGCAGTTTCACCATAGTTGTCTTTCCTGCACCTGTGGGACCTACAATGGCAATCTTCTGGCCATCCTTCACATCTGCAGAGAAATCATTGATAATGATCTTATCCGGATTGTAACCGAATTTTACATGTTCAAACTGTACATCTCCTGTAAGTGTATTAACATCTACAGGGTTCTTCTCATTCTGACTTTCTTCCGGCTCCTCCAGGAATTCAAATACTCGTTCGGAAGCTGCTGCTGAGGACTGTAACAGGTTTGTAACCTGTGCGATCTGCTGGATTGGCTGTGTAAAGTTACGGATGTACTGGAAAAAGGACTGGATATCACCGACTTCAATACTTTTTTTGATTACAAACACGCCGCCTAAGAGAGCTACCATTACATATCCAAGGTTACCTACAAACTGCATGATCGGCATCATCATTCCTGAGAAGAACTGAGATTTCCATGCAGATTCATAAAGCTTCTGATTATCTTTCTCAAATTCTTCTACTACATCATTCTCTTTGTTGAAAACTCTGACCACATTATGACCGCCGAAGTTCTCTTCGATCTGACCGTTTACTTTACCCAGATAGCTCTGCTGATCCTGGAAGTATTTCTGGGAATGCTTCATGACAGTCTGGATGATGAACATGGAAACCGGCAGGATCAGAAGTGCTGCCAAAGTCATCCACACGTTAATGGAAAGCATCATAATAAATACACCGATCAGAGTTGTCACTGATGTGATCAGCTGCGTCAGACTCTGGTTCAGACTCATCTGCAGAGTGTCCACATCATTGGTGATACGGGAGAGGATCTCTCCGTTTGTTCTGCTCTCATAATAATTCAGAGGCAGTCTGTTGATTTTCTTTCAATATCTTTTCTCAGATTATAGGTAACATCATTGGAGATCCCTGACATTACGAATCCCTGTACAAAGGAAAAGCATGCACTTAACACATATAATCCAAGTGTCCATAACAGGATCATCCCGATCTTTCCGAAGTCAATTTCACCGGTTCCGTTTACCTTCAACCAGGCCGTTAAAACAGCTCTTGTGGTCGCCTTACCTAAAATCTTAGGCCCTACAATACTAAAACACAGTTCCCGCTACTGCAAAGATAAACATCAGTATAAAGCGGAATTTAATATCGTCCCAATATAACGGAAAAGCTTAGCCATGGAGCCCTTGAATCTTTCGCCTTTTCGCCGGACATCATACGTCCACGTCCTCCCATAGGACCTCTTCTTCTCTGTTCGCTCATGCCAGTTCCTCCTCTGATAACTGAGATCTTGCAATCTGCTGATATACCTCACAATTTGCCATCAGTTCCTTATGAGTTCCAATACCTGCCATATGTCCGTCGTCCAGTACAATGATCTGGTCTGCACCAAGGATAGTACTGATTCTCTGGGCAACGATCACAGTAGTTGCATCCTTGGTGTACTCCTTCAATGCCTTTCTTAACTGACTGTCAGTCTTAAAGTCAAGAGCAGAGAAGCTGTCATCAAAGATAAATATCTCCGGATCCTTTGCAATGGCTCTGGCAATGGACAGACGCTGTTTCTGTCCGCCCGAAACATTGGTACCTCCCTGTGATACAGGGGATTCATATTTCTCCGGTTTTGTATCAATAAATTCTGTAGCCTGTGCAACCTCTGCTGCTTCTTTTACCTGTGCATCAGTGATCTCCGGCTTACCATAGCGGATATTGGAATCAATAGTACCTGAGAAAAGTACACCCTTCTGTGGCACATATCCCAGTTTGTCACGAAGTTCTTTCTGAGTCATGTCGCGGACATCCACACCATCCACTTTAACAGAACCTTTGTCACATCATAGTATCTGGGAATCAGATTGATCAGGGTACTCTTACCACTTCCAGTACTTCCGATCACTGCGATTGTCTGACCTTTCTTTGCTTTAAAGGAAATGTCTGTCAGTACATTCTCACCTGCTTCCGGGTAAGCAAAGGATACATGGTCAAATTCAATCTCACCTTTCACATTTTCTGACGGATGTACCGGAGTTTCCGGATCCTGAATAGAAACCTCTGTTTTCAGAACCTCATCAATACGAAGCGCTGCAACATTTGCTCTCGGGAGCATAATAGACATTGCAGTGATCATCAGGAAGGACATGATGATCTGCATTGCATACTGGATAAATGCCATAACATTACCAACCTGCATGGTTCCGTTGTCTACTGCATGGGCACCACTGTAAATAATAAGTACAGATACACCATTCATGATCAGCATCATAATGGGCATCATAAAAGTCATACATCTGTTGACAAACAGGTTTGTTTTTGTCAGATCCAGGTTTGCTTTCTCAAAACGATCTTCCTCATGCTTCTCACGGCTGAATGCACGGATAACAGGGATACCTGTCAGGATCTCACGTGATACCAGATTCAGTCTGTCGATCAGAGTCTGTAAGATAGTGAATTTAGGCATTGCCACCTGGAACAGCACAAAGATCACAATCAGGATCAGGCCAACTGCCACACCAAGGATCCATGTCATGGAAGAATCTGTGTTCAATACCTTAATCACACCACCAATACCAAGGATCGGCGCGTACAGAACAATGCGGAACATCATTGCCATAACCTGCTGTACCTGCTGCACATCATTGGTGCTTCGTGTGATCAGGGATGCTGTGGAGAATTTATGATATTCTCTGCTGGAAAAGCTCATAACCTTGCGGTAAATGCTGTTTCTCAGGTCATGACCAAGTCTGCCTGCCACTCTGGCCGAAATAAATGTGACGCTGATTGCTGCCAGCATGATCACCAGTGCCATGGCAAGCATTCTGATACCTGACATCAGGATGTAATGCATCTGAATGGCATCCACATCTTTTCCCAGTGCTTCATATTCTGAAGCAACAAAGGAAACACCAGCCTGTGTCACAATAGACTCCGGCATATCTTTCAGCTTCTCATCCATCTGACTCATAATCTGCTGTACTGCTTCTTCCGGCATCTGTGCCAGTGCTGTCAACGGGTCTGTTCCCTCCGGAAGGCCCATCTGTGCAGCCATTGCCTGCCCCTGCTCACTGTCTTCGGAAAAGGCAGCTACCATCATCATTGCCTTTGAGAAATCCTCATTTAAATTCTCTCTGGTTTCTTTGGAAATATCATCGTTTAATAACCAGGTATCATCTTCCTGTGTATAATTCTGTGAAACTTCCTTTTTCTGATCCTCATCCATAAAAATCTGAAGATTCTGCAGGGTTGAATCCCGAAGCTTATCCGGCACACTGTCTTCAATACCTTTCTGCTGGATACCTACATTAATGATCTTGGAGGTATAATCCGGCAGGGAAAGATCACAGTACGCCTGCAGAAACAGAAGTGCTATGATCAGGACAATGTATCCCGCTGATTTCTTCAGATATTTCATCAGTTTAATCATTGCTTGATTCCCTCTTTTCCTATTTTTAATATGTATGTCTGTTTAAACTCACGTGTCAGTTCTTTCACAGACAATATTATTTTTTATCTGAACATGCTGATACAGTTTTCTCAATCTGCTCCATCATGTATTTTTCAGTTTCTACCTGTTGACAGGTATCTCCGAAATATTATCCAGAATCTGCCCAAAAAACCTTCGTAAAAGACATAGCTCTGCTTCGCTGAAATTGCTGAACATCACTTTTTCCACAGCTTTGCTTTCCTGCTGGAGCTCCTCCACGATTTTTCTTCCGTTTTCTGTCAGATATACACGCATGATGCGTTGATCTTTATCATCACGTTTCCTGCAGACAATGTCTGCTTTCTCCAGACGCTGGATACTTACATTTACAGTGGGCGGTGTTACACCCATCCACTCTGCGATCTCCTTCTGGCTGCAGCCGTTATGTCTGTATACGATCATAATGATCGGCATCTGTCCCTGTTGGATACCGATTTCCCGTATACGCTGCATACATCTCATACCATATTGGCGGTTGATCTCCATAAAGAGCGCAGGCATACTTTTCTCTTCTCGTTTCTCTTTCTTCTCCTCTTCCGGGCACCACATAACTTCACTCCTTTCCGGCCTCTGTCCTCTTTCAGGTCTGATATTATTTTTAATTAGCCTGACTAATCATATATAATATACTTTTAGACAAAAAATGCAAGTGTTTTTTGTGCAGTTTATAATTATTTTAGATTTAGCTTTGATATTTCCAATTTGTAAATATTTAATTTTATTTTGCCCGGCTAATATTTTTCATCTCAGGTCGAATAAAATTTCCAATATTCTTCAAGCTCTATCTTTGCATAACTTCTTTATAAAATTCTATAAACACATTGATTGCCGGAGACCGCCATTTATTTTTGTGGAGCAGCAACTGTGTCCATACAGTTACCGGGCAGCCGGCAACATCCAGTCTTTTAATCTGTCCGTCTTTCACATATTTCTCCGAAATAAAATCCGGAAGAAAGGAAAGCAGGCTGCTGTTTTTTACCAGTTCACATATCTGAAGCGGATTTCCGATTTCAAGAACCGGACGGATTTCCAGTGATTGGGACGCAAGGGTTTCATTCAGTATTTTTCTGTAGCTCATGGCTTGTTCTGTTAACACAAACTCATTCTGAGAAATTTCACTTAATTTCCATGAACAGCCTGCAACAGGATTATCAGCCGCTACAATAAAATGTACCTGTTCTTCCTGTTCCGCACAAATAATAAAATCCGAATCATAAATATGCCTGTCCAGAGTAAAAACCAGATCTGTTTCGTTCTTCCGCAATTTATCAAACATCTGCTCTGTACCGTTTTCTGTTATCTCCACTTTTATTTCCGGATACTGATGATGAAAACGCAGAAAATCATTTTTAAAATATCTGCTGCAGACAGAACTGGACATAGACAACCGTATCTCGCCTTCAATGCTTTCAGCCGAATTCAGCGAATCAAGCATTTTTGCCTGTGCCTTCAGAATGTTTCGAGCCTGCTGCAAAACTAAAACTCCCTTTTCCGTAAGATTGATTTTATGATAATAACGGTCAAACAGCCTGACATCAAGTTCCTTTTCCAGTTGTTTAATCTGTGAAGAAACTGTAGACTGCGTATATCCCAGTTCCTTTGCAGCAGCCGAAAATCCGGAATATTCACATACTGCAATAAAAGTTTTTAACACATTTGTATCCATTTCTCGTTCCTTTCCCATATTTTTTTCAATATTTTCCCATCAAAACGCAGAAGCGTTATTTTTCTTATACAAACGATATTTTCAATAATATACAACAAAACAATCAATTTTACAAATATTGTTTTTTATCTTATAATATCCCTTATATGAACTTCTGAAGGGAGCGTTATCTTATGAAACGTGAACAGCTTGGAAGCCGGCTTGGCTTCATTATGCTTTCCGCCGGCTGCGCCATTGGCTGCGGAAATGTGTGGAAATTCCCGTGGATGTGCGGGCAAAATGGCGGTGGCAGCTTTATGCTGATCTATCTTCTGTGTCTGGTCATCCTGGGAATCCCGGCTCTTGTGTTGGAATTTTCCATCGGAAGAGCGGCTCAGACAAGTCCCCTTTTCATGTACCGTAAGCTGGAAAAGCCAGGACAGAAATGGGGGATTTTCGGTTGGTTCTGTCTGCTTGGCAACATTGCCTGATGGCATTTTACACTGTTGTCTGCGGCTGGATCATTTATTATTTTGTACAGTTTCTCAGAGGTAAAAATGGTTCACTGGGATTTTCAGCCATGATCTCCTCTCCCTCTGTGAATGTATTCTTCTTACTGGTCACTGTAGTCATTGCATTTTTCATCCTTTCCTTCAATCTTCAGGGAGGACTGGAGCGTGTGACAAAATATATGATGTCTGCACTGCTGGTACTGATGCTTGCTCTCGCTGTACACAGTCTTTTTCTGAAAGGCTCTGGTGAGGGAATGACCTTTTATCTGAAACCGGATTTCTCAAAGATTGATGGTTCGGTGATCGTAGGGGCAATGAACCAGGCATTCTTTACTTTATCTACAGGTATGGGTGGCATGGCTATCTTTGGCAGCTATATTGGTAAAGAGCATTCTCTAATGGGGGAAGCTATTCATGTGATCACACTGGACACACTGGTTGCTTTTCTGGCAGGAGTTATTATTTTCCCTGCATGCTTTACCTTTGATCTGGAAGTAAATGCAGGTCCGAGCCTTCTGTTTGATACAATGGCAGCAGTTTTTAACAACATGTCCGGAGGTCGCATCTGGGGTTCCTTATTCTTCCTGTTCATGGTATTCGCAGCCATGTCAACAGTTCTGGGAGTGTGCGAAAACATCCTGGCAATGATACGTGAGCTTACCGGCTGGTCTCGTCCAAAAGGCAGCGTGGTCTGCGGCACAGGTGTCTTTCTTCTGGCACTTACCACAGCCCTTGGTTTCAGCGTTTTCCACTTCCAGCCATTTGCCGAAGGAACTACCTGGCTTGATTTCTGGGATTTTATTGTTTCCAACAATATTTTACCCCTTGGCTCTCTCATCCTTGCACTCTTCTGCTGTAATAAGTTCGGCTGGGGATGGGATAACTTTATCAAAGAGAGCAATACCGGTAAGGGTTTAAAGGTACAGAGCTGGATGAAACCGCTCTTCCGATTTGTACTTCCGATTATAATTGCCTTTATCTATATTTATGGAATGTTCACATTCAACTGGAAATAAAAAAGAAAAATAAGCTCCGTGGATCAAAATTTCTATCCACAGAGCTTATTTTTTATCCAACCATCATTTTTAATTTTAGTGAACCTTCTGATCCAGCATTCTCCGGATCAGCTCAATTGTATCCTTCAGTCCATAGTTGGCACTGTTGATACACAAATCATAATTCTCCGGTTTTCCCCATTTCTCACCGGTATAAAATTCATAATATTTCTTATGCTGCTTATCCATCTGCTTCAGAAAACGTACTGCCTGTTTCAGATTCATATTACGGATATCCATAACATGCTGTACACGAACCTGAAAAGGAGCACTGATAAACAGGCTGATATGCGGAATGTGATTATTCTTAAGAATCGTGTCTGCGCAGCGTCCCATGATCACACAGTCTTCACTCTTTGCCAGTTCACAGATCAGATCACTCATATTGAAAAATACGGCATCCTGCTTCGGAAGTCCGTGATAACGGTTAAATTCCCTGAACCAGGTTTTCAGATCTGTATGTTTTTTCTTTCTGTATTTATCAAACCCTTCAAAATTACCAGTATCACTGACTGCATTTTTGTCTGCCTGCAGACGCTTCATAACCTGATCAAAAATTTCTGCATCATAATAGTTGATCTGAAGCTGATCCGCCAGTTCAAATCCGATATCATTACCGCCACTTCCCTGTGTACGGCTGATACAGATGATCAGATGATCATTTTCGGAAATCTCATTCTGGCGTCTTGCGATCAGATTATTCAGACTGATACGTTCTTTATCTACAATATCTGTCTGTCCAAATGTATCCGGAAGACTTTCAATCTCTTTCAGAATACTGTCATACTCTATCATAAGACGTCTTCTCTCGCTCTTATCCCTGATGGTACGGGCCATGTTACTGATCAGCGCCAGTTCACTTCTGAGCAGATGTCCGTCCGGCTTGGTATACATCAGTGCTGCCAGATGACGGAGAGTTGTTTCTTTTTGTCCTGTAAATGTACGTCCCAGAGAGGAACCCACACATTTTATAAACTTCTTCGTCCAGGTTATAAATGCGTATTGCAAGTTCTTTACATTTTTCCTGATTATCCTGCATAATGATCCTCCCTCCTTATAAAAAGAATACAAACATATCAATAACAAACACCGGAATCAGAAATGCCACAGACCAGAGCATATATCCGAAGAATGACGCATCTTCACACCGTTCTCATCAGAGATTGCCTTTACCATAAAGTTCGGGGCATTTCCGATATAAGTGTTGGCACCCATGAATACCGCACCACAGGAAATGGCAGACAGAATCTTGGTAGGTACTGTTCCCAGTGTGGTTGTGATTCCATTTGTAAATGCCAGCGTTCCGGCTGTTGTAAGGAATACCAGATAAGTAGGTGTGTTATCCAGGAAACTGGAAAGTGCACCTGTTGCCCAGAACATCTCTGCCGGTTCAGTAACTCCCAGATTCGGTCCTACAGCTTTCAGAAGCATCAATGCAGGCTGCATGGTGATAAAAATACCGATGAATAAAACCGCAACCTCCTGGATCGCACCCCAGGTAAAATGGTTCCTGATACGGATCTGCTTATCTGTTGTCTTAAAGGAAAGAAAAGCAGCAAGCAGAATGATCACGATTTCGATCAGAGCCGGGAATGTCAGGGTTACTTCTCCAAAGAGATGAATGCCTCTTACATTGCCTGCAGCATCCTGGAATGCGGACATTCCCGGAAGTACACCGCTTAAAATTACCGCGCCAACGATCATCACAAGGAAAATGATATTGTGCAGTCCATCCAGACGAAACTGAGTACCCGGTTTACGGATATCCGGTTTACGGCCATTTGCAATATCTTTTCTGTAGGAACGTTTATCAATCTGATAAAATACAAACAGCAGAATGACCATATTAAAGATCAGTACAGGGAACAGATGCAGGCTCCAGAAGAATGGAACACCTCGCATAAATCCCATTAACAGCGGCGGATCTCCAATCGGGGTAAGACATCCACCCATATTGGAAATCATGAAGATAAAGAAAATCATAATATGTCCTTTTCTCTTTCTCCATGAATTCATTTTAATTACCGGACGTACCATCAGCATACTGGCACCGGTGGTACCGATACAGCTTGCCAGAAGAGTTCCCAGTGCAAGCAGACCTACATTAACACGGGGGGAACCTGCGAAATCACCCTCCATGGTAATATTACCTGATACGCAGAACAGGCCGAATAACAGAATGATGAATGTAAGATAATCATTCACAATACAGTCCAGAACTGTCTCTGCAGTCTTTCCGGCTCCATAAACGAAAGCAAATGGAACCACCATCAGAATGATCCATAAGGCAACAACCAGTGGCTGATGAGACTCCCACCACTCCGCTTTCACCAGAGGCATCACTGCAATACATAACAAAAGCCCTGCAAAGGGAATGCAAAGCCATACAGGTACTGTAGATGGTGCTTTACTGCCTTCTGCCGCAAATACACTCAACGGGCAAGCCAGAAGAACTGCAAAAAAAGCACCCAGTACGGTCACCAACTTTTTCAAAACTGCCACCTCCATATTGTATTTTCGTACAGCGCGATTATCATTCAGGAGATTTTTTTCATATACGTGTTTCTTCCTATTTAATATGCGCTTGTTTTTTACAGATGCAATTATATCATACAGCATACAAAAATCAATTGTGTGGATAGTGAATATTTATACTTTATTTCCTGTTTTTTTATACATTTTTTACATATTCCCTGATTATTTTCGTTTATATTTTAACGATTTAATCTTTATTACTGACATTTTTTTGTACTGCCTTATCTATTTTTTAAAATTGTACTGATTTTGAAACACATGACCCAATAACTGCTCCGCAGTTTATCACTTTTGGGCAATTAAAGCAGGGAGCTTTCTTATATGCAATACGAAAAATGCTCCCCAACAGCAATTCCCGCTGTCAGAGAGCATTTCGCATATTTCTTATATGAACTGATTGGTTGCCTCATCATACTCATAATCGATGGAATGCATCTTCGCCACCAGTTCGTCTTTCTTCAATCCTCTGCATGTGCAGAGTGCTTCCAGGGAATCATAGTAATCCCTGAGCTGAGTATTCACATAACTCAGCAGAATCATTGGATCTTTGGGTATCATTTAGTTTCCGTCCTTTACCGTAACAATGAATTCCCCATTCTGAACATCCAGCACCAGAGTATCACCTGCGTGAACATCTCCGGACAAAATCTTTCTCGCCGCAAGAGTCTCTACATATTTCTGCAGATAGCGCTTCAACGGACGTGCACCATATACCGGGTCATAGCCATTCTCGATAACCTGATCCTTGGCTGTATCTGTCAGTTCCAGGGAAAGCTCCTGGTCTGCAAGACGTTTGTCAAGCTCGCCGACCATCAAGTCTACTATCTTACCAATATTGGATTTTGTCAAGGGCTTAAACATAATTATTTCATCCAGACGGTTCAGGAATTCCGGACGGAAATGGCCTCTCAGGTCATCCATAACCTGACTCTGAGCCTCAGGTTTGATCTCACCATTCTCATCAATACCATCCAGCAGATACGGAGAACCGATGTTGGAAGTCATGATAAGAATTGTATTCTTAAAGTCAACTGTACGTCCCTGAGAATCTGTGATACGGCCATCATCCAGTACCTGCAGCAGTACGTTAAACACATCCGGATGTGCTTTCTCAATCTCATCGAAAAGTACAACACTGTATGGTTTACGGCGGACTGCCTCAGTAAGCTGGCCACCCTCCTCATATCCTACATATCCCGGAGGCGCTCCGATCAGTCTGGATACCGAATACTTCTCCATGTACTCACTCATATCAATTCTGACCATATTCTGTTCATCATCAAACAGATTCTCTGCCAGAGTTTTGGCAAGCTCTGTCTTACCTACACCTGTAGGACCAAGGAACAGGAAGGAACCGATAGGTTTGGTCGGATCCTTGATGCCGGCTTTGGAACGAAGGATTGCATCTGTAACCCTCTTCACACCTTCATCCTGGCCTACAACTCTCTTGTGAAGCTGATCTTCCAGAGTGAGGAGTTTGGCTCTCTCGCCTTCTGTCAGTCTTGTTACAGGAATACCGGTCCATCTGGAAATGATCCTTGCGATCTCATCATCAGTAACTGCCTCATGAACCAGACTTCTGTCACTTTCTTTGACACTCTTTTCTTCGATTTCCAGCTGCTGCTGTAATTTCGGAAGTTCGCCGTACTGTAACTGTGCAGCCTTCTCCAGATCATAGTTCTGTTTTGCTTTCTGGATCTGCTTATTCACATCCTCGATCTGCTCACGAAGCTTCTGTAATTTCTCTACAGAATGCTTCTCATTGTCCCACTGTGCTTTCTGTGTATTAAAGGTATCTCGAAGCTCTGCCAGTTCCTTCTGAAGTGCTTCCAGACGTTCCTTACTCAGGTTATCTGTCTCTTTCTTCAGTGCAGATTCCTCAATCTCCAGCTGCATGATCTTACGGCGCTGTTCATCCAGCTCTGAAGGCATGGAATCCAGCTCTGTCTTGATCAGGCACAGGCCTCATCCACCAAGTCAATGGCCTTATCAGGAAGAAAACGGTCTGTGATATATCTATGTGAAAGTGTAGCTGCTGCAACCAGCGCACTGTCTGTGATCTTAACACCATGGAAGACCTCATATCTCTCCTTCAGACCACGAAGGATGGAAATGGTATCCTCACTGTGGGCTCATCTACCATAACAGGCTGGAAACGACGTTCCAGAGCTGCATCTTTCTCAATATACTGACGATACTCATCCAGAGTTGTAGCACCGATACAGTGAAGCTCACCTCTTGCAAGCATAGGTTTCAGCATATTGCTGGCATCCATAGCTCCGTCTGTCTTACCTGCACCAACGATCAGATGTAACTCATCAATGAAAAGAATGATGTTTCCTTCACTCTTCTTTACTTCTTCAAGGACTGCTTTCAGACGTTCCTCAAACTCACCTCTGTATTTGGCACCTGCTACCAGAGCACCCATGTCCAAGCAAAATCTTCTTATCCTTCAGACCTTCCGGCACATCCTCCGCCACGATTCGCTGTGCAAGACCCTCGATTGCTGCTGTTTTACCTACACCAGGCTCACCGATGAGCACCGGATTGTTCTTGGTCTTACGGGAAAGGATTCTGATGATATTACGGATTTCTTCATCACGTCCGATCACAGGATCCAGCTTCTGGTTACGTGCCTTTTCAACTAAATCCTCACCATATTTATTCAAAGTATCATAAGTAGCTTCCGGATTGTCACTGACTACACGCTGATTGCCTCGTACTGTAGAAAGTGCCTGCAGGAAACGCTCCTTAGTAATGCCAAATTCCTGAAACAGTTTCTTCATGCTTGGACTTGGATATCTCAACAAAGCAAGGAAGAGATGCTCTACAGAGACATATTCATCTCCCATTGCCTTGGCTTCATCCTCTGCACTGACCAGAGCCTTGTTCAGGTACTGTCCGAAACGGAGCTCACCGCCGGATACCTTAACCTTAGCATCCAGTGCCTGATTCAGAGAATTTCTGAAATAATCCTTATCTATCTCCATCTTCTCGATCAGTTTAAGGATCAGGCTATCTTCCTGTTCCAGCAGAGCATATAAAAGATGCTCCTCTTCAATCTCCTGGTTGCCAAACTGATAAGCAACCTTCTCCAGATCCTGGACAGCCTGTACGGATTTCTGTGTAAATTTACTGATATTCATAGGCTAACCCTCCTCTTGTATGAGAAATATCTCTCCCGAAGGAGAAATATGTTGTTTTCTTTGTTCTGCATGTAATATAACACACGTTGTTAGCACTGTCAATAGGTGAGTGCTAATTTTTTTTCAACTCCTCTCCTATCTACCTCGCTGATAAATTTTTCTATCAGTCTGTTTACTTCATTCGGCTGGTCCGTATTGGAATTATGACCAGAATTCTTTATCCATATTTCTGATTTCTGCAATAAATCCTCAACACCGCCACAATAGAGAATCAACTCTTTATAAGCCTGCTGAACTTCTGGCGATAAATTCATATAAGCAAAGTACAGCTTGTTTAATCGTCTGACAGAAGTTGTCCTTACAGTGTCGCCAGCAAAAGGAAGTTTCTCTTCCATCGTAATTCAGTCCTTTCTTTTTAATTTTGAATATGAAAAAAGCAGTCGATCCTAAATGAAAGACTGCTTTAAATCATATCCTTTACTACCACATTTACAGGCACTTTTCCCGGCATATTCTTGTTCCAGTTCCTCTGCCAAATATGCATCGCTCATGCAGTGCATATCAGAAACACCGTCACGAATCAGCTGATAAACCTGGGAATGATAAAAGAAATCCAATGCCGCATCCAGCGAGAGCCCCTGCTGTTTAGCAAAGCATTCAATAACACGGCTATATTTTTTCTGAAGCAAAATCGGATTCGCTGTCATAATGTTCACTCCCTTCAAAATGCAATAAAGACAATGCTTTTTCTGTGCGGAAACTTATTTGCAGATTCGGCTTTTCATAACGCAGGCGGTTGATAGCTTCCGTCTTATCAATCAGCCCGTCAAAGAACAGCTCCACAGTATTGAACACCTTATCATTGGCAACACCACCCACAACCAGGTCGTAATCGGTCGAATCTTTCCCGCTGCGGCAGTTCAAAATAAAATCCAGCCATTCTTCGGAATAAGAATCGAATTTCAGCATTTTCAGTTCAGATTCCCGGCTTTCATCGTATTCATACCGGGAAATAATACCGTCTTTCCCACGACGTTTGAACTTGCCGCACCACTTTGCAGCCTGTTCATATAGCGGCGTGGCATAAAAGCCACGCCCGAAAT
>ENA-OQCF01000436-OQCF01000436.1-human-gut-metagenome-genome-assembly--contig:-NODE-436-length-16334-cov-5.013266_pt1 | contig 16334 bp, 18 predicted proteins | sample MGYA00242756_ERZ504573 | MGnify/ENA primary metagenome ERZ504573 (study PRJEB26092, sample SAMD00036240) | human gut metagenome | host: Homo sapiens | study: EMG produced TPA metagenomics assembly of... | reverse complement strand
CTGGCAATATAAAATACTTATATTTATACAAATTACCTGTTAATAGACTTTTACGACCTAAATTTGGGTATAAAAAAAGAGCCTACTGGCTCGTAACATAACTATTTATAATTCGACATACTTCTTTATGTATAATTTGTTTTGACTCATACGATGGTACACTTTTAGTGAACTACTCACCCGTTTCGGGTTGGATGTTAGATTACTTCTATAAATTTGCAACGGGAACATTTAAAAGCGGAATGAACTCAGAACAGGTTTCGGGAGTGTTTAACGACCTTATGGCATCGCCTGTTGAGATGATTATATGGCTTTCGATAATCGTTGTATTCGGATTTTTTGTCTGCAGTCGAGGACTTCAAAAGGGTATTGAAAAGGTCAGCAAGGTTATGATGCTTGCGTTGCTTGCGCTGATTATCATTCTTGCAATCAACAGTATGATGCTTTCAAATGCGGGAGAAGGTCTGAGCTTTTATCTTATTCCCGATTTTGGAAAGGTTAAAGATGTAGGCCTCGGCAAGGTAATCACCTCTGCAATGAGCCAGGCGTTTTTCACACTCGGACTCGGAATCGCATCAATGGAAATCTTCGGCAGTTATATGAACAAAGACCGCACGCTTTACGGTGAGGCTGTTCAGATTTGTGCATTGGACACTTTTGTTGCAATTGTTGCCGGAATTATCATCTTCCCTGCTTGCTTCTCATTTGGCGTTCAGCCGACCAAGGACCTGCCTTATTTTTGTGACGCTTCCGAATGTTTTCGTAAATATGACGGGCGGTCGGATTTGGGGTACGCTTTTCTTTCTGTTTATGACATTCGCAAGCTTTTCAACGGTTATTGCCGTGTTTGAAAACCTTGTTGCTTTTCTTACCGACACATTCGGCATGAGCAGAACAAAGGCGTCAATAATCAACGGAATTATTATGTTCTTTGCGTGTCTGCCGTGTATTTTCGGATTCAACATTTGGAGCGACTTCAACATTCTCGGCAAGGGTGTGCTTGACCTTGAGGACTTCGTTGTCAGCAACCTTCTTCTTCCGATCGCGCAATGGTTTATCTCCTGTTCTGCACAACAAAATTCGGTTGGGGCTTTGACAATTACTTTGAAGAATGTAACACGGGTAAAGGTCTTAAACTTTCAAGAGTGCTGAAGCCGTACCTTAAATACGCACTCCCCGTGCTGATTGTTATTGTGTTCGTTCAAGGCTTTATCGGGTAGGATTAACAATCCCCTACGGCTCAAATTGTGCAAATTCGTACAATGTTATATTCCGACAAAATAACATATAAAACAAAAACTGTACAACCGAAAAAGGCTGTACAGTTTTTTTATATCTTGTATTACTTTTTAGACTTAGGATTTGTTTTTATAACTTCATTCAAGCCTATAAAGTGCATACCTTTTCTTTTTGTTTTTTCAAGATGAATTTTTTCGGAATCAGCAAGCAAATCAGTATAGGGACTGTTTTCAGATTCGACAAAACAGAATATTCTGAATTTTCCGAAAGTTACGGTTTTGTCGGCTTTATGTGCAGAATCGGAATATGCAAGAATATTCGTTTCTCTATTCGGAACTGCTGCGAAAAGAACCTGTTCACCTGTTTTCTTGTCTTTTACTTTGCAAGTTCTGATAAAGGTATATTCACCTGAATAAGTATCGTCCGAAAGTTCAATGTGTTCAAATGCAGTATATTCGGCATTTCGGTTAATCATAGAAATTCTGTTGTTTTGCTTTGTATAAACTGCAGGAAAAACTAAATTAGTTCCTTTGTCAAGCACAAGTACAAAACTACTACTTGGCAAATCCATTAAAGAATCATAAACAAAATGTTTAATTTTGTTCTGTCTTTTATTTGTAAAAGAAGTTTCCACCTCAACAGAATCAAATTGTCGATTATCTAATATATGTGAAACAATCAATTTTGATAATTGAAACAGAAGCAATAATATTAGAAAAACTATGCCAAACGGATTCCCCTCTGAATAAAAATAAGCTGCAGTATAATTCAACATCATCCACCCATTCAAATTGTTGTTCATGTAATTATCAATCTGTTCGCCAATCGTATTTATCAGTTAAAACATTAAGTTCAACATCATTTATTACCACAACCTCATCAGATTTCCAGTATAAAGAAACATCTTCCTGATGATATTTCCAATAAATATTACGGCATTTACTTGTTTCGGAATCCACTACCTCACATCTTACCGAAAAATCCGTAGTCGCATTTCCTGAACAAAGATAAGCATTAACCGTATATTTTCCATTTGGAGATATTGAGGAATCAATCAATTCGCCTTTAGGCAAATTATCTAAGCCACACCCTGAAAGGAAAGCACATAGCATAATCATCAAAACGGCAAGAAAGTTTGTAATAATGCGTTTACTTTGCATTTTAATGTCCCTTAAAGCACCAACCTTTAATCGTATTATACACAATGCAACAAGTTATAGCAATACTCATATAACAAATTATTTGCTCAATATACAAAAACTGTACAACCGAAAAAGGCTGTACAGTTTTTTATTTTGCGGTAGAACCGCATTACAGAAAGGCTTATTTAATTGAATCAATCCATTTTTGAATTTCAGACTTTGATGTACGCAGAACCGATTCATCAAAACGGATATTCATTCCCTGCTTTACATCGGCTGTACCGCAGGCATTTGCAAAATCTTTGAATGTGTGACCAATCCAACCGCCGTTAGTTGCAAACGGATAAACCGTCTTGCCCGAAAGGTCATTTTCCTTGAGAAATGTGTGCATTGCAGGGGCAAAAGTGTACCACCAAACAGGTGTTCCGAGAATTACCTCGTCATACTTGCTAAGGTCAATATTAAGCGGTTTTATTTCGGGACAATATCCGCTGTTCACTTCATCTTGACCTTGATTTACAACCAAGTTGTAGTCGCCGTCATACGGAACAACAGTTTCAATTCTTGCAATGTCAGCACCCGTGCTTTTCTGAATCATCTCGGCAATGCTTTTTGTGTTGCACGATATGAATAATAAACGATAACTTTTTTCATATTCAGAAACCACCTTTCGATTAACCGAGTTTATTATATTCTTCATCGGTTACGGGTTCACACCACTCGTTTGAACATTCTTCGCCCGGCATTTCGGTTGCGATGTGTGAGAACCAGCTGTCCTTTTTAGCACCGTGCCAATGTTTAACCTCGGCCGGAATTACGATTACCTTACCCGGTGTAAGGCTTACAGGCTCTTTGCCCTCTTCCTGATACCAACCCTCACCTGCCGTGCAGATGAGGAGCTGACCGCCGCCGCTCTTTGCGTGGTGAATGTGCCAGTTGTTACGGCAACCAGGTTCAAATGTTACATTTAAAAGGTGAAGTCCGTCCTCGGGATTTGTGAGTGGATTTAGGTATGACTCTCCGATAAAATATTTTGCATAAGCTATATTTGGAGTGCCTGTGCCGAATACATTCTGCTTTTCAAATTCATCCTTGTCTGCAATTTTCATAATATTATCACCTTGTGTAATTAAATTTTTTTAATCCAATCATTAACAATGCCTTCTGCCTTGTCGGCATCACTTCCGAACACGGAAAGTCCGCTTGTTACGGTTGCACCTTTGGCAGTATTTTTAATATCATTGACTGTGTTTGAAAGTCCGCTTCCCTCGTGAGTGCAGAACGGATGAATTGTTTTGCCCGTAAAATCAAATGCTTCAAGGAAAGTATAAACCGCCATAGGCATTGTTCCGCAGTAGTTTGGATAGCCGAGATAAATTTCATCGTAATCGTCAAGATTCGGCAATGAAACAAGTTCGGGTCTTGCCTTTGATTTAAGGTCTTTAACCGACTGAGCAACACATTCCTTGTAGTTTGCGGAATACGGAACTTTCTGCTCAATTTTAAACATATCGGCTCCTGTGAGGTCTGAAATCATTTTTGCAACCTTTTCGGTGTTGCCGACTTTTACATAGCGGTACTGACCGCCGAAATAATTTTCATCTGCTCGTGAATAAAATGCAATTAACTTTGCCATTGTAAATCTCCTTTGTTTCAGAATTTTTACTATTTTTCAGTTTGTTTTTTTACTTTACAGGAATATATTACACCCTGAAGTTGACTTTAAGTCAAGAGGCATTTTTGATTTTTTCGTATAATTTTTAATTAACTGCATAGGTTGCTTTCCGTACAACACTCTTAGCTTAAATATTCTGCTGTTACTTGTGGGCATTCGATGAACTCCTCTATTTAAAATTGCAAAAGCAATCGCTATACTTACGCTCGGGCATAGTATGTTTTTGATATTGCAAACTACCTGCACGAACGGAGAGTTGCGGTACATCGCAAAAAATACTGTACAACCGAGAAAGGCTGTACAGTATCGGAATTATTCTTTATAAGAAACTATTTCTTTTCAGTAAGAAGCTTATTGAGTTCGTCCATAAAGGTGTTAATATCCTTGAACTGGCGATAAACAGACGCAAAACGGACATATGAAACCTCGTCAATATTCTTGAGCTGATCCATTGCAAGCTCACCGATTTGCTTTGAAGTGATTTCACGGTCAAGGCTTGACTGAAGCTGAGCTTCAATGTCATTGACCATATTTTCAATCTGTTCAATTGAAACGGGACGCTTCTCACAGGCACGGAGGATTCCGCCTGTAAGCTTGTTGCGGTCAAAAACCTCACGGGATTTGTCACGCTTAACAACAATTATCGGAACAGTTTCAATCACCTCATGTGTAGTAAAGCGTTTGCCGCATCTCAGGCACTCTCTTCTTCTGCGGATTCTTTCGCCGTCATCGGCAGAACGAGAGTCGATAACCTTGCTTTCTTCATAACTGCAATATGGACACTTCATATGAAAACCTCCGAATAATTATTCCCTAAAATAATTATAACATACCGTTTTCAAATTTCAAGTATAGAAAATTTACAATTTAATTACACTTTTATTGCATCAGAGATTGCGGTAATGCTTAACATTTCTCTTCTTTCTTTTACGCTTACCGTGAATTTTTGAAATAATAAGGTAAATGATGAGAACGAGAATGATAAGGGCGATAATCACGATAAACCAATAGGACTGAAATACTGTGCCGATGATGTTGAACACATAGAGAATTCCGCTGCGTTCAATCTTTTCGCCTGCAACAACATTAACCTCGGCAAGCTTCTGCTTTTCGCTGTTTGCATCTGCTTTGTAATAGATTGTTGCCTTGCCGACTACCGAGCCTTTGTCAAGCGGGGCGTCAACGCTTTCGGGAATATCCTGTTCAATAATTATATTCTCATCTGTGCAGTCTTTCGGAACAATTGCGCTGAGGTCGGTTTCGGGATAAAGCAATGTACTGTTTTTGCCCCATGCAAGGTTAACCTTTACTTCGCAAAGCGGCTTTGACGAGGTGGCTACCGTGTTCATTTCAAGACTTGTCAACGCCCAGCGGAAAAGGTCTGCCGCATCGGTCATTGTTGCGTAGTCCTCGGTCACACCTTCCTCATACGGTGCGTGAAGGAGAATTGCCATATATGAATAGCCGTCTGCCGACGCTGTCGTTACAAGACATCTGCCTGCCTCGTTAGTCGTACCCGTTTTGATGCCCTTTGCGTACATATAGTAATACTCACCGCCACGGTTGGCGTCAATGAGGTAGTTGGTTGTTACAAGGGCTGTATCGTCACCGTCACAGGTGTATGTACAGGTATTTGTGATTTCTTCAAAGCGAGGAAGAGTGAGCGCATAGGTTGTGATTTTGTACATATCACGGGCGGTTGTGTAGTGGTCGGGATCGTGAAGTCCGTCAGGATTTGCAAAATGAGTGTTTTCACAACCAAGCTCCTTTGCCTTTTCATTCATCAGCTTGACAAAGTTATCAACATTGCCTTCACCGATATAATCGGCAAGAACCATTGCGGCATCATTACCCGAGGGAACCATCATGCTGTAAAGCAGATCGATTGCAGTCATACTCTTACCGACATGATTTTCAACATTTGCAAGGGAACTGCCTGTGTTTTTGAGAACATCAAGAACCGACTGCTTAATCGGAATTTTTGTATTATCAAGATCGGCAATGTTTTCAACCGCAATTATGTAGGTCATAATCTTTGTTGTTGACGCAGGGTAACGCTTTGAGTCGGCGTCTTTTTCATACACGGTCTGACCCGAATCCATATTTACAAGAAGGATTGAATCCGACTTGGTTTTTACATCATTAGGATAGGACGCAGCACCTGCCGTTGTGAAAGCGGAACAGATAATGATGCAAAGCATACAGAGAAGTGAAAGTGTCTTGGTTATGGTTTTTCTCATTTACTTAATTCTCCCATTTATAGTTTTTCAGTTTAAAGCATTTTGTCCGCCACGCTCAAACAGGCGGTCTACCTCTGCTTTTAACAATCGTATTTCATCGTTTCGGATATCACCGTAACAATCCATTATGCAGTCTGCAATTTTTTGAGAAAGTTCAAGGCTTTTTGTGTCGGCAAAATCGGCAATTGACATCTGCGGAAGTCCGTGCTGTCTGTGACCGAAAAAGTCGCCGGGTCCTCTCATTTTCAAATCTTCATCGGCAATGACAAAACCGTTGTTCGTTGAACACATGACCTCAAGCCGTTCTCTTGTTGTCTTACTGCCCTTGTCGCTGATGAGAATACAATAGGACTGGGAACTGCCTCTGCCTACCTTCCCCTCAGCTGATGAAGCTGTGAAAGTCCGAATCTTTCGGCATTTTCAATCACAATAACCGTAGCATTCGGAACATCAACGCCGACTTCTATTACCGTTGTGGCAACAAGAACGGAATACTCATTCTCGACAAACTTACGCATAACCTCGTCTTTTTCATCAGACTTCATCTGTCCGTGAACAATGCCGACTGCTATGTCAGGAAATTCCCGCAACATCAAATCTGCGGCATATTCTTCGGCTGACGCAACATCGTCAAGCTCGCCTTCTTCAACAAGGGGACAAACTATATACGCCTGTCTGCCGTGTTTTACTTCACTGCGGATAAAGTCATACACTCCGCCACGCATTGCAGAAGTTCGCAACACGGTTTTCACGGGTTTTCTTGACGGCGGAAGTTCGTCAATTATTGAAATGTCGAGGTCGCCGAAAATGATAAGTCCGAGTGTTCTCGGAATAGGAGTGGCACTCATAACAAGCAGATGCGGATTGTTGCCCTTGCCGAGAAGCTTTGCTCTTTGTGCAACGCCGAATCTGTGCTGTTCATCTGTTACGGCAAGCGCAAGATTTTTAAACTCGGTTTTATCGGTAATGAGAGCGTGTGTTCCGATTACCATATCAATCGAACCGTCTGCAAGTGATTTTCTGATTTGTTTTTTTTCGGATTCCCTGAGTGTGCCTGTCAGCAGACCAACCTTGATATCCGTATTTTCAAAAAGCTTTTGAAATGTTTTGTAATGTTGTCGGGCAAGGATTTCAGTCGGCGCCATAAATGCGGTCTGAAATCCGTTTTTGGCAACCGTGTAGCAGACCGAGCTGCCACAGCCGTTTTGCCCGAACCTACATCGCCCTGAACAAGTCGGTTCAGCGGAGATGATTTGTTGATTATATCGTTTATGCAGTCCGACACCGCCCGTTTTTGGGCATTTGTCATTGTGAACGGCAAAAGCGATTCAAATTCTTTTGAATAATCCTTTGTGATTTCAAGAGAGGTTACTCCCCTGCTGTGGTCACGCAGATTTCTCATTCCGAGGTTCAGCACAACAAGCTCTTCGGTAACAAGCCTTTTTCTGGCTGCTTCAAGCTGTTGGCGGTTCTTCGGAAAGTGAATGTCAAACAACGCCTGTCTGAGTGAGCAAAGGTCAAATCTTTCTCTTATGGCATCGGGCAAAGGATCCTTAATTTTTGACGGCAGCATTAAAAGTGCCTGTCGTACGGCTGATTCAACCGATTTACTCGGAAGTCCTGCCGTTTGTCTGTAAATCGGACGGATTTGCGTTCCCTTGACAGCAGGAGCAAAAGTCGGAGATACAATCTGCATTCCGTAGCTGTCGGATGAGATTTTTCCGTAAAAGAAATATTCTCCGCCCTGTCTGAGCATTGAGCTGACATATTTATTGTTAAAAAACACAAGCTGAATTGAACCCGTTTCATCATAGACTGCGGTTTTGGAAATAATTCTTCCGCCGCTTATGCGAGTATCATTTACAGATGTTGCGACAACAGCCTTTATGCAGACGGTTTCACCGTATTCAAGCTCGTCAATATGCTTGATGTTGCTCCAATCCTCGTATGTGCGTGGATAGAAATTAATCAAATCTCCAACGCTTTTAATCCCGAGTCTTGCAAAAAGGGCGGCACGCTTTTCACCTATTCCGTTCAAATTTGTAACGGGAGTTTTATAAAGTGATGTCATACCGCACCTCCGTTATACAAAACGGGAGCATAACCGTAAAAATTATGCTCCCTGAAAAAATCCGATTTAAATGCTTATTCTACGCTGAGAATAAAGTAGTAAACAGCTGGTCGCCCTTTACAAGAGTAATATCGGTTCTTGAACCGAACTTTTCACGAAGCTCTCCGTATGCCTTTTCTGCCTCTTCCTCACTTACATCCTCACCGTAGATAAGAGTAATGAATGAAGTGTCACGGCTGACCATATCCTTTGCAAGCTTAACAAGAGCCTTAACCGTGCTCTTTTCTGTGATTGTAAGCCTGCCGTTTTCAAGAGCGATAATGTCGCCCTCTTTGATTTTCTTACCGCCGAATTCACTGCTTCTTGCGGCAAAGGTTACAAGACCTGTGCCCACAGACGCAAGTGCGTCCGTCATAAGCTGTGCGTTGCTTTCGGCAGAAATCTCCGGATCAAAGTTGAGCATTGCAGTCATACCCTGCGGAATTGTTCTTGTCGGAACAATGATGACATTTCTGTCTTTTACCATCGGGATTGTCTGCTCTGCGGCAAGAATAATGTTTTTATTGTTTGGAAGAACGAGAACATTCTTGGCAGGAGTTGCCATAATTGCCTCATAGATATCGTCTGTACTCGGGTTCATACTCTGACCGCCCGAAACAACATTGTCACAACCTAGGTCTTTAAAGAGGTCTTTAAGACCGTTACCGGCGGCAACTGCAACAAAGCCGAAATCGTTTTCAGGTTCTGCGGGAACAAACTTTTCCTTTTCAGCCTTTTTCTTTGTTGACTTGACATTCTTGTGCTGTTCCTTCATATTCTCAACCTTAACCGTGAGAAGCTGACCGAACTCAAGTCCTTTTGAAAGAGCATTGCCCGGCTGTTCCGTATGAACATGAACCTTGATAATCTCATCATCATTTACAACAACTACGCAATCACCGATTGATTCAAGATAACTGCGAAGCTCGCCGATTTCGGTTTCAATCTCGCATTTCTGCCAACGATGAACTCTGTGCAATATGTGAATCTGATGTCATCGTCAAATTCAGCGGCGGCACTTTCAAATGTGCTGACGGTTGCAGGAGCTGTGTCATCGTCAGCTTCAATCATAATGCCGTTCTTAATTACAGAGAGCATACCCTCAAAGATTACGCAAAGGCCCTTACCGCCTGCGTCAACAACGCCTGCCTTTTTAAGCACGGGCAAAAGCTGAGGAGTGATTGCAAGCGCCTCGTTAGCCTTGTCAACAATTGTCTGCCATACAGACACTACATCTCTGTCATACTTAGCGGCTTCGATACCTGCCTCATAAGCCATTCTTGCAACCGTGAGAATTGTTCCCTCTGTCGGTTTCATAACAGCCTTGTAAGCGGCATCAACACCGATTCCGAGTGCTGCGGCAAGATTTTTGCCGTCAACCTCTTCGATGTCTTTAAGTCCCTGGGCAAAGCCACGGAAGATTAGTGAAGTGATAACACCCGAATTGCCTCTTGCTCCACGGAGCATTGCAGAGGCTGTGATACCTGCGGCATCACCTGCACAGGTACCGTCAAAATCTTCAAGCGCTGCAACAGCCGCATTGACTGTCATTGACATATTTGTACCTGTGTCACCGTCAGGTACAGGGAAAATATTAAGATCATTTATACTGCTTTTTTGGTTTGAAATATTATTCGCACCGGAAATAACAGCCTGTTTGAGAATTTGTCCGTTTATCATTTAGGCACATCCTTTTAATGTACATTTCTTAATCAACTGCACAAGCCGATTTTACACCGACAAACGCAGTTTTACAATAATTCACATTATAACATTATACATTATCAGCTTGTTTTTTTGCAATAGTATAATACACTAATTATCTGCAAAAAAAGCCGACTTAATCGGGATTGTTTCATATTTTTTGACAATTGGAAACAATTTACTTTATGCTGATTTGTATTATTCAATACGCATTGACTCGGCTGAAACGCACTTTCCGCTTTTGTCATCAACATCAAAAAGCTACATTCCATTTTACATTCTCCGCTTGCAAGGTCAAAGCGCTGCGGAAGCTTATTTTTCAGCTTTGCAATTATGATTTCGCTCTTTACACCGAGAACGGAATGTATTGTGCCCGTCATTCCAGTATCGGTTATGTAGCCGGTTCCCTTTGGGAGAACCTGTGCGTCAGAGGTCTGAACATGGGTGTGTGTTCCGAACATTGCGGAAACTCTGCCGTCAAGGTAATAACCCATTGCCCTTTTTTCACCCGTTGCCTCTGCGTGAAAATCAACAATTATGATTTTGCTTTCAGCCTGTTTAATCATTTTATCTACACATTCAAAGGCGCAATTCAGGTTGTTGTCCATATAGGAATTACCCATAATATTTATAATTGACACAATTCTTCGCCCTGTGTCAACATTAATTATACCTTTGCCTGGTGTTGAATTTTCAGGAAAATTGGCAGGTCTGACAATGAAGGGATTTGAGTCGAGGCAGTCATAGACTTCTTTCCTGCGGAAAGAATGGTTGCCGAGTGTAATTGCGTCAACTCCGCTGTCAAAAAGATGCTTTGCCGATACGGGAGTCAGTCCGTTGCCGTCAGCGGAATTTTCACCGTTGCAGATTACAAAATCAACGCCTTTCACCTTTTTGAGCGTGGGAAGATTGTTGCGAAGAAATTCACAACCGATACTGCCTACGACATCACCAATACATAAAATTCTCATAGTTATCCCTCCGTTTGTGTCCGATTGCAAAATTTCAGTTGTCCAAAGCAAAACATACAAATTGATTATAACACAACTTTTCTATTCTGTCACATCAAAATCAACCTGATCTGCAATATTTTCGTTAAAAATATAATCTGTTGTCACCCTGTAGCCGTCTTTATTTTCTTTAACGGAAATTTGTTTTGAAATAACTTCGCTTTTATTCTTTGTAAAAATCTCATAGAGAATACAATCAGCCTTTGCAATCTCCTCAGCCTTGTTTTTACTTACAGAGTTTTCGGTTGTTACAAGTTCACGGTCGGTTCTGATTTTAAGTCCTACCGGCAGAACAACATCATTTATAAACAGATTTTCTCCGTGAACTGTGCTTACAAAATTGTCGTAGTTTTCAAAGGCAAGGTTACAGGGAAAATCAAGCCATAAAAATCTGAAATTTTTTCTGTCAACATAATTTTCGTCAGCGTAACTGTAGGTTACTTTTTTCGGAATTGAAAGCGTTTGCTGTTCGGTAATGTCGGCATAAACCTTTGCGTTTGCTCTCAAGTAACGCATATCGCCCTGCTTGGTTTCGTCAAGCCCACTGACAAGAATCTGACCGTTCACAACTCCGCTGCCCTTTGTAACAACAGGTCTGCCGTTATATGCCTGAATCCGTGTTATGACTCCGTCTTTAACGGCTTTTACATTGCAAGGATTTTTTGAGGTGTCAAGCTTCGGCTTTTTGTAGGTTTCCTTAACTTCAACCGTGACAAGACTGCCCGTTATGTTTATGCTCATCCAGCGGATATCGTCACATTTCAGCTGAATATTGCGTTCTATCTGATCTGTATCGAGATTGTTTTTCCACACACCGACAGAAATCCCGTTATCATCAAGTAACGATTCAAGATATGTATTGCTGATTTCCTCTGTACCCGAAATTTTTACCGACCAGATAAAATTTGAAAGGAAAATACAGAGAATAATTCCGCATACCGCACCTGCAAAAAGTCCTGTTCTCTTCTTATAGCGGTTAATAATAAACGGCAGTCCGTGTTTGGCTGTTATTCTTGTTTTAACCCTTGATTTGCGTGCAAGAATTCTGATTTTTTTGTAGTCGGAAAGGTACATTGAGGCTGATATTGCGTTCTTTTTCGGAACGGGATTCCAGAGATTCACACCGTTCTTTGCGGTTATGTTCATAAATCTTTCGGGAAATTTTCCGCTTGCGGTAAAGTCCACACTTCCTCTGAGAAAGCGTATTATTTTAAGGAGCATAGTTTCACCTCACGAAAGAAAGTTGATGTCGGTTACAAAGCCTTCAATTTCAACGCAGGAGCTTGAAATGCACTTCAATGTCATTCCTCTCCCGCAAAATGAAATTACGGTTTTGCAGGTATTAATTTTTATGCTTTCGCTGTCATAGAGCAAAATCCCCGTTGAACCCTCAACGGTTATTCTGCGGTTTCCGAGCATCTCTATATACGGCATTGTTCCCATATCGAACATCGGAGAAGGCAATCTTTCGTTTTTATCGGCAATTTCGTTTCTTCTTTGGCAAAAAAATCTCCCCTGTTTTCGTTTCTCATTTATTTTTATGCAACTGCCGTCATATATATTAATTGGTGATTAATATGTTCCTGAGTAAAAGTGCCGTAAAGGCGGTGAATATTTTTAAAGCAATCGGAATTTTTCTTTTATGCATTACGGCTCTTTTGTTTTCAAAAGAATGTTCAAAGGGTGCTGAAAACGGCATAGGCTTGTGCCTTTCAACGCTTGTACCGTCACTTTTCCCTTTCATGGTGCTTGCCTCATATATTACAGAAAGCGGTCTTGCAGAAAAAATCGGCAGACATTTTTCATGGCTGACAAGGCCGCTTTTCGGACTTGACGGCTGCTTTGCATCGGCAATAATTCTCTCGCTTGTCGGAGGTTATCCCGTTGGTGCAAAGACGGTAAATTCGCTTTATAAAAAAGGTGCGACAAGTGAAAGTGAGTGTAAACGGGCAGGTCTGTTTTTGGTGTGTTCGGGACCGGGGTTTCTTGTGAATTTTATCGGTGCACAGCTTTATTCAAGCATTGAAGTCGGGTTTATTATATTTGCCGCCCAATGCATATCGGTTTTTATACTTGGATTTGCTTTAAAATTCGTTTGCAGAAACAAACTTGATGATAATTCTAATTCGGAAATATTAATAAGCACTCCGCAAAAAGGCGACGCACTTGTAAAGTCTGTTCTTGACGGTGCAAGGGGAATGTTTGCAATCTGCGCATTTGTGGTGCTGTTTTCGGCATTTACTGAGATTTTCTGCTCACACATTACGGATGAAAATATTCAAAAACCGTTTTTGATACTCACGGAAGTTTGCAATGCGGTTACTGCGGTATCGAAAGATTTGCCGATTGAGGTTGTTGCATTTTCAGCAGGATTCGGCGGACTTTGCGTACATTTTCAGATTTTCTCGGCACTTGGAAATATTAAGGTTAATAAAATGTTATTTTTCTTTTGCAGAATTTTACAAGGATTTATCACCGCATTGCTTACGCATTTAGGAATAAAACTTTTCTCCGTCACAACCGATGTTTTTTCAACATCAACGGTTGAAAATTTCAGTTTTTTCGGAGGAACTGCCCTTTCGGGAGCGGCTTTGCTTTTTACCGCTTTATGCTTTTTATATTCACTCAAAAATTACAAACAAAATTGACGGAGGTTACTTTATGTGCGGAATAGCAGGATGGATTGACCACTCACAGGATATGAGCGAAAGAATTGATTTGCTCAACAGAATGTCTGAAACGCTTGACAGGCGAGGTCCTGACGAAAACGGTTTGTACATTAACCGAGGGGCGGCGCTTATGCACAGGCGGCTTGTTGTAATTGACCGTGAAAACGGCAAACAACCGATGTCGGTTCGTCACAAGGACACGACATATGTCATTGTCTATAACGGTGAACTCTATAACACAGCCGAGCTTCGTGAGGAGCTGAAAGCATCGGGTTTTCATTTCAGAGGTCACAGCGACACGGAGGTTGTGCTGAAATCGTACATTAAATACGGTGTTGACTGCTGCAAAAAGCTGAACGGAATTTTCGCCTTTGCAATCTACAACACAAGCGACAAATCGCTGTTTTTGTGTAGAGACAGAATCGGCGTTAAGCCGCTGTTTTACTACGAATACAACGGTGGCTTGCTGTTTGCGTCAGAAATAAAAGCGTTGCTTGCAAGCAAGGTTGTAAAGCCTCAAATTGACGAACAGGGACTCAATGAAATTTTCTTTTTAGGACCTGCAAGAACGCCTTCGTTCGGAGTTTTCAAGGGAGTATTTGAGCTTAATCCGGGCGAATGCGCAATATATAGGCACTCAAAGCTTCGCCTAAAAAAATACTACACCGTTGAGGCAAAAGAGCATACAGACAATGAAGTTACTACCATTGAAAAGACGAGATATCTGCTGACTGATGCAATTCAGCGACAGCTTGTGAGTGATGTTCCGCTGTGCTTTTTCCTTTCGGGAGGGCTTGACAGCAGTATAATTGTCAAGACCGCATCAATGTACAACAAGGAACACAAGCTCGGCAAAATCAACACCTACTCGGTTGAATACCGTGACAACGAAAAATATTTTCAAAAGAGCAATTTTCAGCCTACTCCCGACTACGAATTTATTTCGATGATGTCAAAAAATGCCGACACAAAGCACAGGGAAATTATCCTTGACAACACGCTCGTGTGCGACGCACTTTATGAAAGTGTTCAGGCAAGGGATTTGCCGGGGTATGTCGATGTTGACTCGTCACTTTTGCTCTTCTGCAAAGAAATCAAGCAAAACTACACCGTTGCACTTTCGGGAGAATGTGCAGATGAACTTTTCGGCGGATATCCGTGGTATCACAACCATGAAATACTTTTTGAGGATTGTTTTCCGTGGTCAAAAAGTCAGGATATTCGCAGGAGCATTCTCAAGGACGGTGTGCTGAAAAACGGCGAAGAGTATGTCAGACAAAGGTATCTTGACACAATAAGCCTTGCCCCAAAGCTTAAAAGTGACACCGACCTTGACAGGCGAATGCGAGAGATGTTCTACCTGAATTTTTACTGGTTTATGCAATGTCTGCTTGAGCGAAAAGACAGATGCTCAATGTTCAGCGGACTTGAGGTAAGAGTGCCGTTCTGCGATTACAGACTTGTTGAATATGCGTACAATATGCCGTGGGAATTAAAGGCATGGGGCAACCGTGAAAAGGGAATTGTGCGAAAGGCTTTTGAGGATATTCTGCCCGAAGAAATTTGCTGGCGAAAGAAAAGCCCGTACCCGAAAACGCACAATCCGATTTACTTCAATGAGTGTGTAAAAAGGGTTAGAAAAATTCTTAAAAAGCGTTCAATTCTAAACGAACTGCTTGACCGAAAAGGGATTGAAGATATCATTGAAAATCCCGATAAAATCACAAATCCATGGTACGGTCAGCTGATGAAAGCACCGCAGATTCTTGCGTATATAATCGAACTTGACTACTGGTTTGATAAATATAATGTTGAAATAGTGTAACGGTTATGTTAAAATCTGAGTGTAAAAAGCATTGGGAGATGTAGAAAATTAACCGTGAACAATATATTAAACTGACCGATTTCTTCAAGAATAACAAATCCGCAAAAAATGTGTTGAAATTCGTATATAAAATTTTTCCGCTGATAGTATTTGCAAGCTATCCGATTTTGCTTGTATATACATTTTTATGGCAAAAAGATTTGTTTTTAAAGTCGCTGACTGTGCCTGCGGGGGTGTTTTTGGGAATAACACTTCTGCGAATTATCATAAAAGAAGAACGCCCGTATGTGCGGTACGGAGTTGCGCCTGTTTTTGCAAAGAACAGCAAGCCAGACAGTATGCCGAGCCGCCACACCGCAAGCGCATTCATCATTGCAATGGCAATTTTGCGGTTCAATGTGTGGGCAGGGATTGCATACCTCTTCATTGCGGTTATGATTTCCGTGTCGAGAGTGTGTGCAGGAGTGCATTATGTGCGTGATGTCATAGTCGGCGCAGCAATAGCAATCCTCTGCGGAATTGTATTTTTGTTTTTGGTATTTTAATATAAAATTGTACAGACGGTAACAATGTTACGCTCAATCATAATTTTCAATCAAAACCACCCGTCCAACGGGTGGTTTGCTCCAGGGCTATAAGCCCATGCTACCGGCCAGCGCCTCAAGACGCTGGCTTTCACTTTGTTCAAGCCTATTGCCTTTGCCTCTTTCGCCACCCCTT
>ENA-OQCF01000435-OQCF01000435.1-human-gut-metagenome-genome-assembly--contig:-NODE-435-length-16341-cov-5.920192_pt1 | contig 16341 bp, 19 predicted proteins | sample MGYA00242756_ERZ504573 | MGnify/ENA primary metagenome ERZ504573 (study PRJEB26092, sample SAMD00036240) | human gut metagenome | host: Homo sapiens | study: EMG produced TPA metagenomics assembly of... | reverse complement strand
TGCAGCCCGGGAGGCAGCACCCCACCCGCCCGAAGCTGCGGGCCCCCCGCCGCCCCGTCGTCCCCCCATCATTCTCAACAGCCAGAACAGCGCCGACCGCATGAAAGAGATCACCGACCGGCTGGAAACCGGCATACAGGAGCTTTTCGAGAGTGAACGCTACAAAGCCTATCTCACCTCTATGGCGAAGTTCCACAGTTACAGTTTCAACAATACGCTGCTGATCGCCATGCAGGGCGGCCAGCTTGTGGCAGGCTACAACAAGTGGCGGGACGATTTTCACCGCAATGTGAAACGGGGCGAGAAAGGCATCAAGATTTTGGCCCCCGCCCCCTATAAGGTGAAAAAGGAAGTGCCGAAGCTGGACGAACAGGGCAAGCCGGTCATGGACAAAGACGGCAAGCCTCTGACCGAAGTACAGGAAACACAAGTTCCGGCGTTCAAGATCGTGTCTGTCTTTGACGTGAGCCAGACCGAGGGCGAACCCTTGCCCTCTATTGGTGTGGACGAGCTGGCCGGAAATGTGGAGCAATACGAGGACTTCTTCAAGGCGCTGGAACAGACTTCCCCCGTGCCGATGGCCTTTGAGGACATCCCCGGTGGTTCTCACGCTACTACCACCTGACGGAAAAGCGGATCGCCATACAGGAGAACATGAGTGAGCTGCAAACTTTGAAAACGGCCATCCATGAGATTGCCCATGCCAAGCTCCACGCCATTGACCCGGAGGCCCCTGTGACCGAGCAGGCCGACCGGCCCGACAGCCGCACCCGCGAGGTGCAGGCCGAGAGCGTGGCCTATGCCGTCTGCCAGCACTACGGGCTGGACACGTCCGACTATTCCTTTGGGTATGTGGCCGGTTGGAGTTCCGGCAAAGACCTGAAAGAGCTGCGGGCATCCCTTGAAACCATCCGGGCCACCGCCCATGAGCTGATTACCGCCATCGACGGCCACCTTGCCGAGCTTCAGCAACAGCGGCAGGCACAGCAGGCCGTGGAACAGGCCGCCGAGCAGCCTGCCCCCGGCAGTGTGTTTTCCAAGCTGCCCCCGGAACAGCAGCAGGAAATGACCGACAGTGTGAAAGCCATGCTGCAAACCCTGATTGACGCCGATGTGAAATCCACCGGCGAGGTGACACAAGGCACGTTGGACGCTATTCAGACACAGGGCTTTGTCCTTTCCGGCGACGGGACGCTGCAACGGGCCGAGGCCCAAGAAGCTGCCTACCGTCTGGAAAGCGGCAATATTCTCTTTATCCAGACCAGCGAAAACGGCTTTGACTATACCGTGTACGGCCCTGACTACAAAGAGATCGACGGCGGACAGTTGGACAATACGGAGTATTCTTTGTCGGAGGCCCGCGACGAAATTCTTTCCGGGATAGCACCGCAGGGCCATGTAACGGAAACCATCACCGGCGACGCACTGGAAGATTTTCAGGAGGCCGCAGAACAAGCCAATGCTATTTCCGTACAGCCGGAGCCGCAGCCGTGGAATGGGATTGACGGCCTCTTGAACAACAAGCCCATTATGCCGGAGGCCACCCCCACAGAACGGGCCAACGCTCTGATCGACTGGGCCGAGCGTGACGGTCAGCGCATGGGCAACGAGGAACGCCGGTTGATCGTGGAGTACGCCGAGACTGTGGGCGATACGGACAAGGTGATCGAGCTTATCAACCGTCTGTGCGAACAGGGCTATGAAATGCAGCACGGCCACATGGATGATTTTGTGAGAAGCCAGATTGAAAGTGAGATTGCCGTTGCCAAGGCGGAACAGCAAACCGCCCTTGATCCGGCAGCGGAGCCGGTTGTAACGATCCTTTTCACCGAAAGCCCCCATCTGGAAATGGGCCAGCAAATGCCGCTGCATGAGGCTGACGCCTTGTTTGCCCGGCTGGACGCAGAACATCGAGGCGGCGGCTACTATGACAAGACCGACTTCCGCATTGATTTTACATTCCAAGGAGAGCCGCACAGCTATTCCGGGCGGCAGGATTTTGGCGACCGGGACGGTTCCCTGATTGAGCATATCCGGGAGTATCAGACCTTTTATCTGAACGACGAAAAATGGAAAGACCATCTGACCCGGCAGGGAGGCCCGGAGGCATGGGCGGAGGATCACGCCAGCCGGGAAGCCTTTCTCACCGAGATCATCCCCTACATGGAGCTGCATTGCAACCTGTCCCGCTGGAACAGGAGGCGCAGACCCGTTTGGCGTCCAGCGACACCCTGACGCCGGAGGAAACCGCCTACTATGGGGCGCTGGTGGACTACGCTATGGAGTGCCGTCCGCTGCTCAACACGGAGAGCCTTTGCCGGAAATGCCGAAACTGACCGACTTCGACCAGAGCTTGCAGGACTACAAGGCGCAGGTGGAGGCCGAAATTGCACAGGAGGCCGCCGACGCCGGTATGACCGTAGAGGAATATGCGGCGGCTGGCTATGAGGCCCCGGCCCAGCCGCAGGAGGTCAAAGAGCCGCCCCAGCAGGAAGCCCCGGAACAGCAGACAAAAGAACCTGCGGCGTCCGACTACTACTATTCCATCAATGAGGGCGCGGCCCGCCGTGCCAAGGAAATGAACAGCTTTTCCGACTACAAGCCTGGCAGCGCCACAGCCGAATACCGGCATTATGTGGATAAAGCCTTTGCGCTGGCACAGGAACAGAAAAAGCGCGTCGATCCCATGTACCATGAGAAGATCGACAGCCTGCTTGATACCTATGCCCGGAAGCTGGCTGCCAACATGAACCACGGCTATGAGATTGACGCCCGTGTTCCGTCCATTTTGATTGCCGGTGGTTCCAATTTCCCGGTACGCCAGAAAGAGAAACAGAACGCGGCCCGCGACAGCAATATGCAGGAATGGCAGTACATCCAAGGGCTGCTTGATAAAATCCGCAGCACCGGCATGGGCGGCATCCGGCAGGACGACCCGCAGGCCATTCCCAAGCTGCAAAAAAAGCTGGCCGGTCTGGAAAAGGCGCAGGAAACCATGAAAGCGGTCAATGCCTATTACCGCAAACACGGTACGCTGGACGGCTGCCCGCACCTCTCTCCTGAAAACCTTGAAAACCTGAAAGCAGATATGGCGTCCGGCTGGCACTATGAAAAGAAGCCGTTTCAGAGCTGGGAGCTGTCCAACAACAATGCGGAAATCCGCCGTGTCCGGCAGCGGATCGAAAGCCTGACCCGCGCAAACGAAGTGGCCTATGTGGGCTGGGAGTTTGACGGCGGCCATGTGGAGGCCAACCGGGATCAGGGCCGCTTGCAGGTGTTCTTTGACGGCAAGCCGGAAGCGGACGCCCGCCAGCAGTTGAAAGAGAACGGTTTCCGCTGGGCGCCGAGTGTGGGCGCATGGCAGCGGCTTTTGAACGACAACGCCTACCATGCGTCGGACAGGATCGCTTGTATTCAGCCCCTTTCCGGCATCAAGCCCACGGAGCTGCAACGCAACAGCAGCCGGGAGCAGCGGGCGCAGATGGCACAGGATCAGGCCGAGCCGGACTACTTCTACCGGGTACACGCTAACCCCCGCAGCGACAACCGGGAAAACCTGTATATGCTGCAAGCCTATATCCCGCAGGATAACGGCAGGGCCAAGATCGGGGATGTTCTCTATGTCGGGACGCCGGAACGGTGCCGGGAGCTGATGGATCAGCTCAACACCGGGGAACTGACGCAGGAGGCCGTCAAGGAGCTGTATGCCAAGGAACAGGAGCAGCCGACACCCGAACCCACCCCGGAACAGGAACCGGGACAAGAGCCGGAGCCGGAAACCGCCCCGGCGCAGGAAGTTACTTCCGACGCCGAGCCGCAGGTGGCCCCTGCCGAAACCCTGACGGAGTTGCAGGAAAAGGCGCTGGAAATCGCTGACCGATACAAAGACCTGCCCTTGCAGGCCAAGATTGATGTGATCGCGCAGGCGTTTGGCTGTAAGACCGGCGAAATCCACACGTCCCCCTGTACCGGCAAATGGCGCGGCACCAGCGATATGACGATCCGTTTTGACAACGGCGCGTCCCTGTTTATCGGCAACCACCTGACGCCAAAAGCCAAGACGGTCAAGGTGCAGACGGAATGTGTCAACCGTACTTTGGTGCAGTACAACCCGGAAATCGTCAAGGCCACCAAGGAAGCGGCCCTGCCCGCGCTGTTGCAGCGGGAGGCCAAGGACAACGAGATCGCGGCCCAAAAGGGCTTGAAGCCCTACACGCTGCTCAATGTGGAGTTCAACGAGGGAGCCGATGAAAAGACCGGCGGTTATATTGGCTGGTACTATGTGACGCTGGCCGTGGACGGCAAAATCTGTACCCATCTGGAAACGGGATTGAACCATGACATTGCCAGCGGCAAGGTGAGCGACACCCCAACACGGGCCGACTACTACCCGGCAGGAGCCTTGAAAGAGGCCGATGTAGACTACGTTTTCAATAACGTGGGCTTTTCCTCTGCGTCCACCCTCTATACGGTGCCGTTGCGGGACGATGTGCGGGAACGGGCCGAAAAGACACTGGCCGAGCGCAGCGCCGCCGCGCCGGAGGCAAGCCGGGAATGGGGCTTTTACATCATTCCCGATCTGAAAACATGGGCCACCAATGCCGAGCAGCAGACCCCGATAGAGCATTTCGCTACCTTTGAGGAAGCCAAGGCCCGGTTCGACGAGCTGCGGAGCCAGCCCTATAACAGCGAGGCCAAAGATTTGAACACCGATGGCCGACCCTATGCCCATCTGACGCTGGGCATGGAAAGCAAGGACGGCATGAGCGCCGCCGATATTCTTCATGTACGGGCGGGCCAGAATTATCTTGTGGAGGACTTCACTCGCATGGAACGGTTGCGGAGTGATCCCGTGGTACTGGAAAGCCTTTCCCGTGTGGCACAGGAAATCGGCTTTGACCGGGTGCGGCCCTATGTGGTGGAGAACGGCAGCTACAAGGCCATGCCGGATATGCCTTTCACCCAATGGGAAAACCCGTATTTCACCGTCGATCCCCCGGCACAGGAGCAGGGCGACACCTTTACCATCTACCAGCTCAAAGGCGGGCCGGAAACACGGGACTATCGCTTTGAGGCTTACGAGAGCTTGCAGGAAGCGGGGCTGGCCGTTGACCGGCAGAATTACGATCTTATCTACACGGCCCCGCTGGACGGCAAAACCACGCTGGAGGACATCTACCGTACATTCAACCTTGACCGTCCCGCCGACTTCACCGGCCACAGCCTTTCCGTTTCCGACGTTGTGGTGCTGAACCGTAGCGGCAAGGAGGAAGCCCATTACTGTGACAGCTTCGGCTTTACGCCGGTGCCGGAGTTTTTCTTGCAGCGGGAAAAACAGCTTACGCCACGGGAATTGCTCACCGGCGAGAGCATCCAGACCCCAAGAGGTAGCTTCCTTGTAACCGACATGAGCCGGGAGCAGTTGGAGGCCGCAGGCTATGGTTTCCACCACCAATCCGAGGACGGCAAGTATCTTATCATGGGCAACGGCACAGACGCTTTTGCCATCCCCGCCCAGCAGGAAAGCCCCATCAAGGCCGCTGAAATGACGACCGAGCAGAACTACAACATGATCGACGGTGTTCTGAACAATGCCCCGACCATGAGTGAGCTGGAAGCCAAGGCCAAAGCCGGGGAACAGATTTCCTTGTTTGACGTGGCCGAGGCAGCCAAGGCGGAGGCCCAAAAGCCAAAGCAGCCCCAGCGCCCGGCGCAGAAGCAGGAAAAGCCGTCCATCCGGGCGCAGCTCAAAGCCGCCAAGGAGGAACAGCAGAAGAAACCGCCGCAGCGGGAAAAGTTAAAGGAATTGGAGGTGTGACACCATGAACAGGTTTGAAAATGTGGACGTTCTGGCCGCGCTGGATCAGCTCATGCAGCAGAACACCGCCTTTTATCGCAGCGATTTTGAGATCGACAAAGAGATCATCGGGCGGGCCGCTGCCAGCGACAAGGCCGAGGACAAAACGCTGCTGTGGATGTCCCGCCCGTCCGGGACGCACTGTTTCCGGGAAAGTGATGTGTACCTGCAAGGCACCCGGCAGCACAACACATGGAAGTTTTACGGGGAGCAGACCCGTGACCGGGTGCTGGCCTACGCCGTGGAGCTGACCGGCAAGGTGCGGGGCGTCATTCGCGGCAATCTCTATGAGCTGGACTATCCCCAGCACTTCCGGCACGTCGCAGCCGAGGCGGTACAGGTCGACAACATCATCCTGCACTATGAAAAGGGCGACCGGGAGCAGCCCGCCGGTCTGTACTTCGACGGGCGGCCCGATCCCAAGTTGGGGGCGTTCCTGCGGTATGAGGCCAAGCCTAATGAGCCGGAACACCTGCGGGAGCTGTTGCGGCAGGAACAGAAAGGCCGGGCGCAGCTTGCGCCCGGCGACTTCAAGGCCCACGTCACGGCGCTGCATGACGGCATGATTTTGGCCGAGGCGCAGCGGATCGTGACCGGACTGAAAGATCTGTCCGCCCCCAACAGCCCCAACAAGACGCATTTCATGGTGGAGCTGTCCCCATACTTTGTGCAGATTGCATCCAGCAAGGACACCGACCGGCTGTTTTCCATGCTGCCCTATAAATCCCTGTGCTTTACCGGCATGAAAGACCGGCACGGCCTGTATGCAGTGATTGGCAAGGACGAGAACCGGGACAAGGAAGTGCGGCGGCCCCGCGCTTCCATCCGCAGGCAGCTATCCGAAACCAAACAGGCCCAAGCCTCGAAAAAGGCCCCGGCCAGAACCAAGAAAAACGAATTGGAGGTATGACAATGGTACAGTTTACCGTGGAAGAAGAAAACCTGATCTGTATGTATCACAAGACCGACCGGCGCAGGACGGCGGCCAACATCCGGGCCGCCCTGCCGGACATGGACGAGGACATGGCGGCGCTGGCCCGCCAGACCGCCGACAAGCTGGACGCCATGCACGACGCCGACTTTGAGGCGCGGCAGTTCCATTTCACGGACGAGTGATCCAAGTATAGCAAAGCGCGGGCGCGGTGGCTGTATGGCCTCTGCGTCCGGCGCTTTTTAGTATATTACACTGTATTGTTCATATAATATTGACTTTATACTTCATAATTTGTATAATTTTACCATAAAACATAAGGGGATTGCGCGATTGAAATGAATGAAAGAGGTGATTCCATTGGGATGATAGTTTGATGGCATTTTCTATTTACGATACCTAATAAGGAGGAATGACTGTATGTTGAAAAAACACTTAAAGAAAATTGTGAGTTTGGTGCTTGTCACCATGATGGCCATAGGAATGTCGATTACTGCTATTGCGGCTGAACCCTACCAGAATGAGTTGGAAGCCGTCATGGATACCTCTCCCGCTGATTCCGGGCAAGTCACTCATTACGATACGACCACGGGTGAAATGCTTGTTGAGGATGGTGAACTTCTTACTTTCGACGAAGTTGCCATCCCTGTTCCTAAAGGATCTGCTGATACTCCCAGTGAGCGAGGAATTGAAATTTATCTTGTCCGTGCTGGAATTAAAAAAACCAGTGGTGGCGAATTTACTTGGTATTTTAATGTTGATTGCCCAACCTCTCCTTTTGTGAAACCAAATATTAAATTGACAGCTCAATTAAAGGGGAGTTTTACAACATTATCCGGCTCTTACTCAAATGTTGGGGGTTCTGTTTACCATACATATACATCCAACAGTGAGTATGGCGTAGATTACACATGGACAGTTCCTGCAAAAACAGGGTATTATTATGTTGCCTACACTATTACGGACTATGATAATGCTACTTCTGGAAGTGGCGTAACAACAACTGCACTTTCTAATAGAACAGGACACGCTTGGAATTTTAATTTTTCTGATTCTGTAAGCGGGAAAAGCCTACCCATGCCGCCTGCTAACTATGCCAAAGGTGCAACAACTACTCGTCCGTCTAATTTAGCTGATACCTACTATAATACTTACACCGCCAATACGGGCGTTACCTTAAATCGCAGTTTATACGATGTTCACCATATTCGCCCGCTTGCATACGGCGGAAGTAATGCGTATAGCAATCTGATTCATCTTCCAAAAGCAACACATACACAGGTAACAAGTTGGTGGGCTGGTTATTAACGGCATCCTTTTCAAAGAAATCTCACAAAAATCAAAAGTTTAATTAGTCAACAAAAAGTTGCAGAAGAACACTGTTGAAAGTGTCCTCTGCAACTTTTTTTAGATATTCTCTTGCCGTGTTAAACCAGTTATATTATAAAATTCATCTGTAAACTTTATCTCTTTATACGGAAAATCCTTTTGGAGTTTTTTGATATAATCAAATGGATTTTCTATCGGTTCAACCTCTAAATTAGAGGAAATATTTTGAAGTATGCTTTGCACTGGCTCACTACTTGTATATCTAACTTCATCAGGATCATTCATAAAGTTTCAAAAGCATCTTTATCCATCCACACTACTTGTTGAATTGCATTTGTTGTTTTCAGAGAAAGAAGCAACCTTAAAAAATCTGTAAAATCTTTAGCAAGTGGATAAACATAATAATTACAGCACGTTTCTGGATTTACGCAAAAAACAATCTCCTTAAATCCCTTGATAAAGCAATAATGTATTCCATTATCCCACCCAATAATTTGGGCTCCAATCGGCGTACAAAAAAATGGTTCTCTCAATTCGATTGATAGACCTATGGGCGAGGTGTCTAAATTTAATTTCTTGAACTTATCAAATATATTCTCCATAATCAGCTCTCCACATCAAAAATCCTATTTTGTAATCGTACCTTTCATTTTCCTTTCTGTCCATTAAAAAACACAACCAAGGCCCCCGCTACGGCAACGGCTACAATCACACCGAGATCAGTAGATCCATTAAGGAAATCATTTCCTATTGCCATGAATACAACTCCTACAATAAGGGTAACTATCAATGTTATAATTGATTTGAGCATAGTATATTTTTCCCTTTCTTTTAACTTGTAGATACACACTTGATATTCTTTTCTTAGTATATCATCAATGTGGTTTTAGAGCAATACAATATGAAATATAAAGTGTAAGAGTGATCTAAGCATCGCAAAGCGCCGGGCGCGGGGGCTGTGTGCCTCTGCGTCCGGCGTTCTTTTTCTTTATGCCTGCCCCATCGGGAAGTGTGGCAGTTCTTCCAGCAGTTTCAGAATAAGGTGCTGCTTCATATCTTCGTCAACGGCCAGCACGTCGATCATAGGGGTGTAGTGTTGGATCACCTTTTCCGTGGCCCACTTCTCACCTGCAACGGCGGCCTTGATCGTGGCGCTGTCCAGCAACATTTCCTGTTCGGCCATCCCTTAAACACTCCTGTCATAGTTTTATTATGAGCATACCACAGAAGCGCCGGGAATAACACCATAAGAAGAATTTTCCTACGCATTTTGAAGTCCTCTCTGGCGGGGATTGGATAACCTGTCCTGCCTGCCCGCCGACCATGCCGAAAAAGCCCCGAAATGGCGGGTTTTTCAGCGGCTTAAATGCGTAGACAGATAGAGTTTTTAAGTTATTAGATAAGATACATACAAAGTTTGTTTGAATATACTCTTGACATTAGATATACTGTGTAGTACGATATATAGGCAGGAGGTACAGTACATGAATATTGACGATTGGAAATCCCAGATTAAGCGAGGGACACTTGAATTTTGTATTCTGTTAATGATAAAGCAGCGACCGTCCTATGGATATGAAATTATCAGCACATTAGAAAAATATCCTATTTTGGCCGCAAAAGAGAATACAATTTATCCGCTACTTAGACGGCTAATGAAAGAAGATTATGTTTCATCCTCATGGCAGGAAAGCGCCGAGGGTTTGCCGCGAGAAAGTATTATTCCATTACGGACAAAGGACTTGAGTATATTTCTGCAATGTCTAAAGAATGGAATAATCTATTAAATGCAATCAATGAAATTAAAGGAGAATAAAACAATGGAACTGGAAAAATCCCTTAACGAATATCTTGAAAAAATTGAAAAATATCTGAAACCACTGATTGTATCAGAGCGTGTGGACATTGTCAAAGAGATTAAAAGCGAAATGCTTGAATTACAGGCCAGCGGTACTTCCACAGAACAGATCATTGAGCGACTGGGAAATCCGAAAGAACTTGCAAGAGCCTATTTAGGGGAAGCTGTTGCAAAAAACAATGGTTTTAACTGGCGTCGGTTGAGTGCCGTAATTGCGTTTTACAGTCTTGCAGGCATTGGTGGTATGTTTGTTTTGCCAATTACCAGTATTTGCGGTATCGCCTTTATGGTAAGTGGTGTGCTTTGCCCGATTGCGGGTATTATCAAGCTCGTTGCTCATTTAATGGGATACGAAATTACAGAAATTGGTATCAGCATCGGCGCTTTTTCTGCTAATGCGATAGCTTTTCTCCCTATTTCTATTTTGATTGGTGCAGTAATTTTTGCTATTGGATGGTTGCTTTGGAAGCTCACCATTGTAATCATTAAGTCTATGAGCAAAGGGAAGAAAAAACTGGATCAATAATATAATAAAAAAATGCCGGATGTAGCGGCCTGTCAGCCCTGCGTCCAGTGTTTTTTTCAACCGGCGACCACTACACAATAAGGTAGAAATTTGACAGCAAATGCGAGAATTTCTTTTCAGTAGCTTTCCAGTTTTTGTTGCAAAGTCATTGAGAAAGGTTGATACATAAAATGGAGCATATAAAATTTACTTCATTGCAAATTACTGTTGCAATCGTACTTTCTATAATCATTTTAACTGTCGCACAAATACTTTCTTTTTCAATCAGTGAGTTACCCCTAAATATAGGCGTGACACCTGCTATCTGCAATATCTTTGCAGGAGTGCTGTATTGTGTGTTCGCCTTCTTAGGAACCAAGTTATTATGCCAAAAGCTATTGAAAACGTCTTTACTCGAATTAAAAATTCCTCGATTTAAGGTTAAAGCGGTTTGGATAATATCAGCTTTGACAATGCCTGCTTTGGTTTTGCTAATTGCAATACTGCTCGGCGGACATTGGGAGATCAATACTTTTAATTCCACAGATCGCAATGCAACAATTACTGGTGCCATCTTCTTTTATGGACTGGCAACAGGGATTGTGGAGGAACTGATTTTTCGGGGCATAATCATGGGATGTCTGGAAAAAAGGTTCAACATACAAATTGCCGTTATAGTACCATCTGTTCTTTTTGGGCTACTTCATATTATCGGAAATGACCTCAATTTTATAAGTATTATTCAACTTCTAATTGCTGGAAGCATCGTTGGGGTATTGTTTTCTCTGATAGCCTATGGAAGCAACTCTATCTGGAATAGTGCTATCGTTCATGGTATTTGGAATATAGTTATCATAGGAGGAATTTTGCATATAGGAAATGAAGCAGACAGTAGTTCCATTTTCAATTTTATACTGGATAACAAGTCTTTTTTAATATCTGGCGGTGATTTTGGTATTGAAGCATCTATAATTTCCATTTTGGTCTATTTACTTTTCATTGTATTGGCAGCTATTCAGGTTAAACGGAAAGGCACTAAAAGTAAGATTGAATAATATCGTTCCATGAGAAAACGCCGGGCGCAGGGCCAGCAGGCCGCCGCGTCCGGCGCTTTCTCATGGGTTGCTTTCTACGCATTTAGAAGTGTGTTCTGGCGGGGATTGGATAATCTGTCCTGCCTGCCCGCCGACCATGCCGGAAAAGCCTTGTCACGGCTGGGTTTTCACCGGCCTAAATGCGTAGACAGGAGGTATCTTTTCCTCTGCCGTTCGGCTTCTTTCTTCCGGCGCATCCGCACCGCGCAATCCGGGCAGTATTTGGCCCGGTTGGACTTCGGCGTAAACACGGCCCCGCATACGGCGCAGCGTTTCACCTCGTCCCGGCTTTTGCTGATCTCGGCGTACAGGGCCGCGTCCAGTGGGAGGACGGCAACCTTAAACCACCGGCACAGCAGCGAATAGGAAATGCTCTGAACACAAACACATTCTTCGACATCGTCCAGCAGTAGACAGTTCCCGTCACAGTAATTGCAGCACTCATGCGTCAGCTTCCGGGCCTTGCGGTATTGAGGGTAATTCATTCTCGGTATGCTCATAGCTCTTGTGCCTGCTCCTTTCCCGGCGTCACCCGCAAAATGCTGTCCACATTCTGCTTGATAATGCCGTATTCTTTCAGCTCTCGCTTGACTTCGCCGTACTGTTCGTACAGCCGCGCTTTCTGCTTGTCCAGCTCCCGGTACTCGGCTTTCAGGGCGGCCAGATCGGGCAGCCTTGTGATCCCGGCGTCCTTGATGGCCTTTGCCGCAGCCTCGTACAAAATGAGCTGACTTTCATGTTCGCGCCGGAACGCGGCCTTGTCTTTGGCCTTGCGGTATTCCAGCACCACGGGCCGGAGCTGCTTGTAGGTGGTGAGGTTCTTTATCAGCACCGCCATGTTCCCAAGACGCCGTTCCACATCTTTGAGGGCCGCAGCCGCCTCGTCGTTGGCCGCGCTGATCTCAATAACCTTGCTTTCCAGCTCGGCATATTGCTCTATGCCATGCTCGGTAAGAAAGTTCATTGTCTTTGCGGCCTGCTTCAAATTTTGGAGTTTCGCCCAACGTGCATAGCCCGCGCTCTGCTGGGCCTTGATGTTGTTCTCCAAGTCGATCCGCAGGGTGATACCCTTGTGCTGCCGGTTTGGACCTCTGTCCACAGCCAGCCCCTTGATCCGGCTGGTGATGGCTTCCTCGGTGTAGTTCTCGCCCAGCGTCTTGCAGCGGGTGAAGCGTTCCTGTCCGGGGGCGCGGAACGAGATAAATTTGCCCTGCTTGATCTCATAGCCCTGCGCCGCCATGAGCCGGAGAAAATCGTCAAAGTCTTTGGCCTGCGGGATTACGGCGTCGATGGCAGCTTTCAGTTTGGCTTTCCAGCTCTTGCCCTTGCGCCCGGCATCCCATTCCGCATAGCTCTTGCCTTTATCCCGGCTGGGCTGTACCACCGACAAACCGTGTTCCCGGCACAGCCGGTCACTGGTGCGCCGGATATAGGCGTAGCTCTGCCGATTGGAATTGTACTTGCGGTGGTTCACCATATCCACAGCACAGAAAATCAGGTGATTGTGGACGTGGCCCTTGTCGATGTGGGTTGTCAGTACATAGGAGTATTTGCCTTGCAGCACTTCGTCGGCAAGCTGCTTGCCGATCTCATGGGCCTGTTCCGGCGTGGCCTCGCCGGGGGCAAAGGATTGGATCAGGTGGTGGGCCAGATTGTTGCCTTTCTGGATGGCCTGCGCCAGCAGCATTTCAAATTCTATGTCCGCTATTTCATAGGAGCAGCCAAAAGAGGACACCAGCATTTTGTCCTCGGTCTTGTCCGGGTTCTCGATGTAGTCCAGCGCCTTTTTCAGCGTTGACTTGATAGGATGTATCTTTGTAACTGCCATATCTTTGCCAGCGCCCCTTTGATGTCCTCAATGTCCTGCGCGTACACAGTCCCGGTGCTGTTGATACGCCGGGCAATCTGATTGACATTGACGCCGATTTTTTGCAGCTCGGCGGTCTGTGCCCGGATGTCGCTGGTGTCCATGTGGACGATATACCCGTCAATGAGCATTTTCCGGGCATAGGCGGAAAAGTTTTTCGTGTGGAGCTGGGCCATTTTCTGCTGGATCAAGGCCCGTTCTTCCTGCGTCACAGGGACGCGCAGCACAATGTTTCGTGTTCGGTTTGCCATTCATTCACCGTCCTTTCTGAACAGGGGTTTGGGGCTTTCCCAACAAGCAACCGGCCACGGCCCGCAGGGACAGGGGCGGGCCGGTTTTCGGAAGTGTGGCTACACTTCCTATGCTTGCTACGTTTCTTCTTCTCCGCTACTAAAACGCTCCCAACACGTCCAACTGCCCGCAAAATGCGGGATTTCTCTGCAAAAAGGGCAAAAAAATAAGAGAGCCTTGCGGCCCTCTGGCAAAACGGAAAACAGAGGATGCTTTCACACATCCCCCGTTTCCTTTTTCTTTTTGGGATTGTTGATTTGAATAGCCCCGTCAATCGCTCCCTCGATGATCGGTAAATACTGCTCTGGACAAAGTTTCAGCTTGTGGCTGATCCGCTGCCTCTGTGCGCTTTCTTCCCGCATGATTTCCGGGTTGAAGTACCGTTCCACAGGTAAGCCGCACTCTTTGATAAGCTGTATAACAACCGGCAGGCTGGGGATCGTTCCGTCGTTCTCGATATTTGCAAGATACCGGGCGTCCACGTTGATGATCTCCGCCATTGTTTTGCGCGACAGACGCTTTGCTTTCCGCGCTGCTTTTACGTCCGCGCCAAAAGTTTCAAAACCGGGGCAATCTTCAATATTCGCCATATAACATCACCCATTTACATTGTATAGTTCATAGTATCCCAATGGAATGTTGTTATATGCAGTTAGATTAAACTTTATAATTCATATCTATTTGATTATGGCAATACATAAGAGGCTTTTCAGCTCTCGCATTCAGCACATCGTTTGTGGCGCTGCTATATTCTAAAAAAGCCTAATACATCATCCTTGCTTACAGAGCTATCTATGATCCCCAAAAGCCATTTAGAGAATTTTCAAAATGAGTGTTGACTTTTTTTCCTATTGTGCTACAATGAAAATATCATTTAGAGATTTTTCAAAATAACAGAGGCAAAGGTGAAAGCACTGTGAGTTTACCTAATATTTTCAAAGCATTAAGCGATCCCGTCCGACGGGAGATATTGCTGAAACTAAAACAAAAACGGAAGATGTCAGCCGGTGAAATTGCCGCAGAATTTGACTTGACTAATGCCACTATTTCATACCACCTTTCTACTCTAAAAAAGGCTGATTTGATTTTTGAAACGCGCTATCAGAAATACATCTATTATGAAATCAATACATCGGTATTTGAAAGTGTTGTTATGTGGCTTATGCAATTTCAGGAGGATAAAGATGAACCCCAAAAATAAACGAACCTTGTTTCTGACAAGTACAATTTGCATTATTTTGTCCATCGTAGCATTCGCTCTGTCCCACATGGGCGGGGCCAGTAACGAAAACTATATTCTGCTCTATGTGATTGCCGTTTTGCTGAATATTGTTCTGAACCTTGCGCTTAATATCAAAATTGCTTCGACAAACGGAGCCAAGGCGTTAGTGTCTTTGGGCAAATGGATTATGCCGATTGCGGGAGTTGTATATTTGATCCCGCAGGTATATTCCGTACTGTTTCCTGCCAAGACCATGCAAGATACTTATTGGTATGTTTTTATTGGTATTTTGTTTATTGTCAGTGGCAATTATTTTCCCAAAAACCACATCAATCCCTATGTCGGACTAAAGTTTCCGTGGCTATTCAATGATGAAGAAGGCTGGTACAAGACGCATCGGCTGGGCAGTTATACATGGATACTGGCTGGTATTGTCAGCATTCTGCATCCGCTGCACAATCTTATTTTTGTAACCGTTCCGCTAATCATTTTTCTGGTTGGCGTTGTCCCGTTGGTCTATTCACTTGTCCTCTTTTTTAAGAGGAAACAAAGCAACTAAAGGAGGTAATACTTATGAAATCTGCAACGAAGCATATTGTTATCAGCACCGTTTTGTGTGCGTTGACGCTGGTAGTCTTTCTCGCTTTCTATAATCGCCTGCCGGAGTCTGTCCCCATCCATTTTGATTCTGCCGGAGTAGCAAATTCTTTCTGGCCCCGCAATGTTGTAGTGTTCGGCGTTCCCGTGGCCTGTGTCCTGCTGAACCTCATTTCTGGCTTTACCGTCAGCCAGAAAGAGAATGCAAAGCCGTATATGTACTATATCATGGCTGTTGTTGCATTCGTAGCAACGGGCATCATGATCTATTTGGGGATGAAGTGAATTGCCCCAACAAGAACTTTGGTGGCGGAACGGTTATTTTTTTGAATGTCATTTTGAATTTTTTCTAAATAAAGGCAAGGAATGCTATGTTACAAATCAAGAACTTATCCAAAAGCTACGGTGCGAAAAAGGCTGTAAGCAACCTTAGTTTTGTCGTGGAAGATGGCGACATAATGGGCTTCATCGGAAAGAATGGAGCTGGCAAAACCACAACATTGAAAGCCTGTTTAGGTATCATCGGCATCGACGAGGGAGAAATCCTTTTGGATGGAACTTCTGTCCTCAAAGAACCGATGGCTTGTAAGCGGAAGATGGCGTATGTGCCAGATAATCCCCAGCTTGACGAGTATATGACTGGATTGCAGTATCTCAACTTATCTGTGATATTTACGAAGTACCGTCCAAGATGCGGAAACAAAACTTCGAGAAATTGGCCTCAGCTTTTCAGATGGGGCCGCATTGAATAACTTGATTTTCCTCTTACTCCCACGGCATTGAAACAGAA
>ENA-OQCF01000434-OQCF01000434.1-human-gut-metagenome-genome-assembly--contig:-NODE-434-length-16404-cov-2.447073_pt1 | contig 16404 bp, 20 predicted proteins | sample MGYA00242756_ERZ504573 | MGnify/ENA primary metagenome ERZ504573 (study PRJEB26092, sample SAMD00036240) | human gut metagenome | host: Homo sapiens | study: EMG produced TPA metagenomics assembly of... | reverse complement strand
TCACCTGATAATCCCCGTCCGCACCCCGCTTCTTCAACGAGTCAACCAGCCGCTGTTCCCTGCTGTTCGCACGGATGGACACATAGTCAAAGGACGACAACCAGCCCCTCCCGATAAATTCCGCAATGCTCCATGAGGTAATCAGGGTATCAAACAAATCCGTGAATCCCTTGCGGTTCAGCCGGCAGGGAGTAGCAGTCATGCCCAGTTTCCTCGCCTCCGGATATCTCTTCCAAAGCTCCCGGTAGGTTTCCGCCAGGGCATGATGCGCCTCGTCAATGACGATCAAATCCGGCTGTCCGTCCATAATCTTCCGGTTTCGTGACAACCACTGGATGGAAAATACCCTCACCCTCCCGGATTCTTCCGGCATACTGTCTTTCCCCGTCCTTCCGTTCTTTGCCGACTTGTCCGGTTCTTTTCCCATTCCATACCGGGCTACGGTTTCCTCTATCTGCTCCACCAGCTCCCTGCGGTGTGCCACTATCCACACCCGCATACCGACACCGCCACCACAGAGAAACTCTTTCACCACCGCAGCCAGCAGATGTGTCTTTCCCGTGCCTGTAGGCATTTGTACCATCACACTCCGGTGAAGCTCCCACTCTTCAAAGAGGCGGAGCTTCATCTCCTGCTGGTAGTCACGGAGACCGTCGTTTCTTGCCATACATCATCCCTTATTTCAGATGTATCCTGAATACCATCCCTGCACTGGGATACTTACATTGGGTCAGTTCCACCACACCACTAATATAATCCTTCCAAAAGTTATACCCGATACCACAATTCACCGAATAACTATCGTATTCCGCTATCACATTCAGCCCATTCACAGCCTTCATCCAAAAAGAGGTAGCCGGCAGGGCAAACTGAAAATTCACCCCCGCCACAGGTCCGTTCCGGTGATAATCCAGCCGCTTGTTATAGACATAACCGAAGTGCATCCCCAACTCCCCCACATTCTTCACCCCGAAATGCTTGGTGGCAACTATGTAATAGCGGTTCCAGTGTCCGTTACCCACCGAAGACGTACCCGTAAAACCATAATCGTCCTTATTGGGGTCGCCCAGCACATCGTTGGTGGAAGGATCGTTCGCCCCCACCACAATCTGCGGTGTCCACTCCTTCCACCATCCTTCCTTCCATACACGCAGCCGGGCGGAAAACTGGCGGTCCTGATTGCGGAACTTATATGAATAACCATACTGGGGCAATCCTATTTTGTGCAGCGTACAGGTATAGCCACTTCCAGCCACGGAAAAAGGGTGATGTTTATGTAGTAATTCCACGTGTCATAATTCCAATGCTTCGGGGTAGCCGCCACTTGCAGATAGGAAAACCCGCACAGAAAAGTCTTGTCGCGCTGCATATCCGCGCTGGGGCGTGAAGAAGCCCCGTGGTGCCATATACATATTGTGCCCGCGTATGCTGCAAACCTGCTACCATCAATAATGCCGCCGCACAAATCAACTTCTTTATCATCATCAGTTTTATTCTTATTTCAACAAACCCTCATAAACTCCCATCACCTGCTTTGCAATCTTGTCCCAATCATACGGAGCCATGTCATACTGCACACTATGATAATCCTCGTCTATCACCTTCTGCAATCGAGCGGCAAGAGCATCCACATCTCCACAATGAAAATAGCAGTCAGAAGAAAGACCTACCTCCAGATTGGCAGGAATATTACTCACCACCACCGGCAAGTGATAACTCATGGCCTCCAATAATGCAATAGGCAACCCTTCGTGCGATGAAGCAGGCAATAACAGCGAGCATTTGTCAGCAACGAGTGCAACTTATGTCCCTTCACGAATCCTGTCAGCACCACGCCTGCCTCTTGCGCCATCTTTTTCAATCCCAGTGAATATTCATCTTCAAAATCCGTATCGCCCGCCAGCACTAACTTACAATCTCCAGCTTCCAACTTCTTGAAAGCTTCTATCAGGTGATGCAGGTTTTTCTCCGGCACAAAACGACACATGCCAAGGATGTACTTTCCTTCCTCAATACCCAGTTCTTCAAAGTATTCGGGATAGTCGCAAATTTCAGGCTTCGGCACACCATTGTAAATCAGATGTACCTCTCACGCCGATGGTACTTCCGGGCAATCAGATCCTGAATTACTTCAGATATGACGATTACATCATCTGCAAACCTGCACCCCAACCGCTCCCCCAGTTTCAGCACACTTTTGGCGGTAAAGCCCCACTTGTCACGGTCATAGTCGGGCCCGTGATGCGTGAACACCACCTTCATGCCGAGCATCTTGGCGTATGGCACTAACAGCGCAGGCCCGATGGCATGGATATGCACCACATCCGCCTTCCACTTTTTCGCCAGGTTGATGGCACGGAATGTATGGACAATCGCTTCGTAAGATTTCTTTTTAGGCGCATCAATGTCCACCAGTTGCACCCCCTTCCATTCCGTGAGTGAATCTCTCACGTAACTCCTGCGGCGGATTACGGTCGTATCCACATCCCTATCCGCAATGCGGGGAAACAGTTCCTCGCAATGCGTCTCTACGCCACCCATGATATCGGGGATACCACGGGTGCCGGTAACTACTAGTTTCATCAAAATTTTAGATTATTATTAATGAAGCTACAATCCGAATAGGACAGCCACAATGCATTCAGCCTCATTTCCTGATACAGGAAATGAGGAGATAAGTTTTATCGGTAAATATTAGTTATTAAGAATCCACGCCAAATCCCTCAACAACCAGACAAAGGCAACTTCGCCCCAATTATTTGGCTTTCTATAAAAAATTATTCAATTCTTCTACAAGCCTATAAACAGTAGTAGAAGACTCTTGTTGTGCCGGATTATTCCCATCAAATTGTTTCATGATAGTTTTAGCGTGATTAATGGCTTGTTCTTGTTTAAGAAATAAAGCATTAAACATTTTAGAGCTTACGCCCGACTTCTTTGTATAAGCAAATCCGAGCAAAGTACTCAACATTTTTTTCATATCTGGAACGATGCAAAGCCCCCTGATACAGATTGAAGTGAAGCAAGAACCAAAATTCAAAAGCCTGGTTGCTATAAGCCACTTCAAAACCATTCTGGCGAGCTGACAGGATTGCGGAGTTAAAGTCATTTTCTGGAAAATCATCTTTGTCAAAGACCACCCAATTCTGATTGTATGTCCTTCCTCTTTGCCTTTCCTGCTCTTTTATATTGATAGCTTTCTGTACTAATGCTAATGTCCCCATGCTTGGCCGATAGCTTTCACAGTGGCAGAAGTCAAGCGGAAGGCATTAAAGTAGTCTGGTTCAGTATTAACCCCCTCGCAAATAATCAGAAATGTTTGTTTCACTTCACGCACACCACTGATACGGGTTATCTTTCTTTCGATACGCGGATTCATATTTTTCCTTTTTGTAGCCGCCATAGTTTATTTTTCTCGCGTATTAAACAAACGGGTTAAATCTCCGACAATTGGAATAGCTCCATACTTTCCGGACAGGTAATCTTTTTCAAACGAAGCATCATTACGAACTTTATACTCTGCCAATGAATAAAGTTCGGTTACTACCATAACGGTCTTTTGTGTAAACCAAATCTGATCTCGTCGGAATATATTAGCACTCAACAAGTTTGTATCGTGGGTAGTGAAAATCAATTGGGCATTTTTCGGATTTGTTTCTTTTGAATTAAACAAGGTAATAATTCTACACGTAAGAAGTGGATGCATTTTGGAATCAAATTCATCTATAATCAGACGCTTCCCATTATCCAAAGCATCAATAATGGGATATGCTAAAGAAAAATACTTTATCGTACCTTCCGATTCATTTTTCCTGAATGGGAAGGTAACAGCTTTGACTTCATTACCTTTCATCATCGTATTGTGTATGCGTACTGACAATAGTATTATCTATTTTTCAATATTTTCAATACCTAAATCAGCATAACGGGAAAACTCCACAATTCGCTGTTTCATTCTGATGTCATCCAGTTGGATGGTGGCGGTATTCCATATCTTCTCATCATTAGAACCTGAAATAATAGTGGTATCGTTCAACCATTTCATGATCTCCACTGCCGTCGGATCATTGAATTGTGCCGCAACAGAAAGTAATAGTGCATTTGCTCTCACCATTCGTTTACCTGCAAGCTCTTTACCAACGGCAAACTTGGTATGAATATCAAAACTGTCTTTTTCCCGGTAGAATAATTCCACCTCCTTAGCCCTTTTCTTATTAGCTTTTTGATAGAGCCATTCCGAATGTACCGATGAATTGTCAGCTTCAAAACCATAACGATATTGATTATCCTCATCACAGAATATGGCTTCAAAATAACTTGGTTCACCTGCTGTAAGCGAATTTAACCGGAAACTTTCTATATTGACACGTTCCCCTGCCTGAATATCCTTCGATGAATTTATCACATACCACTTGAAGAACTCAAATGCTTTAATGAAATTGGATTTACCGGATGCATTGGCACCGTAAACAACCGCACTCTTCATTAACAATAATCCGGCAGTCCCTACACTAAAGATTATATCTTCAGCCGGAACCTGTATTTCTTTCAAAGCCGATGCCGCTAATGACAATGTAGACTGTTCTTTGAAAGATAGAAAATTTCCTATTGTAAATTGAATAATCATACTTTTAATTGCTTCATTCGAGATTTTATCACAAATATAGCTTTTATTTTTCATATAAGGATAACTATCAAGTGAATTATATTATTTTATGTCTAATAACATGCAACAGTTCCTCGCAATGCGTCTCTACGCCACCCATGATATCGGGGATACCACGGGTGCCGGTAACTACTAGTTTCATCAGAATTTCTCCCTTAAATCACCTTGACAAGAGTCTTGCCCTACATCGCACCATTTCGGTTCCAGACAAATATCTTTCCCTTGCAGTGATTTCAGTTTATTGATTAACGCCCATTTCAGCGGATACTTAATATATTTGTGCATTACCGGCGAAGCCGTACCCACCATCCAGCAGTTTTTGGGACAACGGCGCACCATGGCGCGAACCTCCTGTGCCTGCTCACTCTCCCATATGGTCATAAAGTCGGGAGTTTCGTGAATATTCCCCATCGACTTTTTCCAGTATTTCTCTTCCAGCCCGTTGCAGGGAAACACATCGCCAAACGGATCAATGAAGAAGTTAGCCGAACCGGCCTCACAAGGCAACATACGGCGACCGCCTTCAATATAATTTATCAACCCCATATTGAACCAGGCACGGAACCAGCTCTTCGGATGACGCTCCTTCAGCTGCCATTCAATGAGTTGCTTGAAGTCACCACACACCTCATTTTTATTAGTGATTACATTGTCTTCTTTGTGGAAGTAGTACGAATTATGAAAAGCCGCTGTGGCGAACTCCATCCCCAAGCTCTTGCTCAGTTGATAGAGCGAAAGCATGTCTTTAGAGTTATTGTTAGACACCGTGCAGCCGAAACCGATATCCTTCAGCCCCATTTCCTTCAATGTCAGCAGTGTGCGAAGTCCCTTGTCGAAGCCACCCGCATGACCGCGCAGTTCATCGTTCTTACAACTCAATCCCTCGATAGAGATGCGGATGCCGATATTTGGAAACTTCTTTGCCAGCGCCACCACACGATCCTCAAACCATCCACTCGTCGAAATGACAATACGGTCGGTATGCCGGTAGCATTCCTCCACAATCTCTGCCAAATCCTCGCGGACGAAAGGTTCGCCACCCGTCAGGTTGATAAACTTCAACTTAGGCAGTGTTCTCAAATCACTCGCTTTTATCTCTTCGCTTTTGTTGGTGGGATTAAACCAGATGTTGCACATCTTGCACTTCATGGGACAACGATAAGTCAGGATAATACTTGCATCCGTAGGAGTAGGAACAGTTTTTTGATAAGCCATAAATATTATAATATTTTTACATTTTATACACTGTGATTATTTCATTATAATACCTTTCCGCATTATAACGCTTATGTGAAGCGACAGCAATCTTAGTATTGTTGAAAGTCCGACCGTACATCGCTTCAATTTTTTTTCTTTAAGTCGGCCGTATTGCGACTTTCGAAAGTCATGCCCGTTTCCTCTGATATCAATTCAGGGATACCTCCAATCCGGGCACCCAGCACCGGAGTACCCAAGCACTGAGCTTCTATCACCGAAAGCGGATTGTTCTCGTACCATTCCGATGGGATGACCGAGAAACGGGCTTTGCCCACCAAGCGCTTGATTTCGCTCCACTGTTTAAAGCCTGCCAGCTCAATGTGCTTGCCTGCCATAGACTTCAACTCGTCTTCCAAAGGACCTCCCCCAATAATCACCAGTTTATGTTGCGGCAACGCATTGGCCGCTTCAATCAGAGTCTTGGCACCTTTCTCGTGCGAAAGGCGGCCGATAAAGCAATAATAATCATCACGTTGACTGTAATCATCGGCCACACATGGGGCTACATCGATAAAATTGCACAATGTGTGCAACTTTGCAGCAGCAAATCCACCCTGCTTCATCTTGTCGCGCATAAATTGTGAAGGACAGACGAAAGCGTCCGTGCAGTTCTCCAAGCGCTCCCGGTGCCATTTCATTGCCTCGCCATAAGAGAGGAAACTTGCTACTTTCGAGTTTTTCATGCATTTATATTCCAACACCTTGTGCTTGTCTGCAAAGCAGGATTCACATACCGTTTCCCCATTCCGCAAACAATCGTATCGAGGGCACAGCAATTTATAGTCGTGTAGGGTCCACACCACCTTTATACCCCTTTCGTGCGCCATCTCTGCAATGACCGGCGAAAGTTGCGAATGGATGTTGTTGAGATGTACCACATCCGGATGGAAATCATTGAGCAGCGCATTGAACTTCCGCTGTACCTCCCGCGTGCCAAACGGTCTCATCAATGCCTCAATCATGCCCGTTCCGAGTTTGAATTTCACCTCAGAAGGAAAATACTTGCTCCATTGAGTTTTCAGATTTTCAGGGTAGTCCATAGCAAACACTGCCACTTCGTGACCGTGCGCTTTGAGCAGTTGCTCCAAGTTGAGTGTATGGACACAGTCACCACCCCGGCGGTAATAGAATTTATTAGCCAGTAAGATTTTCATATATAAACATTAATTATATGACCTGCAAGATTTTCAAGGCTGCAAAGCCTGATTAAGTTATTTTGTTATACACTTCAAGAGTAAAGAATATCAACTAATTCTCACATCTGACATTCGCACAACTCCGCCAGTTTTTCCATCGATCTCTCCCGCTCTCTATGCATTATCTCATTCACTTTAGCATAGTCAATCTGTCGGTCTGCTAAAGAGAAATCATTAAAATCTGTGACAATTCGGTCTTCCAGTCCTGTCAGTTGAAGTATACTTTGATTTCGTGCTCCGGTCTTGTTGTTAGGCAGCACTTCCAGAAATGGAGTATGGAAGTTAATGGCAAAAGCTGTTCCATGGAAACTATCGGTAAGCATGTAACGTGCATTCTTGATATACGAAAGGAATGTACCTATTTCCGGACAAAACACAAATCTGCCCCCTCGGGCTAACTGGTGAAACGTAGGAGACACACGTACTAACGGCAGACCGACATGAGCGGCAAAACGCTTGGCATAATCGTCCAACCGGGGATTGTTATGTATTTCATAAATCAATACATACTCTTTTTTCACATCTTCTTCAATATACTCACTCCACTGACTGGAGTCAAGCAATAAAGTAGGATCCAGTACTTGTCCTCCACAGTCAATCCCCCACTCCTCTAAAAGCTTCACGGCACTGCTTTCACGTACGGTAAGCGCATCATATTTTGACAGTAACCGCTTATAAGATGCAATAATAATGTCCGAAAACTCAGTGCGGCCAAAGCTGCCTGCATACGATACCTTACGTATACCTTCCTTTACAAAAGAAAGAAAATAGGCTTCATCATATCCTCCATCCAGCAACGGTCCCCATACCTGGTCACTACCCGTCATAAACACATCCGCTTGAAGCGACTCCAACTCCTCCATTGAATAGCAACGGGGAGTCAGCTTTAGATACCGCCTACGCATTTTATCGAAACGTAACGCCGCTATTTTCTCACCCGGATACCGCAAAGCCACGTATGCCATACGTTTAAACAAACTGTTTTTCCATAATGATTTTCCTTGCAGCGATGTGAGAATTCCTTGCAGTCCCACCTCATCGCGTTTCCAATAATCAATAATCTCACACTGATGTCCCAAAGATTCAATCACCCGGAGGGTTGCAATGGACTGCAACAACGAACCGTAATTATTGGGCGTATGTCTGGTAATCACTTTAATTTGCATCGTTAAAAAGAATGAAGGGTTATTTTAGTATTCTGTTTCTTAAATCGGGCAGTTTAGCAAGAGTCCGATAGCAGATAATGGGTAAGCGAGGCAGCATTTCCACCACCATGCGCAACAATCTTTGCTGCCTCCGTTCCGCACGGACTGCACGGACATAACGTTTCTTACAAGGTCTTCCCCTGTAGGCCGGCTCGGTCACTTGTTTGCGCCACACATCCTTGAGCGAAAGTGCAGGCTCCACTTCGGAAAATGACCGGGGTTCCAGATTCAGGGAAACACATTGTTGAAGCAATTCATCCCCCTTCTGAGTATGAACCGTTACCAAAGTCTCTCCCAACTCATTGTGCGAGCAGATAGTCCAAGGATCCATCAGCGTGATGTCCGCTCCTGCTTCCATACCAAAAGAATCCCCACAGATGCCGCATCCAGGCACCGTCCACAATCGTTTACCGAACGGGATTTGAGCTGCCCTATTCCAGGGCAGCTCAAATCCGTCCACTCTCACGATTCCCGGCCAACCATCTCCGCGATAGCGGGGTCGGAATTTTAAATTTGGAGGAACGGACGTACCCATCATCTTAGCCAGGAAACGTGTGGAGTCCAGTGTTTTCTGTTGCTTACAAAAGATACACACCCGGACAACCTCATCGCATTTATCCTTTATGATGGAGTTCAAGGCTCTCAACTGGCAGGCCGTCCCCACTAACATCAATCGCTTGCAAGGTTGAATCCGGTCAATTTCCGTGCAAGCCATCACGGAGTGATACACGGAATTTGGCATATCTCCGAATGAAGGAATATGCTCACGGGTATAAAACTCACCTTGGGCAAAAGGGAAAGAATCTGTACACTTCAACGAATAAGCCCCGTCTACCATGCCATTCTTTAAGGAATCGATGATCAATGTTTTACATACACCACCCGAAGAAGATTCCCTACGGATACGGTTGTCCGCATGATATCCCAAGTAGTATTTCTTTTGTGCAAAGCCATCAAAATAGCCTTCGTAACCATACTCTTTGTTAGCCGGACAACTTCTCACACATTTGCCGCAAGCGATACAAAGCGCAGCATTTATCTTTATATCGTGCAACCCGTCATGCCGCAAAGATAATGAAATGGCATTTTCAGGACACACCGCATAACACATGCCGCACTGCTGGCACCGGTCAAATGTGTAAGACAGTTTTTTTTGATTTAGTTTTAACATGGCAAAGAAGAATATATAGACCTATTTTCTTGAAAGCAAATAGCCGGCAGGCATAAACGCCAGCACAAGGCATTTGCCGATAAACGAATACACGTCAGTATGAGTGTACGATAGAAACACTCCATGGTAGCTTCACGTTGATAAGCGGGAGTGAAAATCGTCATCCAATGCACATCGGCAGAAAATGATTTTTCACTCATGCACGTCCATACAGATTGTTTGTTTTGACTCTTCATTGTAACTTTTATTTTATCAATTTTAAATTATCTTTCTGGTCATTCTCTCCTCACATTATTTATCTGCGTACGAATATTACCCGTGGACGTCCCCGACTTGAACGTCAGGAACTGCTGGAGCGCCTCTATGAAATCCTTGCTTACCATACGTTCGGCAGTAAGGATGGTATGCTTATGCATATCATTCACCACAAGGTTCGCCAAGTCCGATGCACTGCGGCAATCAGCTATGCGGCGGATGATATCATTCAGTTCCCAGTCATCAGAGTAGTAAATGCACAACGTGCCACGGGCAATACGCACTGCCTCATCCTCCTCTTTCTCTTCCATACCATTGTTCTGTGTTCTCACATGGGCGAACTCAGCACCATAAAAATTTTGCACTACCTCTGTAGCGTTGGGCAGTATTTGATTGTTACCGCCATGAATGTTGATAACAACACTTGCCCTCGCAGTATTTTGAGATTCTTTAGTCTCGTTTTTCATTATCGTTTTATCTTGATTTCTAATTATTCCCGATTATTTTAAATCATAGAGTGATTATTTTAAATCGCTATTGTCCTCCTGAAAATTTACTCTGTACTTTGCAGACACAAAATTCTACGCTACACATTATGAATAAAGATTTTTTTAAATCAAGCAACCCATCGCGCTTCCACTCCCTGCGCGACACCCGGCCTGAACCCACCACCTGGCAGGTTCTTTTCAAGGAGATAACCAACAGCACCCACACCGCCGCCACCCGTCATTACCGCGCCCATCTGCCACGCTGTCTGACATCGAGGCGACAGGCGACGCGCAGCAGCTGGAGCAGTGGAAGCTCACCAAAAGCAACCTGAAGAACGCACAGCCGGCATTCATCCCCTCCGTCCTGCTGGAGGGAGGGAGAACCTACGCCCATGTCAAGGGATTCACGGGATTTATCATGGTGGACATAGACGGCATCCCCCCCGAGCGATTCGCCGCCATCCTGACTTTGGTAAAGGAGGATATTCATTCCTTTTTGGTGTACATCACCATCTCGGGATGCGGCATCCGGGTCATCAGCCACGTGGAGGCGGAGTGACCAAGGCCAACTACCGCATGGTATGGGAGTGGGTGAACGACCATTACGCTCGCCTGTGCGAAGTGGAGATTGACGGACAATGCAAGAACGCCACGCGCATGTCGGTCCTCTGCCACGACCCCGAAGCCCTGCTCCGCCCCGAAGCCTCCTCCTTCCACACCAGCGGAATGAAGCCCCGCGAGAAGCCGAAGCGCGGCACTGCCGTGACCGTGACGGCAGAACGTGCCTACAAGATTATCCGTGCACAGTTGGAAGAGGAAGGAATAGCATACGCACCGGGCAGCTACAACGACTACGTAAGCCGTTGTTTCTATCATACCAACCGCTACGGTGTTCCGCAGGCGGACGCCGAGGCATGGGCCTCCGGACTTCCCGATTATCCGCGCGAGCAGCTGCTGCCCATCGTAAAAAGTTGTTACTCGCTCACGATGGAGTTCAACACCGTTCCCCTGCCCCGTTCCGTCCGAAAAAAGGAGAAAGAGAATGATTCCTCTCATAAGAAGGCCACCGTGGAGGAGATGGAGGAGTTTATCAACGGCTATATGAAGTTCCGGATGAACATGCTTACCCACCAGATTGAGACACAACTGATTGCTGATGCGTACACCGACCGTCCCGAAGCTTCCGCCTGCCACTGGCAACGGCTCACCGACCACATCGAGAACTCCCTGTGGTGCGCTATGCAACACCATGGCATGGCGGTCAACCTGAACGAGCTGCATACGCTGCTCGGCAGTGATTTCGTCAAGGAATATCATCCGTTGAAAGAGTATCTGGACGGTCTGCCGCCCTGGGACGGAGAGACCGACTACATCGACCGGCTGGCCGCCATGGTGCATGTCAAGGAAAGTCCGCACAGTCCGTTGCAGCAGGACAAAAGCCGGGAACGGAACGACCTCTCCGAAACTCCCGTCCGCTTTGCCGACATCCTGAAACGGTGGATGGTGTCCATGATTGCCGCCGCCCTGGACGAGACCGTGGTGAACCAGGTGATCCTCACCCTGATAGGGCGGCAGGGCAGTTACAAGACCTCGTTCATGCAGCATATCCTGCCGCCCGTATTATCCGAATATTACACCACAAAGAGCAACTCTAGCCGCATGACCAAGGACGACCTGTTCACCATGACCGAGAACCTGGTGATCAATCTGGAGGAGATCGACACCATGCCCCCCTCGGAGCTGAACCAGCTGAAGGCGATGGTGACGCAACGCTACGTGGACGAGCGCCGAGCCTACGGACGCAACAAGGTGCACCTGCCCCATGTAGCCTCGTTCGTAGCCACCGGGAACAACCTCCAGTTCCTCACCGACGACACGGGGAACCGGCGATGGCTGCCCTTCGAGGTGGAGGACATAAACAGCCCGTGGGAGGCGGACATCCCCTACGAGGCATCTACAGCCAGACGTACGCGCTCTACCAGGATGTAAATTTCCGTTACTGGTTTACCGATAAAGAGATCCAGCAGCTGCGCGGCCATGTGCAGCAGTTTGAGGTGCCCCGTCCGGAGTACGAACTGATCCTGACCTACTACCGCAAGCCCGTGGGGCTGGAACGGGGAGTCTATACCACCAGCAGCCAGATCATCGGTCGTTTCGGCAACACCTCGCTGCGGCTGAGTCTCCAGAAGGTGGGCCGTGCCATGCGCGAGCTGGGCTTCCGGCAGGTAAAGGCCTCCAACGCAAACTATTGGGTGGTGGTGGAGCGCACTACCGAGGAGGTACAGCACTTGCTGCCGGCTGAAGCGGAACAGGCGGATCCCCCCGGCGAAAAGCTTCCGAGGAGAATACCGAACTCCCCTTCTGACACCCTTAGTGGAGAATATGGAGGATATTTTTCAAACTTTCCATTATATGAAAGTAAGAAGTATCTTCCTTTAAAGGAAAAAATAATAAGTATATCATTTATATAAATTATATAATATCCCTCCATATCCTCCACTAAAATTGATATTCAAGCATTTACAAAAAAACAATTCAAGAGCCATGAACAAACAAGAACTCGCCCTGCAATATTTTCCCGATGCCACTTCCGCCACCGCCGTGCGCCACCTCACACGCTGGATAGCCCGTTGCCACCCCTTGGTCGAAGCCCTCACCGGAACGGCTACCAAAGCCGGAACCGCACCTTCACCTGGAAGCAGGTGACCCTGATCCGCCAGTACCTGGGCGAGCCATCCGCCACACCCTGACCCCATTCCGAAAGAAATTTTTCCGTAGACGGACATAAACAGACATAGATGGACACTGCGATTTTGAGGGGTGATACCTTTGCACACGTCAAAGAGATGCGACGGACAGACTAAGTCTGTTCAGCGGACAAGCTAAGTCTGTTCAACGAACAGGTTAGGTCTGTTCAACGGACAAGCCAAGTCTGTTCAGCACATTCTCCAAGACCTGCCGGCCCGGTGGATATTCCGGACAGTCCGCTACAGCCGCGCAGTGACTGAGTGTTTAACCATTAAAAACAAACCGATTATGTCGATCAATTACAGTATTGCCATGCTTGGCAACCCCATCGATGAGGATGCGCCCAAAAAGGCCTATGCCAAGTCACAGTACACCAACATCCTGACACTGGACAAGTTTGCCGGGCACATCGCCAGCCACGGATCCAAGTACAACCGCGCCGACATCTATGCCGTGCTGATGCAAACCGTGGACTGCATGCGTGAGATGCTGCTGGAGGGAAAGCGCATCGAGATGGGCGATCTGGGCGTGTTCAGCATCAGCATCCAAAGCCGGGGGGCGGAAAACCTGGAAACCTTCAACCCCGCCATACACATCGAACAACTCAACGTGAACTGGACTCCCGGCGACCGGTTCCGAAACTTACTGGAGGACGCCGTGTTCAACCTCGTGCCCTCGCGCCGTGCCGCCAGAATCCTGCTGAAGAGCATCAAGCGGGCGAGACCACCGTGGACCTGACGGGAGGAGAAGGAGGAGGCAACGAAGCCAACCAGCCCACCGAAGGACAGGTGTGACCCGGCCGGGACGGACTGCATGTCCGTCCCGGTAATTTCCCGAACTCTTATGGAGAACTAAAATTTAAAGAATAATGAGCGAAAATAATAAAATCACATGGCAGAAGGTTCTTCAGGCCATCATCCAGGCGGCAATCGCGCCCTCACCGCACTGGGCATCACCAGCTGCACAACCTTTCCTTTCAGCCTATGATAGAGGAATCCTTCCCCCTGTTCACCGCCGATGAGGAAGTGGCGAGCGAACGAGAACTGCTGAAAAGCGTCGAGGACGGACCGTACATGCAGGAGGTGAAATATATCATCATCCACTGCTCCGCCACCCGCGAGAACCGGGACTTCACCGTAGAGGACCTGTTGCGCTGCCACCGCCAGCGCAAGTTCCGCACCATCGGGTATCATTTCTACATCCGCCGCTCGGGCATCATCACCCAGCACCGCAAGCTGAAGGAAGTGGGCGCGCACTGCCGCCCCTGGAACCGTTGCTCCATCGGCATTTGCTATGAGGGTGGTCTGGATGCGGAAGGCCACCCGGCTGACACGCGCACGCAGGAACAATGTGAGCAGCTGCTGTTGTTGCTGATGAAGCTCAGGAAACTCTTTCCGGACGCGAAGATCCGAGGACACCGGAACATGCCGGGAAGCATTCCGAAGGCGTGCCCTTGTTTTGATGTGGAAAGTGAATATGGATTTCTGGAAAAGTAAATTTATTTTTATTGAAAGGCTAAGGCGGACAAGTGGCGTTCTGTCTTAGCCTTTTGTTCTAATTTCCTACTTGCTTATGTAAGCACTCAATTTAGGGCATCCCCCCCTTAATTAAAGCACCAAATAGTGTCCCCAACCAAGTTTTATTAAAAAACAATTTTTATTTTAACATTAGCCATTGACTAACAAAATTTTATTAAGGATTAAACTCAGATAATCCTTGTAATCATTAAAGTTTTTTTTGAAAGCCAAGATGATACATTGGAGAAATATTAAAAAGATGTATATCAAGCTATTTCAATGACATAAAAGGCGCAAAATCTATTCTAGTTATTGTTTCTATTCATAATCGTTAAAGTTAGTAATATAATCAATCAGTTCATCCAAATCCTTTTGTTGCTTTTCTAACACTCGTTTATATTGTTCTTGACCTTTACACGAATATTCTTGATATATTTCAGGTTGCATCATCATTAACATTCTATTCATGATTTCCTCCACAGAAAAAGGGTCAAAATAAAGGGCACCCGCTCCACAAATTTCCGCCATGGAGGACAATGGAGAAGCAATAACAGGCACACCATATCTCATCGCTTCGATAGGAGGATAACCAAATCCTTCATTCAAAGATGGATAGACAAAAAGATAAGCATCCGTATAAAGCTGCTCCAAGACATCATCATCCACGTAACCAAGAAACACAAAACGGTCTGGATTTTTCACTCTATATTTAAAAATATTATCTCTTATACCCGTGACTATCATTTTTACATCCTGTGGCAAACGCCCATCAGTTACCAAACGATCAAACGCCATAACAGCTCGTAAATTATTCTTTTCCCAACGATTACCACTCACTGCCAAGAAATAACGAAAAATAGCAGGATTTCGTTCTTTTTTTTCTCCACATGATGTATTAGGGCTATAAAATACACGTATCTTTTCATCTTTCATCTCCGGAAAAAAAGAAAGGATACTATAGCGTGAATGTTCACTAACAGTAATAAGCCGGAACGATGATTGAATATAACGCCGTAAATATTCCCCATGTTTGCGATGACGAAACCATGAATTCAAAAGTTTTTTTATCGTAAATTTCCCCCACTCTTTCAGAGAATGATGATAATGGTAAAAAATAGTATCGTATGGCGTTTCAAATTCACGTAACCCATGTACAGTACCATATACTTCACAACAAGTAAGCTCTGCCAATTCTTGCGGCAAGCAAGAATAAAGCCTAGTATAACCATATTCACTGACAATCTGTTTCACGGACGATCCACATACATCGTGTAAAGGAATTTTCCCTTTTTGACAAGCTGTTTTCACCTTCGGATTGAGCCATTTGGAACTATCATAGAAACAAGCAAATTTTAATTTACGTTCTATCATACGAAACAAAATAATCTCGCCATAACGCCCCACCACCATGCCGTTTACCCAGACTGTTAGTTGTGTAGCGGAACAATCAAAAAGTAATTTCAATTTATTATAAAAAATAGAAAATAAGATCAGTAAATTTATGAATGACAAATACAATTCTTTCAATATAAAATCTTTGTTTTCTACATTTATTATATTATATAAAGTAAGAAAATAAAGAAATCACATACAAAGTAAAAAACGAATAAGACACTCCTGTCAAACAGATACTTAAAAGAAAAGGAAGACATAAACTATGAACGCGCCCTTTCTCTCTTTTACTAATACATTTCATTAACAGCCCTTTATACAAAAAAATATAGAAAGTAAAAAAGATCACAACACCAAGAATTCCACTATCTACAAGTTCTTCCAAAACGATACTTTCATACCCCAATAGCCCAGGATGAGTGCTTCCATAATTGCGAACATGTCCCTCACCATAGCCCATCAGCAGTCTATTGTCAATTGCTTGAAACGCATAGGCTAGTTGTTCTGTA
>ENA-OQCF01000433-OQCF01000433.1-human-gut-metagenome-genome-assembly--contig:-NODE-433-length-16429-cov-2.072445_pt1 | contig 16429 bp, 20 predicted proteins | sample MGYA00242756_ERZ504573 | MGnify/ENA primary metagenome ERZ504573 (study PRJEB26092, sample SAMD00036240) | human gut metagenome | host: Homo sapiens | study: EMG produced TPA metagenomics assembly of... | reverse complement strand
GTGGTGGCTGAGGCCATCCAGACCATTCTGCGCCGTGAGGCCTATCCGCATCCCTATGAAGCATTGAAAGCGCTGACCCGTACTAATCAGGCCATTACGGAAGCGTCCATCAAGGAATTTATAGAAAGGACTGAATGTGAGTGAAGAGATAAAGAAGGAATTGCGGGTGATTACCCCCCATACTTATACGGGAATTTAAGCAACGACAGAAGTGTGCCGGAGGAATTTCAACTTTTTGGTCCGGCAATTGTTATAGAAACATATAAAATTCAAGGTATAATAGAGACAATGAATGGCCGTGAGGCCAAGGTTTAATTTTATTCGAATAAAAGCAATGAGTACAGAAAACGAAACTTGGCGTGATGCTTCTTCCTCAGAGGAGAACTCAGGTGCCGGCCGCGATGGTAACCAATTTAACAAGGAAGGTGGCTACAGCCGTCCGTCTTACAATCGTGATAATGGCGACCGTCCTTATCGCCCCAGATTTAACAGTGAAAACGGCGACCGCCCGCAACGCCTTTATAACAGTGACCGTCCTTATCGCCCGCGCTTTAATCCGTGGTGCGGACAATGGTGACCGTCCGCAGCGTCCTCGTTACAATAATGATAATGGCGACCGCCCTTATCGTCCGCGTTATAACAGCGAAGGCGGCGACCGTCCGCAACGTCCTTATAACAGTGATCGTTCTTATAATACAGACCGTCCCTATCGTCCGCGCTATAACAGTGAAGATGGCGACCGTCTGCAGCGTCCTCGCTACAATAATGAGGGTGGTGATCGTCCTTATCGTCCACGCTTCAATTCGGGTGGTGGAAGGCCTGGCGGATATGGTAACAGAGATAGCTATAGTCGTCCTGTCCGTCGTTCGGCCGATTATGCCCCCAATGCTAAGTACAGCAAGAAGAAACAGATAGAGTATAAGGAGCAGTTTGTGGACCCGAACGAGCCTATCCGTCTGAACAAATTTCTGGCCAATGCCGGTGTTTGTTCCCGTCGCGAGGCTGATGAATTCATCACTGCCGGAGTTGTTTCTGTAAACGGAGAGGTCGTGACGGAATTGGGAACCAAGATTAAACGTGGTGATGAAGTGAAGTTCCACGACCAGACGGTCAGTATCGAACGTAAGATTTACGTCCTGCTGAACAAGCCGAAAGATACAGTGACTACTTCGGATGACCCCCAAGCACGTCGCACGGTGATGGATTTGGTGAAAGGCGCTTGCAATGAACGTATTTATCCGGTAGGTCGTCTGGACCGCAATACTACAGGTGTGTTGCTGCTGACAAATGATGGTGACTTGGCTTCCAAGCTGACGCATCCCAAGTATCTGAAGAAGAAAATATATCATGTGCATTTGGACAAGAATCTGACAAAAGCCGATATGGAGCAAATTGCGGCCGGTATTCAACTGGATGACGGAGAAATCCATGCAGATGCCATTAGCTATACGGATGACGTCAAGAAAGATGATGTCGGCATTGAAATTCACTCCGGTAAGAACCGTATCGTGCGTCGTATCTTCGAATCGCTGGGATACAAAGTGATGAAGCTGGACCGTGTATATTTTGCCGGTTTAACGAAGAAAGGCCTGCGCCGCGGCGAATGGCGTTACCTCACGGAGCAAGAGGTGAACTTCCTGCGCATGGGTTCTTTCGAGTAATATATAATAAGGTATAATAACTGTTTTATGGAAAAGATTAGTAGAACAAAGGTGGTTGACCTGCTGAAGCGTGAAGATTTTGGCGCTATGGTCAACGTGAAGGGCTGGGTTCGTACCCGCAGAGGTAGTAAGCAAGTAAACTTTATCGCGCTGAATGACGGTTCTACAATAAATAATGTGCAGATTGTAGTAGACTTGGGTAACTTCGATGAGGAGATGCTGAAAGAGATAACTACCGGTGCTTGTTTGAGTGTAAACGGGGTGCTGACGGAATCTGTCGGTTCCGGTCAGAAGGCCGAAGTGCAGGCCCGCGAGATCGAAGTGCTGGGAGCTTGCGATAACACGTATCCGTTGCAGAAGAAAGGTCATTCCATGGAGTTTCTCCGTGAGATAGCCCATCTGCGTCCCCGTACCAATACGTTCGGGGCGGTGTTTCGTATTCGTCACAACATGGCGATTGCCATCCATAAGTTCTTTCATGACAGAGGGTTCTTCTATTTTCATACTCCGATCATCACGCTTCCGACTGCGAAGCGCAGGCCAGATGTTCCAGGTAACTACAAAGAATCTGTATGACTTGAAGAAGGACGAGAATGGTTCCATTATTTACGATGATGACTTCTTTGGAAAGCAGGCCAGCCTGACGGTTTCCGGACAGTTGGAAGGCGAACTTGCCGCTACTGCATTGGGAGCCATCTATACATTCGGTCCTACGTTCCGTGCCGAGAATTCCAATACTCCCCGCCACTTGGCAGAGTTCTGGATGATTGAGCCGGAAGTGGCGTTCAATGATATTGCGGACAATATGGACCTGGCGGAAGACTTCATCAAGTATTGTGTGCAGTGGGCTTTGGACAACTGTGCCGACGATGTGAAGTTCCTCAATGACATGTTTGATAAGGGATTGATTGAACGTCTGCAAGGTGTCTTGAAAGAAAACTTCGTGCGCCTGCCCTATACGGAAGGTATCAAGATACTAGAAGAGGCTGTTGCCAAAGGACATAAGTTTGAATTCCCGGTGTACTGGGGAGTTGACTTGGCTTCCGAACACGAGCGCTATCTGGTGGAAGACCACTTCAAGCGTCCGGTTATCCTGACTGACTATCCGAAGGAAATCAAAGCGTTCTATATGAAGCAGAACGAAGACGGCAAGACCGTGCGTGCCATGGATGTGCTCTTCCCGAAGATTGGGGAAATCATTGGCGGTTCCGAACGTGAATCGGATTACAACAAGCTGATGACGCGTATTGACGAACTTCACATACCGATGAAGGATATGTGGTGGTATCTCGATACCCGCAAGTTCGGTACATGTCCCCACTCCGGATTTGGTTTGGGCTTTGAGCGTTTGTTGCTGTTCGTGACGGGCATGACGAATATTCGTGATGTTATACCGTTCCCACGTACGCCGCGTAACGCCGAGTTCTAGGTTTTGGAATATACAAACTGGATAAAATCATCCGCACAAACATTCTGTTGTTTGTGCGGTTTTTTATATCTAAAAAATGTTATAATCTCAAAATAAATCTTTATATTTGTGTCTAACGGAACGACATAACGTTAACCAACATCATACGAATATGAAACGGAACTATTTCTTTACCATGCTGGCAGCGGTGCTGCTTGCGGTAGCGGGAGCCAATGCGCAGGAGAGCGCAGAGTTTAGGCCTGCGGAACTGGCAGGAATTTGGCAGTTATGTCATTATGTGTCTGAAATCCCGGATGTTCCCGGGATATTGAAACCGAGTAACACCTTTAAAGTGCTGAGTGATGACGGCCGTATTGTCAATTTTACAATTATTCCAGGCAAAGATGCATCATCACTGGATATGGGACTTATCAGCAGCTGACGGATAATTCCTATAAGGAAAGCATTGAGAAAAACATCCATTTGCCCATGTTGGACCATAAAGACAATATACTGGAGTTTGAAATAGGGGACGACGGGGTAATGTACCTGAAGTATTTTATAGCTAAGGACTTGAATGGTAATGAACTGAATACATGGTTCCATGAAACATGGAAGCGGGTGGGCATGCCTGCAAAATTCCCCGAAGACCTTGTCCGTTGATATTTCTTTCTCTTTCCCGTTTCTTTCTCATGCAGCTTTGAAAGCCTTCTATGACGGCATCGACCGATGAAGGCCGCATCATAAAGAGTTGTTCTGCGGAGATTCTTCCCTTTCTCCGCAGGATAACTTTGTCTGTTGTATATCAGCCAAGTGGCTCTCTAAAAAAAAAGTGGAAAACTTTTGCCAGTTCTAAGAAAAACCGTACCTTTGCAAGCCGATTATTATCTCGAAAGGATAAGCATTTAATTCATAGCGAGTTAATCTTCCATTGTCCGGGATGACTGGCTTGCGGTGAAGAAAAACATTTTAGTAGTAACATTTTAAAAAACAATTAAGAGTGGATACTTTAAGTTACAAGACCATTTCTGCAAACAAAGCTACAGTGACTAAAGAATGGGTCATTGTTGACGCTACAGACCAGGTATTGGGCCGTCTGGGCGCAAAAGTTGCGAAACTGTTGAGAGGAAAGTATAAACCTAACTTTACCCCTCACGTAGATTGTGGCGATAATGTAATCATTATCAACGCCGACAAAGTAAAATTAACCGGTAACAAGTGGAATGACAAGGTATATCTGTCATATACAGGTTATCCCGGCGGCCAGAGAGAAATCACTCCTGCCCGTTTGCAGGCAAAACCGAACGGTGATGACAAGTTACTGAGAAAAGTAGTAAAGGGTATGTTGCCTAAGAACAAGTTGGGCGCAAAATTGCTGGGCAATATGTATGTATATGCCGGTAGCGAGCACAAACACGATGCTCAGAACCCGAAAATGATTGATATTAACATACTTAAATAAGAGATAATGGAAGTAGTAAATGCATTAGGCAGACGTAAAAGTGCAATTGCACGTATTTTCGTAAGCGAAGGTACCGGAAAGATTACTATTAATAAGAGAGACCTCGCAGAGTACTTTCCATCAAGCATTCTTCAGTATGTAGTTAAACAGCCGTTGAACAAGCTGGGTGTTGCTGAAAAGTACGATATCAAAGTGAACCTCTGCGGTGGTGGTTTCACTGGACAGTCTCAGGCTTTGCGTTGGCAATTGCCGCGCACTGGTGAAAATCAATGCTGAGGACAAGGCTGCTCTCCGTTCTGAAGGCTTCATGACTCGTGATCCTCGTTCTGTTGAACGTAAGAAACCGGGACAACCGAAAGCACGTCGTAGATTCCAGTTCAGTAAACGTTAAGAGTTGGAGAACGGTTGGGGCGGACAAGTTGCTTAATTCTCGACTTTCACCTCTCAACTCTCAACTGAAAAAGCGTTTAGTATCTAACTACCGGGACTCTTCAGATTCAGACTACCCGGCGGTTGGTTTAGAAGAAACAAAAAAGAAAGTAAACGATTAATTTAAAAGAAAATGTCTAGAACAAATTTTGATACATTATTGGAAGCCGGTTGCCACTTCGGTCACTTGAAAAAGAAAGTGGAACCCCGCAATGGCTCCTTACATCTTCATGGAGCGCAATGGTATTCATATCATTGACCTCAACAAGACGGTTGCTAAAATTGACGAAGCTGCTGAAGCTTTGAAGCAAATCGCTAAATCAGGAAAGAAAGTCCTGTTTGTTGCTACTAAAAAACAAGCTAAGCAGGTGGTTGCCGATAAGGCTGCATCTGTAAATATGCCTTATGTAATCGAGCGTTGGCCGGGTGGTATGTTGACTAACTTCCCGACTATCCGTAAGGCTGTCAAGAAGATGGCTACCATCGACAAGCTGACAAGCGACGGTACCTATTCAAACCTCTCCAAGAGAGAAATTCTTCAGATTTCACGTCAACGTGCAAAGTTGGACAAGACTTTGGGCTCTATTGCTGACCTGACTCGTCTGCCGTCTGCTCTGTTCGTTATCGACGTAATGAAGGAAAATATCGCAGTTCGTGAAGCTAACCGTTTGGGTATTCCAGTATTCGGTATCGTTGATACAAACTCTGATCCTACGAATATCGATTTCGTAATCCCGGCAAATGATGACGCTACTAAGTCAGTAGAAGTTATTCTTGATGCCTGCTGTGCTGCTATGCAGGAAGGTCTGGAAGAACGTAAGGCCGAAAAGGTAGACATGGAAGCTGCCGGTGAAGCTCCTGCCAACAAAGGCAAGAAGAAAGCTACAAAAGCAAGACTCGACAAGTCCGACGAGGAAGCAATCAATGCCGCTAAGGCTGCTGCTTTCATGAAGGAAGAAGAGGCTTAATCATACTGTTGAGAGTTGAGAATTGAAAGTTGAGAGTTACTTTACGGCAATTCTCAATTCTCTATTCTCAACTCTCAATTACTTTATAAGGATATTATTAACAATTAAAATAAAAAGATATTATGGCTGTAAGTATGGCTGATATAACCAAGCTCCGCAAGATGACCGGTGCTGGTATGATGGATTGCAAGAATGCTTTGACTGAAGCTGAAGGCGATTTCGACAAGGCAATGGAAATTATCCGTAAGAAGGGACAAGCTGTTGCAGCTAAGCGTTCAGATCGCGAGGCTTCTGAAGGCTGTGTGCTGGCTAAGACTACGGGTGACTTTGCCGTTATCATGCTTTGAAGTGCGAAACTGACTTCGTGGCTCAGAATGCTGATTTCGTGAAACTGACTCAGGACATTCTGGACCTTGCCGTAGCTAACAAGTGCAAGACTCTGGACGAAGTAAAAGCTCTGCCGATGGGCAACGGTACTGTACAGGATGCTGTAACAGACCGTAGTGGTATCACTGGCGAGAAGATGGAGCTGGATGGTTACATGACTGTAGAAGGCGCAAGCACTGTGGTTTATAACCACATGAACAGAAACGGTCTCTGCACTATTGTTGCTTTCAACAAGGCTGTTGAAGAAGGACTGGCTAAGCAGATTGCCATGCAGATTGCTGCCATGAATCCGATTGCGGTAGACGAAGATGGTGTATCTGAAGAAATCAAGCAGAAGGAAATAGATGTTGCTATAGAGAAGACAAAAGCTGAACAGGTACAGAAGGCTGTTGAGGCCGCTTTGAAGAAGGCTGGTATCAACCCGGCTCACGTGGACAGCGAAGACCACATGGAAAGCAACATGGCCAAGGGCTGGATTACTGCTGAAGACGTGGCAAAGGCAAAGGAAATCATTGCTACTGTTTCTGCTGAGAAGGCTGCACATCTGCCTGAACAAATGATTCAGAATATTGCTAAGGGTCGTCTTGGCAAGTTCTTGAAAGAAGTTTGCTTGCTGAACCAGGAAGACATCATGGATGGCAAGAAGACAGTTAGAGAAGTCTTGAAAGAAGCTGATCCTGAATTGAAGGTTGTTGACTTCAAGCGTTTTACTTTGCGCGCTGAATAATTCCGCTTAGAAACGATTCTATAAAAAGAAGTGGCCGTATATGGAGTTGAATTCCTAAACGGTCACTTTTTTTATGCCTCTACAGTTGCAGTGAGACGGATGATGGTTTGGTTTATCCTACGGGCTTAGTTTGCGTGTATCCTTCAGCTTTCAGCAGGTCAATGACACGCTGTTTGAAGTCGCCCTGCACAATGATTTCTCCATCTTTGGCACTTCCACCCACTCCACATTTACTTTTCAGCAATTTGCCCAGTTCTTTCAGGCCATTGTCGGTGCCACGAAACCGGTGACAAGAGTGACGACTTTGCCGCCCCGGTTCTTGCGGTCCAGCTGCACGCGCAAGCGTTGTTGTGCAGGGGGGAGGGTAGCTTGCTCCTCATCGTCATTCATCTCATATTTGTAGTCCGGGTTGTTGGAATAGACTATATTCAACCGTTCTTTCCAATCATTATTCTTCATTACTTTTTTTAAAAAACTTCCCAAAAGTACGATATTATGTGGAATTATGCAATTAGAAATTATGTTAAGCTTTTGTTGCATCCGTGTTACTGATTAGAAAAAAAGCACTACTTTTGTCAATCGCAATATTGAGAACTTAAATAAGAAACTATGAGCAGTCCGTTACAGAAAAAAGAAACCATGAAGGTGCCGGAACCTACTTTGCGCCGGCTTCCGTGGTACCTTTCCAATGTAAAGTTGCTGAAACAAAAGGGGGAACGATTCGTATCATCCACCCAGATTTCCAAGGAAATCAATATTGATGCTTCACAGATTGCCAAAGACCTTTCGTATGTTAATATCTCGGGCCGTACGCGTGTGGGATATGAGGTGGACACGCTGATAGCTGTACTGGAGGATTTCCTGGGATTTACCAATATACACAAAGCATTTCTGTTCGGTGTTGGAAGCTTGGGAGGTGCTTTGCTGCGCGACTCGGGTCTGAGCCATTTCGGTTTGGAGATAGTGGCTGCTTTTGATGTGAAGCTTGAATTGGTGGGTACGACATTGAGCGGCATCCCCATCTATCATTCGGATGAGTTCAAGCAGAAGATGCAGGAGTACGATGTCAATATAGGCGTGCTGACGGTACCTAATCGAAATCAGCCCAGCAGATAACGGATTCCATGGTAGAGGGTGGTATCAAGGCCGTATGGAACTTCACCCCGTTCCGTATCCGCGTTCCCGAGAACATTGTCGTGCAGAACACTTCCCTTTATGCCCATCTGGCCGTGATGTTTAACAGACTAAACTTTAACGAAATCAAGTAATGAAGATTATTGCTGTAGGAATGAACTATGCTCTGCACAACAAAGAGCTGGGACATACACACGAGAATAAGGAACCGGTTATTTTTTTGAAACCCGATTCAGCTATACTGAAAGATGGCAAACCTTTCTTTATCCCCGACTTTTCCAACGAAGTGCATTATGAGGCGGAAGTGGTGGTACGCATCTGCCGTTTGGGCAAGAATATTGCTCCTCGCTTTGCCCATCGCTATTACGATGCGGTGACGGTGGGCATCGACTTCACGGCACGCGACTTGCAACGTAAGTTCCGTGAGGCGGGTAATCCGTGGGAGCTTTGCAAAGGTTTCGACAATTCGGCAGCTATCGGTACCTTTGTTCCTTTGGAACAGGTGGGCGGCAATGTACAGAATCTGGACTTTCGTCTGACGATTGATGATAAGGAGGTTCAACGTGGCCATACAGCGGACATGTTGTTCCGGGTAGATGATATCATTGCCTATGTCAGCCGCTTCATGACCTTGAAAATCGGTGACTTGCTGTTCACGGGAACACCCGCGGGAGTCGCTCCCGTCAGCATCGGACAGCACTTGCAGGGTTATCTTGGGGAAGGGAAAGTACTTGACTTCAATATTCGCTGATTATCTTCGTCTTGTTTTTTCTTGTTACCTCGCTTTTTTTCCGTACTTTCGTGTCAACTTAAAGAAGCAACGATATGAAGATACGTGTAGGTTTTGGCTTTGATGTCCATCACTGGTGGCAGGGCGCGAACTTTGGCTGGGCGGTATCCGCCTGGAACATGAAAAGGGATTGTTGGGGCACTCGGATGCGGACGTGCTCATCCATACTATCTGTGACGCATTGCTGGGAGCGGCGAATATGCGTGACATCGGCTATCATTTCCTGATACTGCCGGTGAGTTTAAGAACATAGACAGCAAGATTCTGCTAAAGAAAACAATAGAATTGATAGCTACCAAAGGCTATTCGGTAGGTAACATTGATGCCACCATCTGCGCTGAGCGGCTAAGTTGAAGGCCTATATTCCCGAAATGCAGCGTACGTTGCCGCGGTGATGGAATAGACGAGGATGCCATCTCCATCAAGGCCACCACCACGGAGAAACTCGGCTTTACGGGCAGGGAGGAAGGTATATCCGCCTATGCCACTGTATTGATAGTGAAGGAATAATAATATCAACTCAATTTAATCATCCACTTATATGAAGAAAATCTCCTTGGCCTTTTGTCTGGCACTTTTATCCTCCTTGTTCTGCCGGCACAAGTATCGCCTTTGCAGTTCAACAAGAACGGAGAGTTTAAAATCGTCCAGTTTACAGACATCCACTTCAAGTATGGCAATCCGGCTTCGGATATTGCTTTGAAGCGTATTGGCGAGGTGCTTGATGCTGAGTGCCCCGATTTAGTAGTCTTTACCGGCGATGTGGTTTATGCCGCACCTGCCGATACAGCCATGCGCAAGGTGTTTTCCTATGCTACGGACCGTAAGATTCCTTTTGTCGTAACCTTTGGCAACCACGACAACGAGCAGGGAAAAACACGTGCTGAGCTTTATGACGTTATCCGTTCCATGCCTTTCAATATCCAGCCCGACCGTGGCGGAGTAGAATCTCCCGACTATGTCCTCACACTGAAATCCTCGGACGGCAAGAAGGATGCAGCCCTGCTTTACTGTCTGGATTCCCATTCCTACTCCAAACTACCCGACGTAAAGGGGTACGACTGGCTCACTTTCGACCAGGTGAACTGGTACCGCCAGCAGAGTGCCACTTATAAAGCAAAGAACGGTGGGCAACCTTTGCCTGCACTAGCATTTTTCCATATTCCTTTGCCGGAATATAACGAAGCCGCTTCCGACGAGAACGCCATACTGATAGGTACCCGCATGGAAAAGGCTTGCGCTCCGGAACTGAATACGGGCATGTTCACTGCCATGAAAGAGGCTGGTGATGTGATGGGTATGTTTGTCGGGCACGATCATGACAACGATTATGCCGTAATGTGGAAAGGTATCCTGCTGGCTTACGGCCGTTTCACCGGTGGTAATACCGAGTACAACCATTTGTCCAACGGTGCACGTGTCATTTTGATGAAGGAAGGTGCCCGTACTTTCACCACCTGGATTCGTCTGAAAGGTGGCGAAATTATTGATAAGACGGTCTACCCCGACAGCTATATGAAGGACGATTGGCGTAAGCGTCCGTTGGTGACGGAATAATGGTGAACTTAAAAAGAACGATATGGACAAGATAAGGACCGGATTAGCCGCTTACGGAATGTCGGGACGTGTTTTCCATGCCCCCTTCATCTCCACTAACCCTCATTTTGAATTGACTGCCGTTACGGAGCGCAGTAAGGAACTCTCCCGGGAGAAGTATCCCGACGCTTGTATTGTGCGGAGTTTTGAGGAACTTATCGAAGTGGAAGAGCTGGATTTGGTTGTCATCAACACGCCGGACAGCACTCATTATGAGTATGCCCGCCGCGCCCTCGAAGCAGGTAAGCATGTGGTTGTGGAGAAGCCTTTCACCACCACCGTGGCAGAAGCTGAGGAACTTGTGGCATTTGCCGCAAGCCGGGGGCTGACCTTGAGCGTTTACCAGAACCGCCGGTGGGACTGCGATTTCCTGACAGTTAAGCAAATACTGTCCAAAGGCTTGCTGGGGCATCTGGTGGAGTTTGAATCCACCTTCCCCCGTTATCGTAATTTTATCAAGCCGAATACTTGGAAGGAAACCGGACAAGATGGGGGCGGCTTGACCTATAACCTGGGTGCCCACGTCATAGACCAGGCTGTGCAGCTGTTCGGTATGCCCGAAGCCGTCTTTGCAGATATTGCCACGTTGCGCAAGGACAGCAAGGTAGACGACTATTTCATCATCCATTTGCTACGTCCCTCAAAGGCGCCCGAAGTGAAGATAACGCTGAAATCCAGCTATCTGATGTGTGCGAGCGAACCCCGTTTCGTCCTCCACGGTAGGAAGGTTCTTACGTGAAATATGGTTTCGACCCGCAGGAAGCCGCCTTGACCGAGGGCGTATTGCCCGGCACTTCGCACTGGGGCGAGGAGGACAAATCCTCTTGGGGACTGCTTTATACGGAAAAAGACGGTAGAATTGTTTATGAACCCTATCCAAGTCTTCCCGGTGATTATGCAGCTTTTTATGAGAATATCTATCGGCATATCCACCACGGCGAACCTTTGCAGAGCGATGCCCGCGAGGTGGTCGGAGTCATCCGCTTGATTGAGGCAGCTGGGAAAGCAGCCGTATGCAGCGTGTGGTTCGTATCTGATAGAAAATCTTTTACCCGGTAGGGACGTGTAACTTTACATGTGTCAATCGGGTGTATTTCGTACTTCCTATTATATAGGTACGCGCGATGCGTGCCGATGCTATCTTCATTACTTCTCCCATCTGGTAGGCATGTTCCACGGCGGGCAGCTGGCATGATTTCCGGCTTGCCGTGCGTGCATTCAGCCGGATGCTGACGAAGTTGCCGATGGAGTCTTTCAGTTTCAACACTTGGCGTACATAGAAATAAGGAGTGGTCCCTTTGAGCTGCGTCTTGTAGGGGTTGTCTTCCAGTCGCACGCTGAGTACGGTCAGTGTCAGGTTCTCCACTTTTTCCCCTTCCTTCCCCAGGAAACGTCCGCCGGTGGTTTGGTACGTTTTTCTTCGTTGTATGTCGAGGTGGACTGAATGGTAAATCTTGGCAATCTGTACGAAACGTTCCTGCTTGGGGATGCGTGGCTGGAATTTGAAGGCTATCCACGTAAGATAGGCAGGTCTATACGGAGAATTTCGTGCAGGAAATGTCCGTGGTATTTGCCTATGGAGATAATGTCGTCCCCTTTGCTCTGCATTCTTTTGGCATTGTACTCCACAAGCAGCAGGCTGCGCGGTGAGTAGAAGCATAGCGTGCTTGCCATCCGCAACGTTTCGTGAATGTCGGTGGAAAGGTCGCAAATGTAGAAGATGGACTGTCTCCCGGGCAGTGGAGAGTAAATCCACAAAGTATATTGGAGATACTCAGGCCGGGGCAGTACGATAAGATAGGCCCCTACTTCCTTATAAGAGGCTCTCCCTTGATTGTATGCATTCAGTTTACTATACAATAAGTCTTGTTCAGTCTGCGGTATACCGGGTATGATTGGATTTGCCATAGCTCGGAATAATTTATTCCAAATATACATTTTTGGAATGAAAGAAACAAGGGGAAGCCAAGAAATATCAGAAGCGTACCATCAATTCCAATACTACTTTGTCTTGTTCCGACTCCTTCGCTATGCTGTTTTTGGCATAGAAGTATTTCTCGTAATTCAACCGGAGGTCTGTGCGGAATGCTTTGCTGAGGCTGAAGGTGATGCCGCCCGTTAGGCGTTGGCGTTTGTAGTCGGTCACCGTCAATCTGCCGGTTTCTTCATCGGCGGTTTTGGCGTCGCTCTGGTCGGTCATCATGTCGTAGCGCAGCAGGAAAGACATTTTGTTGAATACTTTCCGTAACGGCAGATCGTAGTTGATGAAGGTGTTGACAGCGTGTACATCTTTGAAAGCGTTGTCGGAATATTGCTTGTACAAATATTCGCCTTCGATATGGAAACGGCCGGTTTCATAGTAGGCACCGATGTCGTAGGATTGCATACGTACTTCTTCCGGCTGGATGCTCTGCACGCTCAGTGTTAGGTTCAGTCCTTTGGTGAAGAGAAATTGGGCTTTGGCGGAGTAGTTCACTTCCTTGTGCCATTCTTTCTGGTTAGTCAGTCCGGAACCGTTGAAAAGTCCTCCTTCCACAGTGATAGGTACACCGGTAGGCAGGGTATATCCTACTGTGAACCCCACGTCCCGTACATTGCCCACTTGCTTGGCGATGAACGAGCGGTTGGGGAAGTATTGCTGGTGCGGTGAGCGGTGGGCGTCGATGGTGAAGGGGACGCGCATTTGTCCGGCGGTGACTGTCAGTCCTTTTGTCGGGAAAAGCCGGGCGTAGGCATCCAGCATCTTGATTTGACCTTCGTCGGAGAGGTCTATCTCGGCTTTGTAGGCTACGCTAGGCAATACGTTACCCGTCACGCTGATGCGGGCATTGCGTACTTCGAAACGTCCTGCACCCATGGTGGTCTGATATTCGTATTTGGCGCGGATGGTTCCGTGGACTTCCGGTAGGTAGTCTTTGGTTTCCATCTTCTCCTTTTCAATCTTTTTTCCGTCCTCGTTGATGGAGGGCGTTTGAGCAATTGCGGCCAGCGGCATCAGGGCAATTAGTACTGTCAATGCACTTTTTTTCATAATCTGTTGTTGTCGAATGATTTGTCGGTGACAAAGTTCGGACATGCGTGTTGTGTTTTTGTGTCATATATGTTGCATTGTTGTTACAAAAACTGTTAGCGAGAAGAACTGTGATAGGTGCCGTTTTAATCTTTTTATGGCTTGATTTAGTTTCTTGCTTTTATTAAAACGTTGGTTGTTAGGATTATATGTGCACTGTAGCAAAAGTTTCAGTCTGAAATATCAATGAAATATTCCTATCTTTGAAGAAAATATCAAGAACGTTTGTTTTAGAACTCTGATGCTTATGAAAAGACAGTTGTTTTTAGCAGGAATAAGTTTGATGCTGGGCGCATGCCGATGCTTGCTCAAGATATATCTCCGGTGAATTCCGTTTCTTACGAATGGAAGAGTGTACCGATAGTGGGAGGAGGCTTTGTGGACGGTATTGTTTTTCACCCAGAAGCTCCCGGTGTCCGTTATTGCCGCACCGATATGGGAGGAGCCTACCGGTGGGACGCTGCTTCCAACCAGTGGACGCCCTTGCTGGACTGGATAAGTCTGGATGAAAGCAATCTGCAGGGGGTGGAGAGCATTGCCATCGACCCGCAGAATCCGCAGAACGTGTATATTGCCTGCGGTACGTATACCAGTAGCTCCAATGGGGCCATACTTTGTTCTTATGATGGCGGCAGAACCTTTGCCCGTGTCGATGTGCCCTTTACGATGGGCGGCAACGAGAACGGGCGTGGTAATGGGGAACGGATGATGGTGGACCCGCAGAATGGGAATATCATTTATATGGGAACCCGTTTGCATGGTTTGTGGCGCAGTATGGATAAGGGGCAGAGCTGGGCACGGGTGGTGTCTTTTCCCGGATGTCTCCGAGAAGTTCAATCCTGCCGACCGTGCTGCATGGGGGAATCGCGGTAGTGGCATTGTCTGCATAGTCTACGATGTACAAGGTACTCAAGATGGGTGTGGTACCCGTGACATTTATGTGGCGGCTTCATTGATGGGAAGGGAAAATCTGTTCGTGAGCCACGACTATGGTGAAAGCTGGCAGCCGGTTGAGGGGCAGCCGGTGCAGTATCGCCCCACGCATATGGTCTTGACCGGTGACGGGCAATTGATTCTGACGTATGGGGATACTCCCGGTCCAAGCCAGATGGGGGATGGAGGTGTGTGGAAATACGATATCCGTAAAGGCAAATGGACAGACATTTCTCCCGTCAGACTGCCAGGTGGCGAAAAGGCAGGATTTGGCTATGCAGCCGTATCTGTAGATTCTCGTAATCCGAAGCATCTGATTGCCAGTACACACAGTCTAGGGGGCAAGCACGGTTATAAAAGTGATGAGATGTTCCGTACGACTGACGGTGGCAAGAGCTGGAAACCGATTTTCAAGACGGGATATGAGTATGATTATTCCAAAGCTCCCTATACAAAGGTAGCGCCCCTACACTGGATGTTCGACATAGAGATAGACCCTACCGACGCTGAACATGCCATGTTTACCACCGGTTTCGGCGGTTGGGAAACTTTCAACCTCTCTGCCGTGGAACGTGGGGAACCGGTGAAATGGAGTATCATGTCTGCCGGTATCGAAGAGACCGTGCCTCTCGAACTCTATGCTCCCGAAAAAGGGGCGCGTCTGATTTCCGGTATCGGTGATTATGGTGGCTTTACGCATTTCGACCTCAATCGGCCCGATTCGTTGGGCAGCCATGCCAATCCTCATTTCGGAAATACGAATGGAGTGACGGGTGCCTGGCTGAAGCAGGATTTGATAGTCAGAGTTGGTACACTGTTCGGCCATCAGCCGGGTGCAAAGACCATTTCATATTCAGAAGATGGGGGCAGGCACTGGACTATGTGTGCCACTGTTCCGACGGAAAAGTCTCGTAATGGGCATATCGCCGTGGCAGCAGACGGCTCTTCTTGGATTTGGACACCCGACCGCTCGGAGGCTTATCTGACCCGTGATAAGGGGGCTTCTTGGCTATCTTGCGTGGTTTGCCTAAGAATATCCGCGTCATTGCAGACAAGGTGAACCCCCAACGTTTTTATGCTGTAGATGCTGTGGCCGAAATATTGTATAGCAGCGAGGATGGTGGGGCGACTTTTCATGCCGACACATTGAATTTAACTGTTAAACGGTTCCAACGGGGTAATGCCGGTACCGCCGTACGAAGAGGAGATCCGCGTGGAGGACAAGACCGTATCTACGCTACTCCCGGTCATGAAAAAGATTTGTGGATTGCAGCTTATGATGGTTTGTACCGCTCTGCTGCTTCAGAAAAATTTGATTTCCGTGCTTTGGATAAGGTACGTACCATCTATGCTTTTGGTTTCGGCAAGGCAAAGTCGGGCAATGATTATCCTGCCATCTATCTGATAGGCGTAGTCAACGGGCAATACGGTTTCTTCCGTTCTGACGATGCGGCGAACTCTTGGGTACGTATCAATGATGATGTCCATCAATATGGCCTGGTATTGCATATCTGCGGTGACATGCAGGAATATGGGCGGGTCTATATAGGGACACATGGTCGGGGAATTGTGACGGGAGTACCTGCGTCATAACTTTTCCATGTAGTCTTCATAACATCTCCGTATCTACTTCTCATCTAGTCCGTACATCTTCCGCCTCTATAGGAGCGGAGATGATACGGACTTTTAGGCTTTTATAATAGCTGTATAGGAACTTACTTTATTTAAGCAAAATATTATTCGTTTATTAATGTTTTATATATTGCATATCAATCTTCCCTTCATTTCTTAATAAATGTTGGCTAATGTTTTATGATGGTATTGCATAACCTTAAATGAAAACCTAATGATACATTTATATAGA
>ENA-OQCF01000432-OQCF01000432.1-human-gut-metagenome-genome-assembly--contig:-NODE-432-length-16528-cov-31.525700_pt1 | contig 16528 bp, 17 predicted proteins | sample MGYA00242756_ERZ504573 | MGnify/ENA primary metagenome ERZ504573 (study PRJEB26092, sample SAMD00036240) | human gut metagenome | host: Homo sapiens | study: EMG produced TPA metagenomics assembly of... | reverse complement strand
CGCGGTCGCCGAGGAACTCAACGACCGGCCACGCAAAACCCTCGGGTTCATGAAACCAAGCGAGAAGATCATCGAACTGCTCGACGCCGCGTGATAACCTCAACAACCGACAACGTGACCATGGAAGCCGCTCAAACCTCAGGTGTTGCAACCACCACTAGAATCTGCCAGTTAGAGGAACCATTTACATCATCTACGTCCTGGGCATATGCCGCAGGCACCATGCACACAGTAGACAGGGAAACAGCGATAACCGAAGCAAGGCAGCGCCGCAAGACATGGCGATGCTGTCCAGGTTCCTGTTCTGCTCCTCCGTTAAACCTGCAACGGCCGAGCTTTAATTTCGAGCCCATCGTTTCCCTTCATAGATTCGCAACACCCTTTTCGAGGGGATACTACACGCAACGATACCCCTTTCTAGGAAAAAGTTGTCGAAAAACTAGAAAATGTTCATTTGCGAGGTCAGTTAGCGTACGTTTTCTAGGCAAAAAGAAAAGCCCCGCAGCTATGCAGGGCTTTTCCAACGAGGTCATAAGAGAGGAAGAGAATAACCTCGTTTAATGGTTGACGAAGCGATTAGACCTCGCCAAGTATCTATTAGTTCAGACGCAGCTCAGTCGACGGAGCGAACAGGTGCATCTTGGCCGGGTCGATCTTGATCTTGACGGTCGCGCCAACCTTCGGCAGCGCACGCGGATTCACACGAATCGTGGTGAGCTTGTTCTGGTCGGACATGACCTGGGAAGCCTCAGCGGCGGAGCATCGGTGACGATGTTGCCGTAGATGTAGCCATCGGAGCCAGATCCTCGACGTTCACAACCTTCAGGGAGAAGCGTTCGGGTCGTCAGCCGGGGCCAGGCCAGCGTCCTCAGGACGGAAGCCGACCACGATCTGGCCGTTGTCTTCGGCGGTGAGCTTGTTGACGGCCTCAGCCGGCAGGTCCACGGTGTCCTCACCGATCTTCGCCTTGCCGTTGACCACCGGGTGGGTGTTCAGGTTCATCGACGGGGAGCCGATGAAGCCGGCGACGAAGACGTTGGCCGGGCGATCGTACAGCTCGGTCGGGGCGCCGACCTGCTGCAGGATACCGAGCTTGATGACGGCGATGCGATCGCCCATCGTCAGGGCCTCGGTCTGATCGTGGGTCACGTACAGGGTGGTGACACCCAGCTGGCGCTGCAGAGCAGCGATCTGGGTACGGGTCTGGACACGGAGCTTGGCGTCCAAGTTGGACAGCGGCTCATCCATGAGGAAGACCTTCGGCTCACGGACGATTGCACGGCCCATGGCCACACGCTGACGCTGACCACCGGACAGAGCCTTCGGCTTGCGGTCGAGGTACTCGGTCAGGTCGAGGATCTCAGCGGCCTTCTCGACGCGCTTGCGGATCTCGTCCTTCGGAGTGCCGGCGATCTTCAGGGCGAAGCCCATGTTGTCGGCAACGGTCATGTGCGGGTACAGAGCGTAGTTCTGGAACACCATTGCGATGTCGCGGTCCTTCGGCTGCATCGTGGTGACATCCTTGCCACCGATGAGGATGCGGCCCTTGTTGACCTCTTCCAGGCCGGCGAGCATACGAAGGGTCGTAGACTTACCACAGCCAGAAGGGCCGACGAGGACGAGGAACTCGCCATCCTTGATATCAAGATTCAGATCATCCACGGAGGCTTATCGTTGCCCGGGTAGATACGAGTGACGTGGTCGAAAACGACTTCTGCCATAATTACTAATCCTTTCAGAGGCAGGTACGTGCCTCACGATCCGTTGTAAAGGGATTTGTTCTTTACTGTGCTTCCGCCCTCGCCACCGACGTACAACTTTGCTTTCGGAAACTGCAAGCTTCAGCGTTTACTTTTTTCCGGTTCAGTGAAGGTTCTCTTCGTTGAGCCGAGAACTACTATACACGGACCGTGGACCAAGGCAAGTGGCGTGTCTGAAATGTAGTTAACTTTATGGGCGTTTCTGGGGGTGTTGTGTGGTTCGGCCCATGACACGCCTGTTTCTCGAACGTGCGAACCGGCACGCCCGACGTAGAGCAGGCCTGCTCTTCCCGGACTGATGGATTCCATCAGTCGCCGACTAATGCGACACAGACTCGAAGGTGACGCCGTTGCGGGCGGCTTTGCGCTCGGCCTTGCGCTCCTCGGCGTCTTCGATGCGCTGGATGCGCAGCTGGCGCCAGTCCTCGCGCATGTCGCGGAAACGGTCGGCCAGCGTTACGTCATCGTTCTCGGCATCGCATCAGTACTGCTGCCATCGGCCTTACCGAACGTGCCATCGGCCACCTTGGTGATGCCCAGCTTGAGCAGTCCGAGCAACTCACGCAACGTTTCCGGTACGGGCTCATCGCCTCATCGGCGGACTTGGTCAGGCCCTCGATGCGGCGACGAAGCGCGTCGGCGTCCTCGGGATCGATCTTGAGCCCGGCGATCAGCGACTGGCGCATGGTCTCGTAATCGAGGTTGGCAAAAAAATTCAGCTGTTGCAGCGTCATGAAGCCCTTGAGCTCGGGGAATCGGTGGACGATGTATTCCTCGCGGTCGTCGGCGGCGCGGGTCCAGTCGCGGGTGAGCTGCGGATCCCAGCTGGCGGTAATCGACCCCTCGCGCATGCGGTAATGGTACAGCGCCTTGGGCAGACGGACCACGCGCGTGGCCTCGCCGATCACGTTGCAGATACGGGAGAGATCCTCGATTTTGCGCCCCACCGGGAAGGAGAATCCGGTGCCCTGATAGGTGGAGGCAGGTGCCAGGAAGGCCCAGAAATAGCCGTCGATCTCAGCCTTGACCTGCTTTTTGATGGCCTCGACCGGGGTCAGGATCTGCACCTCGGTGAAGTCGTTGTGGCGATAGCTGGACAGCAGCGGCTTGTTGTTCTCGGAGATGGTGTCGAACTGGAACATCACGAGGTCGGCGTCATACTCGCGCATGGCGTTCAGGCAGTCCTCCACCAGCGTGGGTGCCACGGTGTCGTCGGAATCGGCGAAGTATATGTACGCGCCGGTGGCCCCGGCGATGCCGGCGTTGCGGGCGTCGGACAGGCCGCCGTTGGGCTTGTGAATCACACGTATGCGCGGGTCGCGGGCGGCCCAGGCGTCGCACATGGCCGGGCAATCGTCGGGCGAGCCGTCGTCGACCAGCAGAATCTCGAGGTTGCGATAGGTCTGCGCAACCACAGACTTCACGCATTCATCAAGGAATTTCTCGACCTTATATACCGGGATGATGATGCTGACCAACGGCTCCTGTTCCATATCTCCAGCGTAGCGCCGCCGTGCGAACGCGGCGGCGCTGCGGGTTCGCGGACCGCGAAACCCTTAGAAGTCCCAGTCGTCGTCATCGGTTTCTTCGGCTTTGCCCATCACATAGGAGGAGCCGGAGCCGGAGAAGAAGTCGTGGTTTTCGTCGGCGTTCGGGCTCAGGGCGGCCAGGATCGCGGGGTTCACATCGCAAATCTCAGCCGGGAACAAAGCCGGGTAGCCGAGGTTCATCAGCGCCTTGTTACCGTTGTACCGCAGGAACTTCTCGACGTCATCGGTCAGGCCCACGCAGTCGTACAGCGACTGGGTGTACTCCACTTCGTTGTCGTACAGCTCGTTGAGCAGGTCGTACGTGTAGTCCTGCAGATCCAGACGCTCGGCATCGCTCAGCTGGGCGATGCCCTTCTGGTACTTGTAGCCGATGTAGTAGCCGTGGACGGCCTCATCGCGGATGATCAGACGAATCACGTCGGCGGTGTTCGTCAGCTTGGCGTGCGCGGAGAAGTACATCGGCAGATAGAAGCCGGAGTAGAAGAGGAAGGACTCGAGCAGGGTGGAGGCCACCTTGCGCTTGTATGGGTTGTCGCCCTCGTAATAGTCGAGCACGATCTCCGCCTTCTTCTGCAGGAACTCATTGTTCTCGCTCCAGTCGAATGCGGCATCGATCTGCTCGGTGGAGCACAGGGTGGAGAAGATGGACGAGTAGCTTTTGGCGTGCACGGATTCCATGAAGGCGATGTTGGTGTACACGGCCTCCTCGTGCGGGGTGAGCGCGTCCGGAATCAGGGAGACGGCGCCGACCGTGCCCTGGATGGTGTCGAGCAGGGTCAGGCCGGTGAAGACGCGCATGGTGAGCGTGTGCTCGTCCTCGGTCATCTTCTGCCAGCTGGGGATGTCGTTGGAGACGGGAACTTTTTCGGGCAGCCAGAAGTTGCCGGTCAGGCGGTCCCAGACCTCAAGGTCTTTCTCGTCTTCGAGGCGGTTCCAGTTGATTGCGGAGACGCGGTCGATGAGTTTCAGCGGTTTGCGCGGAATGGAGATAGGTGCCATGAGTAGTGTTCCTTTTACTCGTTGTCGTTATCGTCGTTGGATTTGTTTTCGAACTCCTCCGGCGCGGTCAGCCGGAGCAGTGCTCTATAGATGGTTCGTGACATTGTGGGTTCCTTAGATGGTGGAGCCCCCCCTCAGTCCGCTTCGCGGCCAGCTCCCCTCTCTGAGGGGAGCTGTCGGCGTTAGCCGAGTGAGGGGAGTAACAACGGCTCTCTGGTTGTTCAATGCGTGCGGAGACCGCCGTCTGAGGCCGAAGGCGTACGAAGGTACGTCGAGTGCCGAAGAAAGGCGGTATACGCTCCCTCGAACGATCAGAGCATGCAGGAGACGCAGCCTTGGACTTCAGTGCCTTCCAGGGCTTGCTGGCGGATGCGGATGTAGTAGAGGGTTTTGATGCCCTTGCGCCAGGCGTAGATCTGGGCCTTATTGAGGTCGCGGGTGGTGGCGGTGTCCGGGAAGAACAGCGTCAGCGACAGTCCCTGATCCACGTGCTGGGTGGCCTCGGCGTACGTGTCGACGATGGTCTTCCAGCCGATCTCGTAGGCGTCCTTGTAGTACCCGAGGTTGTCGTTGGTCATGTAGGCGGCCGGGTAGTACACGCGCCCGATCTTGCCTTCCTTGCGAATCTCGATCTTGGAGGCGATCGGGTGAATCGAGCTCGTGGAATGGTTGATGTACGAGATCGAGCCGGTGGGCGGCACGGCCTGCAGGTTCTGGTTGTAGATGCCGTCCTTCAGAATCGCGTCGCGCAGGGCCTCCCAGTCGGCCGCAGTCGGGATCGCGATGCCGTACCGTTCGAACAGCGCACGGACCCGTTCGGTGCGCGGAGTGAGCGAACGACGACCATCGGTGTACTTGTCGAAGTAGTTGCCCTGGCCGGCCGGCTTGGCGTAGTCGCTCGTAGCGAAGCTGGCGAACGTGCGGCCATGCTCCACGGCGAGCGCGTGCGAGGCACGGTAGGCGTGGTAGGCCACGGTCATGAAGTACATGTCGGTGAAGTCGAGGCCCTCTTCAGAACCGTACTGGATGCCTTCGCGGGCCAGGAAGCCGTGCAGGTTCATCTGGCCGAGACCGATGGCGTGGCCCTCCTCATTGGCGCGGCGAATCGAAGGCACCGCGTTGATGCTGGTGTGCTCGGATACCGAGGTGAGTGCGCGGATCGCCGTCTCCACCGTGTGGCCCAAGCCGCCATCCATCGCCTTAGCGATGTTGAGCGAACCCAGATTGCAGGAGATGTCGCGGCCGACATGCGCATACGTGAGGTCCTCGTTGTATGCGCTCGGCTCCTGAACCTGCAGGATTTCCGAGCACAGGTTGGACATGGTCACGCGACCTTCGATCGGGTTCGCGCGGTTGACCGTGTCCTCGAACACGATGTACGGGTAGCCGGATTCGAACTGCAGTTCGGCGATGGTGGTGAAGAACTTACGGGCGTCGATGTAGGTCTTCTTGATGCGGTCGTCGGCCACCATCTCGTCATAATGCTCGGTAACGGAGATGTCGGCGAACGGCTTGCCGTACACGCGCTCCACGTCGTACGGGCTGAACAGGGCCATCTGGGCCTTCTGTTTGGCCAGTTCGAACGTGATGTCCGGAATCACCACGCCAAGAGCCAGCGACTTGATGCGGATCTTCTCGTCCGCGTTCTCTCGCTTGGTATCCAGGAAGCGCAGGATATCAGGGTGGTGGGCGTTGAGGTACACCGCGCCCGCGCCCTGACGTGCGCCGAGCTGGTTGGCATAGGAGAAGGAGTCCTCCAGCAGCTTCATGACCGGAATCACGCCGCTGGACTGGTTCTCGATGTGCTTGATCGGGGCGCCGAGCTCGCGCAGGTTGCTCAGCAGCAGGGCCACGCCACCGCCGCGCTTGGAGAGCTGGAGGGCCGCGTTGATGCCGCGCGAAATCGACTCCATGTTGTCTTCGATGCGCACCAGGAAGCAGCTGACCGGTTCGCCACGCTGGGCCTTGCCGAGGTTCAGGAAGGTCGGGGTGGCGGGCTGGAAGCGGCCGGCAAGCATTTCGTCGGCGTATTCGATGGCCTGCTGCTCATTGCCGGCGGCGAGCTCCAGGGCCACAGCGGCGCAACGCTGCGGGAAGTCCTCAAGATAGAGGCGACCATCGAACGTCTTGAGCGCGTAGGACGTGTAGAACTTGAACGCACCAAGGAAAGTGCCGAACTCAAAGCCGGCGGATTCCACGTGCTCGTAGATGCGGTCGAGGAATTCAGCGGAGTACTGGTTGAAGACCGCAGGGTTGTAGTACTGGTTGCTGATCAGGTATTCGAGACGCTCGGCGGTGGAGGCGAACCGCTTGCTGTTGGTGGCCACGTGCCTGTCACGTATTCGCGTTCGGCGGCCTTGTCTTTGTCGAACTGGATCTTGCCGTCGGCGTCATAGAGGTTGAGCATCGCGTTGAGCGCGTGGTAATCGTGCGCCGGGTCGTACTGTTCCGCTGCGGTGTCGGCAGTATTGTCGAGCGGCAGGCCGGTGGCGGTGAGGTCAGTCATTGGAAATCCTTGGAATATGGCAGAAGTGTGTTTACTCAGACAGTTGCTCCCCCCAGTCAACTTCGTTGACAGCTCCCCTCGGAGAGGGGAGCCAATACCTCGAGGGGGTCAAGATTTACTGTTCGGTGAAGAAGCGGACGAGGCCGTTTCGCACGGCGGCAGTGTCTTCCGGGGTGCCCATGAGTTCGTAACGGTAGAGGTAGGGCACCTTGCATTTGGCGGCGATGATGTCTCCGGCGGCACAGTAGGCCTCACCGAAATTGGTGTTGCCTGAGGCGATGACGCCGCGAATCCACTCGCGGTTGGCTGGATCGTTGAGGAAGCGTTTGACCTGAATCGGCACTGCTTTCTTGACCACGCCGCCGCCATAGGTGGGCACCATGATGACGTACGGTTCGCGGACGTTTAGCGCCGGGTCGGCGGCCCGCAACGGGATGCGGTAGACGTTGATGCCTTCGTCCTGCAAACGGCATCCGGCCACGAACCGTGCGGTGTTTTCGGAGGCCGACGAGAAGTAGACCAATGCGCCGATCGTCTTGCCTTCGGCCGCGAATTCGGGCTGGCTCAGACTCACGCGGACACCGTGGCGGCGGCGCGGTTGTCGGCGGCCACCTGCTGGGCGACTTCGCGAATCAGGTCGGGGCGGTAGCCGGTCCAGGAGTTGTCCGGCGTGATGACCACCGGAGCCTGCTGGAAACCGGCGGCCTGCAGCTGCTCAAGGGTGGAGGGGTTCTGCGTCAGGTCCACGGTTTCAAACGGCACACCCAGCTTGGTGAGCTGGCGCTTGGTGGCATCGCACTGCGGGCAATGCGGCTTGGTGAACACGGTGACGGTCATGGCGACTCCCCTTGATGTGGTTCTGATGAACAGTGAAGCGAAGGCCATATTACAGCGGTGTGATTTGAAATCAAGGCACTATATGTAGTGGCGCGTGTCACATAACAAACCTAGATATAGGGTTTTTCGTTGATATTCCGCCATTCCCATGCACCCCCGAAAATCGGCGTGCAGCGACCCGCCCAATCACATGTGGCATTGTTCACATTTGCGTTTGAACCGCTCTTCGACTGATCCTCAACCGCCCTGCAACCGCCATCTTGAGTTTCGAGGGGCTGTTTTGACCCTTTCCGGAGATCTATCTCCGTTTCGAGGGGCTGGTACTCAAGTAAGCGCATCCCCAAAATGGCGGAATGACGGTGGGGCGAAGCCGTTTATACCCGTGTTCTAGCGGGCCACCAGCCCCTCGAAACGGGAGTAAACCTCTACGGAAGGCCAAATCAGCCCCTCGAAGCGGAGAACGGATACCTCGGCACCCCGTGTGGAGCCAGAAGGCCCGGCCGGATGTCCAAACGAGCATCCGGCCGGGCCTTAAAAGTAGTTGTTCAGTTATCAGAATCGATGCGGCGCGATACTACTCCGCGTCTTTACGGCTCCAACAGATCTTCGATGCGGCAGCCAAGCGTGCGGGCCAAAGCGAGCACGGTGGAGACGGCAGCTTTGCCAAGGTCTTTGCGGCGCTGCTCGTACATTTGGATGGAGCGCAGGGTAACGCCGGAGCGGCGGGCCAGCCCGGATTGGCTGAGTCCGGCGCGCACGCGAATCGTGTGCAGCCGGGAGTCGCCCTCGGTGCGATTATGGGCGGCCCGCTCGTCGTACACGTCGACGAATCGGCTTTCGTCGGCTTCGTGCAGAGTCGGGTGCAGTCGCACGATATCGTCGAGCGACAGCACATCGAGAATGTCCGAGAACCGCACTCCCCTGGCCCATTGGCAGTATGCGAGTACCCATCCGGCCCAGTATTCGGGTGTTGAGCCGGCGCGCAGTGCGGCTGGCGGCATATCGAGAATGCGCGCCCAACCGGTTTGCCGCATGATTTCGGCCACCAGCTCCTCGCCGGACATGCCACACACGTATTTGGGCGTGCCTCGCCCGAAAAGCGCGGCCGCCTCGGAGGTGGCGAAGAAGTCCATGAATAGGCCGACCGGCAACCCGCAATCGTTCAGCGCATAATCGAAGGCGCCGGCCAAGTTGGCCATGGCGTCCGGCAAGTATGTCTCATCATAGGCGGGGATCATCGTTGGTCACTTTCTCGCGGATGATGTCGCGCATGAACAGGCCGTCGAGATCGGCTTCCGCACTTTTGCGGCGGTAGGCTTCGCGAGCTGTGCGGTCGCGCTCGTTACGCAATCCGTGGTAGGTCGAAGCGCGGGCGATTTCGCAGCCTTGGAACCGCAGTGCCGCGAATGCCTGAGGACTGGCGAGTACGATCTGCTTGCCGAGCTCGCCCAACCGCATCGCCTCAGCGAGTTGGTCGATGGAAATCGCGTTATTGACAAAAGCGCGGGCGAACGAGAAATACGAATCGTCGGCACGATATCCGACGATGACGTCAGCCTGACTGGCATCCGGCAGAAACACTTGTTTCAGATATTCGATGCCTTGCGCGGCGACGGCGGTGGTCGGCTGGAAACGACGGTTTTCGACCAGCATGGCCAGCCAGTTCAGGATGGTGTAGGGCGGCTGGGACAGGTCCAGGAAGAGGAGCCCGTCCGTGGTCAACGTGTACCGATTCGCGAAACCGTCATCCAGTCCCGCGCACGCCCATTCCTTGGCCAGCTCGACGCTGCGCGTGCAATAGAATCCGCGGCCATAATCGTTGTTCGGCTTGACCAGCCCGTATTCAGGATGCTTGATGACATGCGAAGAGCCATGCCACAGTTCGATCGATGCGGTCTCCATTGGCCGGCTCCTTCTCTCTCTCCTTACATATTCTTGATTATATCACTGTGGTGATAGTCATAAGGGAAATGCGAGATGAAAAATACCGCTGTATACGTTCGTACACAACGTGAAATGTATACGAACGTATACAACACTGATGTCCGGAGTCATGCTCCGCAGTGGCGCAGCGGACGCACCACTACAATCGGAATATGGGACTGAAGACGTGGAAGAAGTGGACGGACTGGCCGCTGATGGTGCTGTCCGTGGTGTTTCTGGTGGTGTATTCGTGGGAAATACTCTCCCGCACGCATATCGCGCTGTGTGAAACCGTCATCAACGTGATCTGGGTGGTGTTCGTCGTCGATTATGTGGTCTCGCTGTGGTTGGCCGACGATCGCTGGCGGTGGTTCAAGCACAACCTGTTCACGCTGCTGACCATCGCGCTGCCGATGCTCCGGCCCTTGCGACTGTTGCGTTTGCTGACCGTGCTGCACGTGCTGAACCGCACCTCCGGCATGGCGGTGCGCGGGCGCATCACCGTATACGCGGTCGGCGCGGTGGGAATGCTCATGTACGTGGGCGCGCTGGCCGTGTATTCCGTGGAGCGCGAGGCGTCCGGATCCACGATCACCGACTTCGGCACGGCGTTGTGGTGGGCGTTCGTGACCGTGACCACCGTGGGATATGGCGACTTCTCGCCGGTCACCTTCCAAGGCAAGATCATTGCGGTGGTGCTGATGTTCACCGGCATCGCGTTGATCGGTATTGTGACGGCCACGCTGGCCTCGTGGATCGTGGATCAGGTCAATCTGGAGACGGATCGGCGCGAGGACGCTCGGGAGAAGGAAGTGGCCAAGGAAGCCGCGCAAGAGGCTATTGCGACATCAGCCAATCCCGAAATCGACCTATTGCGCGAGGAAGTGCGTGAGCTGACCGCTACGGTAGCCGGTCTGCGCACCGAACTTGAGCGACGTTGATTGGCGAAGCGGGACAAACAACGATTCTGCCAAGAAGGTCCGCGTCAGTTGTTGTCACCGCGGATTGCGGCAGGATCATTGTCGCCACGGCTGTTTTCTTCAGTCGGCTCAACCCAGCTTTTGATAATTTTTATTTTTTGATATTTTTGATAATTTTTATTTTAGGTTGATTCAGCGAGGAGGCGGTCCACATGAAGGCAAAGGAAAACCCATTCAAGCCAACGGCAGGAGGGGAACCGCCCCTGCTCATCGGCCGAGGCAAAGTTATCCGCGATTTCGAGAAAGGTCTCGATAACGGAGTCGGTGCCCCAGGGCGCATTATGCTCGTCACCGGCGCTCGTGGAACCGGAAAAACCGTGATGCTCACTGTGTTCGGAGACCGGGCCAAAGCGCGCAGATGGGATGTCATCGAAGAAACGGCCTCTGCCGGACTATGCGAACGCCTTGTTGATGCCTTACGAACCGGGCGAGGGGCCCTTGACCACCTCACTATCCGACCATCGTTGACTTTTGCTGGAGCGGGCATCGGCCTCGGAGAAGCCGAACTATCCCCGAAGCGTATGCCCGAAACGTTGAGAAGTGCCATTGCCGGACGGTTGGATGCGCTTGAGAAGCGCCATGCTGGGTTGCTTATCACCATTGATGAGACTCAAGCGGCTGAGCGATCCGACATGATTGCCATCGCCACTGCCATACAGCATCAAATCAGGGAACGACGCAATATCGCCATCGTGTTCGCCGGTCTCCCACAGATGATTTCTGATTTGTTCAATGACGAAGTCATCACGTTCCTACGTCGCGCGAAAACGAACATACTCACAGATATTCCTCTTGATGAAGTGCGCGATGCTTTCGCCACAACATTCCGCGCCTCCGGCATGTCCATCACCGACGCTCAATTAAGCACTGCAGCCAATGTGACAGCCGGATACCCCTATATGATTCAACTGGTTGGCTACCATATCTGGGATGCCGCAGACATGCGGGACTCGGATACCATCATCGACGCTGATGTTACGGCAGGTATCGAGGAAGCACGTATTGACCTTGATAACGCCGTGTGCATCCCGGAGTTGCAAGGCTTATCCAAAAACGACCGTGAGTATCTCGAAGCCATGGCAGCGTCAGATGGTCCCTCTCCCACCGTGAATGTTGCACAGCGCATGGGCAAAACGCCTAACTATGCCGCCACCTACCGCAAACGCCTCCTTGACGCCTTCGTTATCCGCGAAACAGAACGAGGCGAAGTCGATTTTGCCGTGCCCTTCCTGCGCGAATACTTGCGTCGGAATCAGTAATCGGCACAATGCACAGTATCGATATATTCCGTTCCATATAATGACTTTTCGCATTCAGATACACAATGGACGGCCTGTTGAGTAGCGCTCAGCAGGCCGTCCATTCTATTTAGCTATTCAGTTATCGGAGACACACCTCAGGCCTTGACCGGAGCGTCAGCGGGAGCCGATGCCGCCGCGGCCAGTTTGCGGCGCTTGAGGTACTTCATGATGGTCAGGACCATGCCGCGGAAGCCCCACTCGCCACGCAGGACAGTGTTGAGCAGTCCGGAGTGGGAACCGCCCCACTCCATACCGATGTAGTTGAAGGCGCTCATCACGGCACCCGCGCCGCCCTGCTTGACGCTCATCTCGAAGGGCTTCAGGTAGATCTCGCGAATCGACTGCTCGTTGGCCCAGGTGGCGAGCTCGCTCAGTCGGTTGGTCTCCTGGTCGTTCAGCGCGAAGTGCTTCATGAAGCGTACACGCCTTGGCCTGAGCGCAGCGACCTGCTGGGAGGCCATCACGCCGAACAGGTAGCCGTCTTCGGAGAAGTATTCGAAGGTACGACCGGCGAAGTCGCGGCATTCGAATCTGATATCGTTATCGATTCGATCAGCGGCTCACGATACTGCCCTTGCATCGCTGTGCCACTGTTGAATGTGCCCGGCTGGCTCACCTTTGGGTCACCGCCGACACATCCTTGATGCCGATGGTTATAGAGTCGCAAATTCACGACTGGCGCACCTGCCCACGCACCTATCCTGTCATTTCGAGCGCATAATTTGCTACCACATCCGGTCAGGGCAATCGACCTTAATGGCGTAAACGGCACTTCTCAATACGTAAACGGCACTTATTCTTGGCTCCCCTCTCAGAGAGGGGAGCAAGAAATATCAAGCTCGGCCTCCCAGGAGAGAGCCAGAATAATGCACCAGCAAGGCATTAGGATGGAGGGCATGAGCGATTTGAACGCGTTGAATCTTGAGCCCGGCGAAGTGTTGGTGGGTATACGCTGATCTCCCGGCTCGGCTCAGGAGCTATGGGGTCGGTGTGGCGGGTGCGCGACGACGGCGGCACCACCTATGCATGAAGATTCTGCGCGACTCCCTGACCGACGAGTCAGTGGCAGGCTCCGGCTCTGCGTCCACGGCCCTGCACGACCCCGACCTCAAGCCCGATGTCACGCCGCGCGAGCGCCTGCGGCGCGAGGCCATGGCCTTGAAGAAGATCAATCATCCGGGTGTGTGCGGCATCGTGGATATGGAACTCGACGATACGTTGGCGTTCATCGTCACTGAACTCATCGAGGGCAAGAATCTTAAGGATGATGTGACCGCCAATGGCCGGTATGTGGGCGACGATCTGGAACGCTTGGCCCGCAAGCTCATCGAAGCCACCAAAGCCGTACATGCGGCCGGCATCGTCCATCGCGACATCAAACCCACCAATGTGATGGTGTCGGCCGCCGGACCGGTATTGGTCGATTTCGGTATCGCGATGGGCGAGGGCGAAAGTCACGTGACCCGCACCGGCCTAGTGATGGGTACACCCGGATTCATCGCACCCGAGATTATTGACGGTGCCGAATCCGACGACGCCACCGATTGGTGGTCGGTGGCGTCCGTGCTCGCTTTTGCCGCAACCGGCGCGCCTGTGTTCGGCACCAAGCCGATGATGGCGGTACTTGAGCGCGAGGCCTCAGGCAACGCGAATCTTTCCGGACTACCGGCCGGCACATTGGCTGCCTTCCGTTCTGCACTGGACCCGGATCGCAGGGATCGTTGCACGCCGGATCAATTGCTGAATGCCATCGCCTTGGATGCGTTGAATCCCAACGCTTGGCAGGGCGAGCAGGCGGGACCGTTCGCCGCGGGAGCCGTGGCTAGACAACCGGCTGCGATCGTTGCCGAAGCCGCGGAGGCGATGCCCCCTTTTGGCGCGGCCGGCGGCGTTGACCGCAATAATCCCCGAACCATCTGGCGCGCGGCCGAGGAAGCCGCTGAGGCTCCCACCATGGCCGTGTTCTCCGGCAATAAGGGCGATAACGGCGATGGCGAAACCGCCGTATTCTCGCCGGCTGGCGCCGCTACCGCCACGCTGCCCTTAGCCGATATGCCGCCACGTCCGCCGGCCGGTGCGGAGCAGGCCACGCAACTGTTGCCCGACGCTGCTGCCGATTTCACCGACGACGCCGGCACACAGGTACTCACCGGCGCGACCACACCGATGCCGGACCAAACCACGCCAATGGCCGAGCGCACCACCGTACTCCCCACGCCGCAGCCGTCATCATTCCCCCCGTCCGGCACCGCCCAGAGCAGCTGGGATCCCGCAAGCAACCAGCCCACAGCGGTGGACCCCGCCATTCGCCCGGCATTGCAGCGCATCATCGACCAAACCGCCCAAGCGGCCCCCACCGAAACCATGGTCCAAAATCCTCCCATGCCCAATCCGGTGGACGTGAAGCGAGGGGAATATCTGCAGCGCGGCACCCTGCCATTGATCCTGCTGGCGGCGCCGCTGGCGGCACTGGCGGCAAATGCTCCGCTCGTGGCCATCATCGCGGCCACTGCGTTGTTGTGGCTACTGCTCACCCTGGCCTATAACACCGAACCCCAGCTTGAGCGCGAGGGCAAACGCGGCGGCGAGCGCAAAAACTCCGATTCGTGGATTCGCGTGGCGACTTTTCCCTGGCATCTGGTCAAAGCCCTGCTGCTGGCCATTCCCCGCATACTGCTGCTAGTCATCATCTATATGGCGGGAACCGCGTGGCCACCGCGGCTCTGGCACTGCCCGTTCACACCATCTCCTGGTATTTCACCGCGGATTGGGGTATTCCGGTGCCGTTGCTCAATGATGTGCCGTTCTCCGCTTCCGGGCTGGCGCTGGGCGGTTTCATGGCCATCGGCTGGCTGGTCACTGTGTTCGCCCCACAGTCGATGATGATTCGGCTGGGGGGCGGCGTACTGCGCGGGCTCAAACACAGTCGCCCGGCGGGCGCCCCATCCACCGAAGTGGGTGGGGCTCCACCTGCTCCAGTGGCGCCGGCGCCCAAGGGCGGCGGGCGCGGCACCGTGCTGTTCACCATATGGGCCATCATCACCGTGGCCTTGTGCGCGATGCCGATTCTGGCATGCCGATCAACTGGATGCCGTTCGCCTAGAGCGGGGCGGAATCTCACACATCAGCCATCCGCACACATGGCCGTTGTGTATCCGATACGTTCGTTCCGTCACACTTTTACAGGGAATTCACCTCAGATCAGCTCTGGGCGCAGTCCTCCTCAGGCCCGGTCATTATGATGGGGCCCAAACATTGAAGCGATTGCAAGGGGATAGCTATGTCAGATCCGAAGCGTCAGGCCAAGCGTGCCACACGCGCTGAGCGCCGAGCGGCCGAGGAGGCCGCACAACAGGCACGGGCCGAGCAGGCAGCCAAGGAGCGTAAGCAGCAGACCATCATCGGCTGCATTGTGGTGGCCATTATTGTGGTGCTGGTGGCCATCGCTGGATTCGCCGTATACAAGGCTATGCGGCCGTCCAACACCAGCAGCAGTAGCCAGCAAAGCAACATGACCGTGGACGAGGCCTATAGCAAGCTCAAGAAAGTCAGTACCCAGCCGGCTAACGCCGACGACAAGGCCGGCTTCGTAATCTCCAACAAAGGGTATGGCCAGAAAGCCGAGGGGGCTCCCACCGTATCCATCTATATGGAGCCGTTGTGCCCCGCTGCGCCTCGGTGAACCGCCAACTCGACCCGACGCTCGTCAAGCTGATGAACGCAGGCCAGCTCAACATCGATTTGCACTTCCTCAATTTCCAGAACAACAAGAGCTCCGACAACTACTCCAACCGCGTGTTCAACGGTGCCATCTACATTGCCGAGCATGATGACGATCCCGACCACCTCATGAGCTACCTCTCCAACATCTACGCTGAGGATTTCCAGCCGGGCGAATTGTCCAATTACGAGCCGGTAAACAACGCCAAGCTGGAGAAGCAGGCCGTCAAGGCCGGCGTGAGCGAGGATGTGGCCGCCGCGGCGTTCAGCGGCAAGAACGAATACCTCGACTGGCTCACCGCCTCCAACAACTACACGATCCTGCGCCCCGAACTGTTCAACAGCTCCGGCGCCTTCTCCTCCCCCACACTCACCATCAACGGCGAATACTGGGATCTGAAGCAGCTCACGCTGGCGGACACGAATATGGTGGACGGCTTCCTCAAGTCCATTGGGCTGGATGCTGACCAGGTAGGCGTGGAAGGCAAAATGCCATCCATCGGTGCCAGCGGAAAGCCGATTTCGGTCGCCTCCTGATGCTGCGTGGCCGAATAAGTTGACGCCGCGACATATGCAATACCGCCTGCGGCTCGGCTTAAATTGACCACTCGGGAAGTACCGGTATACTAGTCATTTGTTCGCAACGATTTACGCGTTAAGAACAATCGCCTCTTTAGCTCAGATGGCCAGAGCGGCCGCCTTGTAAGCGGCAGGTCGTCGGTTCGATCCCGACAAGAGGCTCGACGCGTAGAAAAGTGGCGTATTATATGATACGTAGATTTTTCTACGCATATAATTCTTACCTTGGGTAAGTACTCCAGGAGCCTTCCCCCAACTATGGGCTTCCTGGAATGAGGGCGGAGCGTCCCCCAACCAGCTCCGCGCCTTCAGGGGGGCGGGAACATCCCCTTCTCTCCCGCCCCCTTTTTCGTTTTCTTTTTGCGCTCAAGAA